>UMCA01031329.1_pt1 | contig 16612 bp, 9 predicted proteins | sample 1964111 | NCBI WGS metagenome assembly UMCA01 (sample SAMEA4835956, study PRJEB28245) | human gut metagenome | biome: gut microbiome; material: fecal sample | place: Denmark | collected 2008
CAAAGGAAGCAATCACAAAGTTAAGTTCTGGAGTTTATTTTATTGGTGGAAACATAAGTACAGATAGAACACATCGATTATTAATTTCAAGTATATTTGATGATTTCATCAGTTCACAAAGTGCTGATTATGATTATGTTATTATTGATACTCCACCATGTGGAATAGTTTCTGACACTGAGATTATTGCAAGAAAGAGTGATGCTGTGCTGTATGTTGTTCGTCAGGACAAGGTATCAAGTGGAAAAATATTCAATGCCATACAGGTAATATCGGCAAGTGATACGCCAATTATTGGTGGTGTCCTGAATGGAGCATCTGGCGTTGGCTCAGGATATGGTTACCAGTATAATAAGTATGGTGGCTATAAAAAATATGCTACATATGGTGGAAATAATGATTGATATACATACACATATACTCCCGGGAGTTGATGATGGTTCAGAATCTATGGATATGTCTTTGCAGATGCTGCGACTTGCTCAAAAGGGTGGTACTAAGGTGGTTACAGTTACACCACACAATAATCTTCCAGGTGTTAAACAGGATATAAAACATTTGGAAAAAGTGCTTCTTAAACTGAAACAGGAAGTTGAAAATGCAGGGATTTCTGTTGACATAGCATGTGGAATGGAATTATTTGCAACATGGGATCTACCAGATATTCTACGAAATGGAAATATCTGGACCTTTAATAATACCAGATACTTTCTCACAGAGTTTGATTTTGATGAAGAACCAGAGTTTTGTAACAGAGTTCTTGAAAGATGTGCTGATAACGGTTTTTATCCTGTTATTGCTCATCCTGAACGTTACAGTTTTGTTCAGAATACACCTGATATTGTATATAATTGGATTAAAAAGGGATATGGAATTCAGGTTAACAAGGGAAGTCTGTCAGGTCGTTTTGGAAGAAGGGCTAAACGTGCAGTTGATATTTTAATGGAGTGTGGTCTTGTATCATGTATTGCCAGTGATGCACATTTTCCGTGGGTAAGGACTCCCTATATGGAGGATGTATTTGACATGGTAGTTGATGAATATGGGAAAGAATATGCATATATGGTTTTTTATGATAACCCATACAGAATACTAAATGGACAGCCATTAGTCGGTCTTAAACCGATTTTGCCATAATTTAGTCTGCATGCGGCAAAGAGTGTGATCGACACTCCAATTATATTTTTCTCAAATATTGACATTTAAATAGGACTGACATGCCTATGAAGCCGCTTGTTTACTGTGTTTTTCATTTCTTTACAACAGTCAAAATACAAAGACCTACTATTACATTCTTGTATGCATTTTTAGTAGGTCAATTTTCTTGTTAGCCAAGATTTCTTATATAGAAAAACCTACACAAACATCTAATGCAACTTATTGCGTAGGTCAATTTCAAGTAATGTGTCGCTTCATTATATGAAATCTGAAGAAAACTGAAGAAAAAGACCTACCAATTCTGTTATCCAATAGCTTTTAGTAGGTGTTTGCCTCGTAACACCCCCAGTTGTATTTAGAAAAAATAGAAAATGAGGAAGAAAAGGAAGTATATCTTTTCGTTTCTAGTTAGAAAAGCCATCAAGAGAAGATGAAATTTTAATTTAATTAAGAATATATGTAATATCTTTGGACATTTTGATAGTTATCGGTTCTGTTGCGGTAGTTGCGCTGCTTGGTAACCTCGGCTTGATTTTGTACATTGTACTGAAAAAGAAAAATGGCCTTGTTTGATGCTGCAAAACGAAGGCAATAGAATATGAAAAAACGAAGTAACAATTAACGATCCATCACGGAAACATCACAAATACGGCACAGAGGGTATAAAAACCGCTGTGCCGTATTTCTTTCCTTGGCGACTGTACAAAATACATCGACCTGTTTACGGGTGAGCCGGCTAGTACCACAGGTCTATAGCCGAAGAAAAAACCACCAGCTGAGCTAGCTGGTGGTCATGATTAAGAATATGAATTAAAGATCAAATCCAAAGTATCTTACAGCATTGTTGTATGAAATACCTTCAACAATCTTCTTTAATGCCTTCTCATCTGCTGGGTATTCACCATTCTCTACCCATCCACCGATAAGCTCGCACATGATTCTTCTAAAGTACTCATGTCTTGTGTAAGAGAGGAAGCTTCTTGAATCTGTAAGCATTCCGATGAAGTTACCAAGAAGACTTAAGTTAGCAAGGCTTGTCATCTGGTTAGTCATACCAACCTTATGATCATTGAACCACCAAGCTGAACCCTGCTGAATCTTGCCAACAGCCTTAGAATCCTGGAAGCATCCGATAACTGTTCCGATAGCAGCGTTAACTGAAGGGTTAAGTGAGTAAATGATTGTCTTAGGAAGCTCATCTGTAGCATTAAGTGCGTTAAGGAACTGAGCCATCTCAGCAGAGCAGTCATATGTGTTGATGCAGTCAAATCCAGTATCTGGACCTAACTGGTCATAACGGAATCTGTTGTTATCACGGATTGTACCATAATGTAACTGCATTACCCAGTTACGCTTATTGTATTCTTTACCTACAGATACCATGAATGCTGTCTTGAACTTGTTCATCTCTTCTGTAGTGATAGCAGAACCAGAGAATCTTTTAGCGAAGATTGCTTCGATTTCTTCTTCTGTGTATGGCTTGTACATTACATACTCAAGAGCGTGATCTGATACTGAGCATCCCATAGAAGCAAAGAAATCCATACGGTTTCTAAGAGCATCCATTAATGTAGCAAATGAATTAACTTTAATTCCACTGACATTAGATAATGTCTCAAGGTAATCAAGATATTCAGGCTTTTCGATGTTCATAGCCTTGTCAGGTCTCCATGCAGGAAGTACCTGTACGTCAAATGTCTTATCATCCTTAAGAACCTGATGCCACTCAAGTGAGTCAACAGGATCATCTGTTGTACAGATTAATGTAACATTTGACTGCTTGATAAGGTTACGAACTGACATAGAATCTTCCTGAAGCTTTGCATTACAGAGATTCCATACTTCCTCAGCTGTATCGCCGTTGAGAATGCCGTTGTATCCGAAGTATCTCTGAAGTTCAAGGTGGCTCCAGTGATAAAGTGGGTTACCGATAGCCATCTCAAGAGTCTCAGCCCATTTCTGGAACTTCTCGCGGTCAGAAGCATCACCTGTGATGTACTTCTCATCAACACCGTTAGTTCTCATCTGACGCCACTTGTAATGATCGCCACCAAGCCATACCTGTGTGATGTTCTCGAACTTTCTGTTTTCAGCGATTTCCTTAGGGTTGATATGGCAGTGATAGTCAAGTATTGGCATCTTAGCTGCATAATCGTGGAATAAATGCTGAGCTGTTGGAGTTGAAAGTAAAAAGTCTTTGTCCATGAACTGTTTCATGATTCATAATCCTCCTGTGAATTAAAATATTGTTGTGTTGCGTTTTATTATATCAGCGGCGATGATACTGTGATTATCAGCATCTTCACCGGATAAAACCTTCATAAGCACGCTTACCGCGCATGAGGATAGTTCCTCAACCTTACTGTCAATAGAGGTAAGCTCAGGTTCTGTACATAATGAAAGAACAGAGTTATTGTATCCAATAACCTCTAAATCCTCAGGAATTCTGATTCCGTGAGTATGTGCAAACTTGACAGCACCGGCAGCGATAGAGTCATCAGATGTCATAACGGCATCAAACTTCATACCTTTATCATACAGATATGTAAGATAATCCCTGGCATGAGATATGTTCTTGCCACACAGATGATGGAATTCATCCGGGAGAGTAATACCAGCTTCATTAATTGCTTTAAGATAGCCACGGTACTTATTCATGCCACTGTATGAAGTACTTGTATATAAGTAAACTATATTACGATGTGAATTATTTATCAAGAGTTTTGTTGCATTGTATACAGCATCTTCATCATTGCACATAACAGAATAAATGTTGTCAGCATCCAGATAGCCGTTGACCAGCACTATAGGAACATCTTTAGCTGCATTAATAATGTAGTCATTGTTATGCTCACTAGTGTTCTCAACAAACTGTGAACCAGCAAGAATAATTCCATCGACTCTTTTGCTTAAAAGAAGCTCAAGGTAATTCCTTTTATTATTATAATCTTTACCTGTGCAGCAAAGAATAGAGTCGTAGTTGTATTTGCGAAGCTCTTGTTCAAGGTAATAAACTGCGTTGGCAAGATATATATCAGATGAATCTATGCACATAATGCCAATTGTCTTCATAGTATTAAGACCTAATCCTCTTGCAAATACATTAGGAGTGTAGTCTAATTCTTTCATTGCATTAATAACTTTGTCCCTGGTCTTTTCGGAAACCCTGGCGTTGCCGTTAAGTACTCTTGAGACAGTTGCTATGGACACACCAGCTTTTTTAGAAACATCATATATATTAATATTCATGTGCGACCTCATCTCTTGACGAATGTAAATGTATCGCTTAGCAGAAATTGATAAAAAATAAATAAATGTAAGCGCTTACATATTGATAAATGAATTATACAATGGTATTATAATAAAAACAAGTGTAATGTAAGAAATTTTTAAAAAGCAGAAAAATGTATTGACTTAGAGCATTTTTAAGTATATTTTATTTATGAAAGCGCTTACATGCACTTATTTACATACCATTTACTGGTTAATAATTAGGGACCGTTATCGTAAAACGGATTATTCCCAATGAAAAAAGGAGATTTAAGATGCAGAGATTAAACAAGAGTATTACACATGCAGTTGACAGACCTGTTAAGGTTATGCAGTTCGGTGAGGGTAACTTCCTTAGAGCATTCGTTGATTATATCTTCGATGTAACTAATGAGAAGACAGATTTCAACGGTGGTGTTGTTATCGTTAAGCCTATCGAGTTCGGTACACTTGAGAGATTCCATGATCAGGAATGCCAGTACACACTTCAGTTAAGAGGTTTTGTTGATGGAGAGCCTAAGGAAATCACACGTCAGATTACATCAGTAGTAGATGCAGTTGCAGCTATTGAAGATTATGATAAGTACATTGAGTATGGTACAAGCGAGACTCTTAGATTCATCGTTTCTAATACAACAGAGGCTGGTATCGTATTTGACGAGACAGATAACGATCCTAATGCTCGTCCTCCTAAGACATATCCTGGTAAGCTTACACAGCTTCTTTACAAGAGATACCAGAAGTTCAACGGAGCAGCAGATAAGGGACTTATCTTACTTCCATGTGAGCTTATCGCTGATAATGGTATTGAATTAAAGAAGTGCATCATGAAGTTTATCGAGCTTTGGGGACTTGAAGATGGATTCAAGGACTGGGTTAACAATTACTGCTCATTCTGCCCAACACTCGTAGATAGAATTGTTCCAGGATATCCAAGAGAAGACGCAGCTAAGCTTTGCGAGGAATGGGGATATGAGGATCAGCTTATCGACAGAGCTGAAGTATTCGGTCTCTGGGTTGTAGAGAGTGATTCTAATCTTCCACTTGAGCAGCTTGAGAAGGAACTTCCATTCAAGGAAGCTGGACTTAATGTAGTATTTACTAAGGATCATCATCCATACAAGGAAAGAAAGGTAAGAATCCTTAACGGATCTCATACATCATTTGTATTAGCTTCATTCCTTGCTGGTAATGACAATGTAGAGAATTCTATGAAGGATCCTGTAATCAGAAAGTACATGGAAGAGACACTTTACAATGAAGTTATTCCTACACTTTCACTTTCTAAGGAAGATTGCGAAGAGTTCGCTAAGGCTGTTATTGACAGATTCCTTAACCCATTCGTAGATCATAGATTATTAAGCATTTCACTTAACTCAGTATCTAAGTGGGAAGCAAGATGTTTACCTTCATTCTTAGGATATGTTAACAAGTTTAACAAGCTTCCTAAGTACCTTACATTCTCTATCGCAGCACTCATGAGCTTCTATACATCACAGACAGAAGCTGAGTTCAACGGCGGTATTGTATTAAAGGGTAACAGAAACGGTGAAGAGTACAACATCACAGATGACAAGGCTGTTCTTGATTTCTTCAGAGATAATTCAGGAAAGTCTGCTAAGGAATTCACACATGCTTACTTAAGCAATACTAAGTTCTTTGGTGGCGAGGATCTTTCTAAGGTTCTTAACCTTGAAGAAGTTATTACTGAGTACATCACAGATATCAGAGAAAGAGGTATGAGAGCAGTAGTTAATGATTTAGCTGACTAATTAATAGCTCTTTGAATGATTATAGAGCGGATGTTTTTATATTCATCCGCTCTTATTTAATATAATAATCAAATTGAATTGGAGGATATATGCAGGATTTTATCAAGATTAATAAAGATGATAATGTTGCTGTAGCATTAAAGCCTATTGCTAAAGACACAACTCTTAATGTTGCAGGAATTGATGTGACAACTGTAGAAGATATTCCACAGGGACACAAGTTTGTAATAAAGGCTATCAAGAATGGTGATCCGGTTATCAAATATGGTTTCAGAATCGGATTTGCACAGGCTGATATTCCAGTTGGAGCATGGGTTCATACTCATAACTTAAAGACTGGTCTCGGTGAATTACTTGAATATACATATGAACCAGAGGGACATAAGGATGTTGAGCCTACAGAGCCAGCTTATTTCGATGGATATATGAGAGAGAACGGAAAGGTTGGTGTCCGTAACGAAGTATGGATTGTTCCTACAGTTGGATGTGTTAACTCAATTGCAAGAGCAATTGAAACAACAGCAAGAGCTAACAAGCCAGAAGGAGTAGATGAAGTAGTTGCATTTACTCATCCATATGGATGTTCACAGACAACAGAGGATCAGGAGAATACAAGAAAGATTCTTGCTGATTTAATTAATCATCCTAATGCAGGTGCAGTACTTGTTCTTGGTCTTGGATGTGAGAACAGCCGTATAGAAGTTCTTAAGGACTATATTGGAGAGGTTAATCCTGACAGAGTTAAGTTCCTTCAGGTTCAGGATGTTGAGAATGAGCAGGAAGAAGCTGAGAAGCTTATGAATGAGCTTATGGCTTATGCTGCGACATTTAAGCGTGAAAAGGTTAATGCCAAGGAACTTATCATTGGTATGAAGTGTGGTGGTTCTGATGGATTATCAGGTATTACAGCTAACCCAACAGTTGGTCTTTTCTCAGATATGCTTGTATCTAAGGGTGGTACAACTATCCTTACAGAAGTTCCAGAGATGTTTGGTGCAGAGACAATTCTTATGAACAGATGTGCTAACAAGGAACTTTTCGAGAAGACAGTTCACCTTATTAATGACTTTAAGGAATACTTCATTAAGAATGGCCAGGAGATTTACGAGAATCCTTCTCCAGGAAACAAGGATGGCGGTATCACAACTCTTGAAGACAAGTCTTTAGGATGTACACAGAAGTCAGGAAGTTCATTAGTAAAGGGTGTTCTTGCATATGCAGAGTCTGTTAATACTAAGGGACTTAATCTTCTCAGCGCACCTGGTAACGACCTTGTTGCTGCTACAGCTTGTGCAGCTTCAGGTGCACAGATGGTACTTTTCACAACTGGACGTGGAACACCATTTGCATCACCGGTTCCTACAGTTAAGATTGCAACTAACTCAAGACTTGCAGGAAATAAGGGTAACTGGATTGACTTTAATGCAGGAAGAATTGTTACAGATGATCTTCCACTTGAAGATGCAGCTAAGGAGCTCTTCCAGCTCGTATTAGATGTTGCTTCTGGTAAGAAGGTTAAGGCTGAGATAGCAGGATTCCATGATCTTGCAATCTTTAAGCAGGGTGTAACATTATAATTGTTATAATTGATATTAAAATACGGGGACTGCGAATACTGCAGTCCCCGTTATTTGTATTTAAGATATCTCATAATTTATCATATACATGCCTGAAAGTAGAATATCCCGTCTTTAGTAAAAAATGCATATATGCCATTGTACTTTTCAACTACAGATATAATGCTTCGTATTCCGATACCATGACCTAATTGTGATGTTACAGGAATCTGGTTGACAAATTGTGGTTCGTCAGAATAGGTGTTGGATATGTTAATGCATATTTTATTGTTTTTTTCAAACATTCTGATGGTAATAAGATGACTGTTATTTTTTTCAGAATCAGCGAGAGGATTATTAGTAGTACTGTTCTGGCTGGTGCAGGCGTTGATTGCGTTTTCTATAGCATTGGCAAGAAGGCTGCACAGGTCGGTAATCTTATACCCACTGAAGTCAGATGCAGTTACTGATATCTGTGTGGTAATACCTGTTTTATTAGCTTTGCTTATATATGATGATAATATAAGGTTAATAGCTTCGTTATTGCAGTAGCGTGTAATCCGTGTATTATCAAGACTGGTGTTGATTTCATTGATATAGTCCAGAGCCTGTTCTGTATGGTTATTGATAAGGCAGTTCTGTATGAAAGTCATATGATGTCTTAAATCATGTCTGTAGATAGCTGCCTGTTTCTGATAATCAGTAAGCTGTGAAATCTCTTTTTCTGCCTGTGTTGCGGCTGCAGAGAGAATAATATTCTTACGTTCAGCAGTGTTTTTTTTGTTGGACAGATGGAGCGTAACTATTGATAAAGTGAAATACAATATTACAATGAAGCTGTCCATGAATTCAATTATTACAGCTTTACCGGTATAGAGAAGGTCTGTATACACAGTGAAAGCATATTCAAGAATATAATAGGTTAAAGGAAGAAGGAAAAACAGAGATATAATTGTTCTGGATTCATCTTTCAGCCTGATTATGTATGGCGAAATGTATTTAACAACAATAAGCAGAAGTGGAATAGTGACTGCTATAGTTGTGATATCTGAAATCATATGAACCTGAGGGAATACATACATAGCAAGTGTGCCAAACCATTTTCTTGGAGTACACATAAGATATGCAGACATAACAGCAATAGAGGATATGTATATATTCTGATGACATATATATTTGATTATCAGAATCAGAGGAATATGTATGAATATAGGGTAGCATTTATAAAGAATCTCTTTGCCAAACGTGATGTAAGATACAGTCTGAAATATGGCAAATGCTATAATTGTAAGGATATATAGGCGTTTATTATCTTCCCAGCATATTCCTGCAAAATAAAATGATACTATGATTCCGAATATCAGAACAAAACCATAGTTTATAAGGCTTAATATTGCGGCAGCACTCATGGCTATTCTCCTTTTCTGATGTATATATACTATTCTTCCATCTGGAATTCAAGGTACTGTTTCTTGATGTCTGACACACGTCTCTGCGCAACCGGTATAGTCTTGTTATTATTAAGAAGAATCTTTTCAGTATCAATAGTTCTGATGTAATTCATGTTAACGATAAAAGAACGGTGTGGCAGAGTGAATTCCTTATGTGCCGTCAGGGTATCACATACAGACGAGAATACATCTGTAGATACCACTTGTTCATTGTTCTTAAGATACAGTATAACTTTTCTGTTAAGAGCTTCCGCATAGACGATGTCTGCCAGATATATCTTATGTATACCGAAATTGTTCTTGATGATAAATGTGTCATGCTGTTCATTATGAAATGTCTCTATAATATCATCAATTGTATTGTACAAATGTATCTTATCAACGGGTTTTAACAGATAGTTAAATGCCTTAACGGTGTAACTTTCTACTGCAAATTCCGGTGAAGATGTAAGAAATATTACAGGTGATGACTTGTCAAATGTGCGGATTTCCCTCGCAAGACTTATACCATCCATCACAGGCATAATAATATCAAGAATATATATATCGTATTTCTCAAATTCGGCAGTTGAAGCAAGTTCAACACTACTGGAAAAGCATTTTATAATGAAATTCTGATTGTTGCGGGAAGCATAGGCATCTAATAATTCTTTAATTCTTGTTAATTCATTTTCGTTGTCATCACATACAGCAATCTTCATGGCAATCTCCCTTATATTAATAAATAATATATTAAATAACTGTTAATTAATTATATATGGCATTCGACCAAATTGCCATATGTAAATTTAATCGTTCATGTCAAAATATTTGTAATTCACGCAGGTAATCTCACAAAACCACATAATTCAGGTATTATAAATACAACATATAGGAGACGGAAAACTGAATATTAGAATATGTGGTTATAACATAAAGGAGGCGTTAAGATGAAAAGATTTCTGAGTATACTTTTATGTTCTGCAATGCTTGTTGTGTCAGTACCGGGGATGTACCACGCACAGGGATTTGAAAGTCAGTCTGCTTATGATGAGAGCAATCAGCTAAAGGAGATTGATTATCAGCTTAATGGAGGATATTACGTCAGTGGGTATGAAGCACCTTCTGAATATCCGGTTGCAGAACTACCGGGTAAAGATGATATTGTCAATCAGGGCTATGAGTTTGGCGGCTGGTATGATAATGAGGAGCTTACAGGTGAGCCTGTGAAGTCAATTACGGATGACCAGTACGAAGGCGTAGTTGTCCTTTATGCCAGATGGATTGAGAGATATTATTATATTGACATACCAGCAAGCGTTGATGCAGATAAGGATAATCTTGTAATATCAGGACATGCAGGTGGTTTATATGAGAAAGATAAAGTAAGTGTTTCTGTTTATTCTAATAATGAATGGAATCTTAAGAATGGAGATATCAGATTAGGATATGAGTTATACAATGACGATATTAAGATGTCTCTTGTTAATAATTCAGTAATAGCAGAGCTTACAGCTACTGGCAGTGATAATACAAGAAAATATATGACAAGGCTGTTAGAAGTTCCTAAATATGCAGGAACTTATACGGATAACCTTACATTTGATGTTACATTTGAAACAACAAAATACAATATTAAATACGAAACTAACGGAGGAACACTTTATTCTGGAGAGAAAGACGAGCAGGACAGAGAGATTGAACTAGAAAAATCTGTTTTTGAGGCCGGTACAAAGCTTTCAGATCTTCCAGTTCCGGGAAAAGCAGGTTCAACATTCTTAGGCTGGTGTTATGATTCAGCGTGTACGAATTATGTTAAGCGTAGTGACAGACTTTTAAGTGATATAGTTCTGTATGCATCATGGGCAGATGAACAGGAACTTAAGACTGTAAGCATTGATACATATGCAAGAAGTTATGATGTTGATGCTAATGAATTTACAATTACATTAACAGATAAGACAGGTAAGCTGACTAAGGAAGAAGTGAAGAATTATTTAACAATTAAGAATGTAAGTGATTCTTCTGAAGAAACTTCAATTGATGTTGCTGTGGGGAATGTATTAGATGATGGGGCATATACATTTATAATAAAATGCAATGGCTCATGGCAGGAAGGTTCTGGATACCGTCTTGAGCTTTCAGATGACAGACTTTTCTTCACAGGTTATGATTCGACAATAAGAGAGTACGATTTCACAGTATACAAGCCAGATGTAAAGAATGTTAATCTTGATAATGATATTAAATATATCAGTTCAGAAAGTTTAAGTAATCTTTTTGTTAATGGAGAGAGAACTGATAAGATTTCTGTAACAGTGATGACAGTTGGTTCTGATGGTAAAGTAAGTCAGGAGGCAACTAAGACAACAGGCAGTTTTACATATTCAGGCAGTGAACTTTTTGTGGGTGATAAGATTGCAGTCTATGATGGAGATGTAGTTCCACAATTAGATGGCAATGTAATTTCAGAAGATGATGTTTCTTTCTTTGAGATTACATCAGTTAATGGCAATGAATATTCATATAGAGGAATGGCAGCAGAAGAGATACTTTTTGTTCCAGATGTACTTCCTGTGAATATTGCCGATGATAAAGATAATGATTATGATAATGACAGCATTACAGTATTACAGAGCAAGATGACTTATGGAGCTGACAGCCCATATGCAGGTCTTGGTTTAGATGAAGATACAACTGTGGATGCAGGAGATTATCTTGCAATTTATGAAGCTGGTGATAATCAGATTCAGTATGCTCTTATAACCAGTGTTTCATCAGATAATGCAGACTATGTAATTGCCTATACGAAGGTAACATGGGATGAAGTACAGGCTGCAATGGATGTATATCAGACTGATAATGTCAAGGGCGAAAGTATATTAGAGAATCAGGATGTAAATAGTATTGAACAGAGTGTTGAGCAGCAGGCTGTTGACAGTGGATTTGCACAGACCGTTGTTGATGAAGTTGCACAGGCTGTTGAAAGAACAGATTCTTATCAGGAACTTCAGGACTATCTGTCACAGACTATGAATGCAGATATCAGTATTGTACCTGTTGAAGGATTTTATAAAGCTGATAGTGGAAATAGTGAGATAGCTATATATGGAAGTAAGAAACCAACAATAAAGCTTGATCATGTAAGAGCAGAACTTTCAACTGGTTTAAAGCATTTTGATAATGTAAGCGGATTAAGACTTGCGCTTGATATTGGAGTTGAGATTTCTTTCTCTAACATGAAGGTAGTTGTTTCTGCTACATTTGAACAGGAAGTTAAGATTAATATTAATGTAAGTGGTAAAGCAATTTGGAAGGTATGGGGAATATTCCCATATATTGATGATTACCGTGTTGCTGTTTCACTTGACCTGTATGATTACACAGGAATTAACTTTAATGTTAATGTAAGAACTGCTGAGGATGATAATGAAGAAAGCTCATCAAAGCTTGACGAAGTAATCAATGGGATTGCTGAAGAATTAAAGAGCATGATGGAGCTGGGAACTACATATATATCTGATAATTCTGATATGTCTACGCGACTTGAGGAACTTGGAGATGGCGGTGAGAATAAAGAGATATCAGTAGCAAAGAGCCTTGCAGAGAGATATTCAGACATGCTTGATGATGAGGCTGACTGGGTTGACCTCTATACTAAGTCTTTAACTGAGTCTCATGTCCGTGTAATCGGAATCATTGATATTGAGTTTAAGGTTGAATTTGTTGTTTCAGCTAATGTCAACATATCCATGGGTATGACGTACTGGTATAAGAATGCTAAAAGATATGTCTACAGCATTATGGTATTTGACAGAAAGGTAACAAGTGACACTATAGACTTATGCGAAGAACAGTATGAATTTTCGGTGTATGCTATTGGAACAATAGGAATCCGTGCTGGTATAAGGCTAAGTGTTTCTATCGGTTTGATATCAACCAAGCTTGCCAGTGTAGGCTTCACGGCAGAGGTTGGAGGTTATGCACAGGTGTGGGGATATCTGTACTATCAGCTCAAATATGCTGCATCACAGGGCAGAACATCAAGTTCAATGGGTGCAATATACATGGAGATTGGCATGTATATGGAAGTCAAATTCCTGGCACAGGCACTGGCAGGAACTTTTAGCTATAATCCTACACTATTTGAAAAGCAGTGGCCGCTGTACAGTGTTGGCGTAGTTGAAAATGTATGTGATTTTGCATACAATCAGGATTCTGTAAAAGATGTCAGGATGAAAAGAGATGTTAAGACTGTAAGACTTCCAGATACATATTTTGAAATGCAGTATCTGGATATGAAGGAAGGCCTTGATAAGAATGACGAGTATTTCAGAAAAGTATATGATGACAGTGACAGATACTATGTAATAGCAATGACCAATCCGGCATTCTCATATGACCCGGCTACTAACATAATTGCAGTTGATCCGGGTAGTGAACCTCAGCAGGATGGTGAGATGATAATCACATGGAAGAACCAGAAGGGATCATTTAACACCAAGCCAATTACAAGAAAGATATCTCTTCACTGGGATAATTTACGAGATGGTTATTATATTGCATTCCAGACTAACGGAGGTTCTGTGGTAGATGCAATTGTAGCTAAATATGGCAGACAGATTACCAAGCCGGCAGATCCTGTTAAACAGGGCTATACATTTGCAGGCTGGTACACAGATGAAGCATTCACTAAGAAATATAATGTTCCTGATGTAATGCCTAATGAAGACAGAATTGTATATGCCAAGTGGGAAGCAGCAGATACAACGTATAATGTTGTTGATTATGTTGAAGGAACAGATGGAGTATATAGTGTATTGTCAACAAGACAGGAAACTGCCAAGACAGACGAAAAGGTTTCACCAAAGCCTAACGTAAGAAATGGATTTGCGACTCCGGCAGTATTATCACAGATTGTTAATGCTGATGGAAGTACAACTGTTAATTATTATTATGCAAGAAATAAATATAACATCAAATTCATCTCAGAAGGAGAGACTGTTACTGAAGGACAGTATACATACGGAACGCTAATGCCAACACCTAATGTATACAGAGCAGGTTATGAATTTGTCGGATGGGAGCCTGCTGTTACACAGACAGTTCCCGCAAAGGATACAACTTATACAGCAGTATGGAAAGAATCTGATGATGTTGTATACACAACGAAATATTACCTCGAAGATGAGAATGGTAATTATAAACTTGATAAAGCCAAGATAAGCAAAGGAACAACAGGACAGACTGTAACTGCTGACAAAGAGTGGTATGACAACAGCCGATATCATCTTTCAGGGGAACTTCCATCAGGTGTGGTTGCGGCAGACGGAAGTCTTACGTTTAAAGTACATTATGACAGAAACACATTTAACATAGAATTTAATCCTATGGGTGGAACTGTGAACAGAGAGAACATTACTGCAAGATGGGGTGCAGGTGTTATTACACCAGTTCCGGAAAGAGCAGGATATGCATTTGCAGGATGGTATACTGACAAAGAGTGTACAGAAGCGTTTGACGGAATAATGCCGGCAGATAATATTATATTATATGCAAAATGGGAGGTTGGCAAAGTTAATTACACTGTAGAACATCTCATTGAAAAGCTTGATGGCAATGGATATGAATTATATGACAGAAATGTATATACAGCAGATACTGACAGTGAAGTTACACCAGAAGTTAAGTATATGGAAGGGTTTACTCTGCCTGAAGTACAGACAGCCATTGTTAATGGAGAAGGTACAACTGTTGTAAGATATTTCTACAAGCGTAATGTACACAGACTGACTCTTGTACTTGATAACGGACAGGATGATGTTGTATACGATTACATGTATGGAACTAAGATTGATGTTATTAATCCGGAAAGAACAGGATATACATTTACAGGCTGGAATGGTGATATTGTAAGTGAGATGCCTGACAGGGATATTACTTACGTTGCTACATGGAGTATTAACCAGTACACAATCAGCTTTAATACTGATGGTGGTAGTGATATTGCACCTGTAACACAGGATTACAATACTGAGGTTACTGTAAATGAGATTCCGGTTAAGAAGGGATATACATTTATAGGATGGGACAATGATATTCCTGAGTATATGCCTGCTGGCAATATGGTATTAACTGCAAAGTGGAGCAAAGATGTATATAATATCACTTATAATCTTGATGGTGGTACAGCGGGTAATCCGGATACATATGAGGTTGACAGTCCTGTTATTACACTTGAAAGACCTAAGCGTTCAGGTTATACATTCCTTGGCTGGAGTGGAACAGGTATTGATGGAACACAGATGGATCCGGTAATAACAACAGGTTCTACAGGAGATAAAGAATTTACAGCTAACTGGAAAGAAAACAGCTATACTATCCAGTTCATTCCATATGGAGATGGAACAACAGGCTCTATGGATGACATGAACCTAAAATATACTGACAGAGTATCTATCAGTGCTAATAAGTTCAAGAGAACAGGATATACATTTGCAGGCTGGTCATTAAAGGCTGGTACAGATAAGGTATACAATGACAGCGAAGTTATAAGCGGACTTGCAGAAGGTGATAATGAAAGACTTACTTTATATCCTGTATGGACAGCTAATAATTATACAGTACATTTTGATACCAAGAATGGCGATGTAATTGCAGACCGTACATTCACATATGATAAGAAATATCAGCTTCCTACAGCAACTAGATATGGATACACATTCCTTGGATAGTGTGTTGAAGATGGAGGAACTGTCACATACGCACCGGGTACATCTGCTGATAATCTTATAGGTGAAGGAACAGTTACACTGTATGCAGGATGGAGTCTTAATAAGACATTCACTTACAGTCATCCATATTCTTACCGTGTAACAGATAACTCAAAGGAGGAGCCTGTAAAGTTACATTTCTTCATAGATGGAGCATCAGGGACTTCAACAAGTGGATATACACGAACCAATTCTATCTTCATGGATGGTATATCTTTAAATGAGATAAAGAAGCATTGCAGTACAATGACTATTACAATCAGCTATAACATCAGGATGGTAGATGATGGATATGCGGATTTAGATACCACATACAGAAAGAATTCTAATAAGGCATGGACCGGATGGCATGAAGAAGATGTGGATCTTAAGAAGAATAACAATAAAACTAAGACTCATACATACACTATAAGTCTTAATGATATTGATGCTGTATGCTACAGATTTGATGCGCATGGCACTGGTTCTGACAAGTATGATTTAAGCAATATCAGAGTTAGTGTAAGATTTGATTAATTAATAGTTCATACAGACTGGTCATGTGACCGGTCTGTATGAACTCCTAGGAGGGATTCAGATGAAGATATCAAAGAATAAAATGATGATAGCGGTAATAATAGTGCTGTGTGCGATTGCTGCAATATTGGTTTCAG
>UMCA01057186.1_pt1 | contig 16172 bp, 20 predicted proteins | sample 1964111 | NCBI WGS metagenome assembly UMCA01 (sample SAMEA4835956, study PRJEB28245) | human gut metagenome | biome: gut microbiome; material: fecal sample | place: Denmark | collected 2008
TATATACTGTCCGTCCCACGCGGACATTTTCCCAATTTTGTCCGTGTACGGCGGACAGCACATTGCACAATAAAAGCGGTGTCCGCCGTGGAAAGACACCGCTTTTGCAAAGCATTTGTTTGCATTTGTTCACTTTTTAATACTTTTCATAACACATATGCCCGAAATTTTTATGCATTTTTCCGACTTGACAAAAACGCTTTACCTGACTAAAGTGTTAGTCCCGTCTAATTGTCTATACAATTCCACAAATATTCACGTTTTCCGACCGATTCACACACAATTCTTCCGAAATACTTACTCATTTTGCCCGAAAAGTGGACAAAATCGTCCGTTTGTCCGCGGGTCGCGGACACTTCGGAAACGGTAACTCAATTTAGTCTGCTAAAGTGTCCGCAGGTGACGGACACGGCGTGGCGTGTTTATGTGTGTAATGATATTTTTCTAGAAAATTTCGAGAAAATTATTGACATATTCTAGAAAAAGTGGTATTGTAATATCAGAAACAAGAAACCAATAATACAAAAAAAAGGAGGAATTAAAATGACTGTAGAAGAAATTAAAACCGTATTAAATGAAAAATGCAATGATTCTTGGGATATGCTCATAATAATGGAACATGCATATGGACAAAAGAGCGTGCAAGCGGAAAAAGCCCTTACTAAGTGGGTAACATATGACGATCTTTTTAGAGAGTTATATAATGAATCGCCGCTGTACAGTTAATTTAACACTTAACATCTGTTGTGCTATCGGCGTAAACGGGCAGAAAGGGAATAATATGTATAAAGTTGAAACATTATCTCACGGTAAACTTATTAAAAGTGAAAATTATGACAACTATGAAGTTGCTCGGAAAAGAGTAACTCAACTTGAAAAAGTTGCTCACAAGACACATTCGTTACTGAATGTAGTCTTATTTGAAAATGATGTGAAATTACTTGAAAGATTTTTCGGGTAATTAGTGGAATTGCTTTCCTATCGGCAATACGGGGAGAAAAAGAGGATAACATGAGAATTAATCAAAAAATGAATTATGAAGAATTTATTAAAATGAAAAATAGTGTTGCTGAACTTCCTTTTTATGTGACAAGAAAAGTAGGAGCGGATTTTAAAGTGTATGCATATTCTCATTCATCAATGACAAATGGATACGTCCGTAAAAACGCAGTATATAATCCACAACCATATAAAGGGCGTTTTGGTGTCGGATTTACTGTAAAATCCAACAATTCCGCAAGCACTCGTTATGCTTACATAAGTTATTACATTGAAATCAAACATTCCGTTATCTGTTCCGCTAACGATAACTGTACGTTGTGTCCGTTGTACTCAAAAGAGGGAAACAAAGAAACGTGTTATTATTAAGGAGGTATCATAATGAGAGTAAAAGATTTTATAAAAATGTATTGTGGTAAGAACCGCGTGGAAGTCGAAATTTATGCGTCTGTTACGGTGTTCAATGAGGAGCATAATGTATTAGTTGGGGAATTTGCTGTGGATTGCGTAAACTTCTACACAAAAAGAACAGAAAACTTCTTATCAGAAGTAACTGGCTTTGAAATTGTAAATGGTAACTTGCGATTGATGATAAGGGGGTGCGAATAATGCCGAACTCAAAGGACTACAGCATCTACCAGGAACTTGATCTTAGTTTAGACCAGATCAAACGCGAATTACCTAAAGTAGCGCAGGCGGCAAACAGCCGCCTTGCCAAACTGGAAAAAATACACGCGCGCGACCAATGGGAGTATGGGCGCGTAAAAGAGTTTTTTGCGTCACAAGGGCGATCAAAAGATCGATTTTTGAAAGGCGTAAAGCGGTCGGATGCATCCATTCGGCAAGAATGGGATATGATGATCGCTTTTCTGAATTCACCCGAAACAACTTTGGAGGGATACCGGATAGCAGAATTGCAGAGACGTTTTGACAAGTCGAAGAATAAAATTGATGGAGAAGTAACAGAAGATAACTATAAAGACTTGTATCGTTTTCTGACTTCCAATATCTACAAAAAAAATCTGCGAAAGCAGGTAGCGTCCGATCAGATGATTGATGATTTCATATCGAAATTAAATGATAGTGGAATAGAACTAGAAGATATTCTTGACGAATATCAGAAGTTTCTCGATGGATATATAACGGAAGAAGAATTATTTGCGAAAAAGAGAACAAAATTAAAGTAGGTGGAAATATGTATGAATTAGATATCCCTGTTATCGTAAACGGAAACGAAAATGTTTCACGTGAAACAATTTATTCGGTCAATGATTTTCCGTTTTCGTCTTTCCAGACTTTGCGCGAATGCCGCAAACGTGGAAGAAAGAAAAACCCTATCGTTTATTATGATGCAGAAATGGCGTTTGATATCGAAACAACTACGTTAGAAAAACTTGATTATGAACGCTATAACAAAACAGGTGAAAAAGTAGTAAAAGGAACTGCCTTTCTGTATCAATGGCAGTTTTGTATCAAAGATACCGTGTGTTTTGGTCGCACATGGAACGAGTTTCTTTCATTCTGCGAAAAACTGCATTTGTATTTGAAAACATCTGATACGAAACGTGCAGTCGTTTATGTTCACAATCTTTCCTATGAATTTCAATTTATGAAAGATTTTATTGAATTTGACGAAATCTTTGCGCGGGATGCTCATAAAGTGATGAAATGTTATGCGTATAAGTACGGTATCGAGTTCCGGTGTTCGTATTTTCTTAGCAACATGAGCCTTGCGAAATTTTGCGAAAACAGTGATGGCGTAATCCATTATAAACTGGTTGACACTTATGACTATAAAAAACTGCGTACACCAAAAACACCTTTGACGGATGTTGAACAGGGATACTGTTACAACGATGTTCGAGGTTTATGCGAATGCATCCACGCTTTACGTAAAGAGGACAATCTAGCAGAAATCCCCCTTACTTCCACTGGCTACGTTCGCCGCGAATTCCGCCGTGCTATGCAGGCGGATAAAAACTATTATCCCGATATCTTTACCGACTTAGCGCTCACGTTACCACAATACCAACTCTGCAAAGATGCGTTTCGCGGCGGCAACACGCACGCCAACCGTATCCACGCGGGACACACGATCACGGCGAAAAAGGGTGAATCTGTAATCGTTATGGGCAGTATGGATATCTCAAGTAGTTATCCGGCGCAGATCGCTATGGGGTACTATCCTATGAGCGCGTTCCGGGCGGTTGAGATCACAACGCAGGAACAGTTTGACAACTTGTGTGCTACGCGTTGTGTTATCATGCGGGTACAATTTGACAACTTGCGTATCAAAGAAAACATTCCGATACCATACATCCCGCTGTCGAAGTGCCAGAAGCACGGGAAAGATTGTGTGATTGATAATGGTCGAGTGTTATCTATTAATTGTTGCGAAATTGCAATGACGGAAATTGACTTGTCGATCATAAAAAATCAATACGACTATGATTTCTTTACCGTCTCGGAGTGCTACGTAGCCGCGCGCGGAAAATTACCGGATAGTATGCGCAACACCATGATGTCATTTTTTATCGCAAAAAGCCAGTTGAAAGGAAATCCCGATAAAGTCTATGAATACATGAAGTCTAAAAATAAGTTAAACAGCACATTCGGAATGTGTGTGACCGATCTGTTACAGGATGAATGGGAAATAGATTCATTTACAGGTGAATGGCATCGGGAAAAAGCAGACGCGGAAAAAGCACTGAAAACGTACTACGAGGGAAAAAACAGCTTTTTGCACTACCAGTGGGGTATCTATGTTACCGCCCATGCAAGGAGGCAGTTACAAGATATGCTTGACGTAGTTGGCATGGATGTTGTCTATTGCGACACTGACAGCATCAAATTCTTGCATCCCGAGATACATATTCCGGAGTTTGAAGCCAAAAACAAAATACTGGCAAAACGTGCGATTGATAATGACATTCCGGCGTTTTGTGACGTTGGGGAGAAACGTTACATTCTCGGCGTTTGGGATATGGATGACCTCTACATCCAGTTTAAAACCCTCGGCGCAAAGAAATACTGCGGTGTGGAATGGGACGAAAAAGCGTCTCAATCTGGTAAAGACCCCGTGCGGTTTACGTCTACGGTAGCTGGCATGAATAAGAAACTTGGCGCGGAAAACTTAAAGTGCTGTAATAATTTCCGGCTCTGCCGCCGGATGGAAAATGTTGGAAGAACACTCAGTTGTTTTAACAACTCGAAACCCCATTACATCAAAATCAACGGGGAAGAAATTTTGACAGCAAGTAACATTGGAATCATTGATACCACTTATACTTTAGGTGTAACGAATGAATACTACGAAGTATTGGTAAACTCTCAAGACGGAGTTTTACCGGAATAGGAGACAATATGAGATATTTTGTATTTTTTATGCTATTATTGTTAACAACTATTTTTGCTATTGATAAAGAAGAATTTGATATTGCTATCTTACTTATGATATTAGATATCTTATTTCTTTTTCTTATTTAAGTATTGACTTTTTGTTAGAATAGTGCTATTATAATACTTGTAAGAAATAATAACCACATAAAAGAAAAGGAGAAAAAAATAATGGTTAGAACAAAAATTGAGAAATGGTGTTATGCAATTATTGACAGAGGAACACGAAGAGAACTTGGCTTTTTTGAGTCTGATACAGAATTGAAATCGCAGAAAGCGAAAAAAGACGCAGTTCTTTCAGCAGGACTGCCTGATGATGCAGTTTGCGTCTTAATTGACACCGTATCCGCCCGATACGAGATGTCGGATGAACAGTTCTTTGCCGAAGCAAAGAGACTGGACGACTAATCAGCGCACAACCCGCGGTCTGGAAGTGACCAGATAAGACGGAATGATCAAAGCTAAGCGCCGCGGTTCTGCATAACAAACAACTTAAATCAAAAAAGGAGAAAAAACAATGAGTAAAGCAAAAATGAAACTGAACAACGTAACTGTAATATATGCAAAAGAAGAGGACGGCAAAAGCGTTCTGTCTGCTTTGATCACACCAGATCAGCAGAAAGCAATCTTTGAAAAAATCATTGCTGATTTCGGAGAAGATGCCGCCGCAGACGCAAAGTGGATTCCGGCGAAAGAAACCGACAAAGCTGGTCTTTACGTGAAAGCGCAGACCAACTATAAAGTAGATTTTTATGAGGACGGCGTAGAAAGCGACACAGTTTCCAGCGTTGACGAATTGGGCAAAGGAGCAGTCATTGACCTCTTAATCTCCATCGGTGAAAGCAAATTCCGCCGCGACAAGGGATTTACGGCTTACCTTTCCGCAGTAAACGTTCACAAGTTCGGGGATACAGAAAAGTATAACCCGTTTGCTTAAATACATATGACGGCAATACGCGCTCCGACTGGCGGACGGCAACTTGAGTATTATAAGTTACCTGTAGTTGATTGTTACTATATCTTGTGTATTTGAAAAAAAACTCCATACGTGTAAGAGAGCTACGTTTTCCAGCGTAGCTCTTTTGTTACTTAGCGAAGCTCTGCCTTTCACCGCCGTTCATCTGCAAGCAAAACGTGCGATCATCGTGCGATTAACGTGAGATTACCTGCGGAGAGACTGGCGGGGAACTGGCGGTGACGCGGAGCGGGAAATGATAGAAAGGAGGTCGTGAAACAAAAATGTTTCACGTGAAACAATGATTTTTTGGAATGATATCAATTGGGAAAAACTTTTCGCGGATTATAATGTAAAATTTGAAGGGGTAGATGATAAAGGAAAGCCAGTTCAGTATTACAATCCAATCCGGTTGTTTTCAGAGCCAGACGTGGACGGGGATTTCGCTGGCGTGGCAATTACATGTTCCAACCGTAGTGCCGGAAAGACAAGTGCGTTTGCCGCGGCAAGCTGTATCTTGTGTAAAGAGTATGGATTGCAGACGGGATGGATTTTCCGAACAAAAGGGGAAATGACGGGAGCGGCGGCAATGTATGAAGATATGTTGCGAATGTATCCAAAATTGGGTAGTGTGATTACCTATAAAAATCTAGATAAAAATGGAAATGCCGTGCAGTATTTTCTGGACGGGGAGCCGTTCGGATGCGCGTTTAGTTTTGCAAGTAACATGGATAGCGTGAAAAAGCTGTCACCGTATTTTAGTGATGTGTATTTTTTGTTTTTTGATGAATTTTGTACGGAGAGCGGTAAATACGTAAAAGGGGAAGCTGAAATCATGCAGTCGTTGCTTATAACGATCAGCCGTGGAAACGGAAGTCAGTCTAGATGGTTTAAACTTGTGATGGCATCCAATAATATTTCGTTGCTCAATCCATATTTTGTATTTTTCGGTATCCATAAGAGATATCAGAAAGAAATAAAAATGATGCATGGTAGCGGTTTTGTGTGCGAATTTACCCACAATGACAGTGCTAGTAAGGCAATGTGGGAAAATCCTGCATTGAAAGCTTTCCGTGGCGGTCACTATATGCAGAGTATGAGCGTAGGAGATCAGATGTTGATTGATGACGCTGTGTTTGTACAGAAGCCGACTGGACGGTCGCGGTATCTGTTTACCATTCAGCACAACGGCAAAAGTTATGGCGTGTATGATTATTACGAAGATGGGTATATTTATATCACACATAAATGTAACCCGTCTTGTACGTATATTGCCGTTTTTCGGGATGGAGATCACACACAGCACACGGTTATGCTAGATCATTATGATTATTTGTTTGTAAGGCTAGTAGAAGCGTACCAAAAAGCTTATTTGCGTTTTGACGATCTGGACAGCAAAAATATGGCGCTCGAGTTGCTTGGGATTGACCTTTATAAATAGTCCGCGGGAAACGGACAAATGTAGTTGACATACGGACAAAAAAGAGGTATCATGAAAATACGGGGAAACCTTTTTAGAGGGGTTGCCACGGTTGAGAAAACCGCCCCGTCCTTGGCAGGTCAAAAGGTTTCCTTGTTTTCAAGGACGGGAAGAAAGGAGCAAAGATGGCAAGTATCGTTTTTAATATGATTGTCGGAATGATGAAAAAAGAAAATGCTTATCTTGCTTATACGGTACGCTATAAAGCGGACGAAAAAGATACGCTGATCATTGTCCCTCATGAAAATTACGAGTCTCACATCCGGTATTTGTGGGATTTCTTTTTCATGGATGGCAACGCGTATAACAGTAAATCGCCAGTTCGATTCATTCATAATTTTATTATGTGTGATAAATTAAGTGAAATTGAGGACTGGTTAAAATGGCAGGATAAGGAGGTAGAAACATGGATGTAACTATGGTAACGCAGTTAGTTGGAAGTCTCGGTTTTCCAATTGTTTGTTGCGGCGCACTTTTCTGGTATCTGGTGAAAGAAAAAGACGCACACAAGGAAGAGATGGAAGAACTGCGGAAAAGCGTAGAAGCGAACACAACCGCTATTAACTCGTTGTGCCAGCACTTAGGAGGAAAAAAGCAATGAGTAAAATCGAAAAAACAGTTGCCTGGGCGGAACAAATCGCCGCCGATGATCGGCACGGGTACTCACAGTTACACCGGAACAGTCCCGATTATGATTGTTCGTCATTCGTGGGAACGGCACTTGCAAATGCTGGTTTTCCGATCAGCATTTACAGCACAACTAGAAATCTCGGTGAACAGTTGGAAAACGCTGGTTTTGTGAAATGCGGTAAACCGTGGAGACGCGGGGATATCCACCTTGCGGCTGGTCATCATGTCACGATGTCGGTTGACGCGAACCGCATCGTCCACGCCAGCCAGTCGGAAAACGGCGGGATTGATGGTCAGACGGGAGATCAGACCGGAAAAGAAATCTGTGTACGGTCTTATTACGATCTTCCGTATGAAAATACCGTTCACTATCGGTATGCAGGAGCCGTCGACGAAAAGCCGCATAACGTCATTGAAAGTTGCGTCAAGACAGAATCCGCGCGTAGTTTTGACCGGAAAATTGCAGGAGCGTATCATACCAATGATCGCTATAATCTGCGTGTTGGCGCAGGAATGAATAAAACTGTCATCTTGACGTTGCCAACCGGAACCAGTGTTAGAAACTACGGGTATTATACCGGAGAATGGTATCTGGTGAAAGCCGTAGTAAATGGCATCGTCTATACTGGTTACGTAGCAAAAGAGGGTTTAACCCGTGGCTGATCTGACGCTTGCTTACAATACCTGTATCGAGATTTGTAACAATCCAAACGTTGGATATTCCCAAACGTATCGTGAGGGTCAGACCGTAGGAGGTATTACCTACTATGATTGCTCCTCTCTCATGAGTTACTGTTGTACGGTCGGCGGGTTTTTAGCATCTAACCCGTGGTTTACGACTCGTAGCATGGACGGATATTTGATCGGTGCTGGATTCCAAAAAGGTACAGCAAATCAGCCATGGAAAAAAGGTGATATCTTATGGAGGAGCGGGCACACCGAAATGGTTTACAATCCCGCTGACGGTGGCGGGTATACGATGGGAGCGCACACCGATAGTTACCCGCTGGAAAGACAGGTATCCATTAATACGTTTGTGTCTCCCTATAGCGCGTGGACGTATCTTTATCGGTATCCGGTTGAGGTAGAAAGCGGTATCAGCCAGTATGTGATTGCCGCTATCTGTGGCAATTTCTGGCAGGAGTCAACCGTAAACCCCGGGTTGTGGCAAGGTACAATTGTCGGCTCGCCCGGCTATGGATTGGGTCAGTGGACAGATAATTCCTCTACCGACCGCCGGACGCGGTTGTTCCAATGGTTAGATTCCAACGGGTACAGCCGGGAAGATGGTAACGCGCAGTTAGAATATCTGATTTATGAGAATGTCTGGTATTCGGTCGGAGCCGCTAGTGCTTACGAAAATCTACAAGCGTTTTTGCACAGTGACAGCACCGATCTGAACGCACTGACTTCCGCCTATATGAAAGGATGGGAGGGAATTAGTGACGATGGAACACTTGCGTTCCGGCAGGAAAAAGCACATGAATGTTTTAATTTCATTTCGGAACACGCAAAAGATTCTGCAATTACCGGATGGATTGTTGGGAATCGGTATCTATCTGCTCCCGAACGTTTGAACAACGCGGTTATGGTATTTCGGTATTTGTCCACTGGGCAACCCGAGCCACCCGAGCCGCCACACCCAATGAAACCAAAACGGCATAAAATGCCGATCTGGTTATATCCCAATTTAAGAAGGAGGTTTTAACATGACACTTGAAGAGTATTGGTCGGAAATCGTAGCCGATATCGGAAACATCGAAACACACGGTGACGCTATCGCCGCCATAAGCGAAAAAATCAAAACAGAAGATACCGACATTGGAGCACTGATGTCCGAACGTGACGCACTGGTTGCGGAACGGGACGAACTGAAAGGAAAGTATGATGCCGCCGTTGCTGAAATCAAAAGCCGCTGGTCTGATCTTTCCCACGGCGGAAGTATCACAAAAGTAACCGAGTTTGGCGGAAAAGTGCCGGAAGCAGAAGACACCGCAACAAGTATCAATGATCTTGATATGTCTCAGCTCATTTTGAGCGGAAAAGGAGAGTGAAACAATGGCAGAAAAACTTGATATGACCAATATTAATATGCTGAACGCCGTGCGTCAGACCATGAGTGTTGACTACCGTGACAGAGTTCCGGTTGCAACCCGTGAAAATATTGCCGACATCGCAAAAACTTTAACCGATCCTTACAACCCGATGGCAAGAAACGAACTCGTTCCGGCTCTTGTGAATCTGATTGCCAGTCAGTCGATCAGCACGGAAGCGTTTAGAAATCCTCTGCGTGTGCTGAACAGTAACGCCATGCCGTATGGAAACGGAGAACAGGAAGTTTACGTAAACTTTGCACAGGGTTATGCGCACGATGCGAACATCAGCATCGAAGATGCGACCGCCATTTATGACAGTTACATCATGGCTCTGTATCATGTAATCAATTTTAATAACGATTATCCTGTGACGATCTGGTTTGAGGATATGCGCGGCGCGTTCCTTGATGATTACGGACTCAGAAGTCTAGTTCAAGCAAAAGTGGAAAGTGTCGTTTCCGCTTGTAACTGGGATGAGTTCACAACCGCGAAAGAACTGATTGCATCTGCAAAACGTGCGGGACAGATTTACCCGGTTCATGTTGACCCGGTGACAGATCAGGCATCCGCGAACGCACTGGCAAAGCAAATTCAGTCCTATATTGACAAAATTCAGTTCCCTAACCCGCTGTACAATTTCGCAGGCGCGACCTCTGCCGCAAAAGAAGATACCATTCTTCTGTTTGTCGACCCGGACACCAAAGCGGCAATGAACGTTGACAGTTATGCCAGCGCTTACAATCTCGACCGCATGATCCCGAAAGCCCAGCAGGTGTTAATTGACAACTTTAACGATGCGGAGGGTATTGTGGCGGTTCTGGTTGACAAGCGGTTCTTCAAAATCCGTGAACAGTACCGTATGATGGTACAGGATAACGTTAATCGCGGACTGCGTTGGAACAGTACGTATACGATAAAAGAGATGTTCTCTTATTCCCTGTTTTATCCGATCATTGTCTTTACGACCGAGGAAGTTCTTGTTTCTGACATTAACGCAAGTGACGTAGGACTGGTGAAAGCCGGAACAGATGTGGACTTCGGAGGAAGTTTTTCGGTTACTTCTACTGGGGTAGCCGATAAAGCGATTGACGTAAAAGTAGAGGGTAACTCTTCCTCTGATACGTTTGTTATTCCGGGAACAACCATTCTTCGAATCGCAAAAGACGAAACGAATCTGAAACCGAAAGCAAACAAAACTGCAAGCGTAAAAGTTGTGATTACCAGCCGCTACGATTCTTCCAAAACAGCAACGATTTACTTTACGACCGATTAAGAGAGGTGGGAAACATGGATGCTTTCATCCCATTGCCGTCACAAACTGATGTGGCGGCGGTTTCCCCACAGACTACGGTTATTTTGGCTAGTGGGATTGAGTGGGGAAACGATTATGAACACGTAAGATATTATGAAAACGGAAAAGCAGGATGTCTGGCACACGTAAAAGAAAAAGCAATTCATACTTTCCAACAGTCCGCGCCCGTGAGGTGGGGAGAACTGACGTATAAGGGAAAAGGGAATGAGAGTGATTTTCTGAAATGTAATTACATTGCGTTTCAGAATAAACCATATACGGAAGAGTGGTATTTCGGGTTTGTGACGCGGGTAGAATGGTTGAGTGACGGAAGTTTTAAGATTTATTTCGAACCCGATCGTTTTCAGAACAGTTTTTACGATGTGGTCTTACAGCCGTGCTATGTAGAACGAGAACACGTTGACAAAAAAGCTGATCTTGTCGGAATTAATCTTATACCGGAAAATTTGGAAACTGGGGAATATGTGGACAATCCTAATGACTTGAAATGGTTGCAACTCGGAGAAATGCAGTATTGTCTATCTGCAAGTGCAGACGAAAACGGAACAACTATTGTTCCCGTTGCGATACAAAATATTTTATCTGGACTCACGTTTACTCGAAAAACAAATTATACAGATTTAATTACAACGATTCAAAACTACGTAAACAGCGGAAACGGTGACGCGATTGTCAATGTATTTCAAGCACCCGAAGCATGTTTTCAAACAGATAAAAGTGTATATAAGCAAGAAACTGTCCAGCCTACTACGCTAGACGGATACACACCAAAAAACAATAAATTATTCCAATATCCATATTGTTATTGTCTAGTCGCTGATGGGTCTGGCATTCAGCATACTTACAATTTTGAGTATGGAAAAAATGGTGCTTTAACTATGCAAGTATATGGTGTACAACTTAATATTCCAGCGGTCTTTATTGTACCGCGTGAATACAAAAATACAGGTGGAACAACCACGCCTTTTGGCTTTATTATCAATAATTTTCCCCAGTGTGCATGGACAAATGACGGCTATCAGGCTTTTCTCGCACAGTCAACACCTTTATGGGACTACTCCAAAAAGCAGAATGCTATTTCTCAAATTGGAAATCTTACGGGGGGATTGTTTGGAGCATTAAGCGGAAATTTAGGTGCAGGCGCGGAAAGCATTTTTAATGCGGCAACAAGTACCTATTCGCTCAACGAAAATATCAATGCGCAAAAAGAAAGCCATGATCTGATCCCACCAACTACAAAGGGAAATTCATCCGGTAGTTATGTTGCCGCCGCTTTATTCGGTAGTCAAGTTTACTGCCATGTTATGAGTGTAACCGCTCAGATGGCAAAAACGATTGACGATTATTTCACTATGTACGGATATGCTACTCACAAAATTAAAGTGCCGAATATCACAGGGCGTTCAAGTTGGAATTTTGTAAAAACGGTAAACTGCGGATTGCATGGAGCGTGCGTCACCGATGATATCAATTTCTTACAGGCAATGTTTAACAGAGGAGTTACTTTCTGGCACACAGATGATGTTGGAAACTATGGTCTTTCCAATGATTAAGGGGGTGATAATATGTATGCTAACCCGTATCGAGTGAGCAATAAAGAAGTTTGGGGACGCTGGGAAAAGAATCCGAATACTTCCCCGGAGGAAAAACTTTATTTTCGCCACTTTTTCGACAAGTTCGTAAATTTAGCATTATCACGTTATGAGTATGACGGTTTACCGGATGAGATTCCACCGCGGATGCTGAACTCTTATTTGTTGTGGAACGGTATGTGCCTTTTCAAGAAAGAACCGATTACAGGACTGTACGGTGTTTTCGGCGTGAATCTTGTAGGCAAACCGGATATTTATGGTATTCCGACCGATTGGATTGCGTACGCCATGAACGGTCAGTATTACGAACAAACGGATAAAGAAGAAAGTGCGCTGATTTTTGCTAGACCTTTTGCTGTACCAGAAATTCACAGTATTATTTTACATGCACAAAGTCTGGCAGAGAAAAAAGCGTCAACTCGAGTCAATGTCATTCAGCAGAGGACACCTGTAGTTATCAGCGGTGATAGCACTCAGAAGTTATCCATCGACAACTTTATCCAAAAATGGGTAAAAAACATTCCTTTTATCAAAGCAAAAAACGATCTGCGAAAACAAATTCAGATTGATACCATTGATTTGAAAGTACAGCCTATTTTCAACGAACTTGATACAGCTGCACAGAGAGAAGTAGCAGAATGTCTGGCTGATCTCGGAATCGAAGCAAGCGGCGTAGAAAAGCCGGAACGGCTGGTTTCCGCAGAAACGAGTTACAACGATGGAGAGATTGAGTTGACGAGAAACGGAAATCTGGCAACCATTCAAAGGGGACTTGATGCAATCAACGAAATGTATGGTTTGAATATCCATGTACGTTTTAACTCTAAAATGGTAACGCCGATTAACAGACCAGATGTGTTTGAAACGACAGAAAAAAGCGAAAACGGCACGCCGGAAAACAACGGAAACGGCACACCGGAAAGCGAGGTGGAATAATGTTTCTTTGCTATCACTACGAAACAAAAACGTTGACGAATACCATTGAACAGTTGGTTATTTCCGATCATGTACTTTCCCCACTTGAAAATCAGAACATCGACAATATGATCGAAGCCGCCGTTCCTTTAATCTTCAATTTTGACTTTCCTTTTTATGTCGATGCATCTGCACCCGAATATGCGACCGCAAAACTTGCGTTCGAAAAAACGTTTTGTTTACAGTATTTTCGGGAACAGATCGGACTAGAAACAATCGGTGAATTTCAGTATCATCTGAAAAGGATTCTAACACTCAATAAGCCATATTATGAACAATTGTACCGGAGCATTACTTTTGAGTACAATCCTCTTATTACTCATAAGAGTACGCGAAAAGTACAGAGTACCAAAGACGATACAAGAACAGGTGTAATCTCGGGAGACAGTACAGCAAAAAACACAACGTCAGCCGATACAAATAACGACACACAAAATATTCACTCTGACAACCCGCAGATTAATTTTGCCGGAACTAGTTATGCGTCTACCATGGATCGGGGGCAAAATACGATTCATAATAGCGCGGTCAGCAATGGAGAGAATACGACAAAAACGAACAGTAATGATACTTACCATGCAGATAACAATGATGTGATTGAAGATGAGGGTTTTGACGGTAGTTACTCGTTAGAGGTTCAGAGATTCCGAGATACCATTCTCAATCTTAACAAGCGGATATGCGATGATTGTAAAGAATTGTTCTATCAATTTTATTAGGAGGGATAACAATGGCAGAGAAACCAATGATTCCAGATTTTCCAGATTTACCCGATTTTGGTCAGATGATTACGCAGGCTTGTGAGGTTATCGCAAGTGTGCGTGGGATTCCGTATGATTTCAACGGAGCGTTGAGTCTGGAAAACAAATTCGTTGTGCTGTTTAAGACGGTAAAAGAAATGTTTGACACGCAGGATGAACTTGTAAAAAGTTACAAGGCGTTATATGATTTTGTCAATCAGTTTTTCGCGAATCTTGACTTGCAGGAAAATGTAAATGTGGCTTTGGAAAAAATGATTGATGATGGAACACTCCCGGAATTGATTAGCAAATTACTATTGGATAATTCAATTCCTATTGATTTATTAGGTTGCAAAAGTGATTTTTTCAATTTTACATCCGTTCCACCTGTATATACTTTATATCCCGAAAACCAAAATTTGAACGAAAATTATACTGATAACTCTGATATCATTAATAATGCTATTATAAAATTATATAATGATGGTGGTGGAACTTTAATTGTGCCACCCGGTTACTATGGTATAAAAAAACCAATTATACTTAAAAATAACGTTAGAATTATAGGTAGTGGATTTTCGTCATCATATTTATGCACAAATGAAAACATAAAATGTTTCGTTGATATTACTAACAGCGGGGGAACAACAGTAAAAGATATTTCACTGTTACAAAACAAAGCTAACACAACTAATCAGACGCACGGCATCTCGAGCGATACTAGCAAAATAGGGACTTATCCAATGTATAACCATTACAATACTTTACAAAATATTTTTATTTACAACTGCGGCGGTAATGGTCTTAATATTAACAGCGGCTACTTAGCTAATATCAATAACATTCACGCTATGAGATGTTATGGATATGGTTTTTATATTAATGTAACAGATATTACTTTGAATAATATTTACGCATGGGAATGCGAATGTGGTGCTTTATGCATAGAAAAAGAGTATGTCCATATTAATGGAGGTAAATTTTTCCACAATGGCTCTTATCTGTATTATAACAATGATGAAGTAAAAGGCAAGTATAGTGTTGTAATGCATGGCGGTCGATGCACGCTAGAAAATATTGATGTTCAAGATAACTATAGGAACGGAATATATATCGGCGGATATGATAATATATTAAACTCAGTTATTATAGATGCTTGTGGTGTTACAGCAAAATATCAAAAACGATATAATAGCGTTTTCGATAGTTATTCACTCGTTATTAATGCAGTTTCGCCAAACGTGGAAAATTGTATCGCATGCAATTATATTCAACAGTTAGATGCAACTTTAGTGCAAACAAAATTTGTAAAAATCGAAAATATACAATACGGAAATTGTATTTTAGATATTAAAAAAACCGGATATGCAACGCAGATAAGCGGCGGAATTGAACTACACACCCCTAATCTTGTTACAAAGATTTTAAAAAATACAGAAATATTACCGTATAATTCTACCACAGAATTAGTTGTTACCGAGCAAACAACAATTAACAAAACAGATACTAATATTATTCTAACTTCTAATAGCCCGTTTTTTGCATTTAGCAACGAATTATTTACAGTTACGAAATCTGGTCTTTATATTTTTACATTATCAGGAGGTGTAGACAATGGAACTTCTACAACAACAAGTTGCATTTTTACTATTTATAGCACTACTGGTAATATCGTTTCTGTTCGAACTATAACAGGGCAAGAAAAAGGTATTCACTTAACGATACCTCTATTTCTTAATGCCGGCACATATTACGGAATAAAAGCCCGAACAGAATACGGCACTCTAGCACTAGGACAGTATACTTCAAAAATAATAGTAAACACTTTACTTAACTAATCACGCAATACAACTTTATCATTACACACATACTATCTTCCGCCCATGTTCACCCGGAGGGCGCGAGAAGCGCTACAGCCTCCGGCGGTCACTGGCAGACACCGAGCGTTACTGCGCGATTACTAAAGTTACACACATAATATGAATGGCAGTCCGCGG
>UMCA01058580.1_pt1 | contig 15718 bp, 9 predicted proteins | sample 1964111 | NCBI WGS metagenome assembly UMCA01 (sample SAMEA4835956, study PRJEB28245) | human gut metagenome | biome: gut microbiome; material: fecal sample | place: Denmark | collected 2008
AACGGAGTTCCGCTTCGACATCAAGGAAACCCGCAAAAAAGGACACGACTTCAAGGATTTCATCTGCCCGGATTCGATGGAGTTCACAGGCGACTATTTCAAGATCGGAGAGCGTTATGGCAGAGTGCTGTTTCTGCGAGAGTATGCCTCCTATATCAAGGACAGTATGGTAGCGGAAATGACCGACCTCAACCGCAATCTGATGATGTCCATTGATGTTATCCCCGTGCCCACGGACGAAGCCGTGCGGGAAGCTGAAAGCCGCTTGCTCGGTGTAGAAACCAATGCGACCAACTGGCAGCGCCGGCAGAATGCCAACAACAACTTTTCTGCCCAGCTCCCCTACGACATTGAACAGCAGCGCAAGGAGATGAAGGAGTTTCTCGACGACCTGACGACCCGTGACCAGCGAATGATGTTTGCCGTTCTGACGATGGTTCACACGGCGGACACCAAGGAACAGCTCGACAACGACACTGAGGCTCTGCTCACTACGGCAAGAAAGCACCTGTGTCAGTTCGGTGTTCTCAAGTTTCAGCAGCTTGATGGGCTGAATACGGCGATGCCTTTCGGTGTCCGCAAGATCGAGTCGTTCCGCACGCTGACCACGGAGAGCCTTGCGGTCTTTATCCCGTTCCGGGTGCAGGATATTTGCCATACCAACGGCGTTTACTATGGTCAGAATGTCATTTCCAAAAATATGATCATCGCAGACCGCAGACAGCTCCTCAACGGCAACGAGTTTATTCTCGGTGTTTCGGGCGGTGGTAAATCCTTTACCGCAAAGGGTGAGGTCATCAATCAGGTGCTTGCCGGCAACGCAGACATCATTATCATTGACCCGGAGCGAGAATATTCGCCCCTTGTGCGGGCGCTGGGCGGCGAGATCATTAACATCTCTGCCACTTCTCCCACCCATATCAATGCGATGGATATGAACCGGGAATACGGTGACGGCGCAAATCCCGTTATCCTGAAATCCGAGTTCATTATGTCCTTGTGCGAGCAGCTCATCGGAGGAAACAACCTCGGCGCAGTGCAGAAGTCTATCATTGACCGCTGTACGGCAAGCGTCTACCGCACCTATCAACAGAACAACTACACCGGCGAGGTGCCGACCTTGCAGGACTTCCGGGCGGAGCTTCTCAAGCAATCCGAACCCGAAGCGCAGGAGATTGCTCTTGCCATCGAGCTGTTCACCAACGGCAGCTTGAACACCTTTGCCAAGCATACGAATGTGAATACGAACAATCGCCTGATTTGCTATGACATTCTTGATCTTGGCAAACAGCTTATGCCCATCGGTATGCTGGTCGTCCTCGACTCTATCCTGAACCGTATTACACAGAACCGAGCCAAGGGCAAGAACACCTTCATCTTCATTGATGAGATCTACCTTCTGTTCCAGCACGAGTACAGTGCAAACTTTCTGTTCACCCTTTGGAAGCGTGTGCGAAAGTACGGCGCTTATGCAACCGGCATCACGCAAAATGTGGACGATCTGCTCCAGTCCCACACGGCAAGAACGATGCTGGCAAACTCTGAGTTCATTGTGATGCTCAATCAGGCATCGACCGACAGGCTGGAGCTTGCAAAGTTGCTGAACATTTCGGATACGCAGCTCTCCTATATCACGAATGTAGATGCCGGTCACGGGCTTATCAAGGTCGGCTCCAGCCTTGTTCCGTTTGCCAATAAGTTCCCCAAGAACACGAAGCTCTACAAGCTGATGACGACCAAACCGGGCGAGGGTGCTTAAATTCTTCAAAAAAGGTATTGACTCTGACGCTGCGTAATAGTTTATGCTATAATTACCACGAAGGAGGATGATACCAATGATGACCGTCAATGAGGTGAGCAAGCTCACGGGGGTTAGCATTCGTGCCTTGCAGTATCGTTACGGAGGTGGACGGAGCTGTTCTGTTTGATGATGACATGGCGGAGAGCATTATAAATTTTATTGAGCTGCATAAGACTAAGGTTGACACGCTTTTAGTTCATTGCTATGCTGGACAGTCAAGATCACGGGCTGTCGGTGCATTCGCTGTTGAAATGCTCGGCGGCGACAATCGCAAGTATTTTGAAGAAGGTGCGCCCAATCAGTATATCTATGATGTGCTTGAGAGTGCATGGGTGAGAAGACAGTTGGGTAAAATAGAATTCTGACGGATAATTTCCGTTATAGCGGTTGTGGAGTGATTTCCACAGCCACTTTTGCTTGTTCTACAGATTTCAACAATACAAAAGGAACTTCTGGAAATGCTATGCGAAATTATTGAAGAAAATATAAATATTGTTGCTGTTTTATAAATGCATCAGGTGCTTGACTTTTGCAATGAATTGTGATATAATTTTTTTAAGACATTTGACTATTCAGCAGAATTAAAATATAGTATTAAGCAAACCAATATGTTAGCAATCAAATTTTTTGTATATGATGTGGTCAAAAATACACCTGATTTTTATAAAGGTAACATATATTATGGGATTATCAATAATAAACGATTAAACGAATGTGGAGGTGATTTATAATGAATATGAAGGATGCATTTGAGCATTTTTTATGCTGAGAAAACAGTTCTTTGAAAAGTATAAGGAAGTTGATTTGCCCTTGCCGATGACTCCAATTGCTCAAGACAAACCATTTGATTTTAGGAAGTTAGAAAAGGAAATGGGATTTGTCATTCACTCGGATATTAAGGCTTTTCTATCTACATATTGGTTTGATATGATAGAGGGTTTTTTATGGACGGATATATAAATATTAAGGGAGTCCAAAAACCTGAAGAAGTTATCAATGATCTTGTCACTGGATTTGCTATGGGAGATGCACTTTTCCTTTCCGATGCAAGATACTGGTATTTAGGCGGCTGTGATCCTTATTCTATGTATGTTAATAACACTACAGGTAAAGTAATAGCTGTAATTCCGTATGAAAACCAAGCTATTTGCCTATCTGATTCCATTTCAAATCTTGTTATGTATATGAAGTGCGAGCTTGACTATTAAATAAATTGATGAAAGACCATATAATAATCAGCCAGCGTAGACAATGTGATAAAATATTACGCTATTTATGTTTATTTGTTATTCGATTATATTCTAGTCGCGTTGTCTTTAATTATAATAAATATTCAAATTAAGGAGAAAAATATGAATGATAGTATTCATGCATACGATGGTATTGCCAACGAAGAGATTACAGAAACTAGAACAGTGTCATATAAAAACGGTACAATAACTCACGAATATACTTTGGAATACAACGAAGATATGATTGTTGACATGCCGTTTATAGGCTCAGGTGATAAGGCGGATTTAGCGTTTCTTCAGGAATTGCTGAAAGAATCCCCAGAATACATATCAAAGTATAACATCACCGATATTAATAACGGTAATGTAAGCGCTGTTTCAAACAATCCTCAGTGTTGGTATAGGGATGCAATGTATTATTTTCACAAACTGTTAGACAAACATCCTGGCGCATTCAGCAACGATACAGCAAACGGAAATGTTAATAATAGATGGAGAATCGAATATGGTTTTAACCCTATAGTGGATAGACAGTTTGTTGATTATTTCGGAAAATACGAAGAGTGTATGGGCGAGATGCTAGACCATCATCATATCGGCAGGGATGGTCAATGTATAGCACTTCCTGAATCAATACACAGAGGAGTAAACGGAATTCATGATGCAGAATAACTATCAGGAGTAACTCCTATTGCGGAAAAACATTCTGAAATAGCTCAATTGGCACTTGATAGTGGATTCATTACATCAGGAAATGATGTCCATAGCCTTTTAGATAATACTGGAAAAACCAAAATGGACTATTTTGCTGAACTAAAAACGCCTGCAGAACTGTTTTCGGAATTTACTGATTATTTAGAAAGCAGATTGCCTTCAATGGAAAGTGATCTTGGGGTCGAGTTTGATGTAATCGAAGGCGGAGATTATCCGATGGCAATCAATGAATCAAATCATTCTGCCACAGCAACGATTACATATTGTGGTATCGAAATAGGCAGTGTTGTTGTATCAGATTGTTTGAATAAAGAATCTTTTTCTGATTCTCCAATCAGTTGGCTATTTTTGCCATTTGAAAATTTCTACGAGCTAGATATTTCGCTGGTTTCCATAAACGGGCTTGGAATAAATGGAGATTACGAAACACAGAAGGAACACCTCTATTTCATGAATCTTCAGAAAAAGGATTCGGAAAGAAATTACTATGATTACATATTTGAAACAGAAAGCACTGTTCTAATGTGTCTTTACACAGATAATAAACTGAATTCATTTACCTTAAAGATTAAGAACCAATAAGTATTTTAGGAGAAGATTATGAAAAAAATCCATTGTTTTAAATGTTATATAGCTATAATAAGTGTAATATTGTGCTGGGCATTATGGGGGTGTTCAACTTATAATTCTAGTGAAACAGAATATGTATCCGAAATTGCAACTTCAGACAGATCTGTATTGACTGAGCGTCAAAAACACATCTTGGCTGAAGAGTCACTTCCGACTGATTTAGATGAGCTCACAGCAAGTCAAAAGCGTGGCATTATGAATATCGAAAACGCTTTTTTGTATCTTGATGAAAAGTATCCCGGCATTGAATTCGATTATGTTTCACATTATCCGGCAGGCTTGATGGGCCAGGAGAAAACGGATTTTATTCCAAAAGGATACGATAAAGAAGATAGCCGGAATCTCATAACTGTTGAAAAAGACAGAAAAGGAATTTTCGATGACCGAAATGGTTATATGCTGGTCGCTGTGAGAGAAACAATGGAAAAAGTCATCACAGAATATGTGGAATCGTATTTCGGAGAAGGCAATGTTAAAGTGTATATTCATCCTTACTTAGCTGAAATGGAGTATGGTGACGAAATTAATGAAAATACTGTTAAAGATAAAGTAAAATCTACAGCAGTATTATTTGCCTCCGATGAATTATGTACCGAAACACAATTGGATGCTTTTTCAGATAACTATAAAAATGATGGGCATGATTTTGAATGTGAATTTAGAGCTACGATAATAAGAAAGAGCGATTTTGAAGGCTTAACATTCAATAATTGCGGAGATATGTATGATAGTGACCATATAATCTATGATATTGATATTGAATAATTAGATAGGAGATTTAATAATGACTTATTTTACAGCAGAAGAATTATGTATGATAGAAATGCTCACCTATTTTAATGAGGCAAGGAATGCTATTTATGGTGCAGTATCTTTATCGGTAACTGATAATAATACGTTTACTTACAAAACAGAAAACAAAACTATTGGTGAAATATTAAGTGAGTTTGATAGTGACAAAATAGCGATTCTAAAAAGTAATAACAGTATAATTGATACTAGTTATTTTATAAGCGGAAAAGAATGGGGCAGGTAATAGAATACATATTGAGTAATGCGAAAATATCAAGTCTGGTATACAAAGGTTCCTTTGATAGCGGAAGCATAACGCTTGGTTTGTGTTTTACAGATGGAGAGCCGAATTCTCAGGAGGCTATAGTTGCATTCCTTGGAACAGCTAATAGAAGAGAATGGCTCGATGATGTTGCTGCAGCTAAAATGGCTGATTCGCCTTGTCAGGAAGAAGCTCTTGATTACATAGATAATCTGCCTTATAGCGATATTACTGCCATAGGTCATTCCAAGGGCGGTAATAAGGCTATGTATACTGCAATACTCAGTGATAAAGTAACAAGATGTGTAAGTTTTGACGGTCAAGGATTCTCAAAAGACTTTATTGAGAAATACACTGGTGTGATAAGCGAAAAATCTTCCATAATTTCAAATTATTCTCTTAGCACAGATTTTGTACATATACTTCTTGAACAACTTCCGGGAACGCATCAGTACTACTGTGAAGGCTATGGGATTGATGATCCTCAGGGAGATGAGGGAAGTATTGTTGCTCAGAATCATAGCCCAAATTCATTTTTCAAAACTGATTCCAGCGGAATTGTAACGGAAGTTAACTATTCAGGACGCAATGCCCCTATATTTGACATTTCTACTGAAAACAGCAAAACAACATTACTAAAGAAGTATGTTACATACCTTTTGAGTTCAAAAAACAGAAGCGCTTATGATGCGTTGATTGATTATGTTGAGGATCTTTTGGATGCTATCCTTGACGGTAGTGATATTCAGGAAGCGATATTGGGGGATCTGCTTCAGCTTGGTACACTTATAGGGTATACAATTAGCTTTATTGAAAACGAAGAACTTAATCTCGATGATGCGAGAGAACTGCTTTATGCTCTTGGACTTGATAAGTGTGATACGACTGCTATAATCATTGAATCTTTGACGAATAAAGAGTTTAGTTATGATGATAATCCTAACAATGTACCGGGAATTATAAGCGGGATTTTAGGCTTTTTAGGCAATCAACTTACTGATGGTGAGGACGATTATCTGTTAAAATCGATAATATGGGATACGTTAGGCAATCATATCGATGACTATCTTGACGAGTATGATTTCTATTATCTTTGGAATACAATCGAAAGCAAGTACGAAGAAGCTCAGGAAAACGAAAATCTATATTATGACACAGATAATGGTCTAATACAGGACTGTGTCAATTATATGAAATCCAACGAATTCCGTAATCTTGTAAAGAATGATGCCCAGATTGATGACATAGTAGAGAATCTGGAAGCTTACCTTTCAGGTGGTTTATCAAATTTTGTATTGTATACGGTGATGATACAAGCTAAGTCACTTTTAGAAAAATATGACTATAGATTGAATTTAGGAGATGATAATGAAAATTATCGTGTGGGCATTAACCATAACTCAGTCTCTTTCCTCGGGCAGGGCGATGATATTTTCTTTGGTGGACGATACAAGGACATAATAATTGCTGGTTCTGGAGATGATTCTATCGCAGGCGGGCAGGGAAATGATATAATTCACGGTGGTTCTGGGAATGATTCACTTTACGGCGGAGACGGAAATGATATCATACTCGGTAACGGTGGAAACGATCTCATTGAAGGTGGAAACGGGAACGATATGATTTGGGGCGACGATGGAGACGATATCATCTACGGCGGAGCAGGAAATGATCATATTCACGGCGGTGCAGGCGATGACACCATTGATGGCGGTGCAGACAAGGATTTCATTCTGGGTGAAGCGGGCAATGATATCATAGACGGGGGAGCTGGGAATGACTATATAGATGGTGGTGCCGGCAACGATACTTTATATGGAAATACTGGTGAAGATGTGCTGTTTGGTTGTGAGGGCAATGATACGCTGGACGGCGGATATGGAGATGACACACTCCGGGGCGGAGATCATGCAGATACATACTATTTCCGCAAGTACAACGGTAGCGACACGATTTTTGACCAATATGGCGCAAACCTGATCATCTTTGAAGATATTGCGCCGGACGATCTCTCAATTTCCTACACTGGAGCATATCAGCAGGATCTGTGTTTTACTGTCGTATCTACCGGAAAAACGCTCACTATCCTTGACTATATGCATACAGCCGAGTATTTTAGATATCAATTTGAGGGCGAATCCGGCTACTATACCGTGAAAGACAGCGATGGTAATCTGTCTTTCTCTAAAATTGAAGGCAGTCATACGGGCGGAAGATACGATAGTCACTGGGACAAGCTGCATGACGATACCGGAAATGATAACAGCAGCAGATACAGTGCAGCAACTGTTGCACAACCTCCGAGGGATCCGCTGGTCATTGACCTGGGCACTCCCGGAATTGCATTGACCACGATTGATGATGGTGTGTACTTTGATCTTGACAAAAACGGCTTTGCCGAAAAGACTGCGTGGATCGGCACAGAGGATGGATTCCTTGTTCTCGACAGAAACGGTAACGGCAAAATTGATGACGGTGGGGAACTGTTCAGCGATCAGGTCGAAATGAGCGACCACAGCCTTTCTACATCCGGCTTTGCTGCATTGTCCGAACTGGATGAGAACGGTGACGGTGTGATTGACAGCAAGGATTCTCAGTTTGCCAATCTGCAAGTGTGGGTGGATGCGAATCATGATGGCAATTCAGAAAATGAATTGCATTCGCTGGAAGAACTGGGCATCACTTCTATTAGTCTGAATCATATCCAGACAGATACGGTTGATTCCGACACAGGGACAATTGTGACGGCGTCTTCCGTTGTGACATTTGCAAATGGAACAGTCAGAGAAATCAGTGAGCATTGGTTCCAGATCAATTCGGCTGATACAGAGGAAATTACAGTAACCGATGTGGAAAATGATCTGACATCCTTCGGCAATATGCACAGCCTGTCTTATGCGCTTGAACATGATGAAAGCGGGGAACTCCAGAATCTTGTGGATTCTTTCAAGAATGCAGAAAGCTTTATTGAGAAGCGTGTGGCTGCAAGGAAGATCCTCTACTGCATCACCGGTTCTTCGGATATTGCAATCAAGTCCAGAGGCGGTGCAATCGATGCAAGAAGTCTGCATGTTCTGGAAACGATCATGGGCGTAGATTCCTTTGTTGGCGCAAATGGAAGCACCACACCAAATTCCAATGCTGCGGTCATTCTGAACCAGTTGTTTGCGGATTTTGACAGAACCTACTTTACTCTCCTGAACAAGGTTCTTGGCGAAGCGGATTATCTGGAAATGATAGAGGAAGAACCGAATGAGAATGGGAAGATTGTGCTGAACCTTGCGCCGGTAGAAGAAGTTGTGGATCACTACATTTCTTTCGGCACGGATGTACGGGAAATGCTCTATAACATCGGCGTATATGTGAAAACATACGACAGCACATACGGAACAAATTATATGAGGGACTTTGTTTCTCATTATCCGGACTACGCTGCCGAGATCCAAGCGATGGTAAACGGCAATTTCGTCATCGGTACGAACGGAGATGATGCACTGAACGGCTCCGGCGCACAGGATATTATCTGGGCTGAAGGCGGAGATGATAGTATCAGCACAGGTGCAGGTAATGACATCATCTACGGCGGCGCAGGCAACGATACGATCCGTGCGGGTTCTGGTGATGATGTAGTTTACGGTGATGCAGGCGATGATGCCATCATCGGCGGTGAAGGAAATGATCTTCTCTATGGCGGCGATGGTAACGACACGATTGAAGGCAACACCGGAAACGATACGATTTACGGCGGCAGCGGAAATGACACGATCACCGGAAACGAAGGGGATGACATGCTCTACGGCGAGGATGGAAACGATATGCTGGACGGAGGCGAAGGGAATGACATCCTTGACGGCGGAGAAGGAGATGATTCTCTCAGCGGCGGCACAGGAGATGACACGCTTTCTGGCGGCGCAGGCGATGATACCTATTACATCAATGCTGACCACGGCAACGATACAATTTACGACTCCGAAGGACGCAGCACACTTGTGTTCGGCGATGAGCTGAGTGCGGAGGACTACGCATTGCGCATTGACATTCACAGCGGCATTTCGCTTGTCCATCACGAGACCGGAGAGACGATCTCTATTCCGGATTTCATCAATATGCCCGAATACTATGACTTCACATTTGATGGTGAAGCGCAGATCATTGGCGGCGGCGATTCTCGTCAGGTTATCGAAGGTACGGATGAAGACGATGTCATTACAGGTGGCAGCGGATTCAATATTATCAAAGGCGGTGATGGTAATGATACCATCACAGGTGGTGACAACCTCAACTTCATCTACGGCGGAGACGGTGACGACACTATCACTGGTGGCAATGGCATAAATATCATTCGCGGCGAAGGCGGAGATGATACAATTACAGACGGAACCGGCGACGGTTATCTGGATGGTGGCGACGGAAACGATACAATCCACGCTGGCGCAGGCAATGATATTTTGATTGGCGGTGCCGGAAACGACCGGCTCTTCGGCGAAGACGGGGATGATGTAATCGCAGGAAACGATGGGGATGATTATCTTTCAGGCGGAGACGGCAATGATACACTCTATGCAGATGCCGGAAATGACGAACTCCACGGCGGTAACGGTAATGATTCCCTGTTTGGCGGGGACGGCGACGATACCCTCTACGGCGATGCCGGAGATGACTATCTGGAAGCCGGGAACGGTACGGATACATTGTATGGCGGCACAGGAAATGACATCTTTGTCGGCGGTGAAGGCATCAACTATATCTATGGTGAGGATGGCAACGATACCTTCTATGGCGGAAATGGTTTGAACTATATGTATGGCGGAGACGGTGATGATAACTTCACTGGCGGAGAGCTTGCTGATTACATCGAAGGCGGTGCCGGCAATGATACCATGAACGGCGGAAATGGCAACAATGAGATGTACGGCGGCGATGGTGACGACTACATTTACGGCGGAAACGATGATGACTATATCGAGGGCGGCAACGGGGATGACCATCTCTACGGCGGCAACGGTGTGAATACTATTTACGGCGGTGCTGGTAATGACATCATCTACAGCGGCGATCACGGCAGCTTCCTCTATGGCGGAGACGGCGATGACCAAATCTATGCCGGCGGCGGTGCAGATGTTCTTGACGGAGGCGCAGGCAACGACTATCTCCAGGGCGACCACGGCGGTGATACCTATATCTTTGGTATTGGCTATGACATCGATACAATCAACGCTTCTGCCGACCTGAACACGATCCGCATCCATGGCTACACAGTGGCTGATATGCATAATACCAGAATGGCGAACAACGACCTTGTGATTGACTTTGGTGAGGGGACAGGGGACAGACTGGTGATCCAGGGCTTCTTCAACTTTAACAGCAATCGTGACTTCAACTTTGTGTTCGATGACGAGACTGTTCTTGGACAGTATGATATTCAGGCTGCCTCTGCACCTATCATTGGTACCGATGCGGATGAATGGCTTGCAATTCAGGGCAATGACGGCGGTGTGATCCATGCAGGCGCAGGAAATGACGGGCTCAGCGGCGGCAGCGGAAATGATGAACTGTACGGTGAAGCCGGAAATGACACACTCTACGGCAATGACGGTAATGATATCCTCGATGGTGGTGCAGGAAATGACTCCCTCAACGGCGGTAACGGTGAGGACACCTACATTTTCGCAAAGGGCTATGCACAGGATACCATCAATGAGTGGGGCAGCGACCACAGTATCGTAATGCTGACAGACATCAACTCCGATGAGATCACTGTATCCGACCAGTGGGGCTCAAATCTGCTTATTTCTGTGAATGGTACAGATGATGTGCTGACGATCAGCAACTTCAAGTGGGGTCAGTCAACATTCACATTCAAGTTTGCCGATGGTGCAGAAGGCTATGTCGATAAGGATACATGGCAGCTTGTACTGACAAAGCAGCCTGACGAGATCGAGGATACCGAGCAGGTAAATGCAGAGCTTCTGGAATCTCTGTATGCAGACGATACATGCTTGTCCGATCTTCTCACGAATGACAGCACTGTGATTACCGATATGACCGAGAGTACAGTGCTTACTGACGAAAACGATGATATCTCGGATGTGACGGATATCCAGGCAATGCTCCTTGCAGAAAATATGTCTGCATTCGGCAACAATGATCAGATTTCCGACAGCGTGAACATCACTGACATTACAGTGGATACTTCTCTGACAGATTCACTGCTTGTAGGCGCATTACAGTAAAAGAGACAGATAGCGAGAGCGCAGCAGCTTTCATGCTACTGCGCTTTTTGCGCTTACGGAGGTTAGAATATGGCAAAAAAACAAGACAGTGGGTTGTCCTGTTTTATGATCGTCATGAAATTTCATGGCATTCCGATTACGAAGGAGCAAGCTGAAAATCTGTCTGTCCTTGATCCGGAGCAGAAAACCGGAGAAATAGAGATCATGCAGTCTGCAAAGGCCTTGAAGATGAAAGCAAAGCTGTGCAATCTGAACATAAAGAAGCTGAAGGATGTCAACGCTCCTATGATTGCAAAAGGCAACGACGATGAGTTTTTCATCATTGCAAAGTCGCAGGATGACAAATTTATGATTTTGCATACAGACAAGCCTGCACCGGAAGTTGTTACCCGCGATGAACTTGCAAAAATGTGGGACGGAACAGCAATAATCATCAACAAAAAAGGCGTAATTGATCGTGAAGCAGTTTTCAGCTTTAAATGGTTTATCCCTACCATTCTGAAATTCAAGAAAGAGTTCATACAAGTTCTTATCGCAGTTTTTACAATACAGATATTAGGAATTTTGACGCCAGTCATGACGCAGGTGGTTGTGGATAAGGTGCTTGTGCATCGCAGCATCTCCACGCTTCATGTACTGACGATAGGAATCGCTATCGTGTACATTTATGAGCTGATACTGGGGCTGGCAAAGAATTATGTGTTTACCCATACCACAAACCGCATTGACGTAATGCTAAGTTTCAGGCTATTCAAGCATCTGTTTGCGCTTCCGCTGAAATACTTTGAATCCCGTCGTGTGGGTGAAACAGTAGCCAGAGTCCGGGAACTGGACAGCATACGAAATTTTCTGACGGGTACGCCGCTGAGTTCTATGATTGATCTTATTTTCATCATCGTATATATTGTCGTCCTGTTCTGTTACAGTAAAATGTTGACTGTTATTGTTATCTGTTCAATACCTGTTTATGCGATACTTTCTGCAATCGTGACACCGCTTTTCAAGAAGCGTCTTGATGAGAAATTTGAAACAGGTGCGAATACGCAATCGTTTCTTGTGGAATCAATCACGGGGGTTCAGACAGTAAAATCCTACGCATTAGAGCCAAAATTTGAAAAGAAGTGGGGAGACTTGCAGGCTGAATATGTCAAAGCAAGCTATAAAACTTCTATGGTATCTGCTACGGCTGGAACAACAGGTCAATTCATTCAGAAAGTATTTGACCTGCTTATCCTCTTCTTCGGTGCAAAGGCAGTTATGGACGGTAACTTTACAGTCGGTCAGCTTGTGGCATTCCGTATGCTCTCCGGCAGAGTCAGCGGTCCTGTGTTGCGTCTGGTACAGCTCTGGCAGGAATACCAGCAGGCATCCCTTTCCGTCAAGCGTATTGGTGATATTTTCAATACCGCACCTGAACCGATCCTGAATGCCAATCAGTCTTCTATGCCAAGAGTTCAGGGAAAAATCATATTCGATCAAGTACATTTTCGTTATAATCCGCAAGGCGGCGAAGTTATCAAAGGAATGTCATTTGAGATACCAGCAGGAATGGTTGTGGGCGTTGTTGGACGAAGCGGATCAGGTAAAAGTACCATATCAAAATTGATACAGCGGCTCTACATACCGGAAGCCGGAAAAATATCCGTTGACGGCATGGATATTTCCCTTGTAAATCCCGCAATGCTCAGAAAACAGATCGGCGTTGTTTTACAGGAAAACTTCATGTTTAATGGCACAGTAGCGGAGAATATCTCCATTCACTGTCCCACTGCTACGATGGATCGAATCATAGAATGCGCCAAGATTGCCGGAGCGCATGACTTTATTCTTGAACTTCCTAACGGCTATGATACAATTATTGGTGAAAAAGGCATGGGACTTTCCGGAGGTCAGAAGCAAAGAGTTGCCATCGCAAGAGCGATTCTCAACGATCCGAGAATCCTTATCTTTGACGAGGCAACATCAGCACTGGATTATGAATCTGAAAGTATCATTCAAAATAACCTGAAAGAGATCTGCAAGAATAGGACTGTTATCATCATTGCACACCGTCTTTCCACTTTAAAGGATGCGCAGAAAATTATGGTTATCGACAAAGGCGATCTTGTTGAATATGATACGCATGATAATCTTATGGCTCTGAACGGATTGTATGCTTATCTATATAATCAGCAGCAAAGGGGTGAGGTCGATGGATAAGGCACAGAAGGACTATGTTCTCAGGCATAGCAGTAAGCGTGATAAAGAATTGAAATACGACTTCATGCCGTCAATGCTGGAAATCATAGAGCGCCCGGCACATAAAGCCGGAACTGTTATCATTCTCGGTGTTTTCACGCTTTTAATTGCAGCAATCGTCTGGGCTTGCCTGTCTAAGGTGGATATTGTTGTCACATCCAGTGGTACTATGCAGCCGGTAGGGAATATCAGTTCACTCAACACCTATACCAGCGGAACCGTGAAATCAATCAATGTTGAGGAAGGGGCATATGTGAAAGCTGGAGATGTGCTTATCGAACTCGATACGCAGAGCATTGACATCGACGTAGAAGCGCTTTCGCAACAAAAAGAAGTGCTGGAGGCGCAAAAAGAGATATACACAATGATAAAAAATGGAGAGGACGTTTCAACAGTCGATATTACAAAGTACGGTGCAAATCTTCAACCATACATTCTTACAATCATTGACAATGAGAAGGCTTATCAGAATAATCTGAGCATACTTGAAAGTACCAAAGAAAACGCCGGTCTTACAAGAGACATTGCACAAATCAAATATGATGACTACAACACAAATCCTATGATTTCCGTGGCAGAATTCAATGCACAAAAACTTGTGCTTCAACAGGCAGAGAATGAATATCTGCAGGCGGAGCTGAACATTCTGAATGCGCAGACTTCCTACAGTGAGCAGATCAACTCCAACATATCAGATATCAACAGTAAGCTGAAACAGGCTGATTCTGAACTTGAAAAGTATCAGCTCTCGCTTGATTACCAAAAGGTCACTGCTCCGGTCAATGGTTACATCAACAGCATTGCAGTAAATAACGTAGGTGAGACTGTAACATCGGCACAGCAAATTATAACGATCGTTCCGGCGGATGCACCTGTTGAGATGGCTTGCTATGTGAAAAACATGGATATCGCCGATATTATGGTTGGAATGGAAGCAGAGATAAAGCTCGAAGCTTACCCATACAACAAATATGGTACGGTAAAAGGGACGGTCAAGTATATCAGTCCCAGTTCTTTCAACAGTGAGCAATTAGGCAGCGTTTATCTTGTAAAGCTGGATGTTGATAATACAAACCCGGGTATCAATGTGATGTCCGGTTTATCAGGTTCAGTGGAAGTGAAAATCGGAAAGCAATCGGTTATGAGATACTTCCTTGATCCGATTGTGAAAGGTTTTGATGAAAGTTTGAAAGAAAAATAAAGCTATCAGCTATATGCCATTAACCTTAGTCTATTGGCGCACTCAAAAACCGTTCCGCATAAATCAAAATCAGCATTATGGCATATCCCATAATCAGCGGATACCCAAATGATACATAGTAACAGCACCCACTCGGAGCGTATCTGAGAGGGTGCTTTTTTTGGTGGTTAGTTTTACGCTCCGCAGGTTCGGACGGCTGTGAGGGGCATTTCCGTTCCGCTGGCGGTTATCATCAAGTGGAAGTCTGCTCGGAGATGTGGTGGGCAGCCTCATACTCACGGATACGGCGGTAAAATGTGTTTGCTGTCAAGCCCCATTCTGGCTCTGCGAAAAAATTTCTGTAAATTCAAAAACTGTGATAAAAAATGATATATGGGAGTGGCTTGAATAATTAGCCGCTCAGATTTTTTACAGTATACAATGGATACTGTAATTTGTCAAGGTTCTTTGGATATCAGCCTGCTGGAATGGAGCGCGGCGGAATGGAATCAGGCTGATATCCGGCGGCTCAGCCGAGCCTGTCGGGGTACATGATCTCCAGTTCGCCCAGGACTTTACCCCAGTTTCGCAGCGGCATAGTCCATTTTTTAGCAATCTCATGCGTTGCAAGATACA
>UMCA01013717.1_pt1 | contig 14712 bp, 9 predicted proteins | sample 1964111 | NCBI WGS metagenome assembly UMCA01 (sample SAMEA4835956, study PRJEB28245) | human gut metagenome | biome: gut microbiome; material: fecal sample | place: Denmark | collected 2008
GTTGCCTACACATGGTTCAACCGCTTTGCCGCCCTGCGCTTCATGGAGGTCAACGGGTATTTGCCCACGCACATCCGCGTTTTTACGGATGACGAGGGGCGCTTCCGCCCGCAGATTCTCTCCGAGGCGATTCACCTGGATTTGGACGGGCTAAAGAAACCCAAAGTTTACCAGCTGAAGGACAGCAATCAGGAAGAGGAGCTGTTCAAGTACCTGCTGATTGTGCAGTGCAACGCGCTGAACGGCATTCTGCCCGGTATGTTCCAGAAAATCGAGGATTATACCGAGCTTTTGCTGCCGGATTATCTGCTGCGCGAGGGCAGCGTGATTGAGCAGATGGTCACGCTGATTCCGGAGGACGACTGGAAGGATCAGGTGCAGATCATTGGCTGGTTGTACCAGTATTACAACACCGAGCCAAAAGACAAGGTGTTCGCCGACTTGAAAAAGAACATCAAAATCAGCAAGGAGAACATTCCTGCCGCCACCCAGCTTTTTACCCCGGATTGGATTGTCCACTATATGGTAGAGAACAGCTTGGGACGTCTGTGGCTGGAAGGGCATCCGTCTGCCTGCGATAAGTATTTGCCTGATCACAATGCGGACGGGTCTGTCTGCGTCGAAGAGGGCAAGTGGAACTATTATCTGGAAGAAGCAGAACAGGAACCGGCGGTACAGGCACAGCTGGCAGAAATCAGAAAGCAGTATGCAGCCCTGAAACCAGACGAGATTCTGACTATTGATCCATGTGCCGGGTCGGGTCATATTCTCTGTGTGCTCTTTGATGTACTGGTGCAGATTTATGAGGACTACGGCTATACCGCCCGTGAAGCCGCTGCCAGCATTGTGCAGAACAACCTGTGGGGCTTGGACATCGACGACCGCGCCGCGCAGCTGGCATATTTTGCCGTGATGATGAAAGCCCGGCAGTACGACCGCCGCTTTTTCACCCGCGAGGTGCAGCCGCACGTTTATGCCATCCAGGAAAGCAACGGCATCCACCGCGACCACCTGCATTATTTGGGGCACGGCATGAGCGACATCGAGCGGAACAACGCCGTGAACCAGATGAACGCGCTGCTGGACGAATTCATTGACGCGAAGGAGTACGGTTCCATTTTGCAGCCCGGCGCATACGACTGGGCGCTGTTGTCGCGCTTTGTGGCGGACACTACGCCGGAACAGCAGGTGACCTTTGACGAATCCGGCGTTGAAGCTACGCAGGCACAGCTTCGGTTGATGATTGCGCAGGGGCAGGCGCTGGCGCAGAAGTACCATGCGGTGGTGACGAATCCGCCGTATATGGGACAAAGCGGGATGTCAACGCGCCTAAATGATTACGTTAAATGTAATTATCCAAATGGAAAGATGGATTTATTTAGCTGCTTTATTGAATCATGTGGTCATATGCTGATAACAAATGGTTATCAATCTATGATTACAATGCATTCATGGATGTTTCTTACAACATTTGAAGATTTACGAAACATCCTTTTACTCAGAGACATTTCGTCTCTCTTGCATCTTGGTGCTCACGCGTTCGAAGAGATAGGTGGTGAAGTTGTACAAACAGTAGCTTTCGTAATTCGCAATAGTTCTATAGATGCATATATTGCACATTATCGAAGACTGCTGACCCCCAGTTCTCAAATTGGAAAGGAGGAAATGTTTCTCACTGGAAATAACAGTTTCTTCACTACGAATAGAAGATTTAAGAAGATTCCGGGACATCCTTTTGCATATTGGATTCCTGACTTGACTGTTAGTTTGTTTGAAAAAATGCCCAAATTGGGCGAACTATGTATTTCTAAAACAGGCATGACTACTGGTGACAATAATCGATTCTTACGCCTTTGGCAAGAAGTTAGTTCCTTACAAATCGGTAATAAATGGTTTTTCTATAACAAAGGTGGCGGATATCGTAAATGGTATGGAAGCCTTGATTATGTCATTATTTGGGAAAATGATGGCGAAATGGTAAAAAACGCAAAGTGCTCAACCATTCGAAACCCGAATTTCTATTTCAGGAGATGCATAAGTTGGAATCTAATAACTACAGATAAAATAAGCGTCAGAGCGTTAGCTCCAATCTTTGTTATGGGTGATGCGGGTCCTGCCTGCTATATCGAAAGCGAAGATGACTATTGGAGCTTTTTGGCGCTATTAAATTCTGTAGTTTCAGACTATCTTCTTAAGATTATCAACCCTACAATCAATTATAGTTGCGGAGTCATGGAGGTGTTTCCTGTATGTCTTGACCAAATTCGTGCAAGGATTAACATCGCTTTACTTGCAAAGCAGAATGTTACGATATCGAATGCCGATTGGGATGCATTTGAAACATCTCTTGACTTCCAGCGCCACCCCCTCGTCACCCCCGCCATCGACCAGCACTACATGCTCCTTTCCGACTGCTGGCGTGACTGGGAGCGCGCTTGCGCTGACCGCTTTGCCCAGCTGAAAGCCAACGAGGAAGAGCTGAACCGCATTTTCATCGACATCTACGGCTTGCAGGACGAACTGACCCCCGCCGTGGACGACAAGGACGTGACCGTGCGCAAGGCAGACCTGAGCCGCGACATCCGCAGCCTGATTTCCTACGCCGTGGGCTGCATGGTGGGGCGCTACTCGATATATAAAAAAGGTCTGATGTTTGCAGGCGGCGATTGGAGTGAAGAACCTTTCCTGCAAGCGCTATGGGACGATGCAGGTATGCAGTATGTACAAGCAGAAGGGAACATGATACCCATGATGGATCTCAACCCTCAGAAGGTCGTGATGCCTGATGAAGACGGGATTCTTCCCATCACCGATGATGAATATTTCTATGACGACATCGTAACTCTGTTTGTGAACTGGGTCAGAATCGTCTATGGTGAAGCAACGTTGGAGGAGAATCTAAAGTTCATTTCCGACGCACTGGGCGGCAAAGGCTCACCCCGCGAGGTCATCCGCAATTACTTCATAAACGACTTCTACAAAGACCATCTGAAGGTCTACCAGAAGCGCCCTATTTACTGGCTGTTCGACAGCGGCAAGAAGAACGGCTTCAAGGCGCTGGTCTACATGCACCGCTACCAGCCGGACACCATCGCCCGCGTCCGCACGGACTATGTGCACGAGATGCAAAGCCGCTACCGCACCGCCATCGCCGATGTGGAGCAGCGCCTGAATGACGCCTCCACCTCCGAGCGCGTGAAGCTGACCAAGCGCCTGAACGCCCTGCAAGCCCAGGCGGACGAGCTGCGGCAATACGAGGAAAAAATCCACCACCTCGCCGACCAGATGATTGCCATTGATCTGGATGATGGGGTGAAGGTGAATTACGCTAAGTTCGCGGACGTGCTGGCAACGATTAAGTAAGGAGGTTCGGATATGGCAGTTGTCAACATAGCCTTTGATCTTGCCCCGGAGATTGTAGAAGGATTAGCCACTGGAGCATATAAGCTCTTTGGTGGTGTTGTACGCGACCAAGCAGGCCGTATTGTCTGCCACCTGCCTGAAGCAGTGAATGCTATTGAAGCAAGTCAGGCTGTCTCTTCCGTTGTGCAGACAACCACAAAAGCCGTCACGAAGACGCCAATCGCAAAGACAGCAGTAACTACAACCACCAAGAAAGCACCTTCGTTGTTCAGAACTATCGGTCATTTTGCAAAGGCACACCCCGTTGGTACGGCTATCACGGTTGCCACTGTTTTGGCCGGCGCGGGTTATGGTGTTTACCGCTGGTACCAGAACAAAAAATCGGAGCAGGCAGAACTGGATAAAACACCAGAGCGTATCGAGCATTTTAACTCATTGCTCGACATTTATTACAATGCTTTGCAGACAGGAACGCTGAATGAGTCCATCGTTTCCGATCTTATATCTGCTATTGATGATATGAGAGCAGCGGTTTCAAATGGCACTGTCAAAATGGAGTTTAGCGCAGAGCAGGTAAACAACATGCTCGGCATTCTTTCGTATTTTACGAGAGAATTTGCAGGAGCGAATCATTACGAATATGCCGAACCTGAGAAGCCGCAGCATAATGATACTTGCAGTAACCTTCTATACTTTACAGATTACCTGAAGATTCAGCGTGATATCTATCGTGCGGCTTGATTATTAAATACTATCCTCTGGAGGCATCCTCATGGACGCAGACACGATCATTCAAGACCTGAACCGCAAGTTCGCGGCTCCCTTGCCGGAATTCTACAAACGCAGGATTATCATCTGGTATGACGAGGACCGGGAGTTCGAAGATCAGATTGACGGGCTCACACTTTCAAATGCCAAAATCCTGAAGCTGACTGGCTCCAACAATTTCTATGCCAAGAAACTGCTGGCGGTGGATGACCCCATCGGCAACTATCTGGTCTATTGTCCTCTCTCTTATGATACAGAGGAAGATGACTGGTTGCTGGATGTGGAACTTTACAGCGAGGAATTCCGGGCAGATCAGATTTCCATGTGGATGGATGAAATGCAGATACCGGAGACGCCTGCCTTGCGGAAAGCCTTCAAGCAGTATCGAAAGTTCTTCAAAGCCCAGGGACGCAGGAATAAGATTACTGCTCAAGGCTCCGTGCCTGCCAAACCGGCGCAGCTGCAGATGGCAATCATGGCCGCACTGGCGGGGCTCAAGAACGTCAGACCAAATCAGATCATAAAGAAAGTTCTGCAAGCTGGGCTGGATATGGAGAACAACGCCATCTGGCAGGAGTTGGTCAGTTACGATATAACCAGCGCATTCTGGAACATGGTTAGTCAAGGAACAGGGTACAAAGATGCTGATGCAGATCTGCGCCATTTGGCTGTACATCTGCTCCTCGCTGCTGCCACTCGCACGATGCGGCAGGATGCTTTCTCTGGATTGGAATCACTGATTTCTACACCTCATCAGGCCTATTGCTTTGACTTTGTTTCCGACTGGATTCACAGTGCAAATTCTAAGGACTTCTATTCAATTGCTGAGTATGTGGAATCCGAGCTGAAGCTGCCGCAGCGATTCATGAAGCTGCAGGTAGTCGATCTGCTGGAAACCGAGATGTTCCCCTGCGTCAATGAGGTGATTCTGGTCAAGCTGATGACCGACATCGGCAATCATAGCATCGACGTAGACTTGATTACACGGACAGTAGAAAAGCGCCGCACTTGCGTATGGTACGACGCTGTGATGAATTATTACGAAGGCATTCTGCAGGTTGCCTTGATGCAGGTGTTCTTCAAAGAGCATGCTTCCGGCTTCCATACTGTGGAGCCGCATAAGATTTGGCAGGAATACACAAAGGAATACTACCACATGGACACCTATTATCGGCAGTTCCATATGCGGTATGCTGACAGTCTCAAGAGCTATCATATGGAATTAACCGACCGCTTCAGTCTGGTTAAAGATCATGTGGAAGGTCTGTACATCAACTGGTTTCTTGGACAGCTGGGCACCAATTGGTCGGATGCCTGTGCGGACAACCTGCGCGAGTATGGTCGGATTCTGGATGTACCTCAGCAAACAGAGTTCTACCGTTCCAAGGTAGCTTCTTCCGATGCCAAGGTCTATGTCATCATCTCTGATGCCATGCGCTTTGAGGTCGCTGCGTCCCTGTCTGAGCAGCTGCAGCGCGAGACGCAGGCCAAGGTCAGCCTGTCCGGTGTGCAAGGCATTTTTCCCACTGTTACGAAGTACGGCATGGCGGCACTGCTTCCGCACAAGAAATTGTCCGTCGAACTGAAAACCGGCAAAGTCGATCGCCTGGTCGTTCTGGCGGATGGGCAGTCTACCGAGATGAGCAACCGGGATAAGCTGCTGAAAGCTGCAGACGCTCACAGTGTGGCCCTATCCTACAAGAATATTATCGGCATGAAACGTGCGGAGCGCCAAGGCCTCATCAAGGGTATGAATGTCGTGTACATCTACCATGACACCATTGATGCTGCTGGTCATGACGAGAAAGACGTTTTTGGCGCCTGCGCAGAAACTATCGAGGAACTGAAAAACATGGTGCGCATCATCGCCAATGAATGGGGTGGCGCATATATCCTGATCACCTCCGACCACGGTTTCCTGTATACCTACAGCCCACTGACCGAAGATGACAAGGTGGATAAGACAACCGAGTCTGACCAGGATGTGGAAATCGACCGTCGCTATGCCATCATGCAGCGTGGCGCACAGCCGCAGTATCTTCTGCCTGTCCGGTTTCTTGGCGGTGAAACGCCGTATGATGCCTTCACTCCCAGAGAGAACATTCGCATCAAGAAAAAGGGCGGCGGACTCAACTTTGTGCATGGCGGCATCAGTCTTCAGGAGATGGTCGTGCCTGTTATCGAGTATCACTTCTTGCGGAACCAGTCGAGCGAATACCGAAAGAACCGCAGCAAGTATGATACCAAGCCGGTAGAGATTGCCCTGCTCTCTGCCAACCGGAAGATCACCAATATGATTTTCTCCCTGAGCTTCTATCAAAAGGAGCCGATAAGCTACAACCGTGAGAAGGCAGCCTACCAATTGTACTTTACGGACAGCACCGGAAAGTTGGTCAGTGATACCGTGATGCTTATTGCCGACAAGACCAGCGAAAACGGTCAGGAGCGCACTTTCCGCTGCAGCTTTAATTTAAAACAGCTGAAGTACAGCAATACCGAGCAATACTTCCTCATCATCGCCGATGAAAACGGGATGATCGTATCCCGCGAGGAATTTCAAATTGACATCGCATTTGCGCTGGATGAATTCGACTTCTTCAGCTAAACGCGCAACGATAAATCAAATGGAAAAAGGGTAAATGTTATGGCAGAGATACTTATCAAAATGGTTGTCAATGCCCCTGGCAATCAAAGTTCACTGCCTAAAGACATTTATGTGCGAAACATCAAAGAGTGGATTACTGATATTCACAAAGCGCTGGAACATTTATGCCCTTATTGTTAGCATAACTCCGTCATTTGCGGTACCATTCGGGTATTATCCACTTACAGAAGAGTTGTTAAAGCAAAAGTGCGAATGCTGCTACAAAAGGACGAGTGGTGGGAGGATAACGATGGAATCATTCGTTTATGAGTCGGGTAGCCGTCAAGCAATCAAGCAGAAACTCCGTGAACATTTTGACGGGAAGATTGTCCGCAAAGACTTGACCAAGAAAATCAAGGGAGGTGCGAATGTACCCACCTATGTCCTTGAGTTTTTGCTGGGTCAATATTGCTCCTCTGACGATGATGCCATCATCGAATCCGGAGTACAGCAGGTCAAACGCATTCTGGCTGACAACTTCGTGCGCCCAGATGAAAACCAGAAGGTTTTGTCGCAACTGCGGAAGCGTGGAAGCCACACGGTCATCGACATGATCAACGTACAGCTGGATATCCAGAAGAACAGGTACTTTGCGCAGTTCTCCAATCTGGGTCTGACGAAGATTCCTATTGAAGACGAATATCCGGAAAAATATGATCGGCTGCTCTGCGGCGGCATTTGGTGCATCGTGCAGCTGGATTACGAATACGTCGAAGAAGACAAGAAGAACGGTTGCCCCATCCAAATTAGGAAGCTGACACCTATCCAAATGCCGCATATCGACATCGACGACCTCAAAGCAGGCAGAAGAGCGTTCACGAAGGAAGAGTGGATGGACGTGCTTCTTCGCTCTATCGGCATGGAGCCGGATACGCTGACCGTGCGTGAGAAGTGGCTGCTGATTCTGCGCATGGTGCCGCTGGTGGAGAATAATTTCAATCTGTGTGAACTTGGTCCTCGTTCCACTGGCAAGAGCCATCTGTTCAAGGAAATCTCTCCGAACAGCATCCTGGTGTCAGGTGGTCAAACCACGGTGGCTAATCTGTTCTACAACATGGCGCGGAAAACGGTTGGTCTCGTTGGTCTCTGGGATTGCGTGGCCTTTGACGAAGTGGCCGGAATCAATTTCAAGGACAAAGACGGAATCCAGATCATGAAGGACTACATGGCATCCGGTTCCTTTGCCCGTGGCAAGGAGGAAAAGGCCGCCTCCGCCTCCATGGTATTCGTTGGCAACATCAATCAGAGTGTAGACGTGCTGCTCAAAACCAGTAGCCTCTTTGACCCGTTTCCTCCGGAAATGGGCACAGATACCGCCTTTCTGGATCGCATCCACTGCTACCTGCCCGGCTGGGAGATTCCGAAGTTCCGTCCGGAACACTTCACGGACGATTACGGATTCATCACGGATTACCTTGCTGAATTCATCCGTGACCTGCGGAAAGAGCAGTATGGCGACGCGCTGGATCGCTGGTTCCGCTGGGGAAGAATCTCAACCAGCGCGATACCATCGCCGTGCGCCGTACTGTTGATGGTCTGCTGAAGCTGGTCTACCCGAACGGCGAGTTCACAAAAGAAGAATTGGCGGAGATTCTGGAAATCGCCCTGGAGATGCGCCGCCGCGTAAAAGAGCAGCTGAAGAAGCTGGGCGGCATGGAATTCTACGATGTGAATTTCAGCTACATCGACAATGAAACCTTTGAGGAGCATTACGTTTCCGTGCCTGAGCAAGGCGGCGGCAAGCTGATTCCGGAAGGGCTGTGCAATCCCGGTCAGGTGTATACTGTGAGCCGCGGCAAGTCCGGCATGATTGGTGTGTTCCGCCTGGAAAGCCAGATGCTGCCCGGCAACGGCAAGTTTGACCGTACCGGCATCGGCACTGATCGCGATGCCCGCGAGAGCAGCAGCACAGCGTTTAATTTCCTGAAAGCCAATGGAAACAGAATCAGCGGTTCTATCAGCACAACGACGAAGGACTACATCATCAACTATCAGGATTTGCAGGGCATCGGCATGACCGGCAAGCTGGCTCTGCCCAGCCTGATTGCGCTGTGCTCCATCGCCCTGGGCAGACCGACGCTGGGCAGCCTCGCCGTGTTGGGCGAAATCAGCATCAGCGGCACAATGATGAAGGTGGACGAGCTGGCCAACACGCTGCAATGCTGTCTGGACAGCGGCGCGAAAAAGGTGTTGATTCCTTCCGTATCAATGATAGATTTTGCAATGGTTCCTGCGGATTTGATGGGTGCATTCCAGTTGATTCCATATAGCAGCGCTGAGGATGCAGTGTTCAAAGCCCTTGGTGTGGAATGACAGGAGAACGGGAAGATGGCGCAGTAGTACATCGGGCGAAAACATCATCAGTTGGATCAAATCCAGTGACCGTTTGTTTGGATGCCGCGAAAGTGCATAATCACATGAGTTCGCTTTTAACACCGAATAGCAAACTACAATATTTAGACAGTAGCGGGTATCCAGCCTCGCTTCGATATGTAAAAGGGACAGGCCCTTCGCTGCCTCTTTTACATATGTTGCACAATTTATGATGTTATGCAGGAATGGCTATTTTTAGCATCCGTGTTTATATGCAAAAAATCAAAGCGATATAAGTACGATGAAAGCGGTGCAGCGAACTCTGCGCCGCTTTTCTGTTATCAAAAACGCAAAGTGAGTCGAAAAAGATGTTCTATGTAAAAAGTTTTTCTGAATTTTCAGCAAAAACCATTGACCGAAACAGCGCTTTAGGCTATACTAATAGCAAGGAGGCGATACCATGATCGTTAGACCCTACTATTTGGATATGCTGAAAACCTATCGGGATGTTCCGCTGGTAAAGATTCTTGCCGGAATCCGCCGCTGCGGAAAATCCACCATTTTGGATATGATGAAAGACGACCTGCTCGGCAGCGGCATTGTAGCAGACCATGTGATCCATCTGCGCTATACCTCGGAGGAACTGGACGAGGGCATGACCGCCAAGCAGATGTACCAGAACATCAAGGAGAAAATGACCGACAGCGAACGCTACTATCTTCTGCTGGACGAAGTGCAGGAGGTGAACGGCTGGGAAAAGGCAGTCAACAGTCTATTGGAGGATGCCAATACCGACATTTATGTGACCGGTTCCAATTCCAAGCTGATGTCCAGCGAGATCTCCACCTATCTGACGGGGCGTTATATCTCCATTCCTGTCTTTACCCTGTCCTTTGCCGAATATCTGGAGTTTAAGAAGGACAGCGGCCGCGCACCGAAAGAACTTTTGAACGAGTATATCCGCATGGGCGGCTTTCCCATCGTTGCGCTCGGAAATTTTGATGAGCGTTCGTCTTATCAGATCGTCGAGGGTATCTACAATTCCGTTATTACAAGTGACATCACCAAGCGGCACAATATTACGAACTTTGACTTGTTCAACCGTGTGGTAAAGTATGTCGTAGAGAATGTTGGCAAGACCTTTTCCGCCAACGCCATTGTGAAATTCATGAAAGGTGAAGGGCGTTCTCTCTCGGTAGAAGCAGTCTATAATTATCTAGAGTGGCTGGAAAAGGCTTTCGTGATCTATCGCTGCCAGCGGTACGATATGCAGGGCAAAACGGTTCTCAAAACCCAAGAGAAGTTCTACCTTGCGGACGCTTCCCTCAAATACTGCATGATGGGCTTCAACCCGAAATCCGTTGCCGCCATGCTGGAAAACATCGTTTACTTCGAGCTTCGGCGGAAGGGCTATGATGTGTATATTGGCAAAAACGCTACCAAGGAGATAGACTTTGTAGCTGTGCGGCGGGATGAGCGGATCTATGTGCAGGTGTGCCGCAATCTGCCGGAGGAATCCGACCGAGAGGTCGCCAATCTGCTGGAGATTAAAGACCATTACCCGAAATATGTAGTAACGCTGGACGAATTGGCCGCAGGCAACATCAATGGTGTCAAGATCATGCATTTGGCAGATTTTTTGCTGAGCAAAGAATATTGAAAATTTGAGAGGATGTGACAAGAATGGAAGAAAACAAATATAATTTTGAACGATTAACACCAATTGATAATATGAACTTGGATGTTTATGAAGAAGCGATAGATTATGTGTTTAATAACCCTGATGTAAAGAATATCGCTATTTCTGGTGCATATAGTGCGGGTAAAAGCAGCGTTTTAGCTTCATACAAGAAAAGACATAATGATTTGCGCTTTCTGCATATTTCTCTCGCACACTTCAACTCTCCAGATCAAGAAGATGAAACGGACATAAAGGAATCTGTATTAGAAGGTAAAATTCTTAATCAACTGATACATCAGATTCCATCGGATAAAATTCCGCAGACCAATTTTAGAGTGAAGAAGAGTATTAACCCTGTAAGTATTATAATAAAGACATTGGAAACTATTGCTCTTTTAACTGTAATTATTTATTTTATGTTTTTTGACTCTTGGAAAAGCTATGTATCAGTTTTACCCGATAACTGGTTAAAATCAATTTTAGAGTTATCTGCACACCCATATGCTTTAATGGTAGACGGCATTATTATAATCACCTTGTCATCCTTTCTTATATACAAGTTGATTAAAATTCAAAAGAATAAAAATGTATTTCGCAAACTGAATTTGCAAGGTAATGAAATTGAGATATTCGAAGAAAGTGATGATTCCTATTTTGACAAATATCTCAACGAATTGTTATACCTATTTGAAAATGTAGATGCAGATGCTATTGTTTTTGAAGATATGGATCGGTTTAATGCTAATAAAATTTTTGAACGCCTTCGAGAAGTAAACACACTTTGGACCATATGGATATAGGTACAATTTAAGTGAAGCAGATAAGGCTAATTATGCAAAATGCAAACAGGCGATAGAGAACCGATTAAACAATAGTATTCCTAATTTAGAAAATGAAAAATTGGTTCTCGAACAAAAACGGATTTCCATACAAAATAGGCAACTCTGTGAAATTATAACGCGGGATAATATTGACTCCATATTTAGTATTACAAGTACAAATGAAATTGGAACAGTAACCTATTTTAATGAAATAAAAAGTAGCGAGTATTTTGACCTCTTAAAATATCTCATTCGTAATGGATATATTGATGAAACCTATGCAGACTATATGACTTATTTTTACGAGAATAGTCTAAGCCGTATTGATAAAACCTTTTTGCGCAGTATAACCGATAAAAGGGCAAAAGAATACACTTACAAGTTGAAAAATCCCAAATTGATTGTTTCACGCCTTAGATTAGTGGATTTCGATCAGGAGGAAACTCTCAATTTTGACCTGTTCACATATTTGCTCCAGACTTCTCATATCGACTATGTCGAAAGATTGATCAATCAACTGAAAGATACAAAAAACCTCAAGTTTATTGGTGCTTATTTTGATGCGACAATTGAATTATCAGCCTATATTAAACACCTTAATATGAGATGGCCTGAAGTATTTTCAATAGCCCTAAGTGAACGGTTACTGACTGAAAATCAAATGCGCAGATATTCAATTACTTCTCTTTATTACTCTGACGACGATGTTATCGAATTAGTCAACAAAGAAAACTGCTTATGTGACTATATTTCCAATGCGCGTGACTACCTTGCAATAGATAATCCTAATATTGATAGGCTGATTCATTGCTTTACTCTGCTTGGCGTGTGTTTCATAGGTTTTGATTATACAGAACTAAACAAGGAGCTGTTTCAAGCTGTCTATGAGGGATCTTTGTATGAAATCAATGCTGAAAATTTGCAACTCATTCAAAGGGAAATCTTGGGAGTGAAGAATGCGGATGATTTCTTTCATAAGAATTATACGATTTTATGTTTACATCCCGATTCTGCAATAACCCAATATGTTAATCAGAATATCAACGAGTATTTTCATGTCGTTTTGCAGGTTAGTGATGGAACTATTTATGATGACGAAAATGTAGCTGTTGCTGTATTCAATAACGCTAATCTCACTACTGACTATAAACAATCTTATATTTCTGCTCTGCGGACAACCATTACTTCTATAAAAGAGATTGCAGATAGTTCCTTGTGGTCGTCATTGCTGGATGCCGATATAGTACAGTATTCAGAATATAATATTATGGACAGCTTCAATGCTGTGGAACTCAACGAAAGCGTCATTGGTTATATCAACAGATGTGATATTGATTTGGATTTTTCAAAAACGGAATATGATGAAGATGCCAAAGAAAAATTATTCGATAGTGTGGTTATATGCAATGGTATCGACAACTCAAAGTACAGGAAAATATTGGTGTCATTGAAGCTTTCTTATGATGTCTTTGATATTGCAGAGATTTCCGATGATAAGATCACTATCTTAATCGATACAAACATCATTAGAATGACAGCTGATAACTTAAAATATATGCGTGAGAACTATCATAATCAGACATTTTATTATATCCGTAAGAGCATAGAAAAGTATATTGATATAGTAGACGAAACTCTGTTTTCACGAGAAGAATTGTTAGAAATACTCACTTGGGATATTAGCGATAAACTAAAAATTAGATTACTTGAACTTTCTGACGAGGAAATTTCGATAATCGGAAAGAATTATTCTCCTGCTGTATGTCTACATATTCTCAATAACAATTTTGCAAAGTCTGATCTACCGGATTTGTTTTCATCATTTGAACAATGGGACAATTTTGTTCGGGAAGAAATCTTTGATTATGCCGTAAGATATATAACAAGCATTATTGATGACCCAAATTCGGTGTCTCAGAAGTTGATAAACAATCTTCTCCATTCAGAAAGAGTTAACCGGGATGAAAAAATCAATCTTTTCATAGCAATAATTCCCATTCTGCGTGAGGACAGTATAAAAGGGATTCTCACCTTGCTTAACTTAACGGATTATCTCAAAATATTTGATGCGCGCAGTAGACCCAAATTTGAAATCAATGATGAAAATGAGAAACTGCTTACCGCCTTCAAAGAAAGCAATCTGATTGATAATTACGAAAAAAGTCCTGAAAAGGAGGGATACTATAAAATCATCAGACATAAACCAATACTAAAATTATTGCCAAAATAACTATTATAATTTGGTGCTCATGACTTTACATAGCCGAGAGGTTTTCATGTTGAAAGCCCATCGACTATTTTTATGTCTGAACGGAAGGGAAACATATGCCTATATCCCGCCGGAGGTGGTTACGCGGGACTGTGAAATTTGGATTCCTTGTTTTGCTCATCTCTATAAATTAAGATTATATTTATTATAGCAAATTGATCGATGCTTTGTAATGGTAAATTGTTGCAATGTAAAATTGATTTCTATCCCGTTGCTTGCTATTCCCCATACATCTTACTACTTATGTTTCTCCTTCATATGGGTATAATGAATAACCGAAGAAAAAGGAACAACTTTTAATATTGAAAAGGACCGATTTTGCATTGCAACCTAACAAACGCAGCATCGCATCTATCAATTGAAAAGTGAAACACAAAAGTTGAAAAGCTTTGAGAAGAAATGAGAAGCTTTGAGAAAGTTTGAGAAAAAAATCTGTGCTATACTATATCGTGTTATCAAGCACCCAATTGATAACACATCCCCCCTTGCGCCCACAACCAGCAGCGCATAGCACCCAACAGGACAAATTAGCAGCGAACAGCACAAAACAGGACGAAACAGCACAAAATAGCACGCTTTAGCAAATAAACCTGTGCTATGATAGTATCGTCGGAAGTTCACAGCCACCCGACCGAGGCAATCAGCGCCATGCTGACTGCCTTTTTTGCATCCCGCCGCGCATTTTTGAAAGGAGGTGGTCGCCTTGATTGCCAGCAACTGACCCTAATTTTCGCAGGCAGACTGCACCCGCAGCCTGTCTATTTTGTTGCCGCAAACGCGGAGAAAGTGAGAAGTATATGAGAGTATTCGGCAAAATCAACATCATCGGGCTGGATAACGGCTACGGGAACAT
>UMCA01006671.1_pt1 | contig 14643 bp, 10 predicted proteins | sample 1964111 | NCBI WGS metagenome assembly UMCA01 (sample SAMEA4835956, study PRJEB28245) | human gut metagenome | biome: gut microbiome; material: fecal sample | place: Denmark | collected 2008
AGATTACACACTCAATTCCTAAAATCTTATTCAACTGTTCAACAAGTTTTTAAACAAATGGAAGCTGATGATATTTCATTAGACCCAAATACTTATCCACATGGAACATTTTATTTGACATTTATGAACTACCTTCAAGGGGCTTTTGATTGTGGTTCAGATGCGACTAAAGTGAACTATTTACTCCCTTGTTACGGCTACAAATGGACTACCGCAGATAAAAATGCCAAACCTTATAAGTCATTAGATGGTAAATCCGATGTTAATGGTTCTCGGTTTGATGATGGACAAATTGCACTACAAGATGGAACATTATTACTATTTGAAAATAGTAGCGCAAATGATGGTACAATCTGGGTTTCTGTTGATTTGAACGGCTATAACAATCCTCCAAATCGTTGGGGGTACGATTTATTTACATTTCAATTTGTTGATGGAGAACTTAAAACGATGGGAGATAATGGAACTGACTACACAAATATGACTTCATATTGTAATTCTCAAACAACAAATGCATTAAATGGTGTAACTTGTGCACAGAAAGCAAAAGCAAGTTCAGACTATTTTAAAGATATTATTAAAGAATTTAAATAAAAAATTTTAGTGGAAAAATTTAAAAATTTATTCTATAATTTTTGTATGAAAAAAATTATTTTAACTTTAGTTATATTAAGTGGAGCTTTTTTGAATGTTGCAAACAGTGCAACTTTGCCTTGGCAAAAGCAACAACCCGAACAAGTTCAAGCTGATCCGATTTCAGAACAGGCAAAAGTTCTTTATGCTCAAAACGATATTGATGGTGCTCAAAAAATATTGCTAGGCAAAACAGAAGAAAGTCGTTCTGCAGAAGATTGCTTACTTCTTGGAAACATTTTGCAAGACAAAGACAAAATCAACGAAGCAATTTATATGTTCAATGAAGCAATCAATAAAGACCCCAAATATTATAAAGCACACTACAATTTAGGATACATTTATTTTATCCAAGATAAACCAAATTTAGCTCTGGCAGAATTCAAAAAAACAGTTAAACTTAAAGACGATTTTTCTTACGGATATTATAATATGGGTTGTGCGTATTTAAAATTAAAAGACTATCGTAACGCAAAATACAACTTTTTCAGGGCTTTAGATTCTGGGAATAGCGAACCATCTATTTACTACAATTTAGCATATTCTTACAAAATGCTAAACAAAGAAAAACAAGCTCAAACATATTTAGATTTATACAACAAAATTATGGAAAAACAGTAAAATGACACAATATAAAGGAATTATTTTTGATTTTAACGGAACTCTATACTGGGATTCACCAAAGCACAAAGAAGCATGGGTTGAATTTTCAAGACGACTTAGAGGAACACCTTTTTCAGATGAAGAGATGCTAAAATACATGTTCGGTCGAACTAACGAAGAAATCATCAAATACGCAATCGGTAAACAACCAACACCGGAAATGGTTGAGAAATTAGCATTTGAAAAAGAAGAAGTTTACAGAAACATGTGTTTGAAAGACAAAGATAACTTCCATTTAGCGGACGGAGTTGTGGAATTTTTAGACTTTTTAAAAGAAAATAATATTCCTCGAACTATTGCAACAATGTCAGAAAAAGACAATGTGGACTTTTATATCAAACATTTTCATTTAGCAAACTGGTTTGATTTAGACAAAATTGTTTATTCTGACGGAACAATTCCGGGGAAACCAGCTCCGGATATTTACGAAATCGCAGCAAAAAATATTGGCTTGAAACCGAAAGAATGTATTGTTGTTGAAGATGCAATCTCTGGAATTGAATCTGCCAGAGCCGCAAAAATCGGAAAAATTATCGCAATTTGTTCAGAAGAAAGTCCTGAATTATACAAATCAATTCCTGCTGTGAGTGAAATTATTAATAGTTTTAGAGAATTTAACAAAGATTTATTTGCCGTAAATTCAATTGTGAGATAGAAATGATTACTAAACCGGAAATAGATAAACTCGTCAAAACTTACGAAACAGTTGATTTTATTAAAGACGACCCCATACAGATTCCTCATAGATTTAAAAACAAAAAAGATATCGAAATTTCAGGTTTTATCGCATCACTGGTTGCTTACGGGAGAAGAGAACTTTTTATAAAAAAACTCAACCAGTTGTTAGAAATTGCACAAAACGAGCCACTAAATTTTATAGAAAATTTTGAACCAAAAATTCTTGAAGATTTTAATTATCGTTTTGGAAAACCGGAAGATTTTTCAGCAATTTTTTCTATCCTAAAAGACTTGTACACAAAAGACGGTGGACTTGAAGAACTATTTAAATATGGACATTCGCAAGATAAATTATTTGAAACAGTGACAGACTATTTCTATGCAAAGACTAGCAAAAATTTAGGACAAGGCTTTTATTTTATGATTCCAAATCCAAGAAAAGGCGGTGCAATGAAGAGAATGTGCATGTATCTCCGTTGGTTAGTAAGAAAAGGTCCTGTAGATTTTGGAATTTGGAATTTTATGAAGCCGTCAGAATTATATATTCCACTAGATATCCATGTCGGCAGAATTTCACGAAATATGGGATTATTATCCAGAAAAGCTAACGACTTCAAATCTGTAATTGAAATTACTGAAAACTTAAAGCAGTTTGACCCAAATGATCCTATAAAATACGATTTTGCAATGTTTGGCTACGGCGTAAACCAAGAGAAATAGTTATTTCAAGAGTTTACCTGTTTGCAAAACATAGTATGCACACCCCCAGCCGGATTTCTTTTTATCGCACTTCCCGTCGGCCTCTGACCCAGGAGCACCGTTTGGTCTAACAGAACCTTTACTATAATTAAAATCAAACAAATCTTTTCCTACAGTATTTGGCGGTTTAGGACCATTTACATCAACGTTAAAATTGATATAGCCCTCATCATTATCAGTATTATCAGGATAGCTTTGTATAAAAATAGAAGCACCATTATTCAAGACAATTTTGTAATAATAATCACGATTTGCATAATTAGGAGTTTTATTTCCATTTAAATAAGTATATGTAGTATTAGGGAAACAAAAACCATTCGTATCAGGTTCTGTTCCACAATCATGAGCTACTTTCATGTGTTTTCGGAGTTTTTCTGCGATAAGTTCCGCATCTTCCTTGGAACGATCTTGTTTCAGCCCCCAACCCTCAACCTCGCCATCTTCTGCTTCCGCAGCTTTTATTGCCTGAGCAAGAATTGATTGAACTGCACGCAATTGAGTAACTGTTCGTTTTTCGTATAATTTTTGTGAAAGAGTTGGAATTGTCATTGCCGCAACAATTCCAATAATTCCAAGAGTGATTAGTACTTCTGCAAGTGTGAAGGCAAATTTCACTTTTGTTGACGGCATGGCTACGTGCGTAGCACCCATCACCATAACCCTCTTCCATAAATGGGCGAGGGAACAAATCTCGCTGTCATTACGAGGAGAGTTATTGTTCTTGAGACACAATTTACTATACGAAACGACGTGATAATCTATTGCACTTGGATTTTTCAGGAATTCTTCCATTTTTACACCTCTTTATATTATAACCTGTTATAAACATGTTATAATATAAAACATTTCTTATCTTTTGTAAAGTACATGTTATAGACAATGTAATAGATAAGGACAATTATGGAGAGAAAATTTTTCAGAACAGGTAATGGCTGGTCACTTTTCATACCAAAAGTAATTATTGAACTTTTAAAAATCGACCCTGAAAAAGATACAATTGAAATGCAAATCGAAAATGATGTTTTAAAAATCAAGAAGAAAGAAAAAGAGTAAATTTAACAAAAATTTATTAAAAAGTAGAAATTATTAAAGTTTTTTGCTATTTTACCGATATAGTAAACAGTCGAGAGTCTGTAAGGTTAAAAGTGTTTATAAAGGCAAAAACATGAGAGTTCCGGCGGTAAATCTAAACAATCTGAATAGTCAAATTAAATCAAACTCCGCAAACCATGGAGTAACAGGAAATAATTTGGCTAATGGGGAACGTCAAATTTCGGACTTGAAAGGCATGCCTTATGTTTATCCCGTGAATTTCACAGCTATTCAGAATTCCTCAAAACTTCGAATTCTTTTTAGTTACGGACTTCCTTGTATGTATAGTGGGATTCAAATGATTGACCCTAAACAACTTTCCCGAATGTTGAAAAACCAAACATTTTTTCAACCGTCATCAAGTGTTGTTGAAATATTGAGCAAATATAGAGAAAGCTTTACAGGGATTGAAGCTAAGGTTTTTGATATTTTGAAAGATAGGGCGGTTGTGCATCCGGACAAGAATATTCAGGAATTACTGCAAGAAGTTGAACCGATTTATCGCCGTCGTCTGCGTAAAAAACAAGCTCCGATTTTCAGAAAACTTACAGAAGCAGCTTATGCATTGCCGGAAAAATACAAACGTCCGTTCAAAAAATTGATGGACGACACGGATAAGAAATTGAATGAAAAACCGATTATCATACCATTTTCATCTTATGAATACAAATACAAGCTCACAAAAATCAGAGAAGACATCGTAAACAAAGGGACTCTAAAAGAGAAAAAAGTTATGAATAAACTCATAAAAGAGTCTAAACGGTTTGCGAATTCAACAAATGCGAATACAATTGAAAACCAGAAAAAAGTTTTAGCTTTTCAAGAGTTAATTCTCAGAAAGTCTGTATTAAAAAATAACGAACAGCTAAAAAACTTGATAGAACTTTCTAAATCGAGATTGAATAGAGAAGAGGTAATTTTGCCATTTTCTAGAAAATCATTTTTGTACGATTTGATAAAAGTAATCGGAGATGTTCCGAATAAAAAATTGCAAGACAAACTAATTGCGATTGCGCAAACTCTCCCTACATCACAAGAAAGTGTTTCAGCTTATGTAATGAAAGTTGCAGCAGAAACCCCTGACAAAATCGGACATAGACTTATGTGGCCATCGCTTGCATCTATCGAACACATTTTGCCGAAATCTTGCGGAGGTCAAGATGCGTTGTCTAACTTCGGAGGAGCGACAACAAGAGAAAATTCCACAAGAAAGAATATTGATTTTGTAGAGCAATTGAAACGTCGTCCGCAAGCACGAGAAAATTGTCAAAAATATGTTGATAGACTAGTCGAACTTTATCGCCAAGGTGTATTTTACAAAAATGGAATTAGTCCAAAATACATTGTCGATTTCAAAAATGCAATTTACCAACAATCAAAACACACCCTTAATTTAGATATACCAAAGATATAATTTTCGTTATATAACTTAACATTTATTAAATTATTACAAATTGTAAATACAAATTTTTAGGGCCGAAATCCAGTTATAATAGAAAGAATACGATTACACATCAAATATTTGTTTAAAGAACCTTTCAAATAAAACCGTAGAAATTCATATAGAACAAAATTATTGAAAGGTTTTAGAAAATGGCAGATTTGAATGTAGGGTCTTTTGGAAAGAAATCAAACATTGATTTGAAAAAACTTCAAGCAGGTATGAAAGCAGAACAACTTCAAACCAAGGAAGAAAAATCTATCTTTAACAAGGTTGATAAAGATGGAAATGGAGTTATTGATGCAGATGAATTAAAATCTTTCAGTGAAGGGCTTGATAAAACCACTGATGGAAAAGTTTCTAAAAAAGAAGCGAGAAAATTCATCAAAGAAAACGGATTAAAAGGCGAAGTTAAGAAAAAAGATGTTCTTAAATTCTTAAATGCTAATATTAAAAATACTGAGAATGTAGAAGATGCAAAAGTAGTTGAACAAAACGGTCAAAAACTTGTTCAAGTAACTTACAAAGACGGCACACAAGAGGTAATTAATCCTGACAAATCTTCTCAATTAATTCAATCTCACGGAAATGGCAACAAGACTACAAAATACTTAGATGAAAATAAAAAATTATTAAAAGATAAAGTTGAAACAAAAGACGGTGAAACAACACTATCTACTGTTGTAACAGAATATGCAGAAGACGGTGCAACTCCAACCAAAAAAGTTGAAACTAATCATCAGAAAAATTCTGAAGCAACAACAACTTTCACTGACGGAAAACCAGAAACTAAAGTTGAAAAACAAGGTACAACAACTTCAAACTACACTTTTGATGAAAACGGCAATGAAGTTTTGAATTCAAAAGTTGAAAATGAAGGAATTCCGGCAAAAGAAAAGCGCACAGAATACACATATTCTGAAGACGGAACAACAACAGAAAACATCTCCGAACCAGGAATTAACAAAACAACTACCAGAGTAAGAAAAGGTGATATTATTCTTACTGAACACATCAACGACAATGGTAGAATTGCAGATAGAGAATACTACGAAAAAGGTTATACCGAAAAAACAACCGATGATAATGGTAACCCAACTACAAATATCTGCAACTTAGATAACAAAAAACTTGTCCAAGAAAAAACAGTTGGGGATCAAAAATACCAAGCAACTTATGATGGACAAGGCAACACAACAGGTATCATTGTTCAAAATAGAGAATCTTTATCTGACCTTGCCAATAAATTTGGCTGCAGCGAAGAAGCTTTGAAAGAATTAAACGGCAAAGAATCATTCGCAGCAGGCGATGAAATCAAAGTTCCGGGAGAAATTGATGCAGATTCTCCGGCTCTTCAAAACAGAAAAGATGCTCAGGGAGCAAAACAAGATGCTTTAATTCAACAACAAAGAGATGCTCGAGCTGCCGCAATCAGAGAACAAAGAGCCGCCGCAGCCGCAGCAAGAAAAGCAAGAGCAGCAGCTCAAGAAGCTCAATATCGTCAAATGGGTTTGAAAAACCACAAAGGACGAGGTACAAAAGTTACCGGTCACTACAAATCAGGTAAAAAAGAAACATTTACCGTAATCGGTGAAGCCGGTAATGGAAGAAAACTTGTTAAAGGTAAAGACGGCAAAATTTCTACAGTAGCACATGACGGAACAGTATTAAAAGAAAGCTACGTTCAAAATACAAACCTTTACGCATCAGGCAAAAAAGTTAAAGGTAAAATTAAAGGCAAAGACGGGAAACTTCATTCTGGCACTTATGCTGAAATTCCAAATGCAAAACTTCCACACGGAAGAAAGGCCGTAGTTGATGCTAAAGGTAGAACTTGGATTATGGCACAAGACGGTACAATTTTGGATAACAAATATGTTGCCAAAAGCAATTATGCAGACCAAATCAAAGCTGACAAAGGTACAGCTCAAAAAGTAACCGTTAATATGATGAGCAATCAATTAGACCAAGCACAAGCAGCATTTGACAAACAAATGAATGCTGATGGTTGGGCTGAAGATGTAGCCGACGGCATTAGTGTACTTTGGGGTTCAAACAATAGAGCTTCAAAAGTTAGAGAAGATTTAAAAACTTACAGAAACAACATCAACCAATTGAAAAATGCAGCTAAACAAGGTGATGCACAATTCAAAACTAAATTCAAACAAATTTACGGTGTTAATTATAACCAAAATGCAATAGCAAATTACTACCTACGTCCAACAAAAGCAAACTATCAAAAAGCTTTTGGTACTAAAAATGACATTGGTTATAGAGTAGCAAAATACAATGAATCACAAAAAGCAGGTGGCGAATGGGTTAAAACAGGAGCTAAAGTTGCTGCTGGAATTGCGGCAGTAGCTACTGCAATTCCATCTGGAGGTAGTTCAATAGCCGCTTATGCTGCAGGTTTAGGAGCTGCCGGAGTAGCAACAGCCGCAGCAGATATCGCAATTGATGTATCAAATAAAGCTGTATCAAAAGAAGGCTTACAAGATGGAGAATTAGGTCAATACGTAAAAGATGGTGTAATTGATGGCGCTATTACTGTTGCAACTTTAGGTACTTCTAAAATTGTTAAAGGCGGATACACTGCATATAAAACCGCTAAAGCAACATCAAAAGCTGCAGCTGCAGCAGAAAAAACAGCTCAACAAAGTGCCGTAAGCGTAGAAAGAGGTCTTGCAACTACAGCACAACAAGGGGCAACCGGAGTAGAAACAGGATTAGCAGCTCAAACAACAGGAACAGCAGAAAGAGGAGTTGCTAGACTTGGTCAACAAGGTTCAAATACTGCGGAAAGAGGTTTGACTAAAGCGGGTGAAAATTCTGAAAAAGGTCTTGCTAGAACTGGACAACAAGGTTCAAACACTGCTGAAAGAGGTTTGACTAAAGCGGGTGAAAATTCTGAAAGAGGAGTTGCTAGACTTGGTCAACAAGGTTCAAATACTGCTGAAAGAGGTTTGGCTAAAGCGGGTGAAAATGCCGAAAAAGGACTTGCTAAAATTGAACCACAAGCAGGAAATACGGTATCAGATACAGCAGCAAAAGTAGTAAATGGAGCACTAAGTAAAACAGAAGAAGCAGTTATTGATACTGCAGTTGATGCTGCGGTTGGTGCAGGTGCAGAATATATGCAAACAGGTCAAGTAACTGTTGAGGGTACCGCAATGAATATGGCAATCGGTGCCGGAGGTCTTCTTGGTGAAAAATTAAGCACTAAACTAAAAGGTTCTAACTTATACCAAAAAGCAAGTGACAAAGTTTCAAATGCATATAATAATGTAAAAGATAAATTTGCTTCAAAAGGTACAGCAGCTACACCTGAAACAGGCTTAGCAAGAACCGAAAAATTAAACACTTCTAACTCTTCAACTCGAGCAGAAAAAACTGCGGATACTTCTTATGAACAAAAAGCGGCAAGAAAAGCAGATAGCACAGAATCAAGAAGAAGAGCAGAAGAAGCTAAAAAGACTGAACAAGCGAAGAAAGCCGAAGAGGCTAAAAAGGCCGAACAAACTAAGAAAACTGAAGAAGCTAAGAAAACTCAAGCTCAATCAGCAGAAAAAATTCAAAATAGAATGGAAACATTAAATGCTGAAATTAAAGAAGGAGAATTAGCTAAAGATTTCAAAGAAAAATATGCAGATATCTTTGATTCAAACTACAACATCGATTTAAATGATCCAAAAGCCGAAGCAGCATTGAGAAGCAAAATTCGTCCAATGATACTTGCGGTACATGGTGACAGAGGTCAAGGAATTTCAAAAGATTTTCAACAAGCAGTAGCTAAAGTTTTTGATAATTTGAAGAAGAAAAATGCTACAGGAGTAAAATCTTCATTAGCCCAATTAAATAATGTTCTAGATAATAGAGTTAGTACATTAACAAGAAAAAGAGCAGAATTAAATAATCTAAAAGCTCAATTTGGTGATTTGAATGCTAAAAAAGCAACAGCAGAAAATAAGGCTGAACAACCTAAAGCTGTTAAAGAACCAGATAAAGTCCGAAATGAATCAAAAGTAAATAATGAAAAAGCACAACAAAAAACTAAAGATTCTTTTGAAGGCTATACAGATAAAGTATATATAGCGACTGATAACTTTAAAGCAGGAGATGCGATACCAAAAGGTCAAGAAATTTTTCTAAACGGCAATGAACGTTTCAGAGTTGGACTTGGACAATCACAAGTTGATTTTTCATCTCCAGAAATTCAAGCTCGTTTAAGGAAAATGAAAAATGGTGAAACTCTAACTATTGGAAGACAAGGTGACATCATAATTGCAGCAAACGATATGACTGTTTCAAGAAAACATTTCACTATTACTCGTGATGGAGATAGTTTCATTATCAAAGATATTTCAACTAACGGCTCTTTTATGGGAAGTGCTAAAAGTGCAAACCCAACATATAATAACAAAAAATTAAATAAATATAAAATTGACAAAAATAAACCTGTAAAAGATCATGTTAGCTTCTACCGAGACAATAAAAAATTATTCAAAGGAACAGAATCTTGGAACGGAACTTGTTGGCAAGGTTTTGAACCTAAAGATCAACACCATGGAGCATGGAAAATGCACATGTACTCTATAGATGAACATGATTGGCAACAAATGTCAGAAGCAATAATACCTTACTTGAAAGACCATGGTATAGAATGGAAAACCCTTAATGCCGGATATGGTGCAGATTATTTAAATGGAAGTGTTCAACAAGGTAAAGCATTCACTATCTACCCAAGAGATAATGCGCACATGGAACAAGTTGCAAAAGATTTAGATTATATCATTAGAAATAATAATCTAAACATCAATGGTTCAGATATTATTGGAGACCGTGCAATGGGTGACAGTGGTCGATTATTCTATCGATATGAATATAACACAGGAGCAGTTAAAGATATTAATTTAGACTTAAATGATGCTAATGATAGATTAAGATATCACAACTTATACGATGCGAATCATGAACGTATAGAAAGAAACGGTAAAGGTTCTTATCTTGCAGATGACATGAGTGCAGCAGATGACCCATGGTTGAATTTTGATCCTAGTGACCTAGATTCTCACCCTACCCCTTAATGGCGCCGTCGTTTTCACCTGAGATGAAGTACTTCTGCATAGCTAAGAAAAAGATGATTATCGGTATGGTTGAAATTATTGAACCGGCGGCGATAAATCGCCAATTTGATGAAAACATTCCCTGTAAGTTATTTACTCCAACAGGAAGTGTGTACATCGCTTCTTTTGTCAACACAATACTCGGCCACAAAAATTCACCCCACGAACCGATAAATGTAAAGATTGCAAGCACGGCAAGTGACGGTTTTACCATAGGTAACAAAACTTTCCAAAACACCTGAAAAACATTACAACCATCAACAATTGCAGCTTCTTCCATCTCTCTTGGAATTGTCATAAATGCTTGTCGCATCAAAAATATTCCAAACGCACTCACAGCAAACGGCATTACAAGTCCGATAAATCCCATTGTATCGTTTACACTATCAACCAAATGTAATTTCAATGTTATCAAATAAACCGGCAACATAATTGCTTGAAAGGGTACCATTATAGTCGCAAGAATTGAAAAGAAAGCAATCTTTTTGCCTTTAAATTCCATTCTTGCTAAAGGATAACCGGCAAGTGAAGATAAAATCAAGTTCAACAAAACCGTTCCACCTGCAACAACCATACTGTTTACAAAATATCGCATCAAATCGACTTTATGCCAAACGCCAATATAATTTGCAAAAGTAAAATCTTTCGGAACAATTGTCGGAGGATAAGCAAAAATATTTTCCCCAGCACCTTTCAAAGATGTTGACAACAGCCATATAAAAGGAAAAATTGAAAGAATGGATACAAAAATCAAAATTGCGTGTATCCACATATTTTTTAGTTTAATTTTATCTCTAATTTTTCCTAATATATTCAAAATTACCTCTTTTTAAATTTGATATTTATTTTTCTCAAAACACAAAATATTGACTAGCGAAAATGCCATTACAATAACAAGCAAAATTACCGCCATTGCAGAAGCATAACCTAAATCAAGATTTTCAAATGCTTTTTCATATATATAATAAACAATTGTTTTGGTAGAATTCAATGGTCCGCCTTTTGTCATAACATATATTTCAGCAAATATTTTCATAGCAGAAATTGAACTTATTGTTGTAACTAAAGCAATTGTAGGCATTATATGAGGAATAGTTACGGTCAAATGTTTCGTAAAAAATCCAGCACCATCAATATCACAAGCTTCATAAAGTTCTTTTGGAACACTCATCAAAGCTGCAAGATAAATCATCATATAATATCCAATACCTTTCCATATTGTCACAATTATTACGGAATAAATAGCATATTTCGGATCGGTAAGCCACCCAATAGAATGTATATGAAAAACATTCAACAAATAATTCAAAATCCCTTGTTCTGCATAAAGCCACTTAAAAGCAATAGCAGCAACTACAATTGAAACAATTACAGGCAAATAAATTAATATTTTATATAAAGTTATTCCCTTGATTTTTTGGTTAATCAAAATTGCCAAAAACAAAGGAATAATCGCAAGTACCGGAACAGCCACAACAAGATAAATTATTGTATTCAACATAACTTTGTAAAAAACAGGATTATGTAAAATCGCAACATAATTTTGTAACCCAGCAAAACTTGCATGATAAATATTGTTTGAATAATCTAAAAAACTTAAACCAATTGTTTGAAAAAATGGAATAAAAAAGAAAATTAACAAAACAATTCCCGCAGGCAACAAAAACAAATATGGCGCAGTTTTTCCATAATACTTGAACATACCCTGATTATCTCATTTTAAGCACAATTCGTCAAGTATTCTATATTAGAAAGAGGGCAAAAGACTTCGCCCTCTTCTTATTTAAATACTTATTTCTTCGGAATTGGTCGTTTAATAATTCGTCCTCGTTCTTCAATCCTCTTTTGGTGGTAACCATAAAATGCGTAGATTAGAACACCAACGGCAAGCCATAACAAGAAATAAACTGAAGATGTTTTTAAAGTTTTAAGTGAGAATATAATCAAAACACCGCAAATCAATATTCCCAAAATCGGGAACCAAGGACAGAACGGAACCTTGAATGGTCTTGGTCTATCAGGAGCGGTTTTTCTCAAAATAAGAACAGCCAAACAAATAATTACAAAAGATGTGAATGTTCCAAAATTACACAACGCAGCAGATATATTCAAATCCATAAACAATCCGCAAACAATTACCACGATACCTGAAATCCAAGTCATAACGTGCGGTGTTCTATATTTTCGATGAATTAATCTCCAAGATTTTGGTAAAAATCTATCACGACTGATTGCATATAAAATTCTTGTTGTACCTAATTGATAGATTAAAAGAACAGATGTCAAAGCACACAACGCACCGATAGAAATCAATCCGGCAAACCAATCTTTACCGACATAGCTCATGGCATGCGCAATTGGGGCTTGAATGTCAATTCTCTCAATTGGAACAATCCCTGTTAAAACCAAAGCAACACATACATATAAAATTGTACAAATAACCAAAGTTCCTAAAATTGCAATAGGCAAATCTCTTTGTGGATTTTCCGTTTCTTCTGCAGTTGTTGAAATTGCATCAAATCCAATATAAGCAAAGAAAATCAAGAATGCCCCCATAATTACCCCTGTTGGGTCACTAGGGAAAAATGGTGTCCAATGTTCAGGTTTTACATAGAAAGCACCGACTACGATAAAGGATAGAATCATAAACATATTTACCCCAACCATAATACTTGCAACCCTTGTAGATTCTTTTACACCACGAACCAAGAGCATTGTCAAAACTAATACAATTGCAACCGCAGGCAGGTTAACCGCAAACGGAATATGACCAAACAAATACGGGATTTTATCATGAATATCCCAATGATTATTATTGCATAACGCAACCATAGTTTTATAATCATATCTTAGCCACAATGGAAAATTAACAATAAAATCCGGTAAACAATGTTTAAAACCTTTTAAAAATTGTATAAAATATCCGGTCCAAGCACTTGCAACAGTGATATTACCAATTGCGTATTCAAGCATCAAAATCCAACCAACCATCCAGGCCATGAATTCACCCATTGTTGCATAAGTGTAGGTATAAGCACTACCTGCGACAGGAATCATCGCCGCAATTTCAGAATAACAAAGTGCTGAAAACACACAAGCAACGGCAGCTAAAACCATTGACACTACAATAGCCGGACCTGCTCCTGCACTTTCAGAACTACCTGTGATCGCAGTACCAATAATTGTGAAAATACCGGTACCAACAACTGCACCAATTCCGATTACGATAAGGTCAAAAACATTTAACGTCTTCTTTAATTCTGAACGTTTGCTAGTGTTTATCAAATCGTCCATACTTTTTCGCTTAAATATATTTCGGCAAATCTGTTTAATATCCATTTGTTATAATTCTTCCTGATTTTCAATCGTACCGTGGACTATTTCTTTATGGATTTTATTTTCATTATTTCTATTTTTAATAAATCCGTATAATAAATAAATTATTGCACCAATTCCAAGCCATACAGGGAATAATAAAGCAGAGCCACCTGATTGCATTGATTTGTAAATCATCAAACCTCCACAGCATACTATACCCAAAGCCGGAGTTAGTGGTGAAAACGGAACTTTGAAAGGTCTAGGTCTGTCTGGGTCTGTTTTTCTCAAAATTAAAACTGCAACACATACAATAATGAAAGATGTAAATGTTCCATAATTACAAAGTTCAGCTGCTACATCTAAATTCAACGTCAAAATTCCAACAACCGCCAAAAGTCCAACTGTCCAAGTTAACAATGCAGGTGTTTTGAATTTTGGATCTAATTTTTGGAATCTTTGAGATATAAAATGATCTCTGCTCATTGCAAATAAAATTCTTGTTGCTGCCATTTCTAATACCAAAAGCACAGAAGTTAAACCTGCCAAAGAACCAATTGAAATCAAAAATGCCAAATGGTCGTGATGAATAAGTTTCATACAATAAACCATAGGAGCTTTCAAAAAGCTCAAAGAAACAGGTCCTGCAGTATTAACCATACCTGTAAGAACTAATGCAACTAATACATACACGATAGTAGTTATTAATAATGAACCGATAATACCAATCGGTAAGTCTTTTTGAGGGTTTTTACATTCTTCTGCTGCCGTTGCCAATGCATCAAATCCGATATAAGCAAAGAATATCAAGAATGCTGCAGACCAAATTCCAGCCATTCCATTTGGAGCAAAAGGTTGCCAACTTGGTGGAGTATGGAAGAATGAAATTGCACCAAAAACAATAAACAAACCAATTACTGCCAATTTGATAAATACCAT
>UMCA01049417.1_pt1 | contig 14548 bp, 10 predicted proteins | sample 1964111 | NCBI WGS metagenome assembly UMCA01 (sample SAMEA4835956, study PRJEB28245) | human gut metagenome | biome: gut microbiome; material: fecal sample | place: Denmark | collected 2008
AGCCGTAGGAAACGTGGATAATATCCTCCTTGGTAGCCCCTGCTGCGGTCAGTGCTCTTGCGCAGCATTCCGCCCAGGTATCCAGATCCTTCCGGGTATAGCCCACTACGATCTGCTTGCCAGTGGTGCCGCTGGAGGCATGCAGACGCACGATCTCGCTCATGGGCACTGCGAACATACCGTAGGGATAGGTATCCCGCAGATCCTGTTTATAAGTAAAGGGCAGCTTGTGCAGATCATCCACACTGCGGATATCCGCCGGAGAAACCCCAGCTTCATCCATACGCTTCCGGTACAGGGGTACCCGTTCGTACACTCTTCTGACTGTCTGGGACAGGCGGAAGGACTGGAGTGCCCGCATTTCATTCAGCGTTGCGCATTCCATACTTTCATTCCAATACATTGAAAACTCCCCTTTTATTTTGATTGACTGTTCCTGTTTTTGATGCAGGCGAACCAGTAGAACGGAAAGACAAGGATATTTGCCATCCAAAGCAGAAGCATCCAGATATACCTCGTTCTGCTGTCAGACAGCCTTTCTGCATCCATCGACATGATGATGACATAGAACCAGGACAGACCAGCCATCAGCAGTGCAACCAGCATCAAGGGAAATTCATACGTTGCTAAAATTTCTCCCTCCCGCTGCGTCACGATAAATGCGGCACCAATCGGAATCAGAAAGAGGATGCCCGGCAGGAAACTGCCGATTCCATACCATGTACTTTCCGCTATGTTCTTCATGCCACTACGTCTCTGCCAAGTGCAAATGCCTTTTTGTTCAGCTCCAGGAATTTCGCCGGAACACACTGCGCCAGTGCCTGCTGCCATACTTCCTCCGGGAAGGGCAGCTTCCGGGATACCACGCCCATCAGCACCACGTTGGATGCCTTTGCATTGCCCAGGGATTCCGCCAGCGCCAGAGCGTCCACTGCGGTCACATCAATGCCCAGGGCTTCCAGATGTTCCAGAATGTTTTCCGGATAGGTGGCTGCACCGGTGACAACCGGCATGGGATCCAGCTGCTGCTTGGATACCACCAGGCAGCCGTCCTTTTTCAGATGGGATACCCAGCGTGCAGCCTCCAGCAGTTCAAAGGAAATGATAGCATCCGCCTCACCCTTTTCCACAATGGGAGAATACACCTGATCCCCGTATTTTACATAGGTCACAACAGAGCCGCCCCGCTGGGACATGCCGTGTACTTCGCTGACCTTTACGTCATAGCCCTGTGCCAGCAGCACATTGCCCAGGATCCGGGAAGCCAGCAGGCTGCCCTGACCGCCTACGCCTACGATCATGACTGATTTTGTTTCCATGTTCCTTCTGCTCCTTTCCCTTATTCCACAATGGCACCGAACTTGCACTGCTCCATGCAGATGCCGCAGCCTACGCACTGGGTATGGTCGATGACAGCCTTGCCCTCACGCATGGAAATCGCCGGACATCCCAGCTTCAGACACATCTTGCAGGACTTGCACTTGTCCGCTTCCACATGCAGCGCCGGCTTGTGCTTTACATATTTCAGCAGTGCACAGGGACGACGGGAAATAATCACGGAAGGCGCAGCCACTGCCAGCTCTTCCTTGATGGCAGTTTCGGTTTCCGCCAGATGATAGGGATCTACCACCCGGACACGCTGAATGCCAATGGCTTTGCAGAGATCCTCCAGGCATACTGCCGCCGCCGGATCCCCCTTCAGGTTCTTGCCGGTGGTGGGATTCTGCTGATGACCGGTCATACCGGTGATGGAGTTGTCCAGAATGATAACGGTAGAATTGGTAGCATTGTATGCGATGTTCACAAGACCGGTCATGCCGCTGTGCATAAAGGTGGAGTCGCCGATGACTGCCACTGCACGCTGCTCGCTTTCAGCGCCTCTTGCCTTGTTGAAGCCGTGAAGCCCGGAGATGGATGCGCCCATACAGATGGTGCTGTCCATTGCACACAGGGGCGCAGCCGCACCCAGGGTGTAGCAGCCGATGTCCCCGGAAACGATGCACTTGAGCTTGGACAAAGCATAGAATACGCCTCTGTGCGGACAGCCAGGGCACATAACCGGAGGACGTACCGGCAGCTGCTCCGGATATGTAGTATATTCCTTCACCTCACCCAGCATCTTTTCCGCAATGATGGACTGGGACAGTTCTCCGATGTAGCCAAACAGCTCCTTGCCAACCACCTGGATGTCCAGCTTGCGGCAGTGGGTCTCAATGATATCATCCAGCTCCTCGATCACATAGATCTTGTCACACTTCGCTGCAAAATCCAGGATCAGCTTCTTGGGCAGAGGGTTCACCATACCCAGCTTCAGATAGGAAACCGTATCTCCCAGGGCTTCTCTTGCATACTGATAGGCAATGCCGCTGGTGATAACGCCGATCTTGGAAGCATGCATTTCTACCCGGTTCAGAGGGGAGGTTTCCGCATAAGCAGTCAGCTTTTCCGTGCGCTCCTCCACGACTACGTGACGGCCCTTTGCAAAAGCAGGCATCATGACATATTTCTGGGGGGTCTTTTCGTAGGGCTTCAGTCCCCCGTCAATCCGGTCACACAGTTCTACAGAGCTCTGAGAATGCGCCACACGGGTGGACATGCGGACGATCACCGGCGCATCAAACTGCTCGGAGATCTCATACGCCAGCTTTACATATTCCTTGCATTCGCCGGAATCGGAGGGTTCTAGCATGGGCACCTTGGAAGCAATGGCGTGATGCCGGCTGTCCTGCTCATTCTGGGAGGAGTGCATGCCCGGATCGTCCGCCACGGCGATCACCATGCCCCCGTTGACGCCGGTGTAGGATGCTGTATACAGGGGATCCGCTGCCACATTCAGACCTACATGCTTCATACCGCAGAAGCTTCTGGCACCGGCAATGGATGCACCCAGGGCAACCTCCATGGCGACCTTTTCATTGGGTGCCCATTCTGCATACACCTCGTCATACTTTGCGACTTCTTCTGTAATTTCCGTAGACGGCGTGCCGGGATAGCTTGATACGACCCGGCATCCGCTTTCGTAAAGCCCTCTGGCGAAGGCTTCATTTCCAAGCATCAGCTTCTTCATTCTTTTTATCCTTTCTGATTGTGATAATAATGTTCCAGGATCCACTCCGGCACAGCATCCTCCAGGTTGCTGCCAATAACGCCGGTGGCAGCTGACTTTACCTCATCCCTGGCATTTGCCACAGCATAGCATTCGTCACATCCGGCAAACAGGGACAGGTCATTGAGATTGTCCCCAAAGCCGATGATATGCGCAAATCCGTAAGCATGCCGGAGATAATCCACTGCCTGGCGCTTGGAGGCGCCTGCCCCGCAAAGCTCCAGATACCAGGAGTCCCGGTCGTACACATCCTTATAAAAGGCATACTGCAAACCGGGCAGGTGCGCAACCGCATCCCGAATCTTCTGGATCCGATCCCTTTGATCCACCATGGTGATATAGATCGTCCGATCAGACACCGCCTGGGTCAGACTGTCCACCTGGGTAAAGGGGCGGTCAAAGCGCTGGGGCCTTGCTGCCCGATACGCTTCCATCACCGGATCATCCAAACGGTGATGGAAACAGCCCAGCTCCTGTCCTTCAATCGTATAGAGAAATGCCGGAACCTGCATCTGTTCCAGAATCTCCGTCACCTGAAGGGCGGTCTGCACTCCGATGGTTTCATAATGCTGATACTGCCGGGCATGCATGTCATAGATGCACACCCCGTTCATCAGCACCACCGGCATGGGCATCTGTACCCGGGACAGAATGCTGCGGACGGATACGATGGAGCGGGCAGTCGCACAGGAGAAAAGCACACCCTCCGCCGACAGCTGCTGCAGCAGTTGGGTGGAGCGCTCTGACAGGCAGGCATCCGGTGTAAGCAGGGTACCGTCCAGATCAGAAATGTATAAGGTCTTCATGGAGCAGTTCCTTCCTGTTTACTTCTCGTTTCCCTGCAGATCCGCAAAAAATTTCTTCAGACCCCGGTAATAGTCCGTTGCATCCTCGCCGCCGAACTGCCGCTGCAGGGTATTGTGAAACTCTGCGGTGGATTCGCTATCAGTCATGCACTGGATGATATCCTTCACCCGATTGGTCTGGATCTCCGGATCGATCTCCAGCAAAAGCTTCCGGATCGTTTTCACGGTAGGCACAGTCTGCTTTGTCTGTACCGTGATCTGCTTGGTCTGCTTTTTCTGGGATTTCTTTTTGCCGGATTTACCCTCAACCGGAGCAGGCTGCTGAAGCATGACCGGCTGCGAAACGGTCATCTTCTTCACCGGAACCGATGTTTTATCCGCCAGAGCATCCCGGATGGATGGCTTGATCTGTACCTTTACCCCCAGCATCTTCTTACAGAACTGCTGCGTCGCCACATAGCCCATATCCCGGCTGATGATATAAAAATCATCCGCACTCTGCTTGGCGATCAGATAGCCCAGATAGGTAACCAGCTGAAAATCCAGCGCATTCCTGCCGGACTGGTTCAGATTCACCTTTTCCGTCCGAACCGGAGATTGCATGATCTCATCCAGAATCTCAAAATTCAGGGTATTGGCAGACTGGCTGTAGAACAGAACCACCCGATCCTCTGCATCAAGCCGGGAGATCCCCGCCAGTCCGAAGGAATTTACATTCTCATAATCGATCAGAAAAATACGCATATTCTTACGCCTCCTTTCCTCGGGCAATGCCCGTGATTGATATCGTCAGCGGATCCCACGCACCCCGGTCAGCCGGATCTCCGGCGTCAGATAACCGGGCTTGGGCTGATGGGTATCGGAGTAATCCGTAGACAGATACTTCTTGTTGTCGTCTGCAAACACGGTGGCAATGACCGCTTCCTCCCCCAGCAGATCCCCTACCTTCAGAGCGCCCAGGAAGTTTGCGCCGGAGGAGATCCCTACGCCGATGCCCAGCTCCCGTGCCAGCATCTGTGCCATAAGGATGGAATCCACATCATCCACCGCAACCACAGCGTCCGTTTCCTCCAGCTTGAGGATGGGTGGCACAAACTCGTCGGAAATGCCCTGGATCCGGTGCTTGCCGGTTTTGTATCCCGTAGACAGGGTTGGTGAATTCTCCGGCTCCAGCGGATACAGCTTGCAGGCAGGATTGGTTTCCCGTAAACGCCGCCCGATACCCATCACCGTGCCGCCGGTGCCTACACCTGCCACCACTGCATCCGCTTTCAGACCAATGGAAGAAAGCTGCGCTGCGATCTCAACCCCGGTGGTCAAATAGTGGGCGGTGCAGTTGTCCTCGTTGGAGAACTGGCAGGGCAGAAATACGCCGCCCTTTGCTGCAAGCTCCTCCGTCATGCGGATGGAGCCCAGAAAGCCTCCCTCCTCCTTGCTGACAAGGCGGATCTCGGCGCCATAGCTGCGGATCAGTCGCATGCGCTCCTGGCTCATCCAGTCCGGCATGTAGATCACCACCGGGTGCCCCAAGTATTTGCCCACTGCGGAAAAGGCAATGCCCGTATTGCCGCTGGTAGCCTCTGCGATCAGATCCCCCGGCTGGATCTGTCCGGTTTCGTAAGCATGCTTCAGCACATAGAATGCCACACGATCCTTGATGCTGCCGCTGAGGTTGTAGGACTCCGCCTTGGCATATACCCGACGTGGCTTTCCCTTATATGTGCAGCTGATCTCCAGCAGGGGTGTGTGACCGATCAGCGGCTGGATCCGGTCAAATAATGCTGCAATCTTCTGTTCCATCAGTCAATAACCGTCACAGACTTCATGATCTGAGGCGTTGTAGGCTTATCGTTGTAGTCCGTTGCAACCTGTGCGATCTCGTCTACCACATCCATACCCTCTATGACCTTGCCGAATGCAGCATACTGCCCATCCAGGTGGGGCGCATCCTCATGCATGATAAAGAACTGGGAGCCTGCGGAATTGGGCATCATAGACCGTGCCATGGACAACACGCCACGGGTGTGCTTCAAATCATTCTTCACGCCGTTTGCGGCAAATTCGCCCTTGATAGACCAACCGGGACCGCCCATACCGGTGCCATCCGGACAGCCGCCCTGGATCATAAAGCCGGGAATCACCCGGTGGAAGGTAAGGCCGTTATAAAAGCCCTGACGCACCAGCTTCTCAAAGTTTTCACAGGAGATGGGCGCAATGTCGGGATACAGCTCGATCTTGATCTTTTTCCCGTTTTCCATTTCAATCTGAATCATACTTCGTTCCTCCTAAAAGTGTGTTGCAAACATATACATGATTTATTATAGCACGAACCACATAAATAAGCAACTGTTTCAAGCAAGTCTGACATATTTAATATAAACAACGAATTACTGCGTCTATGTCCATGTGAGTTCGTTTGTGCAATCAAGAATTGTTGAACCTGCACAATTTAATCCGTCGATTTAAACAATATTTGAAGTCCTCGCATCTTTTTTCGGTTTCTCTATTCCCTTTTTCTTAATTGTGTAGTATAATAAATTATAAGCATGTGCAACACTACTAAAAACTTCTGTGCATAATGTAAAAGTAATGAAAACGGGGGCTGATCCAATCATGCAAAAACCACTGAACATCGCTGTAATGGTATCAGGCATTGACGAAGAATACCAGCATGACATCCTGCAGGGCATACACGAATTTGCACGCAATCATCACATCAACATCTGTCATTTCATCGCCTTTGGCGGCATGCTGGGCAACCCGAACCACGATGCCGGAGAATACAACATCTTTAATCTGGTAAACTACGACAAGCTGGACGGCGCCATCCTTCTGACAAATACCATATGCTCCTCCAGTATGAAGCAGACCATTCTGAACAGTGTGCAGAAATGCGGTCTGCCCACCGCAGTGATCGACCAGGACATTCCCGGCTGCTACTACATAGGAATTGACAATTACACTGCGATGCATGAGATCGTCAACCATGTGATCGAAGCACACGGCTGCCGGCGGATCAATTACATTTCCGGCCCCACCAACAACCCGGAAAGCCTGCTGCGTTTACAGGCTTACAGAGATGCGCTAAGCGAGCACCAGATCCCCGTAGAAGAGGAGCGAATTTTTCACGGTCTCTTCCGGGGGCAGGATGGCAGAGAGGCGGCGGAAGCCTTCCTTTCCTCTGAGCTGGAATTTCCGGAGGCTATTGTCAGTGCCAACGACAATATGGCGCTTTCTGCCCTGATCACCCTGGAAAGCAGAGGGGTTCACTGTCCCCAGGACGTGATCATCACCGGCTTTGACAATATTCGCTCCGCCCGCAACTGTACCCCGGAGCTGACCTCTGTTTCCCGTCCTCTTACAGAATCCGGCAGACGTGCCTGTGAAATGGTCTATCATCACATCCGGCAGAAGGGAGAACAGGAGCGCACGGTGATCCTGGATGCCACCCCCGTGCTCACAGAAAGCTGCGGCTGCAAGCACTGTATGAGCGACAGCATCGAGGATTTTAAGCGGAACAATTACAAGATCATCGAACGGTACAACATTGATGTACGCCGGAACAGCCGCATGGCATGTACGCTGACAGAATCTGACTCCTATGCAAAGAGCCTTGATAAGCTGAAAGACTGCATCCTGGAGATCAACTGCGAGTCCTTCTACCTGTGCCTGTGTGAAAACTGGGCAGGTACATTCAACAACGCAGAGGATGGATCCGCCCCCATGGACTATGCGTTCAATGACTATATCTCCGAAGGCTACTCCCGGAAAATGCAGGTGGCGCTTGCCTACCGGGACGGAAAGTTCCTGGAGAATGTGCCGGACTTTGAAACCAGTCTGATGCTGCCGGAAATTTATGAGCCTGAGGATGCAGGAAAAACATACTATTTTATGCCCATCCACTTCAGAGAACGCTGTCTGGGATACTGCGTGATCTGCAACAGCACCTTCCCGCTGGAAAGCGCAAGCTTTGTATCCTGGGTCATGAATATCAGCAATTCCTTGGAGAATGTACGGAAAATGCGCTGTCTGAGTGCAGTCGTCAAGGAGCTTGACAAGCTGTACATCATCGACAATCTGTCCGGAATCTACAATCGGAACGGATTCAGCCGGAATACCCAGGAGCTGTACCAGTACTGCCAGGAGCATCGGGTTCCGGTCATGGTCATGTTCCTGGATATGGACGGACTGAAGCACATCAACGATACCTACGGACATAAATCCGGTGATGTTGCCATCCGTGCCATGGGACAGTGCCTGAAGCTGGCATGCAAGGACGGAGAGATCTACTCCCGGTTCGGCGGAGACGAGTTCCTGGTCTTTGCGGTCAATTACACCGAAGAAAAGGCAAAGCTTCTGGAACTGGCAATCCTGGAGGAATTCCGCAATTATAACGAAACCCACAGCAATCCCTTTGACGTAGAAGCCAGCATTGGCTACCACATTGAAGTCCCCCAGCCGGATATGCCGGTATTTTCTCTGATTACCCTTGCGGATCAGAAAATGTACGAACAGAAAAAACGGAAAAAGACATCCCGCTATTTAAGACGATAAATCACTTTCTGAGTTTAACAAATCTTGGAGGGGACAATGAGCAATAAGAAAAAGATCGCCGTATTTTTATCAGGTCTGGATGAGGAATACCAGAATCAGATCACACAGGGCATCCATGAGTTTGCCGCTGCACACAACATAGATGTACTGCATTTTATCGCCTTTGGGGGCATTCTGAACAACGGCAGCTATGATACGGGAGAGTACAACATTTTCCGTTTGCCGAATTTGCAGGAGCTGGACGGGGTCATTCTGCTGACCAATACGATCGACAGCCCGGAAACCGTCCGGGAGATCATCAGTCAGGTTCGGGCATCCGGCGTGCCTGCTGTCAGTGTGGATGCAGATTACCAGGATTTCTTCTCCATCTGCGTGGACAACCACAGTGCCATGGCGCAGATCGTCCGGCATTTTACGAATGAACACGGACTGCGGCGGATCAACTATGTTTCCGGGCCAGATGATAATCCGGACAGCATTGCACGACTGGCTGCCTACAAACAGGTTCTGGAGGAACACAATATTCCCATCGAGGAAGCTCGCATTTATCACGGCACCTTTCAGCGCCGGGATGGCAGAACTGCCGTAGATGTATTTCTCCGTTCCGATCTGCCCATGCCGGAAGCCATTGTCTGCGCCAACGACACCATGGCGGTATCCGTGATCGGAGCCCTGAATGCACGCGGCATCCGGGTACCGGGGGATATTATGGTATCCGGTTTTGACAATACCTACAACGCCCGGAATTATGCGCCGGAGATCAGCTCTGTGGCAAGACCCCTGGGACAGTGCGGCGCCCTTGCATGCCAATTGCTGTATAACGCCTGGCATGGCGTTCCGCAGACCCGTGTACACAAACTGGAAATGCAGCCACGCTTTACGGAAAGCTGCGGCTGTGGTGCCCATTACTGTGATACCATCCGGGATTTCAAAAAGCACAACTACCAGATCCAGGAGGATTTCAACGTGGACATCTCCCTGTTGAGTCGCATGGCTTGCTCTCTGGTGGAATGTGCCAATTACGAGGAATATATCGAAGCCCTCAAGGAATTTGTGCTGGAAACCAACTGTGAGGAATTCTACCTGTGCCTTTGCGAAAACTGGCTGGGGCATGCCTTGCCCGCAACCCAGGCGGAACCGGATCCCTCCACAGCCGATGCCTGTCTGATCCATGGCTACACCCAGCGCATGCTGGTTCCCCTGTCCTATTATGAGGGGAAATTCCGCTGCCATGAGGATTTCCATGTGGATCAGATGCTGCCGGCTCTGTATCGGCAGGTGGATCACATGCGCTGCTTCTACTTCGTGCCCCTGCACTTCCGGGAGCATTGCCTTGGGTATTATGCCATCTGCAATACCGCATTTCCCATGCGCAGTTCCCTGTTCCATTCCTGGTCATTGAATCTGAGCAATTCTATGGAGAACATCCGGCGCATTATCTACCTGGATCATGCGGTGCAGGAGCTGGATAAGCTGTATGCAACGGATCCCCTTTCCGGCATTGCCAACCGGAACGGCTTCCGCCGCCAGACCGAGCCTGTTTTCGCACGGTGCATTGCAGAGAAGCATCCGGTCATGGTCATGTTCATCGACATGGACGGACTGAAAATGATCAACGATACCTATGGACATAAATCCGGGGATATCGCCATCCGCAGCATGGCGACCATTCTGCATGAATGCTGCACAAACGGAGAAATCTGCTGTCGGTTCGGCGGCGACGAATTCATTGTCTTTGCCGCAAATTATACCCAGCAGGATGCGGATCGGATGACCGACAGCATTCAGAAAAAACTGGAGGATTACAACCGGGCAACCAGCATGCCCTTTGCCCTGCATGCCAGCAGCGGTTACCACATTGCCGTGCCCACGCCGGATAAATCCCTTTTTGCAATGGTCACCTTGGCGGATACAATCATGTATGCAGAAAAGCGCAAGAAACGCCACTCCAAGTACCTCAAAAGCAGCAGTTCCATCCGGCAGGATGCCGAATCCAATTAAAAGAATAGGAAAGAAACCATGAAGCAAACCATTGAAACCAAACTAAAACCATTCAGCCCCGTGATTTTGGCGGCGGTAATCATACTCTGCTACCTGCTGACCGAAGGACTGAAGCTGAACGAAGTCCTTCTCCTGCATGAATCCGCCCATCTCATCAATGTACTGATGGGGGTGCTGATTATCATCGGTCTGCTGGTATTCCACTGCCGTGTCCGAAAAACGGATCAAACGGAGGAATTGATCCGGCTGATCCTGTTTGCCGGATTGGTCATGCGCATCGGCTATATGCTCTACACGGACGCTTACACCCGTCCCCACGATATTTCCGGCGGACACGACAGCTACATTTTGCAGATTATACACAACGCCCGTCTGCCCCAGGACAATCACGGGCAATTCTATCAGCAGCCAGTATATTATGTAATCAGCGCCATTGTGTCCTCTATCGTCAATGCCATTCTGGGTACTTCCGCTGATGAGCACGCCCTGGTGAATGCGGCAAAGACCGTATCCTGCTTTGCATCCTGTTCCGTACTGCTGATGACCCCAAAGATCTGCAAGGAATTGGACCTGAATCGCCGGGCGCAGCCCATCGTACTGGCAGTCACTGCATTCCTGCCGGAATTTTACCTGCTGGCAGGGCGCGTGGGCCCCGACTCCCTGTCCATCTACTTTATGATGCTGGCACTGCTGCTCACCATCCGCTGGTTCAAGAACCAGACCTTCCCGGTGACCATTCAACTGGCAGTGGTGTATGGACTCGCCATCTCCACCAAGATCTCCTGTGCAGTATTTGCAATCTTTACGGCTGTGCTGATGCTGATCCGACTGGTACAGGCCATCAAGCAGAAGAAAGCAGCGCCCATGCTGGCAAAGCTGGGGGTGTTCGGCTGCATTTCCCTGCCTCTTGGCATGTGGTACTGCATCCGGAATCTGGTACGGTTTGACCAGGCGCTGAACTATGTATACCCCATTCCCATTACTTCTGACCTTTACTGCGGCGACCACTCCATTGCCTCCCGATTCCTGTGGTTTGACCTTGCCAACCTGAAAGCCAATCAGTATGCAAGCCCCTGGAATGACTATAATTATCCCATGTACCTGGTAAAAAGCTCCGTATTCGGTGAATTTAAATTCGGCATCCCGGACTGGGTATCCTACGGGCTGGTGCTGGTAAACTTTGCGCTGATCCTGATTTCCCTGCTGGCTATGATCTACGTTGTGGTATGCTGCACCCATGCCAAGCCCATGCTGCGCTTTGGCATTCCGGCGCTGTGGATGTTCCTGTATGGCTTCAGCGTCAACTTTAACATCAACTACCCCTTCGGCTGCACCATGGATTTCCGCTACATCGTGCCCACTGCCATCTTCGGTGGGCTGTGTCTCTCTGTGGCATACAATAACAGTCTGGAACGGTACCAGAGCAAGCTGGAATCCCTTGCCGCAAAGACCGTGCGCTGTGTGATCCCCTGTCTGACGGCGGTATTCTCCGCACTGTCCGTTTACATGTACTGCGTGATCCGGTAGGGTAAAACATAAACCAATAAAACATACCGCACAGAGCATCTTTTTGGGCTTTGTGCGGTTTTTATTTAAGTAAAAAAATACTTCCCTTCACTTGAAATCACGCCGGTTCTATGCTATACTGATGGTAATTTCAAAACAAAGGAGTCGTGATGACATGAGAAAACAGAAACGCCAGTTGTCCGTCCTGCTGGCTTCTGCTGTGGCAATGACTACCCTGCTCAACTTTCCCGGCGGCGCAGTATCCTCCGACACACTGACCACCTACGAGTTTGAACAGGGCGTGATCGACCGTGCCAAGCAGTACGATGCAGGCTGGACAGACACCAACGACGCAGGCGATACCTACGACTGTACGGATCCCACCGGCAGCGGCTTTGTGTATCTGACCGACAAGGGCAGTTCCGTCACCTGTACAGTGGAGGTGGAAAAAGCCGGACTGTACAATATGAACATCCGCTATCTGCAGCCCAATGACACCAACAAAAAGGTGCAGTATCTGAACATCAACGGCTCCAATCAGGGAGAAGTCACCTTCCCCTATAATCTGAAATGGAGCGAGATTACCACGCTGGTCACCCTGCGGGAGGGCAGCAACAGCATTGAGCTGAAGGGCTACTGGGGCTATACCTACCTGGACAGCTTTACGCTGACCCAGGCGGACGAAAGCATTTCTCAGCTTTCTCCCACGGATTCTCTGTCCAATCCTCACGCCAACGACACCACGAAGCGGCTCTACGCTTACCTGCGCAGTGTGTACGGCAACCACATTCTTTCCGGTCAGCAGGAAATGTGCGGTTCCCACAACTACAATTACAATGCGGATCCTACCTCCGGATTCATCAAGGACAATGAGGCGGAGTTCACCTATATCCAGGAGCAGACCGGCAAGCAGCCCGCCATCCGGGGCATTGATTTCCTCACCTATCACCTGGATGAAAACGGGGAGCTTTCCTACCAGGACTATGCCGCAGAGCGTGCCATCGAGTGGACCAACAAGTACGGTGGCATCGCTACCATCAGCTGGCACTGGAGCGTCCCCTCCAGCACCGGCAATTACGCTTTCTATGTAGAATCCGCCAATGCAAACTATACGGATTTCAGCATCTCTAAAGCTGTCACTGAGGGCACCAAGGAGCACGAGATTATCATGAAGGATATTGAACTAGTGGCAAGCAAGTTTCAGATGCTGGAGGATGCAGACGTGTCCGTCATCTTCCGTCCCCTCCACGAGGCAGAGGGCGCATGGTTCTGGTGGGGCGCTGAAGGCCCGGAGCCCTGCGTCAAGCTGTACCGGCTGCTGTACGATCAGCTGACCAATGTGTACGGTCTGGACAATATTATCTGGGAATGGACGGGCTACACCACCCCCAATTCAGCTGCATGGTACCCGGGGGATGATGTGGTGGATCTGATTGGCTATGACAAGTACAATGTCAGCGACGGCATCCCCAACCCCAGCGCCATCGCCTCCACCTTCTATGGGCTGGTTGCCAGCACCAACGGACAGAAAATGGTTGCCATGTCTGAGAATGACGCAATTCCATCATTGGAAAATCTGGTAAATGACCGGGCTGCTTGGCTGTATTTCTGCCCCTGGTATGGGTACTACCTGACCGGAGAGGTAAACAACCCGGTGGATCTGCTGAACGAGATCTACAACAGCGAATATTGCATTACGCTGGATGAGCTGCCGGATATCCGCAGCTTCCCGCTGGATGCCCCCTCCACCACTGCTGCATCCACCACAGGCTCCGGAACGGTCACAACCACCGCTACCACAACCTCCCTGTACGGGGATGTGAACGCAGACGGCATTGTAGATATTGCAGACACGGTGCTGCTGGCACGGTACATCGCCCAGGACAATGCAGTGAAGGTCAGCGAGGCAGGGCTACAGAATGCGGACTGTGTGCTGGATGGCAACATTGACGCATCGGATCTGACCGCCATTGCTCGCTACCTTGCCCATCTGACCGACGCAGATCAATTGGGGATCAAGCCATAAAAGAAAAGAGGAACTCCGAAAGGAGCTCCTCTTTTTTAACGAATCAATACCCAAGTGGCTCCGCCACCAGGATCACATGCATCCGATCCGGATTTCTCTGCTGAGCGGACACCAGGTAATTGCAGCAGATCCTGCCGTCCCCGTGACATCCGTCAGTCATGCCAGGAGCGGACTGATTCAGGGACATACAGCTGCCGGATTCCTTACAGTAGGTTGGACAGGAAAGACGCTCTGCATTTGCCGGAGCCGCACAGGTCTTGACCCGCTTGATCGCTGCGTCCAGATCCGGCACCAGCTTGTTGCAGCCTACTACCATAATGACCCGGCTGGGGCCGTAGCTGATAGCAGCTACCCGATTGCTGTTGCCATCCACATTGTATAATTCCCCGTTGGCGGTCACCGCATTGGCGCTGCAAAGATATGCGTCTGCCGAAAAGCATTTCCGGTACAGTGTCTGCATCTCCTCCGGCTTACAGACGGCACGATCCAGGAACTGATAAGTGCCGCTGCGGAGCAGATCCATCACGCCGCATTCCTCCAGGGTCATGG
>UMCA01028538.1_pt1 | contig 14474 bp, 12 predicted proteins | sample 1964111 | NCBI WGS metagenome assembly UMCA01 (sample SAMEA4835956, study PRJEB28245) | human gut metagenome | biome: gut microbiome; material: fecal sample | place: Denmark | collected 2008
TCGTTCTTATCGTTGATGGGATATGCATATTTGCGGGTACCCCACTTGTCAATGCCGTCAACGGTGCCGCCGAGCTTTACGACGAGGTCCGAGAACCTGTCGACGAGAGCAGCCTTGTCTTCTTCCGAAACGTCATTGTCGATGATGTAAAGGATTTCATACTTGTTCATCTTTTTATACCTCCTTATGGACTTTGTGGCCTGCTTAAACAGGCAAGGAAATTCGTCGATAATATATCAACGTGCAATTATTATAAATAATTTATTCATTTATGTAAAGCGAAAATCGGCGAAAAAGTCAGCGATTTAACGATTTTTTCAGCGATTTTCTTATTTTTTGCAGGGTGTTGTCGACTTTTTTTGTGGAAACCGAAAGAGAGGCGGCGATTTCCCGATACGAGTCGCCGTCAAGATAAGCGTAAAAAATCCGCTGTTCTTCTTCCGACAAAACGCTTTCGATTTCCCGCATTAAAAGGGTTTCCCGCTCCTCTTCGATATAAACGGTTTCGGGATTGCCCGAGGCGATTTCGACGTCGTCAAGCGGCACGCTGTCGTTAAGCGCGCGATTTTTACCGCTTGAAGATTTCCTGATTAACCCGATGATTCTTTTTCTGACGCAGATGTAGGCAAACGTTGTGAAACTCGCGCCGGCTTTTTCGTCATAATTCATAATCGCGTTGAACAGCGCGACCATTCCTTCCTGTACAAGATCGTCGGTGTCGCCCGACGGCAAAAAGAAGCGGCGCACCGCCTTATTGACCAGCGATTTATGACGATGCAACAGTTCGTTTACGGCGGCGGAGTCGTTTGACTGCGCGCGTTTTGCAAGTTCCTCGTCGGGCATTTTTTCGTATGTCATTTTCTGTCCTGTCGTACCTTTTCGTAAATCACGACGGCGGCGGCAACCGAGGCGTTCAGGCTGTTGATTTTTCCGCTCATCGGAATGGAAATTACGCCGTCGGCAAGTTCCTTTGAAAGGCGTTTTACGCCGCTGTCTTCACCGCCGACAAGCAATGCGATTGCTCCGGTAAGATTTGCACGATACATAGGTTCACCGTCCATATCCGCGCAATAAACATACACATTTTGTGATTTAAGATAATTTATCGCGTCGTTGACGTTGGTAACTTTCGCGATTTTCACGTGTTCCGCCGCGCCTGCGGAGCACCTTAAAACGGTGTCGTTCACGGTAACGCCGCGGTGCTTTCCGATGACGATCCCGTGCACGCCCGCGCACTCCGCCGTACGGATAATACTGCCGAGATTGTGGGGGTCGGAAAGTTCGTCCAGAATCACGATAAAGGGCGGCTCGTCTTTCGATTTCGCAAAAGACAAAATGTCGTCCAAAGACGAATAAACAAACTCTGTCTGAGTAAGCGCGACTCCCTGATGTTTTGCGTTTTGCGTGATGCGGTCGAGCGCGGTTTTATCGACGACGGACACGACGATTTTCTTTTCTTTTGCAAGGGCGATTATGTTTTTTACGACGCCCGTCGTTTCGCCTCTTTGCACGTAAAGTTTTTCAACGGTTGCGTCGGAGCGCAACGCCTCATACACTGCGTTTTTTCCCGTAATTAACATGAGTTCTCCTTATTCGATTGAAAGCAATTCGTTCAGGCGGTCGTGTTTTCCCGTGAGATACAGGTATCCGAGAAGAGCCTCGAATCCGCTTGCTTTTTTGTAGTCGCCGATACTTGCGTTTTTTGCCGACGACGAATAATGTGCGTTTCTTGCGCGCTTGTAAACCGCGACTTCTTCTTCCGAAAGACACGGCAGCAGTTTTTCGATTTTATCCGCCTGCGCTTCCGCCTTGATTTCCTTGGTTGCGAGTTTATGGAGCGCGCCCGATTTTTTGTCGGACGAAATGGCAAGCCGCGTTCTGACGTACAGTTGTTGTACGGAGTCGCCGACGAAAGCGAGAACAAGCGGATTCATCTCGTCCGCTTCGGCTTTTGTGATTATCGTCGTAAGAAAAGGAATGGTATCTTGCATAAGACCGATTATATCACATCGAAGTGGCTTTAACAAGAAAAAATACGTATTGACCTTTTAACAAGATTAGTATAAAATATATTTACTATGAAAAACAAAAGATTTTTGAAAATAACGCTGATTGCCGCGGTTGTCGCGCTTCTTTGCGCCGCGCTTTGCGGATGCAGTCTTATACAAGGAATTTTACACCCGGAAGGGAAGTTTGCGCTGTCCGAAAGCGAGATAACGCTGAAAATCGGCGAAACGTACGACGTAACGCTCAGTAACGGGCGCACCGACGAGTTCACTTTGTCCACGTCGGACAAAACAAAGGTCGAAATATACGGGCGGACAAGCATAAAAGCCGTCGGGAAAACCCAGACCGCGGTCACGATTACCGCAACCAACGGCAAAGGCGACACGGCGGAACTTAAAGTAAACGTCGATTACGCCGACGTCTCAACGGTAAAAATCGACGTTGAAAATCAATATCAGTTGTTGCAATCGGGCGAAACGCCGAAAAGCGTCGATTTTTCCGCAACGCTCAACGACGGCACGAACCCCGCCACCGTCTTTTCGTGGAAATTCACGAACGGCGCGGGCGAAGAAGTCGCGACGGCAAGCGGCAAAACCGCGTCGTATCTTCCAAGCCCGGGCGAAATATATTTTGCCACCGTAACGGCGGACGGAAAATCCGCAACCGTCGGATTCTGCGCCGACGAAGAACTTCTTGTATATCTTGACAAATACCGCGTCGGCACGGAAGAAAAAATCGTCGTGCGCGCAAGATATTTCGACAACTCCGGCAAAACCGCAAAGGCGTACGTTTACGACGAAGACGGGAATTTGATTTCCACGACGACTCTTGAAACAATCCTTTCAAACGGCATGGGCGAGGTCAACGACACGATTGCCGCAATCGGAAAAGAAGGGGCTTTCACCTTAAAAGTCGATGTGGACGGAGTAAGCCGCGAAGTTAATTTCGTCGTTAAAGACAACGTTGCCGCAAACCATATCGAAGTCGGTGTGACAGGAAATCTCAGCCAGACCACGGCGGAAACGGTAACGTTCACGGCAACTCTTTCGCCTGCAAAAGCCGACGTCGAAAGCGTCAAATGGTACGTCAACGACAAGTATTATTCGACGGGCAAAACCTTTTCTTTTAAGCCGACGAACCGCGGCGAGCATAAGGTAACGGCGGAAATAAACAAAATCACGAAAACAAAAACTATCGTATATCTTTCGGAACACGACGAAGCGTGGTACTACGCCTCGCACTTCCACGACTACGGCGGATACGCGCAAAACAGATATATAACGTCCAAGGAGGAACTTAAAAACCTTATCCTTTTCGTTCTGGAAAACAAAATCGCGGAAATCACGTTTTACGCGGGATACTCGACGCCCGAAACCGTGAAAAAAGACGTGTCCGAAGTCAGGGATTGCGTTGAAGAGTCGGGCATTATCCCGGGATATTCGCTTGAAACGAGCGGCAACGAGTTCACGATAAAATTCAGGTTCTTCGCCGACGAGGCAGGTCTTATCGAGACGGTCAATTCGCCCGAGTTCGACGCGCCCGACGGATTTGGTGACGCCGTGCAAAATACGTATTCGAAACCCCATTACGACAACGTAAAGAAAGAGAGAAACTTTTATATCGACAGCGTGAAAGAAACGATGAGCGTGTCGACAAGCAATATGCTTTACAAGGCGGTGGCGTGGGGCTACAAGCCCGTGTTTATGGGTTCGCAAGCCGACAATCTCAAACAAATATACGATAACGCGAAAGACGCGCTTTCTTATATCGTGTCCGACGAAATGAGCGAATACGAAAAGGTCCACGCAATCTACGACTACATAATCTACAACGTGCGCTACGACCACGACTGTGCAAACGCCGAAGATAAATATGTAAGCGGAAATCTCAGCCTTAACGAAAAAATGAAATATTACGGATATTACCTTGAAGGGATATTCCTTGATAAGTTTTATAAGAAAGATATGCACGCCGTCTGCGACGGGAAGTCGAAAGCGTTCGTTTTAATGTGCGGAATCGAGGGTATCACCGCCGTACGTATCAGCGGCGAAGCGTCAAGCGACGGCAAAAACTTCGGCGGACACGCCTGGAACAAAGTCCTGCTTGACCTTAACGGCACGGGGGACAAGGAATGGTATTTCGTCGACACGACCTGGGGCGACGTCGGCGACAACAGCAAGGAATTTTTGTCGCACGCCTACTTCCTGTTGTCCGACGACGAAGTGAAAAACACCCACGTTGAAAAACAGGGCCACGATTACCCGAAAGCGGAAGGAAAATTCGATTATTACGCGCACGAAACTTATACGTCAAGCGGCACGGAATACAATTACGTTATCGCAAACAATAATCTGGCGGCACAGCAAATGGCGCGTGCGTTGAAAACGCTCCCGAAATCGACGATTGTGGAGTTTGAATTTGCGTTTTCCTTAACGAAGGACGCGGCGAAGATTTACGCAGAAGATGCGATGAAAGCGGCAGGGCGCGGGCTTGAAGGATACAGCTATGCGATAATACGCTCAAACGTTCTGGTGATTATGATTGGCGCCGCTGCGTAATCAGCGCAAATAACAGTTCAACAATACAAAATCCCGCAATAAAACCTGCGATTTGGTAAAATCTTATGTTACCGCCGCAGGTTTTTTCAAGCGCGAAAAACAGCATTGCGAGCGTTGCCGCCGCAAAAATAACGTCGGATAAAAACGCGAAAAACTTTTTCTTCACTACGCGGCGCAAGCCGTAAAGAAAGGCGTAAAGCACGCCCGACGTCATTCCGCAAAGAATCATCGAAAGAAAGATAAAACTTTCGGAAATTATCGAGTGCGTCATTTGAAAATCTTTTTGATAAGTCCCGCTTTCGTGAGCGTTTCCGAAAACCTGATTTCTTTCACTCTGCCGGTTGCCGAAAGCCGTCCCGAGTCAAGGTTGATTTCGGTGACGGAAAGCCCTTCGCCCGTGATTGTCAAAGTTTCCTTGTTCTGCATCAATACAATCGACTTGTCGCCCGACGAAATTACTTTTGAAACGGACGTAACGGTCAGGCGGTCGTTTTCGAGCGCGAGCGCTCCTCTTTTTTCGTTTTCCATAAAAACAATGTATGCATTGAGTTTTCATAAATTGACAAACTCTTATTACTTGTTTATAATAGTTGTATTATTTTAGTGAGGGACTTATGTTATTCGGAGTAATCGACATAGGCAGCACGTCCGTAAGGCTTATGATGACGGACGGCGAAAAGGTCGAAAAAAGGGTGAACACGACGCGTCTTGCCGAGAATATGGACGAGATGAACACGTTGCAACCCGTCAGTATCGAACGTACGGCTCAGGCCGTTGCGGAGTATTATTTCGTTGCGATGCAAAACGGCGCGGAAGACGTCTATGCCTATGCGACGGAAGCGGTGCGCTCCGCGAAAAACAAATACAGGTTCGTCGACAGAGTCAGGGAACTTTGCGGGCTTGAAATCGACATTCTGGACAAAAAGACCGAGGCGGAAATCGGGTTCTTGGGCGCAAGCACAAAAGGCAGATGCTGCGTTATCGATATGGGCGGTGCAAGCACCGAAATTTCGGTCGGCGACGGCGAAAACATATTATATTCCAAAAGTTTGCCGTACGGCATCGTCAGGCTTTCCGCAATCGAGCGCGAAAGAATCGAAATGACGCCGTTCATCAACGACTGTCTTCTGGGATACGGCGAAATTCCGCCGTTTGACAACGTCATCGCAATCGGAGGCACGATATCCACGATGGCAGCGATGAAAAACCAACTTGAAAAATACGATCCGAACGTCGTCAACGGCTCGGTGCTGACGCTTTCCGATATCGAAAACATGTACGACAAAATCAGCAAAATGACGATGGAAGAACGCCGCCACGTGAAAGGACTCCCCGAAAAGCGCGCAGACATCATCGCCCCGGGCATACTCATGTATTCGCTTATTCTGAAATATCTCGGCGCGGACAAACTCACCGTCAGCGAGGGCGACGGCGCGGAAGGCTATCTCATCAAACTCGGCGTATTGCCGCACGGGTTCAGGGCAATTTATCAAAAGATAATTTAATTTAAGGATATTTATGAAAAATCTTACAAGCAACGAACTTCGCAAAATTTATCTCGACTACTACAAATCAAAGGGACACGCCGTTATTTCCAGCGCGTCGCTTATCCCCGAAAACGATCCGACGGTATTGTTCACGACGGCGGGCATGCACCCCCTCGTACCGTACCTTCTCGGCGAAAAACACCCCGCGGGCAACCGTCTGACCGACGTGCAAATCTGCGTCCGCACGGGCGATATCGAAGAAGTCGGCGATCCGACGCACTGCACGTTTTTTGAAATGCTGGGCAGATGGTCGCTCGGAGATTACTTCAAGGAATATGCAATTTCCTGCTCTTACGACTTTTTGCTGAACCGGCTGGAATTTGACAAAGACAAATTCGCGGTTACCGTTTTCAAGGGCGACGAAGATTGCCCCCGCGACGACGAAAGCGCGGAATTCTGGAAAAAGATGGGCGTCCCCGAAGACCGCATTTTCTTCCTTCCGAAAGAAAACAACTGGTGGGGACCCGCCGGCGTTACCGGTCCTTGCGGTCCCGATACCGAAATGTTCATCGACACCGGAAAACCCAAATGCTCCGACGAATGTTCGCCCGCGTGCGACTGCGGCAAGTACGTCGAAATCGGCAACGACGTCTTTATGCAATACTTCAAAAACGCCGACGGCACCTTCTCGCCGCTTAAACAAAAGAACGTCGACGAGGGAATGGGGCTTGAACGTATGCTTTGCATTCTTAACGGATACAAATCGGTTTATGAAACCGACTTGTTCAAACCCGCGATCGCGCTCATCGAAAATCTTTCGGGACACAAGTACGACGAAAGCGAAACCGTCACGAAAGCGATGCGTATAATCGCCGACCATATCCGCACCTCGACCTTCCTTATCGGCGACGTGAAAGGCATTGTGCCAAGCAACGTCGACCAAGGCTATATTCTTAGGAGACTCATCCGTCGTGCGGTGCGTTTCGGACGCATTATCGACCTTCCCGAGCGTTCGCTTTCCAAAATTGCGGAACAGTATATTTCGCAATATCAGGACGTTTATCAGTATCTTTTGACCAATAAAGACAGGATTGTGTCGGAACTTGACAAGGAAGAAATCAGATTTTCCAACACCTTGCAACAAGGTTTGAAGGAGTTTGAAAAGGTCATCACGCACATTCCCACAAAGACGATAAGCGGGAAAACCGCATTCCGTCTTTACGATACTTTCGGCTTCCCCATCGAGATGACGGAAGAACTCGCGCACGAAAACGGGTTCGAAGTCGACGTACAAGGATACGAAGACGCGTTCAAGGAACATCAGAAAAAATCGCAGGCTGGCGCGGAACAGAAATTCCACGGCGGGCTTGCGGACAATTCCGAAGAAACTGCAAAACTCCACACTGCAACGCACCTTTTACATTCCGCTCTTATGAAAGTTCTGGGCGGAGAGGCGCGTCAGCGCGGCAGTAATATCACCGCCGAAAGATTAAGGTTCGACTTCGGTTTCGACCGCGCAATGACGGCGGACGAAATAAAGGCGGTTGAAGACCTTGTCAACGAACAAATCAAAAAGAATATCCCCGTCGTGTGCGAAGAGATGACCGTTGACGAAGCGAAAGCGCAGGGCGCAATCGGTATCTTCGACAACAAGTACGGCGAAAAGGTAAAAGTTTATACCATCGGCGATTTCAGCAAGGAAATTTGCGGCGGACCGCATGCAAACAACACGGGCGACTTAAAATCTTTCAAAATCACGAAAGAACAGTCAAGTTCCGCGGGAGTCAGGCGTATCAAAGCCGTCATCGGTCAATAAAACCGAAAAAAAGAAAACCCAACCAAAAAATCAAAAAGAAAACACAAAACCAACGCGGTTTTGTGTTTTTTATTTTGCCGTTCAGCGGTTGCTTTCAAGGAATTTGTCGATATAGTTGCCGACGCTTAACGCGTGTTCCAGATATTTATCGGGCGAGGCGTCGTAAACGTAGGCGGCGTCCTTCGTTTCAAGCGTGGTCGTGCCGCGGTAACTCGTTTTCGCAAGGCGGGGCAGCGTGTATTGCCAGTCGATGCTGCCGTCAAATGGTATGAAGTGGGAATCCTTATCGGCGAAATTGTCGTGCAGGTGCAGGGCGAAAACCCTGTCGCCGAAAAGCCCCAGCCAATCCTGAACGCGCCAGTAGTGGTCGTGTCCGACGTCATAGCAAAGCCCGACGTAAGGCGACTTGAAATTTTCCAGAACGTAGGTGACGTGGTCTTTCGTGATGACGTTTTCAAACGCAAGTTTCACGTTTGCGTTTTCCGCAAATTTCACAAGGTCTTCGATACGATTCGTGCCGATTGTCGACACAAAAGGCGGAAAATCGCCGTGCGTCAGGTGGCAGACAACCGTTTTCACGCCGTGTTTCGAGGCTGCCGCAATTTCGTCCTTAAAGCGGGAAATGCGTTCGTCCCCTTCCTTGCAGTCGATCCACATTTCGTTCAGGTGGTCGCAACTTAAATGGAAGTTTTCAATGAAAAGCCCGGCGCGTTCGGCAAGGGTGGCGCGTTCGTCCGCGGATTCTTTGGCGTCGGGGCCGAGCCATATCATGACCGAGCCGAAGCCCTTTTCTTTGAACTTATCGAAGCGTTCCGCCATGCTAAGGTTCATTAAATTGTTTGACGTTAAACCGACCATATAAATACCATTACCTCGTTTGATAGGATTATAGCACCGATTTTAAAATATGTAAAGAGCGCGTTATTATCTTGTGTTCATAACGAATGACAAATAAACAAAAGTTTTGTATAATCGGACTTATGAGAATCGAGATTATCAACGGCTCCGTCGAGTACGACGGCAATACGGTGCTTTCCGAAATAAATTTTTCGGTGTCGGACAAGGAAAAAATCGCGCTTGTCGGCAGGAACGGCTCCGGAAAAACCAGCATATTGAAGTGCATTAGCGGGGAAGTGCCGCTTGTGTCCGGCACGGGCGACGAAAAATTCTCGTTTTCGATATCGGGCGCGCCGAAAATCGGATATCTTCAACAGGTGTCTTTGAACGACGAACTGACTCTCCGGCAGGAAATTCTGTCGGCGTACAAGGACGTCGTCGGGCTTGAAAACAAATTGCAGAACCTTCTTGACAAAATGAGCGAAAATCCGTCGGACGAAAACGTCGGCGCGTATTCGCGCGCAATGGAAAGGTTTGAAAATATCGGCGGATACCTTTATAAAAAGGAATATCTGACGGCGGTGAGCAAATTCGGATTTTCCGCCGAAGACCTTGACAAAAAACTTTCGTGCTTTTCGGGCGGACAGCGCACAAAAATCGCGCTTATGAAACTGCTGCTTGAAAAACCCGACGTTTTACTTTTGGACGAACCCACGAACCACCTTGACATCGCCGCGGTGGAGTGGCTGGAAGGATACCTTAAAAACTATAAAAATTCGGTCGTCATCGTGTCGCACGACCGTATGTTTCTGGACCGCATCGTCGACGTCGTTTACGAAATCGAGTACGGCGTCACGACAAGATACAAGGGCAACTACACGGCGTTTTTGGCGCAAAAACAACAGGCGTACGACAAGGCGCTTAAAGACGCAAAATGGAAAGCCGCCGAAATCGACAGGCTCCGAAAAATTGTCGAAAGATTTCGCTACAAGGCGACGAAAGCCGCAATGGCGCAGTCGAAACTGAAAGAAATCGAAAGGCTTGGTACTGTCGAAACCCCGCGCCGCTTCGACACCTCGACGTTTGCATCGTCTTTCCAGCCCGAGTACGAAAGCGTCAGGGACGCGCTGTTTGTGAAAGACCTTGTTTTCGGATACGATAAACCGTTGGGCGAAATATCGCTTGCCGTCGAAAGGGGACAGAAAATCGGCGTGATCGGCAGCAACGGAACGGGCAAATCTACGTTACTTAAAACGATAACGGGGCTTATTCCTCCGCTTTCGGGCGACGTCCGATTCGGCGTGAAAACGCGCGTCGGGTACTTCGACCAGACCATTGCCGCAACGAAAAGCGAGTTGAGCGTCCTTGAAGACTTCCGCGCGGAGTTTCCGGAACTTAACGACGGAGAAATACGAAAAACGCTGGGCGGATTCTTGCTTTCGGGCGACGACGTTTTCAAGTGCGTCAAAGATTTGTCGGGCGGCGAAAAGGTGCGCCTTGCGCTTTCAAAAATATTCCGCCGCCGTCCCAACTTCCTGATTCTCGACGAGCCGACCAACCACATGGACATCATCGGCAAGGAAACCCTTGAAAAACTTCTGATGGATTTTTCGGGCACGGTCATCGTCGTGTCGCACGACAGGTATCTTATAAACCGCGTTGCAAAAAGCCTTATCGTGTTTGAAAACGGCGTGGTAAGATACTTCGACGGCACTTTCGACGAGTACGAAGAAAGAGAAAAAGAAACCGCGGAAGAAGTCGCAAAGGAAAAGCCCGAAAAGACCAAAAAAACCGGCGGGGAACGCTACGTCGAAAGTAAGGAAGAAGCACGGCGCAAACACCGCGTTGAGTTTTTGGAAAAAAAGATCACCGCGCTTGAAGAAGAACTAAGCCGGGCGCAGGCAAAATTCGACGACGAAACCGTCAACACCGACTACAAAAAAGTAATGGCGGTCGAAGAAGAAATAAAAACGATTGAAGAAAAACTTGATCCGCTGATAACCGAGTGGACGGAACTTTCGGAATAAAAGAAGGGATAACGCAAAAAGCGTTATCCCTTCTTTTTTTGGCGTTTATCTTTCAAAATCGTCGCATCAAAGTTTTGTTTTTGACAAGAAAGTGGTTTTTGGCGGTTTTTTATTTTATTTCGACGACTTCGTAGCCTTCGTTTGTTACCGCGGATTTCAACACGTCGTTGTTTACGTCCGACGAAAGCGTTACGACCGCCGTTTTGTTTTCAAGCGACACTTCGACGTCCTGCACGCCGTCGACTTTTTGCAGGGCGGATTTCACGTGAGCCACGCAATGCGCGCACATCATACCTTCGATTTTCAACGTTTTTTTCATACTTTGTTCTCCTTTTTTAATTTCGGTGTTTTTGGTTTTTGAAATATCGTTCACGTCGATTTTCACGACTTTTTTCCTGTGTTTTACGGGCTTGTCAAGGTTGATAAGATTAAGTCTTAACGCGTTCAGCACGACGCATACGCTTGAAAGGCTCATTGCCGCCGCGCCCCACATGGGATTCAGCGTAACGCCGAGCGGAGAGAACACGCCTGCGGCGATGGGAATGCACACGACGTTGTAAATAAACGCCCAGAACAGGTTTTCGCGGATATTCAGAAGGGTGCGGCGGGAAAGGCTTATCGCGCGCGGCACGTCCGAAAGTTCCGATTTCATCAGCACAACGTCCGCGCTGTCGATTGCGACGTCAGTGCCCGCGCCGATTGCGATGCCGACGTCCGCGCGGGTAAGGGCGGGAGCGTCGTTGATTCCGTCGCCGACCATGACAACCTTTCCGTACTTTTGAAGGTTTGACAAAACGGCGTCTTTTTCGTCGGGAAGAACGTCCGGGATAACGCAGTCGACGTCGCAGGTTTTTGCAACCGCGTTTGCGCTGAGCGCGTTGTCGCCCGTAAGCATTGTGACGAACAGACCTTGTTCTTTCATTCGTTTTATCGCGCCCGCGCTTTCGGGTTTCAGCTCGTCCGACACGGCGATGACGCCGATAATTTTATTGTTTTTCGCAACGTACAACGGGGTTTTGCCGTCCCGCGCGAACTTTTCCCCTGTCGGGGAAGCGTCGTTTGCCGCCGCGCCGATATTTTTCATGAGGGCTGCGTTTCCGATGACGATTTCGTCGCCGCTCACGATTCCTTTCACGCCGTGTCCCGAAAGGTTTTCAAACTTTTCCGGGGTGAAAACCGTTATGTTTTTTTCTTCCGAAAAGCGTACGATCGCCGTCGCAAGCGGGTGCGAACTGCCTTTTTCAAGGCTTGCGGAAAGCGCGATGATTTCTTCTTCGGACTCACCCGACAAAGCCGAAACGTCGGTGACGACAGGCGTGCCTTTCGTTATGGTGCCCGTCTTGTCCAGAACGACGATATCTGTTTTTCCCGCTTCTTCAAGGGCGGTTGCAGTCTTGAACAAAAGTCCGTTTTTCGCGCCTTTTCCGCTGCCGACCATAATGGCGACGGGGGTTGCAAGACCTAAGGCGCACGGGCAACTTATGACAAGCACGGATATGGCGTGCGTAAGGGAAGTCGCAAAGTTTTTCGTGACGGCAATCCACACGATAAAAGTAACGATTGCGACGCAAATGACGCTTGGCACGAATATTCCGGACACTTTATCTGCCGTTTTTGCAATCGGGGCTTTTGAAGCGGACGCGTCCTGCACAAGTTTGACGATGCGCCCGAGCGTGGAATCTCCGCCGACGGAAGTGGCTTTTGCGGTGATATAACCGTTGACGTTCGTCGTGCCGGAAATAACCTTATCGCCGACGGATTTATCGACGGGCATACTTTCGCCCGTTACCGCCGATTCGTTGACGGAGCCGCTCCCCGACAATATTATGCCGTCCGCGGGAAAGTTCTCGCCGGGGCGTACGACAAACGCGTCGCCCGTCGAAAGAGAAGACAGCGGAATTTCTTTTTCTTCGCCGTCCTTAATAACCCTTGCGGTTTCGGGAGCAAGGTTCATCAACCCTTTTATCGCGGACGTGGTTTTTCCTTTGCTGTAAATTTCCAGCGTTTTTCCAAGGGTGATAAGTACAAGTATCATCGCCGCCGACTCAAAGTACAAGGTGTGCGGAAGATGATGAAGATATGCGGTATTTACGCCTGCGCGGATCATAAGCGCGACGCTGTATACGAAAGAAATGCCGCTGCCCATCGACACAAGAGTATCCATATTCGGCGCGCGGTGGAAAATCGCCTTTGTGCCGCTCACGAAAAACTTTCCGTTGATGACAAGTATGACGAAAGAGAACACAAGTTCGTATATAGCGATACCCATCGGGTTGCCGTTCAGCGCGCCCATATCCCAGCCGAACATAACGCCGCCCATCGACACGTACATAAGGGGGATAAGCAGGACGGCGGACACGGCAAGGCGTATTATCGAGCGGATAAGCGGATTGACTTTTTCCTTTTTTTGCGATTTATCGTTAAAAAGAGCTGTCTTATACCCCGCGCCCGAAACGGCACGTTCGATTTTTTCGACAGTGGCAGGCTCGTCAAAGTCGACGGTCATTTGATTTGTGAGAAGGTTCACGGCGACGTCTTTTACGCCGTCAAGTTCCCTTACGACCTTATCGACGCGCGCGGCGCATGCCGAGCAACTCATACCGTAAACGTTGAATTTAAGTTTTTCCATAATTTAACTATTTCAGTTTTTTAATGAGTTCAACCGCCTCGTCAAGGATTGAGGTGTTTCCGTCTTTCACGTTTTCGACGACGCAGGTTTTGAAATGGTCGGACAGAATTTCATACCCGAATGCCGACAGCGCGCTTTCGGCGGCGGACAACTGCACGAGTATGTCGCCGCAATAACGATTGTCGTTCAACATATTTTTTATGCCGTTTAACTGTCCGATTATGCGGTTTAACCTGTCGTTCAGGCATTTGAGAGATTTTTCGTCGCGCGGCGTGTGCTTCTTACGGCAGCAATCGACGCACGACATTTCGGCGCATTTTACGTTTTCCATTTTGCTATTCTCCGTTAATTTTCAATATACCCTATGGGGGTATGTAAATATAGTATAAAACCATATTTTTTATTTGTCAAGAGCGGCGATATTTATTTTTTGCAAATACTATACAAAAAGTTGAATAACGAAACAAAAGGCGTTTCGGGCGGTTTTATCGTTGACAAATATGTTTTTTGGATATATGATAAGGTATCTAATAATTTTTATTAGAACACGCACGCGTGCATACGCGATATATTACTTGAAGATAAGAGATACAATGAAAAATAATAAAAAAACACTTGGCACGCCGATCGACGGTTCGTTGCCCCTTGAAGTAAAAAATCTTTTCAAAAAGTACGGCAAAAAATCCGATTATGCCGTAAAAGACATCTCTTTTTCTTGTGCGGAAGGGGAAGTCGTCGGTATCCTTGGCGCAAACGGCGCAGGAAAATCCACCACTCTTAAATGCATCACGGGAATGATTCCGTTAAGTTCCGGCACGATAACCGTGTCGGGGTACGACGTGTCGAAAAATCCCGTGGATGCAAAACGCAATTTTTCTTTCGTCACCGACAATCACACGGTGTTCACAAAAATGACGGGTATGCAATATCTTTCGTTCATGAGCGACGTTTACGGTGTGCCGTACGAAAAGCGCGACGAGAAAATCAAGGAGTTGGAAGGGGTATTCAAACTCGGCGACAGCATAAACAAACTTATTTCGGGATACTCCCACGGAATGAAACAGAAAATATGTATGATGGGTTCGCTCATTCACGAGCCGCGGCTGTGGCTTC
>UMCA01034254.1_pt1 | contig 14276 bp, 14 predicted proteins | sample 1964111 | NCBI WGS metagenome assembly UMCA01 (sample SAMEA4835956, study PRJEB28245) | human gut metagenome | biome: gut microbiome; material: fecal sample | place: Denmark | collected 2008
GTGGTTATGATGGAGCAGTTCTCCGGTATGCTTAAACCCGATCTTGTCATTCCCTTCAAGCTCGACAAGAATGACGCAAAGGCGGCATTTAAAAAGCATATCAGCGGCAAGCGTCTGCTCCCGATATGACCGACACAAAATTCAGCTGCAAAACACAGGCCTGCGGCGGCAAGCAGGCGTGGGATTATCCGTCCTATGACCATATTTTTATAAAAGGCGGTGCGCGCGCCGATACATTCGCCATGCTTTCATATGACTGCCTCGCAGAGATGTCGGATCACTATCCGATATTCGCCGATATTGCGCTGTGATAACAGATACATATTCTCCCGGAGCCTCGCCGTTTCGGGAGATTTTTATTTTTCTCGCCGACTTTCGTCAAATATACCGCCGTTTCTTGACAAGTGTCCGATCGGAGTGTAAAATTTAAGTTAAGTAAGGCTAACTTTTCCGGGAGGATAATATGACGCTAAATGAACTGAAAGTAGGAGAGAGTGCCGTCATAACCGCCGTCGGCGGCGAGGGCGCTCTCAGATGCAGATTGCTCGATATGGGACTCATCCCGCATACCGGCGTGACGCTCCAGAAGGTCGCGCCGATGGGCGATCCGATAGAAATAAGAGTGCGCGGCTATGAGCTGACGCTCCGCGTTGACGACGCGAAAAAGATAGAAGTCAGAACCGGGGAGGATAAAAAATGATATTCGCTCTCGTCGGTAATCAGAACTGCGGAAAAACAACGCTCTTCAATGCTCTGACAGGCTCGAATCAGCATGTCGGCAACTTCCCCGGGGTCACGGTCGATCAGAAGATGGGCGCGATAAAAGGCGCAAAAGACAGCTCCGTCGTCGATCTGCCCGGCATATACTCCCTGCGCCCCTATACGCAGGAGGAAATAGTTTCGCGCGACTTCATTCTCAATCAGAAGCCCGACGGCATCATCAACATAGTCGATGCCACAAATATAGAGCGAAATTTATATCTCACCCTGCAATTGCTCGAGCTGCGCGTGCCGATGGTGCTCGCGCTCAATATGATGGACGAGGTGCGCTCGAACGGCGGCACAATAGATGTCAAGAAGATGAGCGACGCGCTCGGTATTCCCGTTGTGCCGATAAGTGCGGCAAAGGGCGAGGGTGTGTCCGAGCTTGTCGATCAGGCTCTGCAGGTTGCAAAGAGCAAAACCCTGCCGAAAGTCTGGGACTTCTGCTCCGACGGATCGCCTGTCCACCGCTGCATCCACGCTATAGTGCATCTTATCGAAGACCACTCCTCGCGCCTTGACCTGCCGTGCCGCTTCTGCGCGACAAAGCTCATAGAGGGCGGCGACGATATGGCGGACAAGCTCGAACTCGACAGCAACGAGCGCGATCTGCTTGACCACTGCATAGTCGAGATGGAGAACGATACCGGGCTCGACAGAAACGCCGCGCTCGCCGAAATGCGCTATGACTTCATAGAAAAAGTAGTCGAGAGCTCGGTCGTCAAATGCCACGAGAGCAAGGAACACCGCCGCAGCATGAAGCTCGACCGTGTCCTGACCGGCAAATACACCGCCATTCCCGTGTTCGTCGGCGTGATGTGCCTCGTATTTTGGCTGACTTTCAATGTTATCGGCTCCGCGCTCTCCGACTGGCTGAGCCTCGGAATAGATAAACTCACCGGACTCGTCGATTCGGGGCTGACCGCCTATGGAATCAACCCCGTTATACATAGCCTTATCATCGACGGAATCTTCGCGGGCGTTGGCAGCGTTCTCTCGTTCCTGCCGATAATAGTGACATTGTTCTTCTTCCTGTCTATTCTCGAAGATACGGGATATATGGCGCGAATCGCCTTTGTTATGGACAGACCGCTGAGAAAAATCGGTCTCTCCGGGCGCAGCTTCGTTCCCATGCTTATCGGCTTCGGATGCTCCGTCCCGGCGATAATGGCGACCCGCACAGTCTCGTCCGACCGCGACCGCAAGATGACGATAATGCTGACCCCGTATATGAGCTGTTCGGCAAAAATTCCGATATATTCGGTCTTTGCGGCGGCGTTTTTCCCGGGACACGGCGCGCTCGTTATGATATGCCTGTATTTCTCGGGCATCGTGCTCAGCGTCCTGCTTGCGCTGATACTCAAGAATACTGCGTTCCGCGGCAATCCAGTACCGTTTGTTATGGAGTTGCCGAACTACCGCATCCCGTCGCCCAAGAGCGTTGCGCTCCTGCTGTGGGAGAAGGCGAAGGACTTCCTCCAGCGCGCGTTTACAGTCATATTTGTCGCGACAATTATCATATGGTTCCTTCAGAGCTTTGACACGCGCATAAACCCCGTTGAGGACAGCGCAGACAGTATGCTCGCCGCTATAGGCAGATTTATCGCGCCGATATTCAAGCCCCTCGGCTTTGCAGATTGGCGCGTCGCAACTGCGCTTATCTCCGGCTTCACCGCCAAAGAAGCGGTTGTCTCCACAATGTCCGTCCTGCTCAACACGAGCGTATCAACCCTCGGCGGCGCACTCTCCGCTATGTTCACCCCGCTGACCGCCGCGAGCTTCCTCGCGTTCACTCTGCTCTATACGCCCTGCGTCGCCGCGGTTGCAACTATAAAGCGTGAGATGAACTCGACCCTTGCAACGATAGGCATAGTTATCCTGCAGTGCGTTGTCGCGTGGCTCGTCGCGTTCGGCGTTTATCAGATAGGGAGCCTGATAGCATGAAACCCGTTGATTTTGTTATAATAGCCGTTATCGCCCTGCTCGTTGTGCTCGCGATAGTTTCGATCCGCAGGCAGAAAAAGCGCGGCGGATGCTCGGGCTGCTCCGGATGCTCCGGCTGCTGCTCGCAGTGCGAAAAAAGTAAAGATAAATAACACACGGAGCCGGCATCGCAATGATACCGGCTCTGATATTTTATTTGAATATCTTGCTGTATACTTTGGCTACCGTCAGCCTGATAAAACGGCTGAATTTTTCGCCCGAGGTGAGCTTCCTGTCCGCGTAACAGACCGTGCCGCCGTCGGCGGTTCGCCCGAGCGTTTCTCCGAGACGTGGGAATAGGCGGACTGCGTTGCCCGTGAACATCATGTATTTTTCATTTTCGGTCATGCAGTCGTTTTTTTTCGAGTCCGCCGCTGAGCGCCGTGCAGGCGAGCGTCGGCGTGTACGGCGAATCCGAGCCGTAGAGAATGTTCTTCGCGCCGACATCTTTGAGCAGTGCGCCAAGCTGTTTTTGCAGGCAGAAGCCCGCCGCGTCGAAATAGACATGGCGCATATCGCCTTTGAAATCGAACGGAATATCTTTCGGCAGATTGCCTCTCATCTGTATTGAAAAGCTGTTCATCCTGTCCGAGAGTATTGAAAGAAACGCGCCCGCGTGCGGGAATATCCACTTTATGTTCGGATATCTGCCGAATATGTTGTGCATGACCATGTTGGTGAATGTGCGCGTGGTGTCGTTGAGCAGCTCCATGAGCGGGTCATATCCGCTGTCGCCGAGATAAACTCCGGCGTAATGGGTTGAAAGCCCGAATCCGTCCGCGCCGAGCTCATCGAGCGCGAATTTTGCCTCTTTGATTGCGGCGTCCGTGTGCGGCACCGAGATCAAGGCATAAGCCCATAGACGCAACAACGCCTCTGAACCACATCGGCTCGGAGGCGTTTTTGTTATACATTGATCTTTTTTATCTTGCCCATAGGGGTAGCAGCATCTTTATCGAACAGAACAACATTTTTCCCTTCTGAGAATACTGTGCTCGAATAAATGATACCCGCATATCCAAGAGATAAAAAGTATTGGGCCATGCACTGGAAAGGCGAATACATGAGTTCTTTGTCTTCAGTTTCCACAGGAACAAAAATCTGCTTTGATAGCAGCCTTGCATAAGTATAAGCTGCCCACCGTGTAAACTTCTCCTTAATATCGCTGACATCTGGCGTTTTGGCATATCCTTTACGCATAATGCCGTCTACAGCCTTCTTTACTTCACGGTTACGAATTTCATCGGCTGAATTCTCAAGTTGCCTGTTTAGATCTTCATATAGAACATCTTCTGCTATCGTGAGGTCAACAAGCGTTTTTTCTGAATAATCCTCGTTAAGTTTGAACTGACACAAGCCGAACAGTTCACCTGCTACAGCTCGACATTCTTTTAAGGCACAAGTCTCAGCAACGCACGGATCGCCTATGGCCAAATACAACCATTCTACTCCCGGAGGGCTAAACCGATTGTGCTTCGTTATATAGTCCTTGTTTGGTATAAATCTGCTATACGTTGGATCGGGATCAGCGGGACGAAGTCTTCCTGCTCTCATTAGAGTTGTGGGGCAGGCTAATATGCTTTTTGCTGATACATCAAAAAAAGGATGACAGTGTGAAAATAGATCATCAAAAACCTTTAAGAATGTAGTGTTTGCTTTTGCAGCATCAAGCTCGTTGTATGAAAAAACACCTGTGGCTAAAGCTGAACGAAAATCCGCCCATGTTCGCTGAATGGTTTCTTCACTTTTGGAAATGTCAGAGAATTCAAAAAGACTCATAGTTTTAAACCGTCTCCTTGTTCTGTGATTTTCGGCAGAATCTCAAGGAAGTGCTGACCGATCTTTTCTGCGTCATAGCCGTGGGCCTCGCAGGTGAACCGGACGGCATCCGGCAGCAGGATGTGGTCCTTCGCTTTCTCCGCTTTGTATTTCTGCCACTCTTCGTATTCCTTGTTTGTGATTTGCTTCATGGCGGTTACCTCGCATTTTGGCCCATAGATTGAAGGCGGCAGTTCAGTTCATACAGAGCCGTTTTATTTGAATCCCATGTCAGCCGTTGCATCGCATCATCATAGCTCAACCATTCAATTCCTGAATGCTCATCTGAAAGCACAACATCCTTTTTGCACTCAAAAGCGAATGCATATTCCGGGATCACAAAAGTGTCTTCTGGCCAGAGTTTTCGATGTCTTTGGGCTATCACATTTGCGGGAACATAAGCCATCGACGTGAGTTGTATTACGCTATCTGTGTTGATTGACGTCTCTTCACAAATCTCACGAATTGCTGCATCAACAGGTTTTTCATCATTTTCGCCACCACCAGCGACAAACTGGTACTGGTCTATATCCGCACGGTGAAACACACAAAACTGCAATTCCGGCGTCACTCTATACGGAATGGCTAATATTTGAAAAGGTGCTCGCATACATATGTCCTCCGAAAAACTCAATTTTTTCGCCGTCTATTATACCGGCGATGTATGAATATTTCTACCGATAAAAACAGCCGGGACACCCCGACTTCCACAACTTACCCCTCAAACGACAACTTACCCCTCGAGCGGCAAAATCGGCAGAGGAATAATTAAATTGTATCAATCTCGGTGTTTTTATATCTTACTTCTTCGCCGGCGGGGTGATAAGCCTTTATTCTGCGTGGCTCCGCGGGGAGATAAGCGGCGACGGCGCGAATATCGCCTATATCGCCAACGATCTCATAATGCAGAGCACGCTGCTTTTCAAATAATATCAGTCCTCAAAATCCACGCTCTCGCGCTCGAGGCGAACCGTCTTGACGAAAGCGCGCACCTTGAGGTGCTCCGGGTGGCTGTCATATGCGTGCAGCGCGTCCCAACTCTCGAACTTCGAGAAGAGCGCCGCGTCATATTTGCCGCCGTTTTCGTTTATTCCGACTTTCGCTTCGATAAGCCCCGGGACAACGCCGACGAGCGCTTCAAGCATCTCTTTGATGTGCTCCGCGTTTTCTCTTTTGCTGTGTCCCTCCGCTTCATCTTTAAGCGCCCAGAATACTATATGAGTCACCATTTTCATTTCCTCCTGTTTTTGAGAATCTGATAGATTTTGCCCGCGCCGAGCATCCCTGCCGCCGTTGCCGCTCCGGCGAGAAGCGCGCGCGATGCAATTGTAGCGTTGACGCTCTGACGGTCGGTTATGCGGCTTTCAATCGGTCCCAGGCAGGTGCATTTGAGCCCGAAATCCTTGAACGAATGGACGCTCGTCTCAAAGCTTCCGTCCTCGTGAACGGTTATCAGCCTGACGGACGGTCTTCCGCCGTCTGTGTATGCGCGGAATCCCGAGGTCTTGCACTGCGCGAGCAGTATTCCGTCAACCTCGCCCGCGAGATTGTTCATGTGGTCGTGGCCGAAGAACGCGCCTTTTATGTCGCCCATTTTCTTCCAGCTCTCAAACTGTCCGCTGTTGACATCCGCCGGGCACGGACCCTCTGCGAGATATCCGTTGTCCTCGTCTTTGAGAACATACCAGTTCTTGTTGAGATGCCCGTAGCCGCGCACGGCTTTCCACATCTCCCAGGGCTTCGCCTTTCTGAGAAGCTCATATTCTTCAACGACCGGGATGTGCTCGAACAGCAGAGCGGGGAGAGGAACGCCGTTGTTTTTCTTGCGCAGCTTTGCCGCGTTTCGCTCGTACCAGTCTATCTGATCCTTGTGAACGACATCGTAATATGAAATCTCTTTGTCATAGAAAATATTGTTCGAGTCCATGAACCAGAGATTGAACTCCGGCTTGCCGCTCTTGCCTAAAATTGGTATGTAATAGTTCGAATATCCCGTGATATCCTCGTCGCATCGGCGGGTCACGCAGTATTCGGTGTTCACGAAAATCTCCGTCTGCTCCTCTTCGAGCCCGGAGTCGTGGTCGTGGTTGCCCATTATTGTCGCGAACGGAATCTTGCGCTCAACAACGGGTGCAATGAGACGCTCGAACTGCCTTTTGAACGACTCCATGTCGATGTCGTCGCGCGACGCCGCGCATATGTCGCCCATGTAAACCGCAAGATCGGGCTTGAGCGCGTCGAGCGCGGTCTCGTGGAATTTCAGCGTGTCCGCGCGCTTTGCCTTGCCTTTTTCCGAGCTGACATCGTCGTTCTCGTGCGGGTCGCCGAAGAGCAGGATTTTGAACTCTCCGTCCTCGTTGAATCTGAATTGCTTGTCGTACATCTCAGTGCTCCTTATCTGAAAACGGCTTCTCTTATCGCCTCGCTCACCGTGGGGTGGGGGAACGCCGTATTTTTAATTTCTTCAACAGTCATTTTGTTCGCGAGCATCGCCGCCGCGCCGTATATCAGCTCCGACGCATTGCCGCCCGCAATGTGAACTCCGAGCAGCCTGCCGCTTGTATTTTCTGATATTATCTTGCAGAATCCTTCCTGCCCGCCCTCGGCGAAAAATCTTCCGCTCGAGCGCAGCGGCGCTTCGCCGCAAACGGCGTCAATGCCTTTTGCGAGCGCACTTTCGAGCGTCTCGCCGATCGATGCCGCCTCGGAAAAAGTGAACACGACCTGCGGAATCGCGAGATAGTCTATCTCGTCAGTCTTGCCGAGAATATTGTTTATCGCCGCTGCCGATTCGCGGTATGCTGCGTGAGCTGACATGGCTTTTTGGTTCGCGTCTCCGGCGGCATAAACGCCGGGAACAGCAGTTTGCATATGGTTGTCTGTATTGAGATTTTCAAGCCCGATGTTTTCGATTCCGAGCCCGTCATAACACGCCGCTCTGCCGGATGCGTTTATTATAACATCTGCTTCGGCTGTCTTTTCTTTTCCGTGCGCGTCGGTGTATTTGATACTTCTACCGTCCGCCGAAACGGCCCTGCACGAAGTGAGAATATTTATCCCGCTCTTTTTGAGACTGCGCCGCAAAAACGCGCTTATGTCTTTGCCCATAGTTGGGGCGATTCTCTCTGTCTGTTCAATTACAGACACTCTGCATCCGAGCGCGTTCAGATATTCCGCCGCTTTGAGCCCCGATGCCCCGCCGCCTATAATCGCGGCGCTTTTCGGTATTGCGTCAAGACTATATACATCGCTCACATCTGTGATATCCGCGCCGGGAATTTCAAGCTGCTTTGGCTTTGAACCCGTGCAGATGAGCAGATTTTTTGAATATATATCATTTTCTCCTGCGGCGGTTATGAACAGCCCGTCCGCCTTGCCTTTTATATAAGCTTCTGCATTTATGAATTTCACTCCCGCGTGTTCGAGCGAATCGGCGATGCCGCATTTCAGCTGACATATAACATCATTTTTATGCGCGAGCGCAGCGTCGAGATTGAAATCCGCTTCTTTGCAGGTAACTCCGAATTTTTCGGAATCGAGTGTTTGCCTGAAAATCTTCGCGCTGTGGAGCATGGCTTTCGACGGTATGCAGCCTCGGTTCAGGCACACTCCGCCGAGCTCGTTTTTTTCTATGAGCGCCGTTTTCAGTCCGCTCTTTGCGGCTGTTATCGCCGCGCTGTATCCGGCGGGTCCGCCGCCGATAACGGCAAGGTCAAAGATATCCATAGGCGCTCCTTTCGCTTTTTTACAATTATATCCGAAAATTGCCCTGTGGTCAATCGAACGCTCTGTTTTTTGTTGACTTTGAAGGCTGTAAGCATTAAAATTATCGTTGTATAAAATCTTTTGCTGTGAGGTATTCGATGAAAACACCGGCTTATCACAAATCTCTTGAAACGCTCCATGTAAACTGCCTTGAGCCGCGCGCTTATTTCATTCCCTTTGCGGATGAAAAAACCGCCGCTTCGCGCGAGCGCAGTGAGTCCGATTATTTTGTCCCGCTCTGCGGCGAGTGGGATTTCCGCTTTTTCAAAAGCTTTGAAGATGTCCTGCGCGAGCCGCCCGAATATGTCGGCGAGGGCGGATTTGATAAAATATCCGTCCCGCGCAGCTGGCAGACCTATACCGACCGCGGCTACGATGTCCCGCTTTACAGCAACCTCGAATATCCTTTCCCGACCGACCCGCCGTTTGTCCCGGACGAGAACCCCTGCGGGCTCTATGTCAGAAAATTTACGCTCGATGAAAAGCTCTCTTCACGCGATTTATTTTTGAATTTCGAGGGCGTGGATTCCTGCTTCTATGTCTGGCTCAACGGAAAGTTCATCGGCTTCAGCGAGGTCTCGCACTGCACGAGCGAATTTGACGTCACGGACTTCGCGGTCAGCGGCGAGAACACCCTCTGTGTGCTGGTTGTCAAGTGGTGCCCCGGCACTTATCTTGAGGATCAGGATTGCTTCAGATTCTCGGGAATTTTTCGCGAGGTCTATCTGCTCGCGCGCGGAAAAGAGAGACTTGATGATATCTTTGTCAAAAGCTATGTTTCCGATGATTTCAATTCAGCCGAACTTCGCGTTGAAGCGAAGCTTAGCGCGCCTTGTGATATAAAATATAAGCTCGTCGCGCCGAACGGCATCGTTGTGTCCGAAGGTGTCGGCGGCGAAAAATTCAGCATAAGCGTCAATTCTCCAGTTCTTTGGAACGATGAACAGCCCGAGCTTTATGAACTCTGGCTGACCGTCGGTGACGAAGTCGTTCTGCTCGATACTGCGGTGCGCCGCTTTGAGATAAAGGACGGGATATGCCTTCTAAACGGAAAAGCAATCAAGGCTCGCGGTATCAACCGCCATGATTCAAATCCCGTTACAGGTCACGCCGTCACGCTCGACGATATGCTCGAAGATATTATGCTCATAAAGCGAGCCAACTGCAATATGATCCGCACCTCGCACTATCCCAACGATCCGCGCTTCCCCGCGCTGTGTGATAAATACGGCATAATGCTGACCGACGAAGCCGATATCGAGACCCACGGCATGGGCTACGACTGGGAGGGCGAATGGGACTGGACGCGCTGGTCGCATCTCTCGTCCGCTCCCGAGTGGCGCGAGGCTTATGTCGACAGGGCGAAGAGACTCTTCGAGCGCGACAAGAACCACGGCTGTGTCGTGCTCTGGTCGCTCGGCAACGAGTCGGGAGCGGGCGTCAACCACCGCGCGATGGCGCAGTATATCCGCTCGCGCGATGACCGCGCTCTTGTCCACTATGAGAACTCCCACCTCGAGTTCAAGGCTGTCCCCGAGGGCGAAAATTTTGCCGATATCTCGGATGTCGAGAGCCGTATGTACGCCGGCACGGAATATATAGAGAACTATCTCAATAATAAAGAATATAAGAAGCCTTTCTATATGTGCGAATATGTCTGCTCGATGAGCACTGGCGATGTCTATCCGTTCTGGGATCTTGTCGAGAAGTATGACAACAATTTCGGCGGCTGCATCTGGGAGTGGTGCGACCACGCGGTCAATGTCCCGGACAAAAACGGCAATGCCCGCTATTTTTACGGCGGCGATTTCGGCGATTTCCCGAATAGCTCCATTTGCTGCATCGACGGACTCGTCTATCCCGACCGCACTCCGCGCCCCGGCTATTTTGATGTGAAGCGCGTCTATCAGCAGTATTCGGCTGCATATAACGGCGACGGCAGAGTGACTGTCACGAGCCGCAGACGCTTTACCACTCTCGACGATATGGCGATTCACTGGACTCTTTCAGAGAATGGCAAGACCGTTTCAGAGGGCACTACCGCCGCGCTTTCAACACCCGCGCAGGGGAGCACGACTGTAAAGCTTTTTGACCCCACAGATTTTGACTTGCTCCCGTCCTGCCTACTGACTCTAAGCTTTGTCTCGACGAAAGATACCCCTTGGGCGGAAAAGGGCTTTGAAACGGGCTTCGAGCAGTTTGTACTCAAGGACTATACGCCCTATGTGCCAAAAGACGGCAGAGTCGAGCTCGGCGAAAATGACCGCTTCGCGGTTATCAAGGCGGGAAATATCGCCTATACTTTTGATAAACCCTACGGGCGCATATCTTCTATAACCTGCGGCGGTAAAGAGCTGCTGAGCGCACCCGTTGAGCCGCAGATCTGGCGCGCGCCCTGCTATAACAGAGGCTCGTCGGAGATGTGGAGACTCAAGAATTTCAGATATGCCGCTCAGAAAACATATTCCTGCCTCGTCTGCGAGACTGACGGCGGCGTGTGCATCAAGACGAAGATAGCAATCGGCGGACCGTCCTGCCCACCCGTTATCCACGCCGATGTTGATTACAAATTCACGTCCGACGGCTGTGTGACGCTCTGCTTTGACGGCGATGTTATCGAGAAATGCCCGATACTGCCGAAAGTCGGCTACAGACTCTTCATGCCTGCAGAAAATGAAAGCGTCAGCTATTTCGGCTTCGGTCCGAGAGAAGCTTATGTCGACAGATATAAGTCTCAGCGCCTCGGACTCTGGAACACAACGGCGACGGATAATTTTGAGCATTATATCCGCCCGCAGGAGAACGGCGCACATTACGGCACCCGTTTCGCCGAGGTTTATTCAAACGCGGCGGGACTCAGATTCGAGCCGTTCGGCATGGAGCATTTCAGCTTCAATGCCCAGCATTTCACGGCGCAGATGCTCGAAGATACGAAGCATGATTTTGAGCTTGAACCTCTCAACGATACCGTTGTCAGCCTCGATTGGCGCATGACGGGAATCAGCGAGGCGGAGTATCACAACGACCCCGAATGTGCACTTCGCCGTATCGACGAAAAGAAACTCAATTTCGGCTTTGTTATAAGACCGTTTGAAAAATAAGACTTCACGGGAGAGATACAATGTTTCTGAAAGAACTGCTTGAGGGCACGACCGTTGCGGGTGATTATCCGCAGGCGGATATATGCGATATAGTCTACGACTCGCGCAAGGCAAGACCGGGCACGGCGTTTGTCTGCATGAAAGGCGAGACAACTGACGGACATAAATACGCAAAGAGCGCATATGACCTCGGCTGCCGCGTGTTCGTTGCGGAAGAGGCACTCAGCCTGCCCGATGATGCAATCGTGCTGATGAGCGAAAACACGCGCCGCGACCTCGCGCAGATGAGCATAAACTTCTTCGGCCACCCTGCGGATGAGCTGAAAATGATAGGTATAACCGGCACGAAGGGCAAGACAAGTATAACTTATATCCTGCGCAGTGCGCTCGAAAACTGCGGCATAAAGACGGGCGTTATCGGCACTATCGGCGCGTTCTACGGCGACAAAAAAATACCGACCGTCAACACGACCCCCGAATCCTATGAGCTTCAGAAGATTCTGCGCGAGATGGCGGACGGCGGCTGCGAGGCGGTCTGCATGGAGGTCTCATCGATAGGACTCAAGATGAGCCGTGTCTACGGCGTCGAGTTCTACGCCGGGATATTCACAAATCTTTCGCCCGACCATATCGGCGGAAACGAGCATAAGACGTTTGAAGAATACGCCTATTGGAAAAAGCAGCTCTATGTCCACAGCGACTTCACCGTCGCCAACCGAGACGATGCGTTTTTTGATGATATTGCCGCCGCGTCAAAAGGCGAGGTGATAAGCTACGGGCTCGACGAAAAGTGCGATTACTATGCAGAGAATATAAATCCTCTGCGCCGCCCGGGCTTCCTCGGAATAGAGTTCGACTGCAAGAGTAAGTTTGATTCCCCGTGGCACGCGCAGGTCAGTATGCCGGGATTTTTCAGCGTCTACAATGTTCTTGCGTCCGTCGCGCTCCTGCGCAAGATGGGCATACCCGTTGAAAAAATGCGCGAGGCGTTTTCGCATGTGAGCATCGACGGCAGAATGCAGATAGTCCATGTCAGCGATGATTACAGCGTAATTATAGACTACGCTCACAACGGTCTTAGCATGGAGAATGTCATTGAGACCGTCCGCGATTATAAACCCAACCGCGTTGTTGCGCTCTTTGGCTCGACAGGCAACAAAGCGACTATCCGCAGGCAGGAGCTCGGTCTTGTCAGCGCAAAGATGTGCGATTTTATTATAATCACGAGCGATGACCCGGATTTTGAGGATCCGAATGCGATAATAGACGAGATAGCCGGCTGGGTCGAAAAAGGCGGCGGAGCGGGTAAGTATGTCAAGATAACCGACCGCGCCGAGGCGATAGAATATGCCCTCGACCATATGCAGAAAGGGGATATCCTCCTCCTGCTCGGCAAAGGGCATGAGCATTTCATGAAAGTGAAAGGCGAAAAAATATATTTCAGCGAGCTCGACTGCATCACGAATTATATGAAAAAGCACGGGATGAAGTAACTCTTATAAAAAGCACATATAAAAACACAAAACCCCGGAGGGTATTCCCTCCGGGGTCGCTTGCTTTTTATCAGCCGATTTCGATTCTTCTCGATGTCGGCACGTTTTCTTCTTTCTTGGGCATCGTCAGGGTCAGAACGCCGTCCTTGTATTCGCCGGTGATGTCTTCGGTCTTGACGGACGAGACATCGAAGCTCCTGCTGAACGAGCCGTAAGACCTCTCGCGGCGGACAAAGTTGCCTTTATCATCCTTCTTCTCGGTCTCGTTGCTGCGCTCTGCGCTGATGGTCATGTAGCCGTCTTCAATGTCGACGTGAATGTCTTCCTTCTTGAATCCGGGCAGCTCTGCCTCGAGCACATATTCCTTGCCGTTGTCCTTTATATCAGTCTTGAAGTCTGTTGCGGCCATGTCGCCCCAGAAGTTCTTCTCGAAGTTTTCCATATCTCTGAAAGGATTAAAGAGTGCACGCTGATGTCTGCGTTCATAAGGTGTAAGTTCAAACATAATTGATTCCTCCGTTTGTTGTTTATTGTTATTCATGTTGAAGTGATTGCTTTATTTGTCTGACTGCTCTCCGATTTCCATCGGACTCACTCTCTTTCTTCTCCGGGGGCTCTTGCTCCCTTCGTTTGATTATATAGTACCCCTGCTTTGTTAAAAAAGAATACAGTGATATGTGAACAAATTGTAAATACTTAGCACTCTAATCGAAAGAGTGCTAAAACACATTCAAAAACACCGCACAGGTTTTTATCATACGCGGGACATGGGCGGAATATAAATGCATTGACATTTTCTGTTAAGGAGAGGAATGCGATGCAAATCAACGTTATAACGCAGTCGGTCGGTGTCGAAGAGACGCTCGGCAGCTGCACTGCGGAACAGCCGATAGATGCCGATATAACCCTGCCGGATTATTGCCCGGATATCAGGCGTGTGCTCAAATGCCTTGTCACTCCGCGCATAACCGCAGTCCAGACCGCGGGCGACAGAGCGACGGCGGATGGTTCAGCCGGCGTGTGCGTCATCTATACCGACGAGCAGGGAAACGTCTGCTGCTTCGAGCAGACATACCCGTTTTCAAAATACGCCGATCTCAAGGGTGCGGATGAAAACTGCTGCGTGAATGTGCGCGCCTATACTCAGTATGCCAACTGCCGTGCCGTCAGCCCGCGCAGGCTCGATATCCACGCCGTGGTCAGCGTGGCGTTCGGCATATCCGGCGTAAAAGAAGAAGAGATAATAACCGGAGCCGAGGGCGCGGGAATCCAGCTCAGATGCTGCGACAGCCGTACTGCAAGCCTCGTCGCCTGCACCGAGACTGCGTTCCCGATGAGCGAGACCGTGCCTCTG
>UMCA01008237.1_pt1 | contig 13972 bp, 10 predicted proteins | sample 1964111 | NCBI WGS metagenome assembly UMCA01 (sample SAMEA4835956, study PRJEB28245) | human gut metagenome | biome: gut microbiome; material: fecal sample | place: Denmark | collected 2008
GACACGTACGTGACGAGGTCTTGACACGTTCGTGCGGATGTCTCGTCACGTTCGAGTCGAGACCTTGACAGCAACGTGTCGAGGTATTTTTGTATAAGCGTTTGCAGAAATATACAATTACGTGTGTCTTTAAAGTATTTTGATGCTAATTTTTGGTTTCTATGATTAATTTGTTACCTTTGGGCGTTTCTAATGAATGAAAAGCATGAAAGTTATTTTATTACAGACAGATATTTGTTGGGCCGATCCTGCAGCCAATGTGGCTTACATGGATAAACTCATCAGTGCCCACGCACAAGGAACAGACTTGTTTGTTCTACCGGAAATGTTTTCCACCGGATTTTGTACTTCGCCGGAAGGCATTGCCGAATCATCCGATAGTGCTACCCTTCGGTGGATGAAGCAAAAAGCTGCCGAACGTAATTGTGCGATTGCCGGAAGTGTTTCGGTCGAGGAAAACGGAAAGTTCTATAACCGCTTCTATTTTGTGCATCCTGACGGAAACGTGCAGTGGTACAATAAAAAGCATCTGTTTACGTATGGAGGGGAAGACAAACACTATACGGCCGGACAGGAACGGGTGGTTGTGAATTTCCGTGGTGTTCGTTTCCTGCTGGAAGTTTGCTATGACCTGCGTTTCCCGGTATGGTCACGCAACCGGGGCGACTACGATGCGGCGATTTATGTAGCCAGCTGGCCTTCGCCCAGAGTGGAAGCCTGGAAAGCTTTGTTGCGTGCCCGTGCCATCGAGAACCAGTGCTATGTACTGGGGGTAAACCGGGTCGGGAAGGATCCCTATTGCGAATATAGCGGAGGAACAGCGGGCATAGACCCGTATGGTAAAACACTTTCTGCCTGTGCGGATGGGGAAGAAGGCTTTGCAGAAGTTGTGATTGATATGGAGGAACTGCAATCGTTCCGGAAAAAATTCCCGGTATTGAACGATGCCGACTCTTTTACACTGAATTAATTTCTATATTATATGAAAAATAAACGCTTATTGTTGGGCGACCAGGCCATTGCGCTGGGAGCTATTCACGCGGGGATTTCGGGAGTGTATGCTTATCCGGGAACTCCCTCTACTGAAATTACGGAATATATTCAAAACTCTCCTATAGCAAAAGAACGCGGTTTGCACAGCAGCTGGTGCACCAATGAAAAAACAGCCATGGAGGCTGCATTGGGTGTTTCTTATGTAGGAAAACGCGCCTTGGTCTGCATGAAACACGTGGGAATGAACGTATGTGCAGACGCATTTGTCAATTCTGCCATTACAGGCGTGAACGGAGGGGTAGTGGTACTGGCTGCCGATGACCCGTCTATGCATTCTTCTCAGAATGAGCAGGATTCCCGTTTTTACGGCAAGTTTGCCCTGATTCCGATTCTGGAACCGTCTTCCCAGCAGGAAGCTTACGACATGATGTCGTATGCATACGACCTTTCGGAACAAATGCGTACGCCGGTACTGATGCGCATTACTACCCGCATGGCACACTCTCGTGCGGCAGTCGAAGTGCAGGAATCAGGAAAGGAAGTGACTTGCACGGGGCGTCCGTCGGTTCCTTCTGATTGGGTACTCTTGCCCGGTAATGCCCGCCGCCGGTATGTGGAAGCCATCGCTACTCAAGAAAAGTTGCGTGATGAGGCTGAACAGTCTGCATTTAATCGGTTGGCAGGTCAGGAAGGTATGGCTGAGAAGGGAATCGTGGCTTGTGGAATTGGTTACAATTACGTGATGGAAACCTATCCGGATGGATGTCCGTATCCTTTGCTGAAGATTTCACAGTATCCTTTACCGGTGGAAACCTTGACCCGTCTGGCCGACTCTTGCAAAGAGATTCTGGTAGTAGAAGACGGACAGCCTTTTGTTGAAGAACAGCTGAAAGGTATTCTTCCTTCTAAATATGTGGTGAAAGGTCGTTTAAGTGGTGAATTGCCTCGTACGGGAGAACTGACGCCGGATAATGTGCGTCAGGCTTTGGGACTTTCTTGCGAACAGGTTTATGCTGCCGCTCAGAATGTAGTTCCTCGTCCTCCTGCTTTGTGTAAGGGTTGTGGACACTGTGATGTATATGATGCCTTGAATAAAGTAGCTGCCGAATATCCGGATGCCAAGATTTTCGGTGACATCGGTTGCTATACACTGGGCGCACTTCCTCCGTTCCGTACATTGAGCAGTTGCGTGGATATGGGAGCTTCCATTACCATGGCCAAGGGGGCTGCGGATGCAGGCTTGTTCCCGTCTATTGCAGTGATTGGCGACTCCACATTTACTCACTCTGGAATGACAGGTCTGCTGGATGCCGTGAATGACAAGTCCAATATCACGGTGGTGATTTCTGATAACCTGACTACCGCTATGACTGGTGGCCAGGATTCAGCCGGAACCAATAAGTTCGAAGCCATTTGTCTGGGCTTGGGAGTAGGACCGGAGCACGTACGGGTAGTTGTGCCGCTTCCTAAGAACATGGAAGAAATTACCCGTGTTATTCGTGAGGAAATAGAATACAACGGTGTATCTGTCATTATTCCGCGTAGGGAATGTATGCAGACTTTAAACCGGAAACTGAAACAGCAAAAAGCACAGAAACAATGAAAACAGATATTATACTTTCAGGAGTTGGCGGACAGGGAATCTTGTCCATCGCTACGATTATCGGAGAAGCAGCTCTTCATTTAGGGTTGAACTTGAAACAGGCCGAAGTACATGGAATGAGTCAGCGCGGAGGGGATGTACAGTCTAACCTTCGCCTGTCGGATGCCCCGATTGCTTCCGACCTGATTGCCTTGGGAACGGCAGATATGATTATCTCACTGGAGCCGATGGAAGCTTTGCGCTACTTGCCGTATCTGTCAAAGGACGGATGGATTATTACTTCGGCTGCTCCTTTCAAAAACATTCCGAACTATCCGGACGAAGAAAAGCTGATGCAGGAATTGAAGTCACAGCCTCATGTGGTGGTGCTGGATGTGGAAAATCTGGCGAAAGAAAACCACATGTCAAAATCGGCTAATGTTATTCTGTTAGGGGCTGCCGCTCCTTTCCTGAAAATCTTGGATGCAGAAGTCCTGCGCGAAAGTGTAGGCCGTATTTTTGCGTCAAAAGGCGAAGAAGTGGTGCAGATGAACTATCGTGCCTTCGATATAGGTCATGAATATGTCAAACAGTTGAAATTCTGAGAGCCTATGAGTCGCGTGTTTAGTGAAGAGCTGGTAAATTCCGTAGCGAAGGAAATGAAAGTGGCCGACTTGGCCAATGCCACCATAGGGGATGTGTTGCTGGTAGCTTCCCGCCTGGAAGAACTGACAGGTATTCCTTTTATCCGGATGGACCAGGGGTCTCCTGGTCTTCCGGCCAATAAAATAGGTATTGAGGCAGAGAAGAAAGCTCTCGATAGAGGAGTCGGTTCGCAATATCCGGCAGCTGCCGGAGTGGCAGAACTGAAACAGGCTGCTTCACGTTTCGTGAAAGCCTTTATCGATATTGATATTTCTCCGCGGGCATGTCTGCCTACTACCGGTTCTGTGGCTGCTTCTTTCGGTGCTTTTATCGCTTGTACCCAGCGAATTCCGGGAAAGAACAAGGTCTTGTTCATCGACCCGGGTTTCCCGATACAAAAATCTCAGTTACGCATTTTGGGTATTGAGTGGGAGTTGTTCGACATTCATGATTTCCGTGGTGAACCGCTGCGTGCCAAACTGGAAAGTTTCCTGTCGAAGGGAGATATTGCCGCTGTGGTATATTCTAACCCTAATAATCCGGCATGGATTTGTCTGGAAGAAAGTGAGTTGAAGATTATCGGAGAATTGGCTACGCAGTACGATGTGATTGTGCTGGAAGACCAGGCTTATTTCTGCATGGACTTCCGTCATGCGTTCGGCCGTCCTTACCAGCCACCTTTTGTACCTACGGTCGCACGTTATACCGATAATTATATTCTGATGTTGTCGGCATCCAAGATTTTCAGCTATGCCGGCCAGCGTATAGCTTTAGCCTGCGTGTCCGATAAATTGTTTGATACGCAGTATCCGGCACTGGCAACCCGTTATGAAGACTCAGGTGTATTCGGGCCGACTTTCATTGCTTCTATCATGTATATGATTACCTCCGGTTGCACGGCTACTACCCAGTATGCCATGGCCGAAATGTTGGAGAAATCCATTTCAGGAGAAATCAATTTTGTAGAAGATGTGCGCGAGTATGAACGTCGGGCACGCCGGATGAAGCAGATTTTTACCGACCACGGTTTCTCGATTGTGTATGATAAGGATGTCACCCAGCAGGTAGGCGATGGCTTCTTCTTTACCTTGGGATACCCCGGACTGACAGGAGGCGAATTGCTGCGTGAATTGATGATGTATGGGGTGAGCAGTATTTCCTTGTCTACCACCGGAAGTGAACAGCAAGGAGTGAGAGGCTGTACGTCGCGCATGCGTGAAGAACTTTATCCGGTGCTGGAGGAACGTATGAAAGCATTCCAGTCCGACCATCCGCTGAAATAAGAAATCACAAAACTACTACTGAAATAAAGAAAAACACAGCTTATGATTTGGAATCCGAACAAAGAATGTATGCCGCGTGAACAGATGCGCGAGCTGCAAGGAAAACGCTTATGCAAACTGGTGCAGTATGTATACCATAATGTACCTTTCTATCGTCATAAAATGCAGGAAATGGACCTGACTCCAGATGATATCCGGAGCATAGACGATATTACCAAACTGCCTTTTACTACCAAACAGGATTTACGTGACAATTATCCTTACGGACTGATGGCGGCTCCTCCTTCAGAGGTGGTGCGTGTACATGCTTCTTCCGGTACAACGGGTAATCCGACGATTGTGGGCTATACACGTCGCGACTTGTCCATCTGGTCGGAAGTGATGTCACGCTGTCTGTCGGCATACGGAGTGACTCGTGACGATACTTTCTCCGTAAGCTATGGCTATGGATTGTTTACCGGAGGATTGGGCGCACATTATGGAGTAGAGAACTTAGGAGCTACCGTAATTCCGGCTTCTACAGGAAATACGGAAAAACATGTACGTTTGATTCGCGATTTGCACATCACGGGTATTGCCTGTACCCCTTCGTATGCCTTGTATCTGGCAGAAGTGGTAGAAAAGATGGGTATCCGTAAAGAGGAATTAGGACTGCGCATCGGTGCGTTCGGAGCAGAACCTTGGACGGAAAACATGCGTCAGGAAATACAGAATCGTTTGGGCTTGAAGGGATACAATATTTATGGACTAAGTGAGATTATGGGCCCGGGTGTATCTTACGAATGTCAGGAACAGTATGGCTCTCACATCAACGAAGATCATTTCTATCCGGAAATTATCGATCCGGTTACCCTGGAATCTCTTCCGTACGGCACACAGGGAGAACTGGTGTTTACCACATTGACCAAAGAAGGCATGCCGCTGTTGCGTTACCGCACGAAGGACCTGACTTCGCTGATTGCTGATCCGTGTCCGTGTGGCCGTACCAGTGTGCGTATGACGCCGATTATGGGCCGAAGCGATGATATGCTGATTATCCGTGGTATCAATGTCTTCCCGTCTCAGGTAGAAAGTGTTATCTTGGGCATGAAGGAATTCGAGCCGCAATATATGCTGGTGGTAGACCGCAAGAACAACTTGGATACTCTGGAAGTGCAGGTAGAAGTGCGTCGTGACTTCTTCAGTGACGACATCGGTTCCATGTTGAAGTTGAAGAAAACACTGTCCGACCGCTTGAAGAGTGTATTGTCCATCAGTGCCGACGTGAAACTGGTAGAACCGAACAGCATTACCCGTAGCGAAGGAAAGTCTAAGCGTGTGATAGATAAACGAGTATTGGTATAACTAAAGCAAAAAACTATGATAATTAAGCAATTGTCTGTTTTCTTGGAAAACAAGACCGGAAGAATCAATGATGTAGTGCATACTTTGGGAGCAAACGGTATTAATATGCATGCTTTCAGTATGGCTGAGACAGCCGATTTCGGTATTCTGCGACTGATTGTGTCTGATGTGGACAAGGCAGTGGAAGTATTGCGTGAAAAGAACTTTGCCGTGATGTCGACCGATGTGGTTTGTCTTTCGTGTGCCAATGTGCCCGGCTCGTTGGCTGTGGTATTGGAGTACCTGGCCGAAGAGCAGATTTTCATTGAGTATATGTATGCCTTTGCACAAGCCGATCAGGCTCATGTGGTCATCAAGCCGAATGACATGTCGCAGTGTCTGAAAGTGCTTGAGGCACATCATTGTCATGTGTTGGCAAAAGAAGAATTGTAAATTCTATATGCAAATTCCCCGTCACGGTTTTAGGTTGGCGGGGGAATTTTTATTGTTAGAATAAGCTCCATGAAACGGTCAGACCTGCCATGACAATGGCTACCATGCTCATCAGCTTAATCAGGATGTTCAGGCTGGGACCGGAGGTATCTTTAAACGGGTCACCTACCGTATCGCCTACGACTGTGGCCCGGTGTACTTCACTGCCTTTCCCGCCAAAGTTTCCTTCTTCCACGTATTTCTTGGCATTGTCCCAGGCACCTCCGGAATTGGCCATGAAAATCGCTAAAATGAAACCTGAAGAAAGTCCTCCTATCAGCAGCCCTATGACACCCGGCACACCAAACAGCAGACCTGTCACAATGGGGGCGATGATGGCCAACAGCGACGGGAATACCATTTCTTTTTGTGCACCAAGGGTGGAAATCTGTACACAGCGTGCGTAGTCAGGTTCAGTCTTTCCTTCCAGAATACCTTTGATTTCACGGAACTGCCGGCGTACTTCCTCTACCATGTGGGCAGCTGCTCTTCCTACAGCATTCATGGTCAGTCCGCAGAACAGGAAGGCCATCATGCTACCGATAAACATTCCCGAAAGTACCTTGGGATTCATAAGCGTGACATCGTAGAACATCATGAAGTCCGTGAATCCGGCTTCGTGAATCATTACTTCCAGTCCATTGGGAAGTTCCAGTACGGTGGTACCGATACGTTCCAGTCCGATGCGTATTTCTTCAATGTAAGAAGCCAGTAGTGCCAGTCCGGTCAGAGCGGCAGAACCGATGGCGAAACCTTTACCCGTAGCGGCTGTAGTGTTGCCCAGTGAATCCAGTGCATCCGTGCGTTTGCGGACTTCAGCTCCCAAACCACTCATTTCCGCATTACCGCCGGCATTGTCGGCAATCGGCCCGTAGGCATCCGTGGCTAATGTGATGCCCAAGGTGGACAGCATACCTACGGCAGCGATACCGATTCCATAAAGTCCCATGCTGATGTTGGTAAAATCGAAACCAGAGGCTAGCCAGTAGGACAGGATGATGTCGGCTACAACTGCAATGACCGGAATCGTAGTCGATACCATTCCTAATCCGATGCCCGAAATGATGACGGTAGCCGGACCTGTCTTTCCGCTTTCCGCCAGTTTTTGAGTAGGCTTGTAGGATTGGGAAGTGTAGAATTCAGTAGACTGTCCGATGACGATACCCACAATCAGTCCGATGACTACAGCCAGTGAAATATACAGCCAGTTATCAATTTGTAGTACCCAAAGAATGCTAAAGGTGGCGATGACAATCAATCCCGCACTGAGGTTGGTGCCTGTAGACAAAGCTTTGAGCAATTCCCTCATGCCTGCATTTTCTTTGGTACGGACGGCAAAAATACCGATGATGGACAAGATGATACCTACGGCTGCAATCAGCATCGGAGCGATGACAGCTTTAAACTGCATGGCGGTATCTCCCGTGCCGATATAGGCAGCAGCTCCCAGGGCAGCGGTAGCCAGAATCGAACCGCAGTAGGATTCGTAGAGGTCGGCTCCCATTCCGGCCACATCACCTACGTTATCGCCTACATTGTCGGCAATCGTAGCCGGGTTACGTGGGTCGTCTTCCGGAATGCCCGCTTCTACTTTTCCCACCAGGTCAGCTCCCACATCGGCCGCCTTGGTATAAATACCTCCTCCTACACGGGCAAACAAAGCCTGGGTGGAGGCGCCCATTCCAAAAGTCAGCATCGTGGTGGTGATGACGCATAACTTGGCGGTGGGATTCAGTGCATCTTCCGGAATACAGAAATCCAACAGCAGGTACCAGAAAGAAATGTCAAACAATCCCAGTCCTACGACCACAAGTCCCATAACCGCTCCACTGCGAAATGCTACCTTCAATCCTTTGTTCAGTGAGTTGCGTGCGGCATTTGCCGTACGTGCAGAGGCATACGTAGCGGTTTTCATACCTAAATAACCCGACAGGCCGGAGAAGAAACCTCCAGTGAGGAATGCCACGGGTACCCAATGGTTTTGCAAGTTGAATCCATAGGCCATGATGGCAAACAAGGCAGCCAGTCCGATAAATACAAGGGTAACTATTTTATATTGCTGTTTCAGGTAAGACATGGCTCCTTTCCGGACATACGATGCTATGCGTGCCATGGTAGGTGTACCTTCACTTTCCTGCTTCATTTGCCGGTAGAAGTATCCGGCAAGTGCCAATGCCAGCAGCGATGCCGCCGGGACCAGCCAGAATAGATATGTTTCCATAATATAGTTGAATAAGAGTTTCTCCAAACTTACAAAAAATCCCGAAGAAAACGAATAAAATGCGGGAGATTCTACTGGCAGAAAAGGCAGATAATTTGGCTTTTATGTGATGGCTCTGATTTTTTTTAAATTCGGTGAGTTTATTCGGAAACTTTTCTAGTTTTTTTATGTTTCCCGTCGCGGAACCGTATGTTTTCCGTTCGGGAACCCTACGTTTCTGCGACGGGAAACATAGGGTTTGCGGTAGGAAAACGTAGAAAACGAACAAGGAAAATAGCAAGAATATGCAGGGAATTTTCAATTTAAGGATAATGACGTGTCAAAAAGCTTTTCGGAATACGGTAAAAAACAGCCCTCTGTTATAAAGAAATGTGGTTTTGTGGCAGATTGTTGTTTTTTATTTGATATAAGTGTGATATTGTGAGATATTTTCAATATATTTGCGCACGAAGTTATAAAAGATTGTTCAGATGATTTACGACATGGAAATGCAGAAGACGTTCTATGCGTCGTATGCAGAAAAAGTAGAAAAGGCCCGTAAGAAACTGGGGCGTGCCATGACTTTGGCTGAAAAAATATTGTATGCACATTTATACGACGAAAACACGGTGGTTGCTTTCCGTCGGGGGGAAGAGTATGTTAACTTCCGTCCGGACCGCGTAGCCATGCAGGATGCGACGGCCCAGATGGCGCTGCTGCAGTTTATGAATGCGGGAAAATCCGTTTCAGCTGTTCCTGCGACCGTACATTGTGACCATTTGATTCAAGCATATAAAGGAGTGGAAGAGGATTTGCCTTCTGCTTGCACTACTAATAAAGAGGTATACGATTTCCTGAGAAGTGTGGCTTCGAAGTACGGCATCGGCTTCTGGAAACCGGGAGCAGGTATCATTCATCAGGTTGTACTCGAGAACTATGCGTTTCCGGGTGGTATGATGGTGGGAACCGACTCACACACACCGAATGCCGGTGGATTGGGCATGATTGCCATTGGCGTGGGCGGTGCCGACGCAGTGGATGTGATGACCGGCATGGAATGGGAACTGAAGATGCCGAAACTAATTGGAGTGAAGCTGACCGGTGCGTTGAACGGATGGGCTTCGCCAAAAGATGTGATTTTGAAACTGGCAGGTATTCTCACCGTGAAGGGAGGAACGAATGCCATTATTGAATATTTCGGGGAGGGAACCCGCTCGTTGTCTGCTACCGGCAAGGCTACTATCTGTAACATGGGAGCTGAGGTGGGAGCTACGACTTCTGTTTTCCCTTACGATGAGGAGATGAAGCGCTACCTCTGTGCTACCGGACGTGAGGATATTGCCGAACTGGCTGAGGCTAATGCGGCCGATTTGCGGGCAGATGCGGAAGTGGCACAGCAGCCGGAGAAATATTACGACCGTTTGATTGAAATCGACCTTTCTGCACTGGAACCGTATGTGAACGGACCGTTTACCCCTGATGCAGCTTGTCCGGTATCGGAATTTGCTGCCCGTGTGAAGAAGGAAGGGTTCCCGCAGAAGATGGAAGTGGGATTGATAGGTTCTTGTACCAACTCTTCTTATCAGGATTTGAGTCGTGCAGCTTCGGTAGCCCGTCAGGTAAAGGCAAAAGGTTTGAAGATGCAGGCTTCTCTGATTATCAATCCCGGTTCGGAACAGGTATATTGCACGGCTCAGCGCGACGGCATGATTGAGGACTTGAAGAGTATCGGCGGTGTGGTGATGACCAATGCCTGCGGTCCTTGTATCGGACAGTGGAAGCGTGTGACTGACGATCCGCTTCGGGCCAATTCTATCGTGACTTCGTTCAACCGTAACTTTGCCAAGCGTGCCGATGGCAATCCGAACACACATGCGTTCATTGCTTCACCGGAAATGGCTGTGGCGTTTGCCATTGCAGGCGACTTGTGCTTTAATCCGCTGACGGATACCCTGAAAAATGAGAAGGGAGAAGAAGTCAGACTTGATCCGCCGACAGGGGAAACACTGCCGTTGAAAGGATTTACAGTAGATGACAATGGCTATGTGGCTCCTTCGGCCGACGGAGGAAAGGTGGAAGTGACCATTCAGCCGGACTCACAGCGCTTGCAGAAACTGGAACCGTTTGCTGCATGGAACGGAGAAGACTTCATGGAACTTCCGCTGCTGATTAAGACGCAAGGAAAATGTACTACGGACCACATCTCTATGGCCGGACCGTGGTTACGCTTTCGCGGACACCTGGAAAATATTTCCGATAATATGCTGATGGGGGCTGTCAATGCATTCAACGGTAAGACTAACTGCGTATGGAATCAGCTGACTGGCGAATATGAAGCCGTTTCGGCAGTGGCCAAGCAGTACAAGGCAAAGGGCATGGGCTCTATCGTAGTGGCAGAAGAAAATTACGGAGAGGGTTCCAGTCGTGAACATGCCGCCATGGAACCGCGCTTCCTGAACGTACGGGTAATTCTGGCCAAGAGCTTTGCCCGTATTCATGAAACAAACTTGAAGAAACAGGGTATGCTGGCACTGACTTTTGCCGACAAGAACGATTACGACAAGGTACGTGAGCACGACCGGATTTCTATCTTGGGATTGCAACGCTTTGCTCCGGGTAAACCGTTGCATGCCGTGTTGACGCACGAAGACGGCACGACAGAAACTTTCGAAGTGCTTCATACCTATAATGAAATGCAAATTAACTGGTTTAAGGCCGGTTCAGCCTTGAACACCTTTAAAAAATGAGAGAAATGAGCAATAAGATGTATATGCAGGACGGGAAACTGGTAGTTCCCGATCACGTAGTGATTCCTTTTATTGAAGGGGATGGAGTAGGAGCAGAAATCACTCCGGTTTGTCAGAAAATTGTCAATACAGCGGTAGAGCTGGCCTACGTAGGTAAGCGCCGTATTGAATGGAAAGAGGTGCTGGCCGGTGGAAAGGCTTTTGAGCAGACTGGTGAATGGTTGCCGAAGGCTACGCTGGAAGCATTTAAGGAATATCTGGTAGGTATTAAAGGTCCGTTGACCACTCCGGTAGGCGGTGGTATCCGTTCGCTGAACGTGGCATTGCGTCAGACGCTCGATTTGTATGTCTGCTTGCGTCCGGTACGCTGGTTCAAAGGAGTCGTTTCTCCGGTGAAAGAGCCGCACAAGGTGAACATGCACATTTTCCGCGAAAATACGGAAGACATTTATGCGGGTATCGAATGGGAACAAGGTACACCGGAAGCACAGAAATTCTATGCTTTCCTTCGTGATGAGATGGGTGTGACCAAGGTACGTTTCCCGGAAACCTCTTCATTTGGTGTGAAACCCGTGTCAAAGGAAGGTACCCAGCGACTGGTACGTGCAGCCATTGAATACGCATTGCAACACGGCCTGCCGTCAGTGACACTGGTACACAAGGGAAATATCATGAAGTTTACGGAAGGAGGTTTCAAGCGCTGGGGATACGAAGTGGCCGAAACCGAGTTCAAGGACCAGACTTTCACTATGAACGAATATGACCGCCTGAAGAAAGAGCTGGGTGAAGAGTCTGCCAAGGCTGCCGTAGCCAAAGCCATCAACGATGGAAAAGTGGTGGTGAAGGATTGCATTGCAGATGCTTTCCTGCAAAATACCCTGCTCATTCCGGAAGAATATTCGGTCATTGCTACGCTGAACCTGAACGGCGATTATGTGTCCGACCAGCTGGCTGCCATGGTGGGCGGTATCGGTATCGCACCGGGAGCCAACATCAATTACAAGAGCGGACATGCCATCTTTGAAGCGACTCACGGCACGGCACCGAACATTGCCGGAAAGAATGTGGTGAATCCGTGTTCCTTGCTGCTTTCTTCTGTCATGATGCTGGAGTACATGGGCTGGAAAGAAGCTGCCGAACTGATTGTGAATGCCTTGGAGAAAGCTTTCTCGAAAGGAGAGGCTACTCATGATTTGGCGCGTTTTATGCCGAATGGCCACGCGTTGGGCACGAATGAATTTGGACAGGAAATCATTTCTTTGCTGTAATAGTCGGAGGATTTTCTTGTCGGAGTGTTTTTAATGGATAAAAAGAGAAGTTTATGAAGAAAGAATATATAGTTTACAAACTTTCCGAGTGTGCCAAGCAGGCATGCCGCATCGACAACGAACTGTTCACGAAATACAATGTAAAGCGGGGTCTGCGTAACGAAGATGGTACAGGTGTACTCGTGGGACTGACAAAGATTGGTAATGTGGTGGGCTATGAACGTACCGACCAGGGATTGAAGGCTATTCCGGGTAAGTTGTTCTATCGCGGATACGATTTGGAGGACATTGCCCACGCCTTGCTGCGCGAAAAACGTTTCGGCTTTGAGGAAGTGGCTTATCTGTTGTTGTCGGGTGAACTTCCTGACAGCGAACAACTGGCTTCGTTCAAGGAGCTCATCAATGACAATATGCCGCTGGACAAGAAGACGACCATGAACATTATCGACTTGGAAGGGCAGAACATCATGAACATCCTGGCACGTAGTGTGCTCGAAATGTACACGTTCGACCCGAATCCGGATGATATTTCACGCGACAACCTGATGCGTCAGTCCATCGAACTGATTTCAAAGTTCCCGACCATCATTGCATATGCGTACAGTATCTACCGTCACAGCATACACGGACGTTCGCTGCACATTCGTCATCCGCACGAGAATCTGTCGCTGGCCGAAAACTTCCTTTATATGATTAAGAAAGAATACACTCCGCTGGAAGCGCGTATGCTCGACTTGCTGCTGGTGCTTCAGGCAGAGCATGGAGGTGGTAACAATTCAACATTTACCGTACGTGTCACCAGTTCTACTCGCACGGATACGTATTCCAGCATTGCAGCCGGAATCGGTTCGTTGAAAGGTCCTTTACATGGAGGTGCCAACATTCAGGTGGTCAAGATGTTCCATCACTTGAAAGAGGTAATTTCCGATTGGACGAATGTAGACGAAATCGATACTTATCTGACCCGCATGCTGAACAAGGAAGCCTACGATGGCAGTGGACTGATTTACGGTATCGGTCATGCGGTATACACGATTTCCGATCCGCGTGCCGTATTGCTGAAGGAACTGGCTGGTGAACTGGTGGCAGAAAAGGGATGTGAGAAAGAATTTGCCTTCCTTGAACTCCTGGAACAGCGTGCCATTGAATGCTTCAAGAAAGTGAAAGGAACCAAGAAGCAGGTTTGCTCGAATGTGGATTTCTATTCAGGCTTTATCTACGAGCTGATGGGTTTGCCACATGAAATCTATACGCCGCTGTTTGCCATGGCCCGTATTGTGGGATGGACGGCACACCGTATTGAGGAACTGAACTTCGAAGGTCGTCGCATTATTCGTCCGGCGTACAAGAACGTACTGGAGGAAGTGGACTACAAGCCGATAGGAGAAAGATAAAAGTTCAAGTGATTTTATATGGAGGAAGCGACAGAAACCCGATAA
>UMCA01039768.1_pt1 | contig 13538 bp, 8 predicted proteins | sample 1964111 | NCBI WGS metagenome assembly UMCA01 (sample SAMEA4835956, study PRJEB28245) | human gut metagenome | biome: gut microbiome; material: fecal sample | place: Denmark | collected 2008
AGTTTTCCTTCGGGGCGCGGGCGTTTGTACAGCCCCAGCCGCTCGTTGAAACGCACCGGATGTTCTTTGCCCGTCCGCCGCCGTTTTCTGATATAGGTCGCTTTCAACACGGGAAACACCAGAGTAATAAGCGTCTTATAAATTCCGATAACCATGTCAGGGTCCTTTCCGATATCCGGCGCACCGGTTTGTTTATATCCTCTTGTTCTTCATCTCTTCCGCTGGCACAATCTCCGGCAGCCCGCATTTGCGGTCAAGTTCCTGCGTCAGCGCATTCAGTTCGTCTTCAAACGCACGGCGCATCTGTTCCATTTCCTCCTCGGTTGCGTCGGGCGGCACAAACAACGGCCGTGTACCCGCCACGGCGCCTCTGGCAAAAAGCTTGGGAATAAGCATGGCGTCCCAGCTCCGTTTGGCAATCCACGCCCCTTCCGAACTGTAGGTAAACCCCATAACCGGTTTGCCGGTCTTCTGGGCAAAATAAATCACGCTTTTGTTCAGGCGCATCCTCGGCCCCCTGGGTCCGTCCGGAATAAGCGCCACCACCGTGCCCTGCTCCAGTTCGTGCACGATGCTGAGCGCCGCCGGAAGCGCTTTGCGGTAGCTGGAACCGTCGATGCTCAAAATATTGAACCCCCGAAGCAGCCGTGCGATAATCCGTCCGTCATTGTGCGGCGATACCAGCGCTTTCATCTGCCGCGGATTGCGCCAGAAATAGGGCAGCATCAGCGCCCGCCCGTGCCAGGCAACAAAAATGCCGCCGTCATTGTCGGCAATCAGCTTTTCAAACTCGTCTATTCCGCTGACGTCAAACTTCCCCGTTTTCCCCGCCAGCCATGCATATAAATAAGCCAGCCCGCCTATCAGGTCGAGCACAACCGGAAGCTTGCTGATTTTCTGCCGCAAATGTTTTATTTTGGTTCTAAATTCCGTACTTGACATATTGTTCCCTTCGTCCCCGGCAACCAGTCATCTGCCAATATATGGCGCATTGATTCCGTTTTCCCGGCAATCAGGTACCAGCTCGATATATGGCGCGTTGATTCCGTTCTCCCGGCAATCCACCGCCTGCCATACATCTGGCGCATTAATCCGCCCCTGACACCCAGCTGCCTGCCGGGCATAATGATATATTTTGTTCATAACACCGATAATCTTAAAAAAAGGTTTAAACCACGCCCCGCTCCGCCAAAATTAACGCACCCGCCGCCTGCTGCCTGTGCACGTCGGTTACTGTCTGTGCCCGCCGGTTTCCGCCTGACACTGCCGCCTGCCGATTGTCGCTTGGCACTGCCGCCTGCCGATTGTCGCTTGGCCCTGCCGTCCGCCGATTGTCGCTTGGCCCTGCCGTCCGCCGCGCCCCAACGATTTTCTCTGCCGCTGACAAAAAGAAAGCCCCTCTGCAGCGCCGTCGTCAAACGGGGCATTGCAAGAAGGGCTTTCTCTAAATCAGGGTACTGCGCGTTACGGGTGCAGCTTCAGGTCGGTGTATGCCGTATGGTGCATTACCTCCTGCTTGGTATCCGTATTGACGAAACTGAATTCCCTTACGTCGGAACCCAGATATGTGTCATCCGGATACAGTTTGGCACGTTCGGACAGGTACTGCACGCTCTGTGAGAATTTAAGTTCCAGCGGAATATTAAATTCTTTGTGCTTTTCCCCGTTGTCAAAGACGATTTTGACGGAACGCACCAGCGTGTTAAACGTCGGCTCAGGAGTGAGATAACCGCCGCCCGGCATCCGATAATGCGGCACGAAGTTATAACGGTTGTCATCAAATTCTACCGTAAATGCCCTCTCTGTACCACTGATACGGGAACTTTTCCCTTCGTTGGTAACATAAGAGTCATAAGTAACCTCTGTGTTTGCCACATACCAGCTGTTGTTGCTGTTTAACCCCATAGCCACAACCACCTGGTCAGTCCACGTCTTTACCTCATCTTCTGCCGTTGAATGCGGAATTGTCTTGGTAACAATCACGTCAACCACGCCTTGGCGTTCACCATTCAGGCTCCAGTTAAGTTTGAAGTCCCAAACCGGCTCACCGGGAATGTCGCCTGCTTTTACCGACTTGGTATACCACGGCCGCAGCGTCATAACGTCTGATTTCGACGTCGTAACGGCCTTAGCTGACCACGAAGCGTTAAAAGCCAAAGTTACCTTTTGATTTTCTCCTTCAGCTTCCGACGTGTAATCGTCATAAACCACCGGGTCAATCTCAAGGTGCGGCGTAGAAAGCGTCGTATTGGCAACCGGCATTTTTTCATACCGCCAGCCATAACTGACCGTTGCTACCTGCCCATCAGAAAAGGTAAACTTTTTGACAATATCTTTGCCGAAAGTCGCCCCTTCTTCAAAGTTCTTGTCGCTTACCGTTTCCTCGCCGGTCAAAGCAACCGCCAACTCAGCTTCGCTTGCCACCTCAATGTGTTTCTTTTCGAGAACCACATTAATGTAAGCTGTCGGGTTAAAACGTTGCACGTCTGTTCCGTCTCCGGTCAAATCAACAGTAGAGCTCTGTTCAAACGAACCGGTGCTTTCTCCTTGTCCGTCATTCACGGACGTTGACACTTCAAGGTTTTTCTCCTCGACTTTCTTCCCTAAGTCAAGATACTCCGCACCGCTGCACGCAACCAATACTACTGCGCTCACAGCTATAGCTGCAAAACGCAAGAAATTTTTCTTTTTCATACTGTTTAATTTTAGATTATTTAATTAAAAAAAATTTCTCTTGTATGTACCCTTGCAATAATAAAACATAAACCTTACCATGCTGTTTTGCATAAACAAAACAGCCGCAAACGGGCACAATAATTTTTTAACTGCCTTAATATAACATACTTTTTATACAAAATCAATATGTTTTTTGTATAAAAAAGAGTCCGGTTTTCACAAACCGGACTCCTGCGAACTTAATCACAATAATTTACCCCTTAAAGGCGGAAAATTTTGCGAAAAGACCGCAGATGTCTCCCAAGGAGCACGAGTGTACATAAACGTACACGACGCGACGAAGAGAAGCACCATCTGCGAGTCAGTTCACCATAATTTCCCCCTTTAAATCTTCATCTTGTAGAAGGAGCGATAAACAAAGACCAACCCCACCAACAGGAAGAAGATGCCGAGGCCGAGCGAAACGCACTTCGGCGCCGCTACCGCCATCTCGACCGCAAGCAGGCCGAACAGCGTCGTGAATTTAATAATCGGGTTCAGCGCCACCGAGGACGTATCCTTGAACGGATCGCCGACCGTATCGCCGACGACCGTCGCGTCGTGCAGCGGCGTGCCTTTTTCGCCAAGGTCGACTTCTACGACCTTCTTGGCGTTGTCCCATGCGCCGCCGGCATTCGCCATAAACAGCGCCTGGTACAGCCCGAAGACCGCAATCGAAATCAGATAGCTCGCAAACAGATTCGCATCAAAGCATGCAAACGCAATCGTGAACGAGAAAATCACGATAAAGATGTTGAACATGCCTTTCTGCGCATACAGCGTACAGATACGCACCACTTCCTGCGAGTCTTCCTTGGAAGCCGCCTTTTTGCCCGAAAGCTTGATGTGCTGCTTAATGAAGTCGACCGCACGGTAAGCGCCGGTGGAAACCGCCTGCATTGACGCGCCCGAGAACCAGTAGATGACCGCGCCGCCGAGGATAATGCCGAACAATACCATCGGGTCAAGCAAATTCAGCTTAAGGTTCAGCAGCAGAATGATGGAGAAAATCATCGTCGTCGCACCGATAACCGCCGTGCCGATAAGCACCGGCTTGGCCGTCGCCTTGAACGTGTTTCCGGCGCTGTCGTTGGCTTCCAGCAGGTGTTTGCCCTGCTCAAAGTCCGGTTTGAAACCGTAGTCTTTCTCAATCTCTTTCTTGACGCCTTTCAGGCTCTCAATCTGGGACAGTTCAAACACCGACTGCGCGTTGTCGGTAACCGGGCCGTAGCTGTCGACCGCAATCGTTACCGGCCCCATGCCGAGCATGCCGAACGCCACCAGACCGAATGCAAACACCGTCGGATAGACCATAAAGTCGTCCAGGCCGTCCTGTGCCGTAAAGAATGCGATAACCATCAGGCCGACCATAACCAGCCCCTGCCAGAACGCCGACATATTGCCGGCGACAATACCGGAAATGATGTTCAGCGAAGCGCCCGCCTCGCGGCTGGACTTGACGATTTCCTGCACGTGCTGCGATTTGGAAGACGTAAAGATTTTCGTAAATTCAGGAATCAGCGCCGCTGCCAGCGTACCGCAGCTGATAATCAGCGACAGCCGCCACCACAAATCGGGGCTGATGTTGGAAAGCATAACATACGAAATGCCGAACGTTACCGCAATCGACGTCAGCGACGTCAGCCAGATAAGGCTCGTCAGCGGCTTTTCAAAGTCAAAGATTTTCTCCTTGCCGTAGCGCGCTTCGGAAATTTTCCCGTTCAGCCAGTACGAAAACAGCGAGGTCAGAATCATCAGAATGCGCATGGCGAAAATCCATACGATTAAACGCGCCTGAAAATCAACGCCGTTCGCCAGCATGACCAAATCGCCGTTATTGGCATACATCATGCCCGCACCCAGAACGATAAAGCTGATAAGCGCCACGCCGGTAACGCCGTAGGTTTCAAAACCGTCCGCAGTCGGGCCGACAGAGTCGCCCGCGTTGTCGCCGGTGCAATCGGCAATCACGCCCGGATTGCGCGCATCGTCCTCGCCGATTTTAAAGATAATTTTCATCAAATCCGCACCGATATCGGCAATCTTGGTGAAAATGCCGCCGCAAATGCGCAGCGCCGCCGCGCCGAGCGATTCGCCGATGGCAAAGCCGATAAAGCACGCGCCCGCACTCTCTTTGGATACGAACAGCAAAATTGCCATCATCATAATCAGCTCAACGCAGATGAGCAGCACGCCGATGGACATGCCGGACTTGAGCGGCAGGCTCATTACCTTGTACGCCTTGCCTTCAAGCGAAGAAAAAGCCGTGCGCGCATTCGCATAGTTGTTGATGCGCATACCGAACCACGCCACCGAATACGAACCGAGAATACCCAGCACCGACCAGCCCAGAACCGTCAGGACTTTCGGCAGCGGCGTATCGTTCAGGCCGTAAAAATAGTAGAAAATGCATACCGCAATAAACACTTCGAGCAACAGCAGCAGTTTCGCCTGCTGTTTCATATAGGTCTTGCAGGTTGCGTAAATCAGTTCCGACACGTTAAGCATCGACTGATGCGCCGGCATATTCTTGATTTTGTGAAACTGATACCAGCCGAACAGCATGCCCAAAACGCAGATAACCAGCCCGAAAGCCAAAATCTGCGTACCGGACACCGCCCAGCCGAAAATATTGTAACCCACGTCCAGCGACGGGATTTTGAGGTCGATTTCGGACGCCTGCGCCCCGCTCGCCCCCACGGCCAATGCCGGCGCCAACGCCGCCGCAAAAGCCGTCAATTTCTTAATGTTAAGCATGTAATCTCCCTTTTCATCGGTATTAACGAGCAACCCGGACGGAAAAAAGGCCCTCCGCCGGCAGCTGCCCCGAGTTTAGCCGCCCATTTCTAAACAACCGGTTAAAACTTCAGGAGATATTTTTAAGTTTTTCTTTTAAAAATAACGGGTTATTACACCCGCACCAGCACCCTCGGCTACCACTCGCTCATCAACCCGCCAGTCCGCAGCGCCCTCTCTCCTCGCCCCGCTCATCAACTCGCCGACAACCACCCGCCGACAACCACCTGCGGCCAACGCACCGCACCCCGACTACCGCTTATACAGCCTGCGGTTCGACACGCCTTCCCCAGTTACCACTCGCGCAGCCTGCGGTTCGACACGCCTTCCCCTGCTACCACTCGCGCAGCCTGCAAATCAACACACCGCGCCCTGACTACCACTCGCGCAGCTTACGGTTCAGTTCGCGCTCCTTAATGCTCTCACGCTTATCATAAAGTTTCTTGCCCTTGCCGATGCCGACCTCCAGCTTGGCCAGCCCGCGCTCGTTAAAATACAGCCGCTTGGCAACCAAGGAATAACCTTTCTTCGCCATCGCCCCGATAATGCGGTTGATTTCATGGCGCGTCAGCAGCAGCTTTTTCTTGCGGTTCGGCTCCTGCTTTTCATACCCTTTGTTGGCATACTCCTCAATTTTGAGGTTTTCGATAAATAATTCGCCGTCGGCAAAAGAACCGTACGTATCGGTCAGGCTTGCCTTGCCCAGCCGCAGCGATTTGACTTCGGTACCGCGCAATTCCAAACCGGCGGTAAACGTTTCCTCAATGGCATAGTCAAACGTGGCGCGGCGGTTGACGGCCACCTGCCCCGATGCAATAAAATCCGATTTTTTTACTTTCTTTGCCATTGTATGCCTCAATTCAAACAACGGGAAATATAACCGCAACTCCCCGCCCTGTCAAGCGGAAATATCGTCCTGCTTCATTTGCCCGCATCATAAAACAGCCGCCGCACAAAACAGCCGCCGCACAGCACAACCGCATCACAATACAGCCGCTGCACAGTACGTTGTTCTCCGTTTCCCGCTGCACATCACCCGTTCTTTGTTCCGCCGCCTCTGCAACACGGCACATCTTCCCCACTAAAAAAAGCGCCGTCCGCAGACAGCGCCTTTTCCCAAATTTCCGAACCGGCCGTTTTACCAGCCACGAAGATAAATGTAAGTTTCTGTACCCGAAGCGCTGAGCATTCCGAGGACGGCGTAAAAACACTTCAAATCCAAATCCGCATTCATCGGCCGGGAATAGCCGGTTTCAGTCTGCCGACAGGACAAATCATGCTCTCTTCGCCAGCGATATTCCGCCTCCGTAATCTGGGTTTCCCTGTCATCCGTCGTCCAGTAAATCATCGGCACCTTAATCCGTTTCTGCTCTTCCGCCGGCAGGGCGTTAAACAGCTCCTCGGCCAACAGGACAAGTTTCGGATAAGCCTTGCTGCTGCCTATCAAAAGCGGAATAAGTTCCATCTGTTCTGCCTGCGGCAAAAACTTAAATACCGTTGTAAGCGCGGCAAAACATTTTTCCTGCCTGTCTTCAAACTTCCAGCAGTCGCGGCAAAAAGCATCCAGCCACGCTTTGGGATAAAAGGCCTTTTCAGCGGCTTTGTGCAGCGATGTCAGAAAAACTTCGGCCTTGCCTGGTTCTCTTTTTACCGATTTGGCATTTAGCTTCCTGTTTTTTTTCTTAGAAATTTTAGCTTTCATAAAATCAAATTTAAAATAATTAAACTTCCATAACAATATTCTGTTGCGTTGTTCTATAACATCGCCGCCGGGTTTTGTCAATACCTGTCTGACCCGGCACAAAAGCACGGCGGCAAAACGCCAAACAAAAAGCCGGTAAAAACCGGCTTTTTCCATCAGTCAGCCCTTCGCCTTAATGCACCGTATCGGTCTTAAGCGGCGTAACCGGATGTTCCAGCGCCACAGCCAACACGTCGTTGACATTTTCCGCCAGCACGATTTTCAATTCGTTCTTGACAATCTCCGGCAGTTCCGCCAGGTCTTTTTCATTGCCTTTCGGGATAATCACCGTTTTGATGCCGCCGCGCAATGCCGAAAGCAGTTTTTCTTTCAGGCCGCCGATTGGCAGCACCCTGCCCTGCAATGTAATTTCGCCGGTCATCGCCACATCGCTCCTGACCGGGATTTTCGTAAACACCGACACCAGCGTCGTATACATCGTAATTCCCGCCGACGGACCGTCTTTCGGAATGGCTCCCTCCGGCACATGGACATGCACATCGGTCTTTTCAAACACCTCAGGATTAATCCCCAGCGCCTGCGCATGCGACCGCACGACCGAATATGCGGTATCAATCGATTCTTTCATCACTTCGCCGAGTTTGCCGGTTTGTTTAATAACACCCTTGCCAGGCATATCCACCGCTTCGATAAACAAGATGTCTCCGCCGACTTCCGTCCATGCCAGCCCGGTCGTAACCCCGACCAGATTTTTTTCCTCGCGCACGCCGAAATGAAACTTCTTAATGCCGAGATATTTGTTCAGGTTGTCAGGCGTAACCGTAATATGCTCGTCTGCCGTAACCGCAATATGCTCGTCCGCCGCCGTTTTTTCATTAGCCGTTTTTTCATTAACTGTGCCGTTGCGGCTCCGCCCGGCGCTCTTTCCGCCTTTCTCCGCCTTTTTCTCACTGTCCAGCAACAGTTCTTTCGCCGACTTGCGTGCAATCGTCGCCAGTTCGCGTTCCAAATTGCGCACGCCGGATTCCGACGTATAGTAGCGGATAACGTCGCGGATGGCATCGTCGGTAATAAACAGCTCCGTCGGCTTAATCGCATTCTCCTTAAACACTTTCGGAATCAGATGCCGCTTGGCGATTTCAATTTTCTCCTGCTCGGTATAGCCGTCCAGCCGGATAATCTCCATGCGGTCCAGCAGCGGCCGCGGCATATCCAGCGAGTTGGCGGTCGTTACGAACATCACCTTGGAAAGGTCATAGTCCAAATCCAGATAATGGTCGTTAAACGTCGCATTCTGCTCGGGATCCAGCACTTCCAGCAGCGCCGAACTCGGGTCGCCGCGCCAATCCGAACCGAGCTTGTCAATCTCGTCCAAGAGAAACAGAGGGTTGGACACGCCGGCTTTTTTGATATTTTGGATAATCTTGCCCGGCATTGCTCCGATATAAGTGCGGCGGTGTCCGCGGATTTCCGCCTCGTCGCGCATGCCGCCCAGCGACGCGCGCACGAACTTGCGCCCCGTCGCCCTGGCAATCGACCGCCCGAGAGAAGTCTTGCCGACGCCCGGCGCCCCGACCAGACACAAAATCGGACTCTTCAAATCTTTCGACCGAGCCTGCACCGCCAGATACTCGATAATCCGTTCCTTGACTTTCTGCAGGCCATAGTGGTCTTCGTCCAGAATTTCTATCGCTTTGCCGAGATTATGGCTGATTGGCGAATACTTGCCCCACGGCAAATCCACCAGCCAGTCGAGATAATTGCGGATAATCGTCGATTCCGCGCTCATCGGCCCCGCTGCCTTAAGTTTTTTCAGTTCCTGATTCGCTTTGGCTCGCGCTTCTTTGCTCATTTTGAATTCGGCAATTTTCTTCGCATATTGCTGCAGTTCGTCTTCCTCTTCGTTTTCTACCCCGGTCAGCTCTTTCTGAATCGCTTTCAGCTGCTCGTTAAGGTAATAGTCGCGCTGGTTCTTTTCCATCTGGCTCTTGACACGGTCTTTAATTTTGTTTTCCGCCGCAATGCGCGCGCCTTCTTCATTAAGGATTTCCAAAAGCTTGGTCAGCATCGCGCGTTCGTCGCGGCATTCCAGCAGCTCCTGCTTGTCCGAGGTTTTGATATCCAGATTGCCGATAATCACCGCAATCAGTTTGCCGAGGTTTTCGTGCTGGTTGACAATCATCAGGCTTTCTTTGGGCAGTTTGGAATAGTCAATCGTCTGCTGGCGGAATTTTTCGCTGACCACCGCCGCCAGCGCCTTAAGTTCAGCCTCGTCGCCGCCGTTTTCCGCCAAATCATAAGGTTCGATAAACGCCGTATAATAATCGCCGAACGTATTGAGTTTCTTGACCCTGATGCGGCGGATTCCCTCAACGGCCAGATTAAGCGTCCCGTCCGGCATGGTAATAAAGCGCTTGATGCGCGCCAGTGTCCCGATTTGATAGAGGTCTTTTTCCTTCGGATCCTCTGTTGCCGACTGCTTTTGGGTCAAAAGCGCCAGCGGCGTCCCAAACTGATAGGCGGCTTTCGCGGCTTTAAGCGACATGCTCCGGCCGACGAACAGCGATGCCGAATTCTCCGGAAAAACCACAATATCCCGGAGCGACAGCACCGGATATTCCATATTTTCCAAAATCATCTTGTCATCTGCGGGCGGAAGCGCATCTTTTGCTTCCGGATGGTTGTCTATGTTGATGTCTTTATCTTCAACGCGGCTCATTATAATATCCTTATGAATTGCTCAAACAAACTGCTAAACCGGCACGCTGCCCTGCTCTCCCGTTCGAAAAAAGCCGGCGCCCGCGCCCCTGTCCTGGCGGCACGCGGCTCTGCTTTCCCGTTCGAAAAAACCGGCACCCGCGCACCTGTTTTTAGTATCCTTTGCAAAGGAGGCTGCTCTCCCGTATGGATGCACTTTCCCTCTGTATGGATTAGTTCTATATAGTGTCGGGTTTTCTTTTCTGCAATGCCCGAGACGTAATTTTGCCAAATCCGCCGCCGCTTGGCAAGGCTCGCGATGTTCTATCCACAACATAACGCCGCCGTCTCAAAACACACCCGTCCCTCCGCCGTTTCCAATACTCCACGCGCCGCCGTCTCAAAATGCTCCCGCCGCCATGCCGCTTTGCCGGCCCCTCTCTCGCCATTCCCGCATTTCCCCTTGACAAAACGTTCCCGTCGCCTTAATATCACCCAAAAATCCACCCCATCTGAAGGAGACCTTTCGTGCAAACGGTTATTGACAAATTAAGCGACATTTTTTCCGCGGGTTTTTCCGCTGCCGGTTATGACGCTGCCTTGGGGCGCGTTGTCGTTTCGGCTCGCCCGGACTTATGCCAGTTTCAGTGCAACGGCGCCATGTCCGCCGCCAAACAATATCGCAAAGCTCCGCTGGCAATCGCCGATGACGTGGCTGCGGCACTGCCTGCCAACGATGTCGTCGCAACCGTTTCCGTCGTCGCCCCCGGGTTTATCAACATCACCGTCAAAGACGAATTCATCGCCTGTTATCTGGAAGAAATGAACCAGAGCGAAAACTGCGGCTTTGCCAAGGTTGAAAATCCCCGCACCGTCGTCATTGACTACGGCGGGCCGAACGTTGCCAAACCGCTGCATGTCGGGCATCTGCGCTCGGCCGTTATCGGCGAATGCTTAAAGCGCCTGAACCGTTTTGCCGGCAACAAGGTCATTGCCGATGCGCACTTGGGCGACTGGGGGCTGCAAATGGGGCTGATTATTCACGAACTCTCCCTCCGTCATCCGGAATTGCCGTATTTTGACGAAAATTATGCCGGGGACTACCCGCAGGAAGCGCCGTTCACTCTGGCAGATTTGGAGCAGATTTATCCTTTTGCTTCCGCCAAATCCAAAGAAGACGAAGCCTATCTGGCCGCCGCCCGCGCCGCCACGCAGGAAATGCAATCCGGACGCCGCGGTTACCGCGCCCTGCTGCGCCATATCGTCGGCGTTTCCGTTCCCGACTTAAAGCGCAACTATGCGCGGCTGGACGTCGACTTTGATTTCTGGCTCGGCGAAAGCGATGCCGACCCTTTTATTCCCGATATGGTCAGGATGATGAAAGACAAGGGGCTCGCCTATGAAAGCGAAGGGGCTCTCGTCGTAGATGTCAAAGAAGAAAGCGATACCGCGCCAATCCCGCCGTGCATTATTTTGAAATCCGACGGCAGCGCAATTTATGAAACGACCGACCTTGCCACCCTCGTCCAGCGCGAACGGGATTTCCGCCCGGACCGTGTCATGTATGTTGTCGACAAACGCCAGGCGCTGCATTTTGAGCGCGTTTTCCGCTGCGCCCGCAAAACCGGCGTAACCCGCCCCGAAACCGAACTGACGTTCATCGGTTTCGGCACCGTCAACGGCAAAGACGGCAAACCCTTCAAAACCCGTTCCGGCGGCACGATGAAACTCTCCGAACTGCTGGATACGGTAGAAAGCAAAGTTGCGATTAAAGGCGAAGAGGAAATGCCCGCAGCCGAACTGCAGCAGTTGAAACAGGCCATCGGCCTCGCCGCCATCAAATACGGCGACCTGATGAACCCTTGCGAAAGCAATTATATTTTTGACATTGACAAGTTTGCCTCGTTTGAAGGCAATACCGGGCCGTATATCCTTTATACCATGGTGCGGATAAAGTCCATTCTTGCCAAGCTTAAGGAACGCCATCCGGAGATTGCCGCTGCGGTTTCGTCCGGCACAACTACATCCGGAACCGCCTGCCGTTTTGCCGCTTTCACCACTGCCAGCGAACGCGACCTGGCTCTGACGCTGACCCGTTTCAGCCACACGCTTGGCGAAGCGCTCAAAAAAGATGCCCCCTCCATCATCTGTTCGTATGTGTACGAGATTTCCAACAAGTTCAACGTCTTCTACCACGATAAAAAGATTTTGGCAGAAGAGGATAAAACGACCCTGCGGTCGCTCGTTGCGCTAATTACCCTGACACTGAAGGTTTTGGATATATGCATTAACATTCTGGGTTTCAAAGCGCCGGAAAAAATGTAACAAAAGATACAACGCCTGCCCTGCTCCCAAATCGGAACCCCCGGAGCTGCCGCAAACTTGCTGTTCTGCCGCATTGCTCTGCCTGCCTTTCTGCTCTGCTGCGAAACTTGCTGTTCTGCCGCGTTGCTCTGCCTGCCTTTCTGCTCACCGCAACCCCGTTGTTCTCGCCGCGTTGCTCTGCCAGCCTTTCTGCTCTGCCGCAACCCCGTTGTTCTGCCGCAATGCCGTTCAGCCCCGTTTCCGTGTCTTCCGCGGCCGGTTCCTAATCCTCCACGACCAGCCGGATGGATTCCAGCCGTTTGATTTCGTCGCGGCACTTCATCGCCTGTTCAAATTCCAAATCCGCCGCGTATTGTTTCATTTCCCTAGTCAACCGCTTGATTTCTTTGGCGATGTTTTCAATCCTGTCGCGGGCAATCGGCGCCGTCAGCTCCTTGTCGCCCTCTGCCTCGGTCATCGTCTGCAATACAGAAGAAATCGCCTTTTTAATCGTCTTCGGCGTAATCCCGTGCTCCAGGTTATATTGAAACTGCTTCTTGCGCCGCCGTTCGGTCTCGTCCAGCGCAAACTTGATTGAATCCGTCATCTTGTCGGCATACAGCACCACGCGCCCCTCGGCATTGCGCGCCGCCCGCCCGATGGTCTGAATCAGCGAGCGCGTCGAGCGTAAAAAACCCTCTTTGTCCGCATCGAGAATAGCCACCAGCGAACACTCGGGAATGTCAAGTCCCTCGCGCAGCAGGTTAATCCCGACCAGCACGTCAAACACGCCCTGCCGCAGGTCGCGGATAATCTCAATACGTTCCAGCGTATCAATATCCGAATGCAGATACCGAACCTTAATCCCGTTTTCCTTAAGATATTCGGTCAAATCTTCCGCCATCTTTTTCGTCAGCGTCGTAACCAGCGCCCGCTCGCCCTTGGCAATCACCTTGCGGCATTCCGCCATCAAATCGTCAACCTGGTCTTCCACCGGCTTGACCACGCAGACCGGATCCATCAGCCCCGTCGGGCGGATAACCTGCTCGGCAAACACGCCGTGGCTCTGTTCCAGTTCCCAGTCGCCGGGCGTCGCCGAAACGAAAATCGTCGGCGCGCGGAACCTGTCCCATTCCTCAAACTTCAACGGCCGGTTGTCCACGCACGACGGCAGTCGGAACCCGTAATCAGCCAGCGTGGATTTGCGGTTGCGGTCGCCGCGATACATGCCGCCGATTTGCGGCACCGAAATGTGGCTCTCGTCAATAAACAGCAGCGCGTCTTTCGGAAAATACTCAAACAGCGTCGGCGGCGGTTCGCCCGG
>UMCA01046193.1_pt1 | contig 13270 bp, 9 predicted proteins | sample 1964111 | NCBI WGS metagenome assembly UMCA01 (sample SAMEA4835956, study PRJEB28245) | human gut metagenome | biome: gut microbiome; material: fecal sample | place: Denmark | collected 2008
CGTTTTCGTACCATTCGCTGGCTGCTGCATCCAGAGCGATCTGCACATCCGATGTGCTGTAGCCTGCCTTTTCAATGGCCTCCAGCACACACGCAATGGCATCCTCATCCGAAGCCAGATTCGGTGCAAAGCCCCCCTCATCCCCAACGGTGGTGGCAAGACCTCTCCCCTTCAGTACACCTCCCAGAGCGTGGTAGATCTCCGTACCCATTTGCAGTCCCTCCCGGAAGGAGGATGCGCCCCGGGGCATTACCATGATCTCCTGGATATCCACATTGTTGGAAGCATGGGCACCGCCATTCAGAATATTCATCATAGGCACCGGCAGCACATTGGCATATATGCCTCCCACATACCGGTACAGAGGCATGTGGTAATGTCGTGCCGCCGCCCTGGCTGCTGCCCAGGACACTGCCAGCATGGCATTTGCCCCCAAGGCGGATTTATTGGCTGTACCGTCCAGTCTGCACATGCACCGGTCGATCCGGTACTGATCCAGAGTACCCTGGGCAATCAACGCCGGCGCCAGCACATGGTTTACATTGGATACTGCCTTGCGAACGCCTTTCCCATTGTAGCGGCCTTCCCCGTCCCGCAGCTCCACTGCCTCAAACATGCCGGTGGATGCACCGCTGGGCACACTGGCGGCACCCAGGGAACCGTCCGACAGCAGCACCTCTGCCCGGACTGTGGGATTCCCCCGGGAGTCCAGCACCTCATATCCTCTGATCCGTTCGATTTTCACACTCATGCCTGTGCCACCCCCGTCGTATACGGCGCATAGGCCTGCCGCACAAAATAGCCCTGGGGATGGGAGCATACAGGACAGATATGGGGCGCTTCCGTGCTGTCCACAATGTGTCCGCAGTTCAGACACATCCACTTGGTGGGGGTTTCATTGACGAACAGCTTCCCGCTTTCCATCCACTGGGCAAACATGCCAAACCGTTCTCCATGAGTCTTTTCGATCTTTGCGATCTGCTGGAATGCAACGGCAGCCTGGGTAAAGCCCTCCTGGGCAGCGATCTGCCCGAACTGGGGGTACACCGGGTCAAACTCCTGAAATTCGTTGTGCTGTGCATGCTGCAACAAGGGCAGCACCTCCGTCAGCACCTCCACCGGATAGGTACCGTCCACCGTTACGTTCTGCCCGTTCAGCTCCTTGAGCAGGTCATAAAACACCTTTGCGTGGGCAAGCTCCTGACTGGCAGTCAACTGAAACACCGCCTTGATCACATAAAGCTGTGCCTGGCTTGCTGCCTCTGCTGCAAAGGTATACCGATTCCGTGCCTGGCTTTCGCCGGCAAATGCCCGCATCAGATTCAGCCGGGTCTGACTTTCTGCAAATGCTATCTGCATGGTTCTTTTGCCTCCTTTTTATGGCAGCACTAAGCAAAGCATAAAATGCCGCCGGATGCAAATAGTATCTGCGCAAAGCCGGTGAATATACAAAAAGAGCAGCGCATCTGCACTGCTCTTTACCTTACGTTCTGCTTTCGATGATCTGTACCATTTCCCCCACGTTTTTCATGCCGGAAACCTCCCGCATCTGGAACCGCATGCCAAATGCGTCCTCCACGGCGGCGATCAGATTGATATGCTCAATGCTGTCCCAATCTTCAATGTCGTTTGCAGTAGTCTCCGGGGTCAGTTCGATGCTGTCATCATCAAAGACCTCCCGGAATACCTTTGTCAGCTTTTTGTAAGTATCACGCATGTTCCTGTTCTCCTTCCTGATTGACCCGGATCACATGATTCCGGTTTGTATAGTTCGTCAGATCCAGCAGCCAGTCGGTTCTGCCCTCTGGGGTCTCGGATTGCTTTGCAAAACCGAAGCCTTCATACAGCCCTGCCACCATCTTGTTCTTTGCCGTGGGCAGGTAGACCCCGTGCAGGGTGGTGATCCCCTGCGCCCGGCACTGGGATACCAGCGTATCCAGCATCGCAAGCTCCATATCCCGCTTCAGCACCCGGCAGCTCATAAGCCACAGAATGATATCCAGTTGGGTGCCCTGCTTCTGCCCGATCACAATGGAAACAATGCCGTTGTCCCCGAACTTATCCCGCAGCCGTCCGCACAGACGGACGTAATCCGGACTGTCCGCCACCGCCTGCATTTCACTTTCCGTGTATCGGCGGGTAGTCAGATTGAACTGGTTGCTTTTATTGGTCAGCTGGGTGATACGGGGCAGGTATACCGGGGAAAAATCCCGGATCTCCGCCTGCATCTCCAGGCTTTCCAGATACTCCGTGTAGTCGGCATACTGCTTCTGCTGCTGACTGCGCTGCAGGTTCTCCCGATACATTTCGTTCCGCTTTGCATCGTCCTTGGAATAAGCGGTCATTTCAAAGTAGCCGCAGTGATCCAGTACCCGGATATAATCCGTCACTTCCCCCATCTCCGGAACGGCAATGCCAGGGATCTGTCCCCGGACGATGGCACGCTCCGCAGGGTTATCATCCACAAACACAAAGCTGTCCGGCAGCAGACTCAACTGATCGGCAATGTGCAGAATGTTCTGATCCTTCGGCTCCCAGTTAGCCTCCACTGCGATGAAATCCTCCCGGTGCAGCACGTTTTCCGGATGCTGCAAGCCAAGCTCCGCATTTTCCGGCTCGTTCTTGGAGCATACATTCAGCAGCACTCCAAGCTGCTTGTGTGCTTTCAGATACTGCTGAAATTCCGTATAGCCCTGAGCCTGGGCAGTTTCCTGACCGATTTCGATGCCTGCCTGCCCATCGTCCCCGATGACACCGCCCCATAGGGTATTGTCCAGATCCAGCACCAGGGCTTTTTTATTTTTGCCGTAAATGGAGCGGATCACCCGGGTCAAACTATAGGCATAATCTGGAATGGCTTGCAGCGCCATGGGGTATTTGTACAGATACCAGTAGCTGGGATCCGCCCATCGATCCAGCCCGTAGCATGCAGCAAGACTCATCAGATCATGCACATAAAACTGGGGATGCTTCCGGGCATACCCGTAGATCAGCCGGTTCAGCTCCGTTACAAAATTGGTCAGCCCGTGGGGGTCGGAGGCATCTGCGCTGCCCAACAGCCGATAGGAGGGAAACTCAAAATTATTCTGGATCACGGGACAGTGATAGGTTTCCGCCAGCTTGTCCCACATGGCTTCCAGCTTCTGATACTGCCGCTGCACCGCCTCCCGGCATGCTTCCTCCGACAGGGTCAGATCCTGCTGAAATTCTGTAATATTCCGGCAGGTGGTATGCACCACAATCAGATCCGGCTGGAATGCCGCCAGCGTTTCGTTGGGAAACATGGCATCCTGCCAGTACTGGGCATACTCGGATTCATAAAAGGTCGGGGCAATGCCCTCGTTCAGCAGGAACAGCTCCAGCATGGACACAATGTCTGCCGTGGTGGATCCCCCCAGCACAGCGATCCGCTTGGGAATCCGCTGACTGTTGTCTGCCAGCAGCTGCCGCCGGTATTGCTTCCGGTGCCGCAGAAGCTCCGGACTGTCAAATGGATACGCAAGAGCCTGTAGCATAAGCCCCTCCTTATTGTGTGCGAATCTGTTCTATTTTCTTGGCATTGGGCCCGGTTGCGCTGAAGGTGTTCATGGCAAACAGCACATCCGTCACGTTGTGCTCCTTCATAAAGGAAATGGCATTTGGCTTGAAGTACCGCATGTCGATTACATAAATGTCCTCAAAGCTGTCCATAAAGTAGGGGGTCAGCGCATTGCCGTAGCTGTCCTTCACGATGCAGAGCGTTCTGCCATTCCGGGCGGAGGTCTGGATATGGGTAATTCTGTCGTCACTGCCCATGTATACCAGATACCAGCTGACAGGCTTCACCTTCTCCAGATTGATCAGCAGTCTGCCGGTGCGCTCGTTGCTCATGTCCGAGTTATAGTAGGTGGTGGTATAATCCTCTTGCGGCGCATAATATACGAAATCCTCCGGATTGTCCTTCAGAACGATATCCCCGGAATAACCATACAGCGTGCCTACATAACCGGGCTTTGTGATCTTCTCAAACTGAGAGATATCCCGGAAAGGAACCTGTGCCACGGATGCAAACTCCTGTGCCGCATAGTACGCAGCAATGGCGCCCCAGTGATGATCCGTCCGGGGATAGATCAGCTCATCCGCATGCTGTCCCAGAATGTCGTATACATTCACCGGCTTGACTCCGTCCAGGTACTGGTTGATATTATCGATATTCCCCTGCTCGCTGCCGATCAGGTTCTTATACTTGTCCGGCATATAGTAGGAACAGGGGGTGGGGATCACCATGGAGTATACGTTTACGTTCTCCCCCAGATCCGACTTGTATGCGTTCACATAGCTGGCGTAATTTCTGCCTGCCGCATAGCTGCCGCCATACAGCATGATGCCACGCTTTTTGTAGATCAGAATGTTGTTGCTGATCTCCCCGTCTTCCTTGCTGTCATCGTTCTCCTCCACCGCAACGGTGGTGGCAGCGGTGATCTGCTGACTTTCCGCCGGCTGATCCGGCGCAGTGGTAACTGGCTCGGTGCCCACCTGGGTCTGGATGGGCTGAGTGGTCACCGGCGGCTCCGTTGTCTCCGGCTCGCTGTCCTTGTTCACATGCAGGGTGCCGTAAAACTTCACGTCATCCTCCATCTGCACCCCCATATGCCGCCGCATGGATGCAGTCAGATTCTTGAACCATTCCCGCTTGGGTACGGTGTCGTTGTAATAGTTTGCAATGTCCGCCGTGTACTTTCCGGAAATATAATCGCTCCAGGAAAAGGAAGGGAACTTGGCAAGGTTCCTGTTTTCGATCTCGGATTCCGTAGGGCGGGTGCCGAACAAAAACCACAAAGCCGTTCCGGTGACCAATGTGCCGATCACCAGTACATTCAGCAAATCGGTTTTCTGTCGGGCAGAATGATGACTGTGCCGGACTGGCTGCTTGTGTTCCGGTTTCTTCTCGGATGCAAGTTCAATATCCAGTTGATCCTTCGGTTCCATATGCGCACCCCCTTAAAAGCGAAAATACAGGAACGGATTGTTGGTGGCATCCACCAGCAAAATACTGCTTGTCACCAACAGCACCCCGTTGCACACAGCCTGCAGCACACCAAATGCCAGCTGCCGTCCCTCGGACTTCTTTGCAAGCTTTTCCAAGGTTTCCACAACCGGGAAGCAGCAGATTACCGCTCCGATCAGCAGATACAGATTGTTCGCAACAGACAGCTTGGTGAATTCATCGATAAAGCCATTGCCGCCAACACCGATCAGGTTCTTGAAGAACTGGCCCAACTGGGGCAGCTTTTCAAAGTAGAAGATACCAAAGCCGATGACGATAACGATTTTGGAGTAGATATGCCGCACTGCCACCGGGATCTGCTTGATACGCTTTTTACCCAGCAGTCGCTCAAAGCAGATAAAGATGCCGAAATACAGACCCCAGATGATATAGTTCCAGCTTGCGCCATGCCACAGACCCGTGCAGAACCAAACCAGGAACAGTCCACCGTATGCCCGGCGCTTGCCGAAGATGGGGATGTACAGCAGATAATCCCGGAAGAAGGTGCCCAGAGAAATGTGCCAGCGCTGCCAGAACTCTGTAATGTCCTTGCACAGAAAGGGATGCCGGAAGTTTTCGTCAAAGTGGAATCCGAACAGCCGTCCCAATCCGATTGCCATATCTGAATAGCCGGAAAAGTCAAAGTAGATCTGCATAGCGTAAACCGCAACCGCATACCAGGTGCCCAACACGGAAACATGATCCAGATCACCGGTGAAGAATGCGTCTACGATGGTACTCAGATGGTTGGAAAGAATGACTTTTTTGCCCAGACCGATCATGATCCGGGTCAGACCCTCGCTGATGTCATGGGCAGTGGCATACCGTTTGGACAACTCCGGCTCGATGGTGCTGTACCGGACGATGGGGCCAGCCACCAACTGGGGGAACATGGATACATACAGCAGGAATTTGGAATAGCTCCGCTGAGCCCGGATCTTTTCCCAATAGCAGTCCACCACATAGGAAATAGTCTGGAAGGTATAAAAACTAATGCCAATGGGAAGCCGGATGTTGGGAACGGGCAGATGAATGGAAAACAACGCATTGATGTTTTCAGCGGTAAAGGCGCTGTACTTAAACAGAAACAACAGCCCCAGATTCAGCACCAAAGAAGAAACCAGTGCAGTTTTTGCACCGGCTTTCCCCCGATATTTTTCGATCAGCAGTCCGAACAGATAGTTTGCCGTGGCACTGAATACCAGCAGCAGCACCCACAGGGGCTCTCCCCAGGCATAAAAGACCAAAGAAAAAAGAATCAGTACATTGTTTTTGTATTCGATTTTCGGTGCCAGCCAATAGGCCAGCAGACATAATGGTAAAAACAAATACAAAAAGAAAAGACTGGAAAATACCATAAAAACAGCCTCATTTCTTTTGTTGAAATCATTCTCTACACAAACAGGGATCCTTCTTTCGCTCTGCCGGATCAAAAACCATCCAGCCCCGAAAAACAGGGCTTTGCAGGATCTTTCCTTTCAGGCGAAGCAGCTTGTCATGTTTCTTTTTCGACAAGATCCCCAACATAATTTCATTATACTACAAAGAAATGCCGCTTGCAATAGCAAACGGCAACTTTTTTGAATCTTCACATTTTGTTCATATCCATCTCTGCCAAAAACCGGCTGGCAAGGTACAGAGAACCACAGATCACAGCAGTTCCCCCATGGGCTTTTGCAAGCTGCACCGCTTTGGTATAAGCCGCTTTCAAGGGCAGGGGCATTGCGGAAATGCGGGTGAATGCCTCCGCCAGGGTTTCCGCCGGCACACTGTTGGGTGCGTATCCATCCACACAAAATGCCTGCTCCAGCACCTGCTCCAGATTCCCCACAGCATGCTGATAATCCTTGGTGTCGATCAGCCCCACCACCCCGTATATGGGCTTGGGAGCGCAGGCGTTCAGCGTATCCCGCAGCGCCTCTGTGCCGTCCGGATTATGCCCCCCGTCCAGCAGGGTCAAAGGCTCCCGGCACAGCACCTGGATCCGGGCAGGCACCTTCCCATGCAAAAGCCCCTGTTGGATGGCTTCCTCTGAAATGGGATATCCCAGCTGCTCCAGCACATGCAGCACACAGACCGCAGTCATGGCGTTGTGGATCTGATGCAGTCCAGGCATGGAAATTTCATAGGGTCTGTCTCCATACACAAAGGATGCCCCGGCAATATCCTGCCGCCGGATCTCCAAAGGAATCTGCTCCGCCTCCTGCAAAGGGGCATCCACCACCGCCGCCCGGTTTCGCACCACGCTGCATACCTCCGGCAGATTGGCAGGTGCCAGCACCACCGGACGATGGGGCTTGATGATCCCTGCCTTTTGCCAGGCGATCTGCTCCACCGTATTCCCCAGCAGGGCGGTGTGATCCAGGGAAATGGAGGTGATGACGCTTACCAGGGGATCCACCACGTTGGTAGCGTCCAGCAGCCCCCCGATGCCCACCTCCAGAAACACCAGCTCACACTGACGCTCCAGAAAATACAGCAGAGCGATCGCAAGGGTGATCTCAAACTGGGAAAAGGGCAGCTCCGGCGCATGCTCCCGCACCTGCTCCCCCAGTCGGCAAAGCGCATCCCGGGGGATATTCTCCCCATTGACCCGAATCCGATCCTCGTAGCACAGAATATAGGGAGAGGTGAACATGCCTGTTTGGATGCCGGCGGTCATGGAGGCTTCCGCACAGTAGGTCAGGGTGGAGCCTTTGCCGTTTGTACCGGCTATGTGGACGAATTTCAACTGCCGGTGGGGATTCCCCAGCGCATCCAGCAGTGTTTCCATCCGGCTCAGATCCGTCACCGGTGCCCCTGCATGTCCAAAGTGATTGATGTATTCCATCGTCTGTGCATATGTCATGTTCTCACCTCAGAAAAAGGGAGGACTTCCGTCCTCCCCATCCTTATTTTTTCAGTCCTGCAATGGACTGCATGATCTTTTCCATTTTGTCCTTTGCCTTTGCGAGCTTTGCCTGCTCCGCCTCAATCAGCTTTGCAGGAGCCTTTGCCAGGAAGCCCTGGTTGTTGAGCTTGCCCCCAAGGAAGTCCAGATCCTTCTGTACGGCTGCACGCTCCTTTTCCAGCCGTGCCAGTTCCTTTTCCTTGTCCACCAGTTCATCCATGGGGATGAAGATCCGGCAGGCATCGGTTACTGCGGTCGCTGCATCCTCCATGGTAAAGCCGGATGCCACTTCCACGCCGGATGCAAACGCCAGCTTTTCAAAGAACATGCCGCAGGAACGGAACAGCTCCTGATCCTGGGTCTCGATGCATACCTTCGCCTTTACAGAAGGCGGAACGTTCATGGAGGTACGCAGATTCCGGATTGCAGAGATGGCTGCAATCACCTTTTCAAAGGCATCCGCATCCGCCCGGTAATCCAGAGCCGGGTCAAATTCCGGATAACGCTCCAGCATAATGGGAGTCTTGCCGCCGGTAAGCGCCTGCCAGATTTCCTCGGTAATAAAGGGCATAAAGGGATGCAGCAGCTTCAGCATGCCCTGCATTACCCAAACCAGAACCGCCTGGGCGCTTTCCTTGGTTGCGCCGCCAGCCATGATCCGGGGCTTTGTCAGCTCAATGTACCAGTCACAGTATACATCCCAGATGAAATCGTACAGCTTGGAAACTGCAATGCCCAGCTCAAACTTGTCCAGATTCTCGGTAACCGCCTTGCACAGGTCATTGAACCGGGTCAGGATCCACTTATCCTCAATGGTCAGGCTTTCCGGCAGACCGGTAAGCTCGTAATCCTCCGGCAGGTTCATCATAATAAACCGGGAAGCATTCCACAGCTTGTTGGCAAAGTTCCGGGACGCCTTCACCTTTTCGTCCATGTAGCGCATATCATTGCCCGGCGCATTGCCCGTTGCCAGCATGAACCGAAGGGCATCCGCACCGTACTGGTCAATGACCTCCAGGGGGTCAATGCCGTTGCCCAGGGACTTGGACATCTTTCTGCCCTGGGAATCCCGCACCAGACCGTGGATCAGCACCGTGTCAAAGGGGATCTCCTTCATGTGCGCCATACCGGCAACGATCATACGGGATACCCAGAAAGTGATGATGTCATAACCGGTAACCAAAGTAGAAGTGGGATAGAAGTAATCCAGTTCCTCGGTATGATCCGGCCAGCCCAACGTGGAGAAGGGCCACAAAGCAGAGGAGAACCAGGTATCCAGAGTATCCGGATCCTGCCGCATGGGCTTGCCGCACTTGGGGCAAACCGCCGTATCCTCCTTGGTGACTACCAGCTCGCCGCAATCATCACAGTAAAAGGCAGGAATCTGATGTCCCCACCAAAGCTGACGGGAAATGCACCAGTCCCGGATATCCTCCATCCAGTTAAAGTAGTTCTTGTCAAAACGCTCCGGCACAAACTTGATCTTTCCGCTGCGCACCACGTCAATAGCAGGCTTTGCAAGCTCCTCCATCTTCACAAACCACTGGAGGGATACTCTCGGCTCTACGGTGGTGCCGCACCGGTAGCAGGTGCCTACGTTGTGAGCATGAGGCTCCACCTGAATCAGATAGCCTCCTGCCTCCAGGTCTGCCACAATGGCTTTCCGGGCTTCATACCGATCCATACCCGCATACTTGGGGTAATCCGCAATAATCTTGGCATCATCGGTCATCACATTGATTACCGGCAGATCATGCCGTCTGCCCACCTCAAAGTCGTTGGGGTCATGGGCAGGTGTGATCTTTACAACGCCGGTACCAAATTCCATATCCACATAGCTGTCTGCAACCACCGGGATTTCTCTGCCAACCAAAGGCAGAACCACGGTCTTGCCCACATACTGCTTGTAGCGTTCATCCTTCGGGTTCACTGCCACTGCCGTATCACCCAGCAGGGTCTCCGGACGGGTGGTGGCAAGCTCCAGATAACCGCTGCCGTCAGAAAGCGGATACCGCAGGTGCCAGAAGAAGCCGTCCTGCTCCTCAAATTCCACCTCTGCATTGGAAATGGAAGTGTGGCAGTGAGGGCACCAGTTGATGATCCGTTCTCCCCGGTAGATCAGACCTTCTTCATAATACCGGACGAACACCTCCCGGACAGCCCGGTTGCAGCCCTCGTCCATGGTAAAACGCTCCCGCTCCCAGTCGCAGGAGGAGCCCAGCTTCTTGAGCTGCTCTACGATTCTGCCGCCGTACTGCTCCTTCCATGCCCAGGCACGCTTTAAAAAGCCGTCTCTGCCGATATCGTCCTTGGTGATGCCCTCTTTCCGCATCGCCTCTACAATCTTTGCCTCTGTTGCAATAGAAGCATGATCCGTACCGGGCAGCCACAGAGTGCAGTAGCCCTGCATCCGGCGGTACCGGATCAGAATATCCTGCAAGGTTTCGTCCAGTGCATGTCCCATATGCAGCTGACCGGTGATGTTCGGAGGGGGGATGACAATGGTATAGGGGTTCTTTGTCCGGTCAACCTCTGCGTGGAAGCAGTGGTTGTCCATCCAGTAAGCATAAATCTTATCCTCAAAGTCCTTGGGACTGTAGGATTTTGCAAGCTCCTTGCGCATGTTGTTTCTCTCCAGTCATATAGGCAGCCGGAAATTGCCGCCTGAAATCAATATAAATCCAGTATAGCATAATTCGGGACAAAAAGCAAGGGCAATGCTCCACATTCCGCAGCATTGCCCGATGGCAACACCACACAAAGCACATTTGCCCCACAATCTTTGTGCTGTATTACGGCTTCAAGACGAATCGCCAGGGCTTTGCCGCCCACTCCGGGCCCGCATAATCGATGCCGACCCGGGGCTTTGTAATCAGCTCCGGCACAAAGCCGTCATCCTCCACCCAAATTCCGGTTTCCGGCTGCAATGGCTTACCGTTGCACGCTCCATCCAGCTGCAAATACTTGGTGAGCTTTCCGGGACCCGTATAGTCCGCCGCTGCCCGGAACAACACCCCCTGGGGCTGATCCGGCTCCCCGGTGATCACGTTCATCAGCCAGTGCATGCCGTAGCACAGGTAAATATAAATGATACCACTCTCTCCATACAAAAGCTCTGTCCGCTTTGTGCGTCCCTTGGACGCATGACAGGCACGATCCTCCTCACCCCGATAGGCTTCCGTTTCTGTGATCCGCACCCGGCGCAGGGAGCCGTCCGGCAATTGACGCACCAGCAGCTTCCCTACCAGTGCCGGTGCCACCTCCAGGCAATCCCGGTGAAAAAATGCATCATCCAGCGGTTTCATGAACGCCCTCCCTGCATCGCTCCAGAATTTCTTCGTCCGGCTTTACATATAGGGTCTGATAATTTGTAAAGATCACCATGCCGGGCTTTGCCCCGTTGGGCTTTTTTACATACCGCACCGGGCAGTAATCCACCGGCACCTGAGCCGAATCCCTTCCCTTGCTGTGATGGGCTGCCAGCAATGCTGCCTCGTAAATCGTAGACTCCGGGATCTCCCTGCCCTGACTGACCACGATCACATGGGAGCCGGGAATACCCTGGGTGTGCAGCCAGAGATCCTGCTTTGCCGCCTGCTTCAGCGTCAACTGATCGTTCTGCCGGTTGTTCCGTCCCACCAGAATCTGAAACCCATCCGAAGAACGGAACACCAACGGCGGCTGGGATCGGGCGGGCTTGGTACCACGGCGTGCAGCACGCAGATACCCCTCCCCTGCCAGCTCCTCCCGGAGCACTGCAATGTCCGTTTCACTGGTGCAGCGGGTCAATGCGTCAAACACGCTGTCAATGTAGCGGAGTTCCTCTTCCCCGTTCCGGATCTGTTCCACCAGCACTTTTTCCGCCGTGCTTGCCTTCCGGTACTTGGCATAATACCGCTGTGCATTCTGGGAAGGGGTCAGCCGCACATCCAGGGGGATCTCCACCGTGGGGCATGCGGGATCGTAAAAATTCTGCACCCGGGCAACCGCATCCCCCTTTTGCAGCTGATAGAGATTTGCCGACAACAAATCCCCCTTCTGCTTCATGTCCTCCTTTGCAGCGCACGCCGCCAGCTCCTCCCGCTGATTGGCAAGCCGCTTGGAAATCCGCTCCATGGTATGCATCAGCAGGGTAAACAGATCATTTGCCCGCTGCTTGAGCCGGGCATCCTGATCCCGCCGGGCATAAAATTCATCCAGAGTCTCACAAGCACTGGATGCTTCACTTTCCAGCATCAGCGTACCGTACTGGGCGATCCGCTGAAAGCAAAACTCCTTCAGCATGTCCTCCCGGGTACGCAGCGTGGCATAATGAGCAGGCTGCTCCCCCAGAAGGATGCTCCGGGTCTGCTGCATGGCAAATACCAACCGATTCGCCTGCTCCGGCTCAATCTGCTCACCGACTGGCTCACTGCCCCGAAAGGCGTAATACGCCCACTCCCGTGCCAGCAAAGGGGAAATGCCCTCCATGCCTGCCACCAGTTGCTTTGCCAGCTTTCCCGGCTGCATGGGTGTAACCAGCCGGGTCAGTGCATCCCGGTCCGCATCCAGCAGGCAAAGCCGTTCCTCTCTGGGGGGCATGGCGTAGATCATACCCGGCAGTACCATACGCTCCCGGGATACGGAAGCGTCCACCCGACGCAGGCAGTCCAGAATGGTGCCATCCTGCCGGATCACCACCAGATTGGAGCAGCGACCCATGATCTCACAGGCAAGAGTAATGACCACGCTGTCCCCCAACTCATTGGTACACTGAAAGTCCAGAAAGAGGATCCGTTCCAGTCCATCCTGCCGGATGGCAATGAGCCGCCCCCCGGTGAGATGCTTCCGCAAAAGCATGCAGAACATAGGAGGCTTTGCAGGGTTATCCACTGCCACCTGGGTCATATGCACCCGGGCACTGCTGGGAGCAGCGGAAATCAGCAGCTTTCTTGCCCCCTGCTTTGTGCGAAAGCCCAGGATCACCGACTCCCGGGAGGGCTGATACACCTTGTCGATCCGCCCCTCCAGCAGGCAGTCAATCTCCCCTTGTATCATGTGCAGAAATGCACCGTCCAATGCCATGAAGATTCTCCTTTCAGAACTGATACTGTACCGGATCCTGGTTCGTCTCTGCATAAAAAACAGGAAGCTCCGGGAATGCCTGTCCCATTGCCTGCTCCAGTCGGCGCATCACCGGCACCTCCAGGTGATAATGCCCACAGTCAAACAGGGCAATGCCGGCGGATCGGGCAGCATACCACCGGTCGTGCTTCACATCCCCGGTGATAAATGCATCACAGCCTGCCCCGATTGCCTCCTCCAGCATGGAACCGCCGGAACCACATGCAAACCCGATCCGGCGGATGGGCTTG
>UMCA01038098.1_pt1 | contig 12866 bp, 10 predicted proteins | sample 1964111 | NCBI WGS metagenome assembly UMCA01 (sample SAMEA4835956, study PRJEB28245) | human gut metagenome | biome: gut microbiome; material: fecal sample | place: Denmark | collected 2008
TATAAACGTCTTTCCCTTCTGCCGCGCTCTTGTAAGCCGCCGTAAGCGTCGTTGAAGAATCGCTTGGCGAAACGTTGTAATCCGAAAGGTTTTCAACTTTTGTCCAGCCGGCGTCGCTTTCGTAAGCCTTGCTAAGGTTTTTCGCAAGTTTTTCTTCGGGCGACTGATAGGTAAGTTGGTTTACTCCCCCGAGAAGAAGCCCGGCGATAAGCGCGATCAACGACAATACTATCACGCAAGCGGGCATCGGGTGGTCTTTCAGCCACACGACGAGTTTATTGGGTTTTCTTTCTTTCGTTGCCATTATGCCTGCGCCTCCTTTTCGGATTTTTTGCCCTTTTTCGGTTTAACGGGTTTGACGTAACCGAAAGGACGGGGACGAATGTATTTGTCAAGCAGCGGCGTAACGACGTTCATAAGCAGTATCGCAAACGAAACGCCTTCGGGCATACTGCCGTACTTTCTGAAAATCGCCGTGAGAAGCCCGCAGCCGAACGCATAAATGCACGTGCCGATAACGGTATCGGGCGACGTCGAGTAATCCGTTGCCATAAATATCGCGCCGAGAAGCAGTCCGCCCGACAAAATGCCGCAGCCCGCAACGTTCGCGTCCTTGTAAATCGCAAGCGTGACAAGGAAATACGTGAGTATGAAGATAAACGGAATTTTAACGTCGATGACCTTTCTTATCGCAAGGTACACGCCGCCGATGATAAGCGCAAGCGCGCACGTTTCGCCGGCAGAGCCCCCCGTTCTTCCAAGGAACAAATCGAGCGCGGACGCGTTCACCGCGCCTTCTTTAAGTCCGACGAGCGGAGTTGCCGAAGTCAGAGCGTTGACAGTATCGTGGTTGAAATATTTGATAAGTTCCGCGCCGCCGTTCGACAAATCGATGGGAGCGACGAAAGTCGTCATCGCCGTCGTCCAGGCAAGCATAACGAAAATACGAGCCGTGATTGCAGGGTTTGCAAAGTTTTTGCCAAGACCGCCGAAAAGCATCTTCACGACAAGCGTCGCGAAAATTCCGCCGATAATCGGCACGTAAACCGGAACGGTCGGCGTGAGATTGAGCCCCAGAAGTATGCCCGTTACGACCGCCGACAAATCGTTGACGGTGTGCGGTTTTTTCCTGATAAGGTTGTAAATATATTCCCCGAAAACCGCGCTCGCGACACAAACCGCCGTCATGAGCAAAGTATACAGTCCGTACAGCAAAAACGACGCTATTACCGCGGGCATAAGCGCGACTATTACGTCAAACATAACGCCCCTTGTCGTTCTGCCGTTCGTGATGTGCGGAGAAGTCGAAACTATGTATTTATAACTGCTGTCGTTCATATTAAATCTTCTTCTCCTTTATGGTTTTCTTGCCAAGACGGATTGCCTGAGTGAGCGGGCGTTTCGCAGGACAGTTATAAGCGCAGCAACCGCATTCGATGCAGTTAAGAACGCCGAATTTTTTCGCGTCTTCCCAGTCGCCCGAAAGAACCGCCGCCTCGATTTTCATCGGCATAAGGTGCATCGGACAGACTTTTGCACAGCCGGCGCAGTTGATGCACTGCGTACGGGGCTTGTTTTCGACGTCCTGTTCCGTCAGAAACAGCAGACTCGAACTGCCTTTTGTCGTGCAGACTCGCATCGACGGCTGAGCGAATCCCATCATCGGACCGCCGGATATGATTTTTACGTTCTTTTCGGGCAACGACACGTCTTTGTCGAGTGTGTCGTATATGAACTGATAAGACGTACCCGTCCTTACCCAGAAGTTGCCGGGATTCTGCACGCCGCTTCCCGATACCGTCATTGCCCTTTTGTAGGAAGGCTCACCGTTATAAACGGCGCGCGCCACCGAATAAGCCGTATGAACGTTCGATACGACGACGCCGACGTCCGCGGGAAGTCCGCCGCAGGGAACTTTTCTTCTCGTCACGGCGTAAATCAGCTGTTTTTCCGCGCCCTGCGGGTATTTCACCTTGCACGGCGCAACGGCGATGTCGGTATTCGCGCAGTCGGCGATAAGTTTTTTGATGGCTTTCGGCTTGTTCTTTTCAATACCGATAAAGACGTGTTCCGCGCCGAGGGCCTTTTTCAGCAACAAAACGCCTGCGATGAATTCATCCGTCTTTTCAAGAAGAAGACGATAATCGCAGGTGATGTAAGGCTCGCACTCGGCGGCGTTTATGATAAGTGTGTCGACGTGGGTTTTCGGCGAAAGTTTGACGTGAGTCGGGAAAGTCGCGCCGCCCATACCGACGATACCGGCTTCCTGTACCCTATGCACGATTTCTTCGGGCGAGGGGTTGTTCAGAGCGGGAAGCGTAACTTTGTCGTATTTTTCGTCGTTTGCGATGACGACGTGATTGCACGTTCCGCCGGGAGCGGTCGGCAAAGTCATAAATCCCGTAACCGTGCCCGAAACGGACGAAAAGACGTTTGCGGAAACAAAACCCGTCGATTTTCCGATAAGCTGCCCTTCTTTGACGTAATCGCCGATGTTGACGACGGGTTCGGCAGGCGCTCCGATATGTTGCGACAAAGGTATGCAGACTGAAACGGGCGTCGGAAAATCCGAAAGCGCGACGTTTTCCGTCAACTTCTTTTTGCCGTCCGGGTGAACGCCTCTTTTAAAAGTGAAAATCAAAAATTATGTCCCTCCTTATTTCACGATAATTTTATGATAACACTTATTATAAATATTTGTAAAATAAAAAATTAAAACTGATAGAAAGTTAATTTTTTAACGTTTTCTTGATAAAAATCACGGTATCCCACGATTTTTTCAAACATTTTTCATATTTTTCCTATTTTTCACGAATTTTTTTGACGAAACAACTTATGAAATACGTGCCGCCGAGAAGTATCAGAAAGTATCCGAACGCTTTTTTCAGAACTTCTGCGGATATTTTTGTTGCGAAAACGCTGCCCAAAATCGCAAACGCCAGCGCAGGCAGAATAACGAAAAAGATACGTTTCTTTACGACGTATCCGTTTTTTGCGTGGACGATAAGAGCAAACGCGCTCATCGGGATGAACGTCAATAAATTCAGAAGTTGCGCCGTCTGTTGCGGCACGTCGAGCCCAAGAGTCAGCAGCGGAATAAGCAACGTTCCGCCGCCCATACCCATTCCGCCAAGCAATCCGCCGATTATTCCGAAAACGATAAATAAAACTTCCATTTCACAACTTAAACACCGTTTTGTGTCACAAAACCATTTTTATTCCCGCCGCAATCATCACGCCGTAAAACAAAAACGAAACAAACTTATTCGACAATTTATTGAGGAGCATCGCGCCCGCAAGACCGCCGATAACAACGCCTATGGCAGTCCCCGCAAAACCATCCCCCGCGGAAACTCCGCGCAAAAGATAAGTTACCGCGCCGACGACGGTAACGGGCAGAATCACCGCGATTGCGGTTGCGTGCGCCTGCTTTTCGGTAAGTTTCATAATAAGCGTCAGCGCAGGCACGACAAGCATTCCGCCCCCGCCGCCGAAAAACCCCGACAGTATCCCCGTAACCGCGCCGGAAAGTATCAACGCCGCCGTCCTTAAAACTTCTTTTTTCTTTTCTATCCGCGCGTATTTTTGCATAACCGTAGTATCTTGATTTTTCAAAAAATAATACGGCGCCGTCTTTTAGTTTTGTTTTAACCCGGCGTGTTATCATCACGACGTCAAAATAACAGTGCAAAATAATCATTTTTATTTGCCAAAAATATTGATATGTATTATAATGCAATATGTATATTTTATTTTTAGCGCGCGCAACGTGCGCATAGTACACACTATACAGGAGTCGAAATGAACAAACTCAATCTTAAAAAATTGCTCACACTTCTCGTATGTCTGACGCTTATCGTGTCCGTCGTTCTTCTTGCGGCATGCAACAAAAAGACCGACGACAACAAGACAACCGACAATACGAGCGCTTCTCCGTCATTCACAAACGGCAATTTCAGGTCTTACACGACGTCGGACAGGGGATATCCTTACGCCCCGTCGAGTTTCACCGGTTCGCCGACGTCTAATGCCGAAGGAAGCACCCTTCCCAAGCTCGAAACCGTAAAACGCGGCGTTATCAACCTTGCGGATTACGCGAACCTCGGCGCATGGTGCACTTTCTCGAAATTCGACGCGAAACGCCTGACGGACGAAGAAGACGCGAAAAATTATAATAAGGACGACAACGTTCTTATGATAAACAACACGGAAGCCCGTTACTATATGTACAGATCTTCGGAGTTCAGCGCGGCGGCAAACACGAAATACCTTTTGCAGGTCGACGTAAGAACGGCAAATCTTGACGGCGGCGAGAAAAAAGGAGCGACGATCAAAATCGCGAAAAGTTATTCTTCGGGCTCGTCGATTCCCGCAACCGAAGGCTATGCAAGTTTCGACGCGATCACCGTCGGCGAATGGACGACTTATTCCTTCATTATCGACGGCAAATACAACGGCAGCACTTCGCTTGAACTGCAACTCATGCTGGGCAACAACAACCTGCGCGACGAATACAAAACAAGCGGTTACGCTTTCTTTGACAATATCCGTCTGACCACCGTCAAAGACGATACCGTCCTGCCCACCGAAAACGTAAAAACGATTACCCTTTCGGTGCCCAACGGCAGCTTCGATTACAAAACCACGTCGGATTATCCTTATCTTTACAACAGAGTTACGACAACCGACACCAACAGCAACTACGGTCTTGTGAACGAAGTCGACGCAAAAGACGGCAAAATCACCCTTGTGAACGAATACGCCGTTGACGCGGCTGCGGTCGAAGGACACGGCAGCGTTTTCGCAATCTATAACGTCGCCGACGCGAGAATGGGCTTTTACACCACGAATCCCCTTTACTTCAAGCGCGGCGGATATTACAAAGTAACCGTTTCTCTGAACACGGATTATATCGAAAGCGGCAGCGCGTACCTTGCCCTTGGCAAGAGCAAAGATTTGTCCGACAATACAATTATCCCCGTCGGAAAAGACACCGAAAACCCCGGCTGGAAAGAACACGTTTTCTACGTTTACGCAAACGAGAATACCGCGGACGAACTTTACTTCCACTTCGGTCTCGGTAAAGACAGCGACAACAAAGCAAAAGGATATATCCTTATCGACGACCTTAAAATCGAAGAAACCGACGACACCACGCAGACCGGCGACTACGTCACCGACAACCGTTTCAAACCGACAGACAATAAACTCACCGACGCTTTCGTCAACAAGAGCGGCACCGACATCAACGGCGTTCCCGTGACCATCACCGGCGACGGCGAAGAATTCTCGGCAGACGACAAAACGCCTTACGTTTCGTCAAACTTCTCGGAAAGAAATAGAAAATTCACGTCGGCGAAAGCAACCATTGCGAAATTCCAGACCAAGGCAACACTTCAAAAAGACACATATTACCGTTTCAGCGTATGGGTAAGGACTGTTGACGTTCCTTCGACTTCGGGCGTTGTCCTGACCGTATACGACGGCGATAAAGACACTAACTCTGCCGCAAAAGCAATCGCGACGTTTGCCGCGGTTACCACCGACAAAGACCTTGCGGACAGCTCGTCAAGCCTTAACGGCTATCGCGAACTCGTTTGCTACTTCCACACCGCGTCGCTCCAAAATCAGGACGTAACGTTTGAAATTTCTTTGGGCAGCGGCGGCGCGTTCACAAGCTCCACCCTGTTCAGCGGCACGGCTTATATCGCAAACGCATCTCTTGTCGAAACGGATTATACAAAATACAACGGCGCGTCGGCTTCCGGCACGTACGAAAAGAAATACGACTGGTATGAAACGCTTTCAAGCGAAACGTTCACCAACGGTCAGTTCCAGAAATACAATTACTCCGATACGAAGTTCTTCAAGGAAGGCGGCGTAAACGAAAAAGGCGAATTCCAAAGCACTTCTTTCGGCGTACCTTCCGGCTGGACGCTTAAAGGCGAAAAAGACAAGGCAGTTGCGGGCATCGTCGACGTAAATCGCGACGCGCTTCTTTCTAACCTTGCAACGAAACTCGGCGTTCCTGTCGACACGCTCAAAACCGCACCGTTTGAATGCAAAGAAGAAGACGTTGAAACATTCGGCATTTATGCGGGCGGCGACTCTTACCTGCTCATCAATTCCGCGGACGTTGAAGGTCTTGCGAAAGAATCTGTGCGCGTAGGTTACGTTTCAAACAGCTTCACGCTCAACGCGAACTCTTATTACAAAATCAGCGTTATGGTCAAGGTCATGGGCGACAGCAAAGCAAGCGTTTACCTTATGACCGACAACAACATCGCAGAAACCAACGTCGACAGCAAGTTTGAAAACATCGAAGCATCCACGGCTTCTCAAACAGGCGGCTGGAAACGCTACACCTTCTACGTCAAGACGGGATTCTCGTCAATCAGCGCAACGCTGGGATTGTACCTCGGTGGTAAAGACGTCGATATTGCCCTCACCGACGCGAATATGGTGGCTACGGGCGGTCTTAACGGCAAGTATGTAAAAAAAGCTGCCAACGAATACGAAGTTTACAATAAAAACACCCATAAAGACGCCACCGAAACTTATAATTACAGTGGCAGCGCGAAAGGCGGCACGGTGCTCTTCGACTACGTCATCAAGGAAGACATTTCTGAAAGCGTTTACAATGCAAAAACCGCAAGCGCAACGGCGTCTGCTGCCGACGAGTACGAAGAAACCAAACGCGTCGAAATGAACCTGGACAGTTTCGGTCTTGCAACCACCCCCGACGAGAACAAACCCACTTCCCCGAAAGGCTGGACAAAGACGTCCCTGACCAAGGATACTGATACCGAGCAACTTCAAAGCGGCGTCATTTACAGCACCGATTACAAAGCGCACAGCGGCGAATCCTGCCTGATTATCCCTTACCTTAACACGGCGGGCGCAAGCTATTACGCAAGCGATGCAAAGACGCTCACGAAAGACGGCTTCTATAAGATTTCCGTCTGGGCAAAATTGTCCGAAGGTCACACCGGCAAAGCGTATATCACGCTTGTCGCGACAAACTACGGCGAAAACAGCAAGTACGTTGACTACGCTTCGCAGACAATCGAGGTCAACAGCACCGACTGGAAAGAGTACGTGTTCTTCATCAAAGCGCCCTCGTCCGACACGAAAATCGACAAGTACGGCGAGAATGCGAAAGACCTTTCTCTCAAAATCCGTCTGGGCTTTGGCGAATCTGCCGATAATAAAGCAAGCGGATACGTGCTGTTCGACGACGTCCTTATCGAAAAGCTCGATGTGAAAGCGGACGAATTCGACAAACACGTTAACGACTTCAAGGCGGCACACGCAGACCTTACGGTCAACACCGTCAAGTACAGCGCAATCGACAAAGAAGAAGAAACCACTCCCGATAAAGAGCCCGATAAGGAAAACAACAAAGACAGTGGCAAGAACTTCAACTGGGTTATCTTCACTTCGGTAGCGTTCGGCGCAATCGTCGTCATCGCAGTTGCGGCATTCTTCATCAAAAAGTACCTGCCCAAACACAAGGAAGGCAAACAACAAGTCGATAAGAAAAAGACTTCCAAGAAGAAGGAAGACGATTACAAGAACCTTAACGACTAATTGAACTTAACGAAAAACCTCGGTTTCCGCCGAGGTTTTTTTGCGCCGTTTTTCCATATAAAAAACGCACCGCCTGTGCGATGCGCTTGTGTTTTTTCGTTAAAACGGTTTCGGATTTTTGTTTTTATAAGTACAAAACGAAAACTCGTATTGTCCGTTGTTTATGAGTTCCGATTCGCTTTCAAGCGACCAGCAGGGAATCTCGTCAAGGTTTTCAAAAAAGACCTGCGCCTGTCCGTCCGCCCTGACCTTCGTGATGTACGCCGTATCGCAATAAGGTAACATGGTTTTGTAAAACATTGCCCCGCCGATAATGAACACGTCGTCGGTGTCGTAGGCGGAAAGGGTTTTTGAAAGTTCGTCAAGGTTTCTCACGATGACGACGTCGTCGCGCTCCTCGCCGTCGGGCCAAAGCACGATATTCACGCGGTTTTTCAGTGGTTTGCCGCCCGGGAAACTTTTTAATGTGTTACTGCCCATCACGACAACCTTATTAAGCGTCGTTTCGCGGAAAAACCTCATATCTTCGGGGATTGCAAACAACAACCCGTTGTTTTTGCCGATGCCCCAATTTTCGTCGACTGCAACTATCGTTTTCATCAGATTGCCACCTCGATTTTTTTGTCAAGGTCGTTGAATTTGTAGCCTTCCAACCTGAAATCGTCGACGGTGAAATCGTAAAAGTTTTTGACGTCGGGATTTATCCAGAACTTCGGCGCGGGATACTGCGGCTTTTCAATGACTTCCTTGATAATCGGCACGTGACGGTCGTAAATATGAGCGTCGGCGATGACGTGCACGAGTTCGCCCGCTTTCAGCCCCGAAACCTGTGCAAACATATGCAAAAGCACGGCGTATTGCACGACGTTCCAGTTGTTTGCGGTGAGTGTGTCCTGACTTCTTTGGTTCAGAATACCGTTTAAGGTGTCGCCCGAAACATTGAAAGTCATGCTGTATGCACAAGGATACAAATTCATTTCGTGCAGGTCGTCGAAGTTATAAATATTCGTCATAATGCGGCGGCTTTGCGGATTGTTTTTCAAATCGAAAAGCACGCGGTCGACCTGATCGAACTCGCCTTCCTTATAAATTGATTTTTTCGCAAGCTGATATCCGTACGCTTTCCCGATGCTGCCGTTTTCGTCCGCCCAACTGTCCCAGATTCTGCTTTTCAAATCGTGGACGTTGTTGGATTTTTTTTGCCATATCCACAAAATTTCGTCGATTGCGGACTTGAAAAACGTCCGCCTTACGGTGATTATCGGAAATTCTTTTTGCAAGTCGTAGCGATTTACGACGCAAAACTTCTTGACGGTGTGCGCGGGCGTGCCGTCTTCCCAATGCGGGCGGACTTCCTTGTCGGTATCCCACACGCCGTTTTCAAGAATATCTTTGACGTTTTCAACGAATACTTTGTCTGCGTAACTCATATGCAACCTCTTGTTTTCCATATAATATTATCATAACGCGGCGCGAAAGGCAAGAAATTGCCCGCCGATTATGCCATACAATATAAATACTGTATATTAAAAATATATTGTATATCAAAAAACATTTGACACACGTTTGCTGCGCTTGTTATTATGGTTTTACGGGCAACCGATTTTCAGGGTAAGGAGAAATTATGAAAAATCTTTCGTCAAACGACAAAAAATGCGTTTACGGTATTATTTTATCGTGCGTCATTATGGTGTTCGGCATACTGTTCCTTGTCAACGCGATGGGCGTTGCAAACTTTTACAAAAGTTATGCCGCAATCAAAAACCCCCTTGCAAAATATCTTGTCGTCATTTTAGTAATGGCAACGGGCATTATGCTGTTTTCAAACGTCGCACTGCGCTTTGAAGACGATAAACTGAGAAAACGTCTGACGATTTTCATCACGGCGTTTGCGTTCATTCTGACAATTCCTTTGACTTACGTACTCATCGCAATGCTTCCCTTCCACGCAAAGTACAATATGGCGGACGTCGAAAACGCAATCGACGCGGCGCGCCTTGCTCATCCCGAGTACACGACCGCGCAGGTCAACGAAGCCGCCGGAAAAGCGTTGGGACTTTCGGGCTTCGGCAACATTATGGGCGTACATACCATTTACGAAGGCTTTGAAATGTGGTTCAAGGACGGCGCGTTTATCTGGGTAGTATTCGTGTTTATGGCAATCATTGGCGTCGTATTCCTGATTGAGCCGCTTGCCGCAGGCATCTGCGTCGTGAAAGGCAAAATCCTTTTATTGTTCTCAAAGGACGAAAACGGAAAATTCCACCTTTTCCGCGTTGCGGAACTTCCCGTCCTTAAAAAACGTCGCGAAAACGAAATTTACGAACGCGCGGCATAAGAATTTAATCAACCAACAAACGAAAAGCCTTGCAAGAACGCAAGGCTTTTATTTTTTGTTCGTATTTTGTTTTTCTTATTCCGAGAAAAGATTTCTTGCGGTGAGCACGCCCATAAGCGACGCCTGCATAAGTCCGCGCGTCCAGCCCGAGCCGTCGCCGAGAGTATAAAGGTTTCTGACGCTCGTTTCAAAACGTTCGTCAATTTCCACCTTATTGCTGTAAAACTTGATTTCGGGGCTGTATAACAGGGTTTCCTTGCCCGCAAAGCCCGGCACGACTTTATCGACCGCTTTTATGAAGTTGATGATATTCGACATCGGACGATAAGGCATTGCCGCCGTGATATCGCCTGCAACCGCGTCGGGAAGCGTGGGGCGCACGTTGCTTCTTGCAAGTTCTTTTTCCCAGGTGCGTTTGCCGTCAAGGATATCGCCGAAGCGTTGCACGAGGATTTGTCCGTTGCCAAGCATATTCGTGAGTTCCCCGACCTTTCTTGCGTATTCGATCGGCTGATCGAAAGGTACGCGGAAGTGGTGCGACGACAAAATCGCGACGTTGGTATTTTTGGATTTTTTATCCTTGAAACTGTGTCCGTTTACGACGGCAAGCCCGCCTTCGTAATTTTCCTGCGAGACGAATCCGCCGGGGTTCTGGCAGAACGTGCGGACTTTATCGTTGTACGGCGGGACGTAACCGATAAGTTTGCTTTCGTACAACACATCGTTGACTTCTTCCATAACTTCGTTGCGGCACTCAACCCTGACGCCGATATCGACGACGCCCGCACGGCGTTTTATGCCGTACTTTCTGCACAGATCGTCAAGCCAGTCCGCGCCGACGCGACCGACTGCCACAACCACTCTTTCCGCCTTTATGACGAATTCTTGCTTTGTAACGTTGTTGATGAAATGCGCGCCTTCGCACACTCCGTCGTTTATGATAAGGTCGCCCGCCGACGTGTCGAAAAGAATGTTCACGCCGTTGTCGATAAGGAATTTTTCAATGCGGGAATACACCTCGTGCGCCTTTTCCGTTCCGAGATGGCGAATGGGACAATCGACGAGTTTCAGTCCTGCTGCGATTGCGCGACGACGAATTTCTTTGACCTTAACGTCTTCGCTGTTTGCGCCCTCGATTTTCTTATCCGCGCCGAAATCAAGATAAATCCCGTCGGTGTAGTCGATAAGTTCCTGCACGGTGTCGTAGCCGATAAGCTCGGGAAGGTCGCCGCCGACTTCAGGCGACAGAGAAAGTTTCCCGTCGGAAAACGCGCCCGCGCCAGAAAAGCCCGTGGTGATGTTGCAGTAAGGTTTGCAATTTACGCACTTGCCCGTTTTGTTTTTCGGGCAGTGTCGTCTGTCGATGTTTCGTCCCTGTTCGACGATGGTGATGGTTTTGTCGCTGTTCTTACGGATAAGTTCCAGCGCCGTGAAAATACCCGACGGTCCCGCACCTATAATCAGGACGTCGCTTTTGATTTCAGACATATTATATCTCCAAAAATGTTTTGTTGTTTGTATAAATTTCAACGGGCACGTTGCTTCCGTTGTCTTTGACCGCGCGACGGAAAAGTCTGAGCGGATTGAGATAAGGTCGCGTCGCATGCTCGCGCGTGGTGCACACTATAATCTTATCGGGGTGGAATTTAAGCGCCATCGGCACGGAATATTTCGCGTTTTCTTTGGTCGACATGGATTTCCCTTCCAGCAAGATTACGCTTTCGTCGATATTGCCGCGGCGTTTCAGTTCTTTGAGCATGGCGTCGGCTTCGGTGACGTCCACTTTGGGATTGGCGCGTCCGCCCGACAGAATAATTTCTTCGGGCGAATACTCCTTATAAAGTTTTTCGGCAAGGTCCAGACGCTTCCTTGCAAGCGCGGATAACGTACCGTTATCGTTCATTCTGTTTCCGAGAATAACCGCAACTATCATTGACTATTTTTCAACCTCGTCCGGGGCTTCCGATATTTTGTCCGCCGCCGTTTCCTGTTCAAAAATTTCATCCGGTGTTTCCGCATCGGAAGATGCTAAATCGTTTTCGAGTTCGTTTACGTCCGCGCCGTCAAGCACGACTTCCGCGTTGCCTTCCGCCGCAAGTTTGCGCCTTGCGATTTCGGCGCAGATTTCGTCGTAACGTTCCTCGTTTATGTTGTACTTCTTAAAGTATATCGCAAAACTTCCAAGGAGAATCACAAGGGGCAGCAACGTCATGAACGCAAACATTGTCTGATATTGCCATTTTGCGACCTTCGTTTTTTCGTTTGTGTGAATGATGTCTTCGATTTTTGCGACGTTTTCGGTTTCGATGGACTTTTTCTTTGCCTCGATAAGTTTCGTCTGCTCTTCCTTTGAAAGGGAGTCGAAATTCGGGGTTTCGTCTTTCACGAGTTGTTCCACCTGAATCGCAAGTTGTCCCGCCTCGTAGTCGGCGTTGGAAATCGCCTTGTTGGTGGGGTTAAGACCAAGTGCGAGAACGACAAGCGTCGTAATGCCGACGACCGCCGCGCTGCCGAGTTTCGCAGTGAAAGGACGGCACGCAAATATAACGCCTTCGTCGCGCATTCCCGTCGTATATTCGTTGTATTCGACCGTGTTCGCGACCGAAATCGTAAGCACCTGATAAAACAGCGTCTGTCCGAAGAACGCGCACGTTCCCGTAAGTCCCGTGAATATGAACGTAACGGGAATCAATACTTCGCCGATTTTGAAGCCGACTTTGTCCGCGTCGGGGTTTATGCCCGTCGTAAGACTTATGACGAACATCAGAAGATATCCGACGATAATCATAATCATCGACAACTTTGAAATCCAGCGTCTGGAATGCTTTTTGCACATCATCGGGAAAAACACAATGACAAGCGTCGATACGCCCGAAATAACCGTGAACAGCGTGACGAGAAGTCCCTGATATGCAAAGCGATAATAAATCCAGTAACT
>UMCA01045744.1_pt1 | contig 12856 bp, 9 predicted proteins | sample 1964111 | NCBI WGS metagenome assembly UMCA01 (sample SAMEA4835956, study PRJEB28245) | human gut metagenome | biome: gut microbiome; material: fecal sample | place: Denmark | collected 2008
TGGCTTCCGTTACTTCAATGCCATGTCTTTCGGCTACTGCTATAGCTACAAGTGCATTTCTTACATTATGTTCTCCGAGAACGTTAAGCCTTGCATCATAAGAGCCTTTATTTTTTATATTAACGGTAAAATCAACACCACCGTTTTTTACTTTTATATTGGTTGCAAAATAGTCATTATCATTTCCGAGCCCGAAAGTAATTATCCTGTGTCTCAGTTCTGATTTGTGCTTGTTTAAAATCGCATCATCACCATTAATAAATACAATTCCATCCTTTGCATGGATTGCATCCTGGATATGGAATTTTTCTTCACATATACCGTCTCTGGTCTTAAGCTGTTCTATGTGGGATACGCCTATATTGGTGATAACCGCGTCATCCAGTTCCACCAGTTCTGAAAGCCTTGACATCTCTCCACGCATGCTCATTCCCATCTCTATTACGGCAATCTGGTCATCAGGACTCATTTTCAGCAATGTAAGAGGTACACCAATCTGGCTGTTGCTGTTTCCGCTTGTCTTAAATACCTTATATCCTGCTGAAAGTGCACATGCTATCATTTCTTTGGTGGTAGTTTTACCGACACTGCCTGTTACACCGATTTTTGGCATAATCATAAGCTTACCGTAATATTTACCTATTTCCTGTAAAGCCATTGTAGTATTGCTGACCCTTATATATGGCACATTTCCTGTCATTTCGTCATGTTCGCTTGTCAATACCGCCACAGCTCCGTTGGCTATCGCAGAATCGATAAAAGTATGGGCATCCACTCTTTCTCCTATAATCGGTACAAAAAGTGAGTTTTCTTTTATCGAATTGGAATCTGTACTTACATTTTCAATCGGTATATTCATATCACCGCAAAGCACTTCACCCTTTGTGGCTTTTACGATATCTCTTACATAAAAATTCTGCATAATTCAACTCCTTTAAAGGTGAAAATTAAAATAGGCCTGTAATTTTACCTGTTGTTTCGTCAAAGTCAATATTATCAGCCGCCGGTACTTTAGGAAGACCCGGCATTGTCATTATAGAACCTGTAAGAATAACAACAAATCCTGCTCCTGCACTTACATAAGCATCCCTTACGTTAAGGGTAAAACCTTCAGGGCGTCCAAGCTTAGTCTGATCATCTGAAAGTGAATACTGTGTCTTTGCCATACATACAGGGAAATTTGCAAATCCCATTTTTTCTATCTTGTCAAGCATTTTGGAAGCTGCCGGTGCAAAACTTACATCCTTTGCTCCATAAATCTTGATTGCTATGGCTTTAACTTTATCTTTAAGTCCCATATCATCTGAGTATGTCAATGTGAATGGTTTCTGTTCTTTTTCGATTGCTTTAAGAACCTTATTTGCAAGTTCAATTCCGCCTTCTCCACCCTTTTCCCATACTCTGGCAAGAGCAAATTCACAACCCATTCCTTCAACATGTTCTTTGATGAAGTTATGTTCTGCTTCTGTATCTGTTGCGAAAGCATTAAGTGTCACAACAACATTAAGTCCGAAGTTCTGCATATTCTCAATATGCTTATCAAGATTAACGATTCCTGCTTTAAGAGCTTCAAGATTTTCTTCAGAAAGATTCTCTTTCTTAACACCACCATTGTATTTTAATGCCTTAACAGTAGCTACTATAACTACCGCATCAGGACGTAAACCTGTCTTACGGCATTTAATATCAAGGAATTTTTCTGCTCCAAGGTCAGCACCAAAACCTGCCTCAGTTACAACATAATCAGATAATTTAAGTGCCATTTTTGTAGCTCTTACAGAGTTGCATCCATGGGCAATATTGGCAAAAGGTCCTCCATGGACAATTGCAGGATTTCCCTCCAGTGTCTGTATTATATTAGGCTTAATTGCATCTTTTAAAAGTGCTGCCATCGCGCCTGTGGCATGTAAATCACCTGCTGTCACAGGTTCTCCTGCATAATTATATGCAACAATTATTTCCGAAAGTCTTTTCTTTAAATCAGCCATATCTGTTGCAAGACAGAGAATTGCCATAATTTCAGAGGCAACTGTTATTACAAAATGGTCTTCCCTTACCACTCCGTCAGCCTTTGCACCAAGTCCGACTACGATATTCCTGAGAACTCTGTCATTCATATCAAGACATCTTTTCCATACAACCTGTCTTGTATCTATCTGAAGTTCATTGCCCTGCTGGATGTGGTTGTCAAGAAGCGCTGCAAGAAGGTTATTGGCACTTGTTATTGCGTGAAAGTCACCTGTAAAATGAAGATTAAGATCTTCCATAGGTACTACCTGGGAATATCCTCCACCTGCGGCACCGCCTTTAATACCAAAACATGGTCCAAGGGATGGTTCACGAAGTGCCGCCATTGTCTTTTTGCCAAGCTTGTTAAGTGCTTCCGTAAGACCGATACTGATTGTTGTCTTGCCCTCTCCGGCCGGGGTTGGATTAATCGCAGTTACAAGAATAAGTTTGCCGTCTTTATTGCCTGCTACTCTTTTTTCAAGTTCATCGGTTAATTTTGCTTTGTACTTTCCGTAAAATTCAAGTTCGTCCTCTGCTATACCAAATCTGCCTGCAATATCACGTATATGTGACATCTTTGCTTCCTGTGCTATTTCTATATCTGATTTAAACATTCCTTTTCCTCCATAATGTTAGTTATTCTTAAGAAATTCTTCAAATTCTTCCATTGTCATCATAACTTTACGTGGCTTGGTACCCTCTTCAGGTCCTACCACACCGGCTTCCCCAAGCTGATCCATAATTCTTGCAGCCCTGTTAAAACCGATTTTAAATACCCTTTGCAGCATTCCTATCGATGCACGTTCTTTTTCTATGATAAATCTGCCCGCATCGGCAAAATACTGGTCCCTGTCACCGGAAAAAGCCTGACTTTCTTCAAATTCAGGATTACTCAGGTGATTTTCTATTTCTTCACTGTATCCGGTCTCATTGCTATTTTCCTTAATAAAATCAACAACCGCCGATACCTCTTCGTCAGATACGAATGCGCCCTGTACTCTCGCCGGTTTCTGATAGCCCTGTGGATAAAACAGCATATCACCCTTACCGAGAAGTTTTTCTGCTCCTACCATATCAAGTATTGTTCTTGAGTCAACACCGGATGATACCGAAAATGCAATTCTTGAAGGAACATTGGCTTTGATAAGACCTGTTATGACATTAACACTTGGTCTCTGGGTAGCAATAATAAGGTGGATACCTGCCGCTCTGGCAAGCTGTGCAAGTCTTACTATGGCATCCTCTACATCTCCTGATGCAACCATCATAAGGTCTGCAAGCTCATCAATGATTATAACAATCTGTGCCATAACCTCAGGAAGCTCTTTGCCTTCCTCAGGTTCCATTCCCGATATCTTTTCATTAAAGCCCTTCATATCCCTTACGCCGTAAGTTGCAAAAAGCTGATATCTTTTCATCATTTCCGCCACAGCCCAGTTAAGTGCCGCGGCTGCTTTTTTAGGATCCGTTACAACAGGTGTAAGGAGGTGGGGTATTCCGTTATATACGCTAAGCTCCACAACCTTTGGGTCAACCATTATAAGCTTCACCTCTTCAGGTCTTGCCTTAAAAAGAATACTCATAATAATAGTATTAATACATACCGATTTACCCGAGCCGGTTGCACCCGCAATAAGAAGGTGGGGCATCTTAGCAATATCTGCCATTACTATCTGGCCTGCGATGTCTTTACCTGCCGCAAAAGCAATTTTAGACTTGGCATCCCTGAATTCTTTGCTGGCAATAAGGTCTCCAAGCATTACGCCGGAATTTTCTTTATTAGGTACTTCAATTCCGACAGCAGCCTTTCCGGGGATTGGTGCTTCAATTCTTATGTCCGCCGCTGCAAGATTGAGCTTTATATCATCCGCAAGGGAAACTATTTTGCTTACCTTAACGCCCTGTTCAGGCTGCAATTCATATCTTGTAACTGCAGGTCCCCGGCTTACATCCGTTATTGTAACGTTAACACCAAATGTAGCAAGTGTCTGCTGTAATTTGCCTGCTGTTGCCCTGAGTTCGTCCTTGCCGTCATTCCCTTTGGGATTTCCGCTGCTTCTCTTTAAAAGGCTTACAGGAGGAAGTTTGTATTTATTGTTTTTAGCTGTATGTGATGGTTTTACCGGTATTGCCTGTGCCTGCTCCGTCACATTACCGTGAACGGGCTCCGGTTTAAAGTTTTTTTCCTTATCAGGCTTTAGAAGCTGTTCTTTCTCAAGTTCGTTCTTTACCAGCTCCATATCAATGTAATCTTCTTCTGCCCTCTGTGGTTCTTCATTAACTATTGCTGTATTGGCAGCGGCAGTTTCCACAGTCCCGGAAGGAGGAAGTATCTCTTTAACATCCTCATAAGCCGGTTCAAAAGGAATACTCTGTTCATCCTGGAAATGTCTCATTGCATAATCTGTTGCATCAACAACATTGGCATACTCATTTTCATCAAAAGGCTTTATATCCGCTGCCTTTTCATATGAATATACATCTTCTCCTGTAGTCTCTGCATCCGCCTTTTCCATGCGTGTATCCGTTGTTATTCCGTCGACTTTCACGGAAGAACGCTTTTTCTTAGGAGGCATCTTCTCACTTGCCTTAAGTTCTTCCATTCGTTCTTTTTCTTTACGCTTAACTGCAACGTCCGCTTTGTACGCTTCCATATCACGTTTTGCGGCGTTGTATACTTTTTTGCTGTTCTTTTTAACACCGCCGATAAACGAATGTTCTGTTATGATAACCGCTGCTATAATTATTAGTACAACCGTAAAAATATATGCACCTGCATTACCAAACAGTTTACTAAAAAGCAGACACAGCATGCCGCCAAAAAAACCTCCGCCGTTCTTATGTGTGCTGGAATTTATGTAAAAATCACCGACATTCCATTCTCCACTGTGGCTTCCGGAAATCAGCTGTATCAGAGTACATAAAAAAATCAGTTCAAACAATACTGCAATAAGTTTGACTCTGGCAATCGAACTATTCTTATTGGACATTGCAAAAATTACCGCAGCAAACAGAAGAATCGGGAAAATATATGCAAGTATTCCGAATAGCCCGAAGAAAAATGCGCTTATACCTTTACCTACAATTCCTCCTACGCCGAAATTGGCAAGAAAAAATATAACGCAGAGTGCCATCAATATTAATAAAACCGCTTCTGTAATAAGTTTATCATTATATTTTTTTGCAGCGGGCTTTTTTCTGCCTGCCGGCTTCTTTTTCGTCTGTCCGTTTTTACTGCCTGTAGCCATAAAAAAGTTCAGCCTCCTGTTATTTTATAAATGAAAGGATTATTCCTGCCACACCGGCAATGATGCAGTAGATTGAGAATCCCTTGTAACTCTTATTTTTTATAAGTCTTAGCATAAATTTAATAGCAAAATATCCGCTTACTGCCGCTGTAATTGTTCCAAGAACATATCCCGGTAAATCAGCAGAACCGAATACAACATTCCTGTTGCCGCCAAGTTCAACTATAACGGCTCCAAGTACAGCCGGTATGGACATAAGGAATGAGTATTTAATCGCCAACTGTTTATTAAAGCCAAGCATCATTCCTGTTGCTATTGTTGCACCGGATCTTGAAATTCCCGGCAGTGTTGCAACACCCTGTGCGACACCGATAAAATAAGCATCCGAATATTTTGCCTTGTTAATTTTCATGGTATTGTCACTCTTCTTGTCTGCAAGCATAAGAAGTCCGGATGTAATCATAAGACATATTCCCACAAACCACAGGGTATTTGTTGCAAGCTCGGTAAAATTCCTGCCGAGAAGTCCTATAAGTCCTGTGGGAATAGTTGAAATTATAATCATTAACACAAGTTTTTTATAATTGGAATTAACCACCTTAAAATATGTATACTTCGTATCCCCACGCCGTCTTTTTATAAAAACTATAAAATTAGCAAAGATAATAAGAAGCATCTGAAAAAACTCCTGAATCATATGCCATATATCCTCATGGAATACAATTATGATTGCAATCAGTGTTCCAAGATGAAGCAATACATTAAAATATATTTCCGAATCAAGATTTGTACCAAGAATCTTACCAAAAATAGCCAGATGTCCGGAACTGCTCACGGGTAAAAATTCCGTAAGTCCCTGAACCAATCCCAATAAAATTGACTTCAGTATATTCAAAGTTCATTCCTCCTATAAAGACATTCTCCTAATTATACCATTTCACCTTTATTTTGACAAATGAATTTCAATTTATTCCACGCTTTGTCAATACTGCCGTTTTCATCAATAAGTCCGGCTTCCACTGCTTCTTCCCCAACAAGAATAGTGCCTAAATCACTGGACATCATCGAAGTATCCATCATCATTTTTTCTATACTTTCTTCGCCGCATCTGCTGTGCTCCGATATGAAACGCACTATTCTGTCCTGTATGGATCTGAACTGCCTATAGGTCTGTCTGGTTCCTAATATTGTTCCCGTCATTCTTACAGGATGGATAACAACGGTTGCACTTTTCACTATAAATGAGTAATTCGCAGCCACCGCTATGGGTACTCCTATGGAATGACTTTCCCCTATTACAAGAGACACCGTAGGCTTACTAAGCCCAGCTATCATTTCCGCAAGGGCAAGCCCCGCTGAAACATCTCCTCCCATAGTGTTAATAACAAATAAAACACCATCAACATCATCATTATTTTCTATGGACACAAGCCTTGGAATTATTTCATCATATTTTGTGTTTTTATCAGAACTGCCTCCGTCGTGTCCTTCAATTTCTCCCAGAATATATATTGTTTCAAACATAAATGCCACCTCCGGCAATATTATTACCGAAGATGGCATATTTATTCACATTATACCGTTGCAGCTTTTAAAGCCTGTTCTATATCTGCAATGATATCCTCAACATTTTCTGTACCAACGGAGAATCTGATTAAGTCAGGATTAACGCCTGCTGCCTTAAGCTGTTCATCCGTAAGCTGTCTGTGTGTATGGCTTGCAGGATGTAAAACAGAAGTTCTGCTGTCCGCAACATGCGTAACGATTGCCGCAAGTTTAAGATTATCCATAAATTTTATGGCAACGTCCCTTCCGCCCTTAAGTCCGAAGGTTACAACACCACAGCTTCCGTTTGGCAGGTATTTTAACTGACGGTCATGATATTTGTCCCCTTCAAGGTCAGGATAATTAACCCATTCCACTTTTTCATTATTTTTAAGATATTTTGCAACCGCAAGCGCATTGGCACAATGACGTGGCATACGAAGGTGAAGGGTTTCAAGTCCGAGGTTAAGTAAAAAACAGTTATTTGGAGAAGGTATAGATCCTAAATCCCTCATAAGCTGTGTTGTACATTTTGTTATGTAAGCCATTTTTCCAAACTTCTCGGCATAAATAATTCCATGGTATGACTCATCTTTTGTTGTAAGTCCCGGGAATTTATCTTTATGTGCCATCCAGTCAAAGTTACCGCTGTCAACGATGCATCCGCCTACCTGTGTTGCGTGTCCATCCATATATTTTGTTGTGGAATGGACAACTATATCTGCACCAAATTCAAATGGTCTGCAGTTAATAGGTGTCGCAAAAGTATTGTCTACAACAAGAGGTATCCCATTTTTATGTGCAACCCTTGCAAAAAGCTCAATATCAAGAACTTCAAGTGTAGGATTAGAAATTGTCTCACCAAAGATTAGTTTTGTATTAGGTCTTATAGCTGCCTGTAACTCTGCCTCATCGGCCTCAGGTGATACAAAAGTACAATCAATTCCAAGTTTCTTCATTGTTGTTCCAAGAAGGTTATATGTTCCTCCGTAAATTGCGGAAGAAGCTACAATATGTCCACCTGCTTCACATATATTAAACATGGCATAAAAGTTAGCTGCCTGTCCTGAAGAAGTAAGCATCGCACCTACACCGCCCTCAAGATCACATATCTTAGCGGCAACCGCATCATTGGTAGGGTTCTGAAGCCTTGTGTAGAAATATCCCGTATCTTCAAGGTCAAACAATCTGCCCATCTGGTCACTTGTGTCATACTTAAATGTTGTGCTCTGATAAATAGGTAAAACTCTTGGTTCCCCTTTCTTTGGTGTGTATCCGCTCTGTATACACTTTGTTTCAATTTTGTAATTGCTCATCGTCAATACCTTCCTTTTTTTCTATTTTTGTTATTTCTACTTTTCTGATTACATTACCTGTAACTTCCAGTATTTTAAAGCTGAATCCATATGCTTCAATAACCTCTGTCTCATTTTCAGATGCGATTCTGCCAAGTTTTGATATTAAAAATCCATTAAGTGTCTCAAAACCATCGCTTTCAATTTTAATTCCCAACAAACTGTTAATATCTTCTATATCTGTGAGACCATCCACCACATAAGTATCGTCTCCTGCATATTCAACCACTTCTTCCTCATCGTCATATTCATCAAGGATATTGCCTACTATTTCTTCTATAATATCCTCCATTGATACGATTCCCGCTGTCTGTCCATACTCATCCACGACAATACCCATGTGGATTTTTTTCTCCTGCATATCCTTAAGCATATCGTCTATGTCCATTGTTTCCGGAACCATATAAGGTTTTCTTAAAAGACCTTTTACATCCTTAAGCAGTTTCTTACGGTTAGGAATATTTCTGTAAAAAATAAGTGCGTCCCTTATATGTATTGTTCCTACAATATTATCAATATCACCTTCATAAACGGGGAACCTTGAATATTTACCTTCTATATGGTTCTGGATAAAATTGTCAAGTGTAATGGTACTTTCCACCGCTTCTATATTGCTTCTGTGTGTCATTATATCACCGGCATGTTTATCTCCAAGTTCAAAAATATTGGTAATCATTTCAGCCTCTCCGGCCTCCAAAACGCCCTGCTCCTGACCTTCATTAACCATTGTAATGATTTCTTCCTCTGTAACATTTTCCTCAGCATCAGGATTTTTAATGCCAAAAATTCTTAAGATTCCTTTTGCAATCATGGTTGTAACAAAAACAACCGGTGAAAGCACAAGCATAAGAAAACGCACGTACTTTACAAGTCTGATTGCTGTCCTTACAGGTTTGCGTCTTCCACACTTTTCAGGTATTATAACTCCAAATATTATAAAAACAAGTATCATGGCAGCTGCAAGTACAATATATATCCACGTTTTGTCTCCGTTGACAGACTGAATAACTCTCCTTGCCAGGGAACCCAATATGTAACTTCCGGCAATGATGTTGGTAATATACACAATTATGTTCACTGTGTCATTAAATCGTGACGGAGATTCAAGAATCTTAGAAATCATCTCCCTGTATTTTGCCTTGCCTTCCTTGCTTTCGGCTATATCGTTGGGGCTTAGCGTCCGTATTGCTGCGTTAAATGCATACAGAATAACATCAATTGTCAGAAAAAAAACAAATAAAACTATTCCAATACCAAAATGGCCATAGACCATAACAAATCTCCTTCTTATGTATTTTGTATCTCAAGGCTTGTTATAAGTGCCTCATTAACTTTTGTTATTATTTCATTATCAAGATGGCATACTTTATCCTTAAGTCTTGCCTTATCTATAGTTCGTAACTGTTCGAGTAAAATAACGGAATCTTTAATCATATCATACCTTTTTGAATCAATTTCAACATGCGTCGGAAGTTTATGTTTCATTCGTGAGGTAATTGCTGCTATTATCACAGTGGGACTGTGCCTGTTCCCTGTGTCATTCTGGACAATAAGTACGGGTCTTACACCACCCTGTTCAGAACCAACCACAGGTCTTAGGTCAGCATAAAAAATGTCTCCCCTTTTAATATTCAAGTAACACACGACCTTTCGTTTATGATATAAGCATTATCTCCAGTATCATGTGTGTTTATTCAATACTAAACGTATTTTCTCTCTACTCTTTCAGAAATATCACATACAAATTCATAATTAAATCTTCCTGAAAGTTCTCCTACTTCTTCAAATGTAATCTCTTCGCTACCGTCTTTTCCGACAACCGTTACCACATCTTCAACATTAACATCCGGTATATCGGTTACATCAATCATCATCTGATCCATACATACCCTGCCAACAACCTTTGCCTTTTTTCCATGGATAAGTACATATCCTTTATTGGAAAGCGACCTTGGGTAGCCGTCGGCATATCCAATCGCAACAGTTGCAATCCTCATCGGTCTGTCTGTCACAAAAGTTCTTCCATAGCTTATGCTTTCACCGGCACCCAGTTCTTTTACAAAAATAACATGGGTCTTAAGTTCAAGCGCAGGGTAATATTTCATTGATGCGTCCACTTCGTCACTTGGCTTAAGTCCGTATAAAATAATACCTTCCCTTACCATGTCAAGCTTATATTCCGGCAGATCGATTATTGCCGCACTGTTGGCACAATGTCGTATTTTGAATTGGATGCCTCTTTTTTCAAGTTTTGAGATAACATCCATAAACAATTCAAACTGATGCTTTGCATAACTTTTATCCGCGCTGTCCGCCGTTGCAAAATGCATGAAAATTCCTTCGCAGTCAAGTCCTTCATAACCTGTAAGTTCTGCTATATCATCTATAGCTTCTTCATTTACAGGAAAACCGATTCTGTTCATTCCGGTATTAATCTTAATATGGCACTTCGCTGTAATTCCTATCCTTACGGCACATTCTGATATATCTTTTGCCATATCCTTTGTAAGCATGGCAAAAATAATATTATTTCTTATGACAGATTCATATTCTGCTTTGCATACATATCCAAGTACAAGTATCGGATTGTCAACGCCGCTTTCCCTTAATGTAAGAGCTTCCCTTACGGTTGCAACGGCAAATCCGTATACTTTATCTTTAATTGCTCCTGCTACTTCCACAGCACCATGTCCGTAAGCGTTAGCTTTTACAATTGCCATTATTTTGGTGTCACTACCGACTCTTTTTTTTGCTTCTTCTATATTTTTGTATATCGAATCAAGATGAATAACCGAATATGTCCTTGTAAATTCTTTCATTTCAATTTTCCTTTTCTATTTATTAACTGCCTTTCCCAGTATATTTACAACGTCTCCTGCCATAACAGAATGTGAACCCTGTTCTTCTTCCGCTATCTCACCGGCAATTCCGTGTAAATATACACCCATACAGGCTGCTGAAAATGGTTCTATCCTAAGAGAGAGCATTCCCGCAATAACACCGGTCAGTACATCGCCCATGCCTGCTTTAGACATTGCTCCTGTTCCTGAGGAATTTATATATGCCCTGCCATTTTCACAAGGCTCTGCGACAACAGTGACTGCGTTCTTCATAACAAGAATGACGTTAAATTCTTGTGCAAAACATTTTGCAGCTGCAACACTGTCATTTAGAAGTTCTTCTTTGGTAAGCCCCGTAAGTCTCATAAATTCACCGATATGTGGTGTAATTATAGCAACATGGGAATAACTTTTCAATAATGATATATCTTCGGCAATAATATTTAACGCATCCGCATCTATAATAAGTGGGACTTCGCAGCGTTTAAGGACCTCTTCCGTTATATTATGTGCTGTTATATCTTTTGAAAGTCCGGGACCAAGAATAACGCATGTGGCTTTCTTTAAACTTTTTTCAAGCATGCAGCAATAATTATCTTCGTTATAACCCGTTACAATTGCTTCCGGAAGTAGTTTTTTAATTATATCCGTATTACTTTCATAGGTAAGAATCTCCACAAGTCCCGCACCTGTCCTATAGGCTGAAGCTCCGCTTAAATATGCGGCTCCGCTCATATCACGGCTTCCTGCAATGACAAGAATTTTACCGTAGGTTCCTTTATTGGAATATGCTTTTCTGTCAGGTATTTTTCTTAAATCATCTTCTGTAAAATACATACATGGATTAAGTGTTTTGATTGCTTCCGGGCAGAAACCTATGTCTGCTACCGTGACTTCCCCGCTTAACTCTTTGCCGGGATATATCATATTACCGACCTTATTATAACCAAAAGTCACTGTAGCATCGGCTTTAACGGCTTTAGAAAGAACCGCTCCCGTTTCGGAATCTATGCCGGACGGAATGTCAACACTTACCACAACATTATTGGAACAGTTAATCAGATCTATCACATCAGCATATATTCCTTCGACATTCCTTGAAAGCCCTGTTCCAAAAATACCATCTATTATTATATCATATTCCGGTATGGCAGAAACGTTCACAAAGTTGAGACCACTGTTCCCGGCAATCGTCATTTGTGTGGCAAATTCTTCCGTTTCCTTTCTGTCATCGTCTATTACGGCAATATCAACAGCCACACCCTGCCATGACAATATCCTTGCTGCGGCTGCTGCATCAGCTCCGTTATTGCCTTTACCGCATACCGCCAATATTCTTACATTACGTCTGAAAAGAGCAACAATCTCTGCAACCTTCATAGCTGTACTGACTGCCGCTCTTTCCATAAGAACTAAAGACGGAACACCCATCTTATCAATTGTAAATCTATCAACTTCTTTTGACATTCTGCCTGTCAATGCATACTTCATAATTATCCCTTTTTATTATCAAATATTTCTATCATATCAGGACCTAAAAGGTCGTGCATATATGAATAAATTTCTGTGTTCTTCAGTTCTTTATCCTGTTTTATAAGAACCTTTTTCTTAAGCTCGACTCTCATCTCATTTATCCATTTTCCTAAGAGCTGGATATCGTCATAATTATTGTGTATACGCCTGTAACATTCATCTATTCCCTGAATTACAAGCTCAATATTTGCATCCCTTATCCTGCCCGGAATTTCGATTTCTTCCTGTTCAAGCTTTTCTATCTTTTCTTTGGCTTCCAGAACAAGTTTCTGGTCACGCGCCATTATTTTGTTCCGTTTGGCATCAGTATCTCCTATATCCGCGG
>UMCA01003934.1_pt1 | contig 12320 bp, 10 predicted proteins | sample 1964111 | NCBI WGS metagenome assembly UMCA01 (sample SAMEA4835956, study PRJEB28245) | human gut metagenome | biome: gut microbiome; material: fecal sample | place: Denmark | collected 2008
CAATTTCAATATTTCCGGCATCATTTATTTTCGTGGTAATTGGTTTTTGGAATTGGTTTGTACTAGATGTCATTTTTGCTCCTTAACTGCGATATGCAACTTTATAATAACATATTTGAACTAAAAAATATAGACTAAATTTGAAAATTAATAAGAAAAATATTTATCAAAATCAACATCATCAAAACTACACAAAAGCATAAAAATTTCATCATCTTCGTCCATTCTTTGAAAGTTGTATTCATTAAACTTCCAATATTTGGGGTTTATGCCTTTAACTCTGACAATATCTTTTTCTTTTAAAATATTCAATTTTTTCTTCACCACATCAACTGGAAGATTAACGAGCTTAGCAAGTTCCACTGCCGTAATCCCGTCATCAGACGAGCATTTCTCTGGAGTTAGAAACATCAACTCCAGCCCGACCGATTTAAGCTCTTTATCTTCTTCGTTTTGCGTGTAACTATCCATATTTATATGATAACCGAAACATATTCTAAGGATATCCTTTATTTATATGAGTGGTTTAAATTTCAAAGTTTACATTAAAACTGCGGAGCATTTTTTCCCTTATTTCCTTGCACCTTATTTCCTTATATATATCATTTTACATCTTTTTTCTTTTGTAATAAAATAAAAACATAGATAATATTAAATTATGAGGGAATTAATAAAATGCAAGTATCTTTAAATTGGTTAAATGAATTCGTTGATTTGTCAAATGTTGAAGCATCTCAAATTGCTCATGAATTGACTATGAGTGGTTTAGAGGTTGAAGCTGTTGAAGACGTTAAACCAAGTTTTACAAATATAAAAACTGTTAAAATCGAAAAAATTGATGCTCACCCAAATTCAGACAGATTACACCTTGTGACTGTTAACACAGGTAGTGGTTTGAAAACAGTTGTTTGTGGTGCACAAAACATTGCTGAAGGACAAGTTGTTCCTTATGCAAGTGTTGGTTCACAAGTTTTGGATAGAAAAACAGGGGAGATGTTTACTTTGACTCCTGCAGTTATCCGTGGTGTTGAATCACAAGGAATGTTATGTTCTGCCGATGAACTTGGAGTTTCTGATAGGAATTATCAAGAAGAAGACGGCATTTTAATTTTGAACAGAATTTTCTCAGATGTTCAATTAGGACAAGACGTTAAAGATGTTTTAGGATTTGAAAAAGATACAGTTCTTGATGTTGCACCAACGGCAAACAGGGGAGATCAAATGTCAGTTATCGGTGTTGCCAGAGAACTAAGCTCACTATTCAATACTCCATTGAAATTTAATCCTATTGAATGCACAAAAGATTTATCAACTGACAAATTTAAAGTTGAAATTAAAGATAAAACTGTTTGCAAATACTATTCAATCGCATTATTGAAAAATATTAAAACAAAACCATCTCCGGATTGGATGAAAAAAAGGCTTTTAGCATCTGGAGTTCGTTCAATAAATAATGTCGTTGATATTACAAACTATGTAATGCTTGAATATGGTTGCCCTCTTCACGCATTTGATGCTGATAAACTTGATGGCTATCTTTGTGTAAGAAGAGCTGAAGATGGTGAAAAATTAATTACACTTGACGAGGTTGAAAGAACACTTACAACTGATTCTGTATTGATTGCAACAAAAGATAAAGGTGTTTGCTTAGGTGGTGTTTTCGGTGGTGCGAATTCTGAAATTGATGATAATACAACTTCAATCGCATTAGAAGCAGCATATTTCACTCCTGCAACTAACAGAAAATCTGCAAGAAGTGCAGGATATAGAAGCGAAGCAAGTGCAAGATTTGAACGTGGTATTGATATTGAAGCCGTAAAACCGGCTTTGATGCGTGCAATGCAATTATTGGTTGAGTATGCAGATGCAGAAGTTGTCGGAGTAGTTGAAGATGGGGAAAATAAACTTGAACCTATCGAAATCACCTTAAGATATGCACAAATTAAAAGAATTTTAGGTTGCGAAATCGCACCTGAAAGATGTATCAATATCTTAGAAAATTTAGGATTTAAAAAATTGGGTGGAAATGATGCCGCTGCTAAATTTTTAGTTCCAAGTTTCAGAGCTTACGATGTTACAAGAGAAATTGATTTGATTGAAGAAATTGCAAGAATCAATGGTTATGACAAAATTTCTCCGACATTACCATCAAAAGCTCAAACTCCAACAATTACTTTGGAAGAAAAAGTTATTAATAAGGTTAATGAAATTATGCTATCAGCAGGTTTGAACGAAATTCAAACAAGTTCACTTATCGGTAAACCGTTGTTAGACAAATTCAAAATTACTTATGATGATGAAAATGCAGTTAAAGTTTTAAACGCGGCAAGTGAAGATTATGCAATGCTACGTCAAACTTTGGCTGCCAGTGTTTTGAACTGTATGAAATATAATTTTGATAATGGTCAGAAAAATTTCTGGGCTTATGAAATTGGTAAAACATACATCAAAACAGCACCTGCTGATGAAAAATCAACCGGTGTTAAAGAAACAAGAGTTTTAGAAGGTGTTTTAACAGGTGAAGTTCAAAATTCTAAATGGCAAGTTAAAACAACTGTTGATTTCTACACTGTTAAAGGTATTTTAGAAAACTTGTTTAAGGAGTTAGATGTTTTAAGAAGAATTAAAATCGTTCCTATTGAAAAAACTGACCTTATCAACACACACAAAGCTCTTCACCCTTATAGAACTGCGGTTATTATGTTGTTAGGTAAACGTCCTCTTCCTATCGGATATTTTGGACAAGTTCACCCGACATTGATTGATAAATTGAAATTAAATCAAAATGCATTCTTGTTCAAAGTCGATTTAACAGAGTTGATTGGAGCTATTAAAGAATCTGTTCCAAGATTCAAACATATCCCTCAATATCCGGAAGTTAGACGTGATATTGCATTTATTATTAACGACGAAGTATCTTTTGATGATATTCAAAAAGTTATCAAAAGTTCTGTTAAGCAAAATATCTTCAAAGGTTCTGAAATCTTTGATGTATATCAAGGTGAACACGTTGAAGACGGTTTCAAAAGTGTTGCTTTCAGAATTAAAATGCAAGATGAAAATGCAACTTTGACAGACGAAATCATTGAACAACAAATGACTTCTGTTAGAGAAAAATTACAAAAAACTTATGCTCAAATTTCATTCAGGGAGTAATTAAATTATGAAAAAATTCATCTTATTATTGTCTGTTTTGACATTAACTTTTGGATTTGGTTTTTGCGAAAATACTTATTCAAAAGACGTAATACCTGTAAGACCAAACATTGTGACGGTTAATACTGTTGGATTGTACCAAGTAGGTAATGATGTTAGAATTTACAAAGAACCGAATGAAGAATCACAAATCCTTTACCGTGTTCGCTGGAATAATGATGAATTTTTTCCGGATACAATCGGAGCAGAAAAGTTTTTTACATTGTTTTTACCGGCAAAAGAACTTGCACTTGTTAGTGTTGTTGATGTTCTTGATGATTGGGTTGAAATTGTTTATGATAATTCAACGGGAAAAACCGGTTGGATAAAAAAAGATGACCCGTACAAATTTATGACATGGATTAATTTCTACAATATCTATGGCAAAAAATACGGTTTAAATCTTTTAAAAAGTGCTCCGGAAACTTGCAAAGACATGAAATCTTCACCTGAAGATATGGCAAAAACTATTTCAACAATGAATTATCCGCAAAAAATCAATTTGAATGTCATTCGTGGAAACTGGGCACTTGTTAGTGTTATGGATTTAGACAGAACACCAAAAACCGGATATATTCGCTGGAGATCAGATGATGGCGTTCGCTATTTCTTCCCTGACATAAAATAGTTTGACTAGATATATTTTTCAATAATTTTTTGAACTTGAATTTGAACTTCATCAATTGATTTTGTAGAATCTACAACTTTAATTCGCTGGGGTTCAAGTTTTGCAAGTTTTAAATAACCTTGTCTAACTCGGTTAAAAAATTCTTTACCGGCACTTTCCATACGGTCTTTTTCTGCACCAACTCTTTGCATTGAAGTTTCAATATCAACGTCAAAAACAAAAGTTAAATCCGGTTTTTTCCCATTTGTTGCAAGGTCATTTAATTTATTGATTTGCGCAATATCAAGTCCTCTTCCATAACCTTGATATGCAACTGTACTATCTGTGTGTCTATCACAAAGTACAATTTTACCTCGTTCAATTGCAGGATTAACAATAATATCAATATTTTGCGCTCTATCAGCCAAAAACAAAAAGGATTCACATCTGTTCGAAACTTCTCCGTCATAATTTAGTAAAATTTTTCTAATATGTTCTCCCAAACCCTTTCCCCCGGGTTCTCTTGTTAGAACAACTTCAAAACCTTTATTCTCAAGATAAGCTTTTAACAAATTTAGTTGGGTTGTTTTTCCACAACCATCTGCCCCCTCAAATGTAATAAATAAACCTTTTTGCATACAAACCTCTTTTTTTATTTAATTATAACGTAAAAAAACGAACCGTAAAACCGATTCGTTTTTTATAAAAGATAAAGCAGCCCATAAGCCGTGTTCTGTTTTAGATAATCATCTGTCTGGTATTAGGATTACTCCTAATCTCTAGCGATTTTTCCGAAGATGGCGAACAACCTTAGCCTTCGATTCAATCTTGCATCTGACCGGGGTTTACCTAGCTGATACCTTCCGATATCACTGGTGAAGCTCTTAACTCACCGTTGCACCATCGCCTGTGATAAAAAAATTTACCCATCGGCAGTCATCATTTCTGTGGCACTGTCCACCGACTCACATCGTCCGGAATTTCTCCGGCGGCCTGTTCTTAGATGCACGGACTTTCCTCACTTGTAATAATTACGAAGCGCGATTATCCGACTACTTTATCCGTTATTCTGTTACGTCTTTGTTAATTTTGATTGCACTTTGTGCCCAACTATCAGAAACAGTAATTCTTCCGTCTTGATAAATACTCATTGTAAAACGGTCAAAACCACTGGTTCTTGCAGCGCACTTTGTAGAATCCTCAAGTGTTGCACCATCAGATAAATCTACGTTGGAAGTTGTTGATTGACCACAGTTTGGAGCATCTGTTCCATTAACATCTACAACTAATGTGGCAGCCGCCGTACTAGTTGCTTTGCTTTGAAACGCGTTATCACTCAATTTCCAATTCATACCATCTTTAGTTGAGAAAGTACCTCCACCAGATACAAGACTTGAACTATTTATATCAAGCTTATCGACAAAAAGAGTTGCAAACTTTAAGCTTGCATCACCCTCCGTTTCAATTGTTTCGGTATGAGCACCTCCACCCCAAAGAGTACAGTTTGAATATCCATATCCGTCATCAAAACCGAGTCGTTTATCTGCCGTTGTTGCAGATGATTTGTCAGGATAACAAGCTTCATCATTGATGATATCTGCGACTACACTTTGTACAATGTAATAAGCTCTTTTTGCCATCATTGTATTTTGGTTTGGCATTAAGTTAAAAATAACCGGCAGTAAAATTGCACATAAAATACCAATAACACCAAGTGCAATAAGCAATTCAGACAAAGTAAATGCTTTATTAAATCTTTTCATTCCAATCTTTCCTCAATTACTCTTAAATGATAATTATATATTCATTATACCATATTGTATTGAATTTTTCAATATAATGTGTTATCATAGTAGTAGTATAACCGTTTAAAAAAGAGGAAAACAAATCATTTAGAATGTAAAATTTTGTTTACATAGTAGCAAAATAATTCATTCAGATGAGTTAATATCATATCACGTCCTTTATAATGTGTAGGAAAATAAACACGGATATTTGGGTGTAGAAGCTCGAATAAACACGAAAAAGCGAGATAGATTATGGTCGATAACAGATCTGCAGGATTTTTTGGTATCGGAGGCTCATTCAATTTCAAGAGTGGCGACATATCAGGAACAGCAGCAAAAATGCAAGATGATAAAATGGGGCAAGGCGGTGAATATTTTTCACAACGTGGAAACCAAGAGGAAGAACAAACTCCAGCCCAACAATATACAGACCAAAGTGCTGTATTACGTGCCACGTTGAACTCTCTTGCAATGATGAATGTTGCAAATGTTATCAACTCCAAAAAACATAAACGAGTAATGGACGAAGAAGATAAAATTACCGAAGATTTGAAAGAAATTTTGCGCTTAAAGAAAATGCAAACTCGTCAACAACAAAAACACAATGACGAAGACGGACTTGAAAGGTATTAGTATTACCTTAACTTTAGTGAAAAGTGAATAGTCCGTTACAGTTATTAATATTGTCATACTGAGGCTTTAGCCGAAGTATCTCATAACTTTTGACTGGATTGCTTCGCTTTCGCTCGCAATGACAGACTCGATACCCTCTCTCCATGTCCACCCCCTGCAGGAGGACCGAAATCTGTGATTTCGAGGAGGGGTAATATTATTAATTATTTTTGTGTTTGAGATTAAGATGAAAGTTGTGTTTTAATTCTATTAAATTCTTCTTGTGAAATAACGTCTTTATCTCTATAATAAACAGTTTCGCCACTTGGAGCTGTCCCTTTTCTGTATGTTGCATTTCCATTTTCAAATTTTTCTGCTTTAGGGTCTTTATCTGCCCATAATGTATCATGAATATATGAAGTATCACTTACTTTAGATGATAAAGCAGAACGTTGTTTTAATGCATCTGCATTTTCAGCATTTCTGTTTTCCATATTGTTTATAGTAAGTTTATTTTTTGTTTTTCCAGAAGATGAAATAGTTGTATCGCTATGATCTGATTTAGCATTATTTTTATCTATTGTTTTTCCTGCAGCATCAAATTGTTTAATTTCTTTTTCTTCCAATTTTGTTAAACGTTTTTGTTGTGTTGCAATTTCACTCTTTAATTCTTTAATATTTTGTTCATTAACTTTAGCTTTTTCAATAATGCCATTATTATCTTCTACTGCTTGTTTTGCTTTATCATAATTTTCTTTTGCAGTATTAACTTCTTCTTTTGCTTTCTTTTGTTCTGTTTCTGCTTCTTTCAAGTCTTTATTTGCTGTTTCTAACTCTTTCTTAGCAGTATTCAATTCTTTTTCAGCATTTGCAACTGCTTGTTTGTTAGAATCTTTTACTTGTTTAGCTGCATCTTTGGCATTTTTAGCATTATCCATAGTAGTTTTTGCTTTAGACTCAGCTTGTTTTGCTTCATTCAATTTAGTTTCTGCTTCTTTTACTTTTGCTTGAGCTGCATCATATTGAGCAGCATTTTTATCTGTTCTAGGTCCCAAAGCGCTTAATGCATTTTTAGCACTTGTTAAATTCGTTTCTGCAGCTGCAGTATTATTTTTTGCAACTTGATATTTAGACTCAGCTTCATCATAAGCAGCTACTTTCTTATCATAATCACCAGAAGCTTTGTCGTAGTCTTGTTTAGCTTTATCAACACCAGCTTGTTTGCTTTCTTGCAATTGTTTTTTAGCTTGAACTTTTTGATTTGTTTTAGATAAGTTAGACTCAGCTTTTTTATATGAAGTTTCTGCAGCCTTTTCATTTGTTTCAAGCTCAGTAACTTTACCTTTTGCTTCTGTTGCTTTGTTATTCAATTCAGAAACTTGACCTTCTAAAGAAGATAACTGACCACTAGCTGAAGAAATTGCAGATCTTAAAGCTGCAGAATCATTTGCACTAGTCATACCAGAAATAGAACCAGAAATACTTGAATCTAATGTAGAAGCGGTACCTTGAGGACCTAAATCACCAAATGATTGATCTAATTGTTTAGAATTAGATGTTCCTTGTGAACCTTTTGAACCACCAATTACACCCAATTGGTTCAACAAGCTAATACCCATACTCAATGTTTGTCCAATAACTTGTCCCGCAGTAGATGCATTGCTTTGACCTGTTTGAATAGTAAAGTTTCTAGACACATTTGCAGATGATGAAGTACCACGAGTTTTAAATGTAGCATTATTATTGCCAACACCGTTTAAACCTTGACGAATTCCGGTATAATCATATTTTGCAACAGATTTACTTACAGATTGTCCAGCAACATAGTCCGTTTTTGGTTTGGAATTTAAAGAATAATTAGACTTTTTATTAGCACCTACAGCATTTGTTAGTTTTACTGCAGCTTGACGAGATGTCCCGCTCTTGTCACTTGAGTAAGATCCAAAGGTGGCTTTTGTGCCAGGCATTCTAAATTTTGCTACATCTATCGTCATAATGCTCTCTTATTTTTACTCTCTTAAATATATAAAAACATGTCGAAAGCCTTGATTTCACATGTTCTCAGACTTGTTACATTTGTTAACATATCCACTCACAGACCTATGGACTTATAATTTTAAAAATATATAATTAGAAATATATGGCAATTTTAGAAGTTAAAAATTTAAATTTGGGATTTCAGTGCGAAGAAATTTTTAGACCTGCATTGTTTGATGTTTCTTTTTCGTTAGAAAAAGGTAAAATGCTCTCACTTGTTGGGGAATCAGGTTGTGGAAAGACAATGAGTGCAATGAGTATTTTGAATTTAATTCCTAAAACGGCAAGAATTACAAGCGGTGAGATTATTTTTAATAACGAAAATTTGTTAATGAAAACTCAAAAACAAATGCAACATATTCGAGGGACAAAAATTGCACTAATTCCACAAGACCCAATGACTTCACTCAATCCGCTATACACTATAGGCAATCAGTTATTAGAAATTATAAAAATTCACCAAAACTTAACAGGAGTCGAAGCGGAGAAAAAAGCAATTGAAGCATTTGAAGCCGTACAAATCCCAAGTGCAAAATCGAGATTAAAAAACTATCCGCATGAATTTTCCGGAGGCATGAAACAACGTGCAATTATTGCAATGGCTCTATGCTGTAATGCAGAAATATTGATAGCTGATGAACCAACAACGGCACTTGACGTGACAATTCAGGCTCAAATCATGCATCTATTACAAGACATTAAAATAAATAATGGAACATCAATTCTTTTAATCACACACGATTTAGCACTTGTTAGAGAAAATTCTGATGAGATAGCTGTAATGTATTCCGGACGAATAGTTGAAAACGCACCGAATGAAGAATTCTTCAAAAATCCGATGCACCCATATTCAAAAGCATTATTAAAATCCATTCCGTCAAATCGAGGAGAAAAACTTGAAACAATTAAAGGTCAACCCCCAACACTCTCACAAAAAATTGATGGTTGTAAATTTCACCCAAGATGCGAACTCTGCAAAGAAATTTGCACAAAAGAAATTCCGCAATTAAAAACTATCAATCCAAATCACAAATGCGCTTGTCATTTATATTAATGAGTGGTAGTTACAGGTTTTGGAGTTTGTAATGGTTGAACAGATTTTGGAGGATTTAAATCACGGCACCTGTTAGATTTTGCATCAACTTTTACCCTGTCATAGACTAAATTCTTTTTATTTTCCGGAACATTTTCGATTCCGTTACAAAGAACATAAGACGTTTTCCCGTCTGCGAAAAATACTGCCTCACAAGTTGTATCAGCATATTCGCAAGAGTAATATTTCGTTTTATCTTCTGACACCGTGCATTTTTTTTCAATAACTTCCGGAGAGAAATTTTTGTAACTATTGTTACATTCAGATGAGTAAATTTTAATCCCGAATTTGTCGACATAAATCATGCAGTTTACCTTTTTACCGCTTTGATAATAAGGACAAGTATATGCTCCCTTTTTTAAATTTTGTGTTGCAATCGCACTACCGACCCCTGCAACAATTAGAATTCCCAAAATTATTAAAAAACTTTTTTTCATTTTTCACTCCGATTTTTAATCAGAGTATATCACTTTATTTAGTCATTGTAAATAAATTTTGGATTTGAACAAATGTGTTTGTGTTACTATAAAAATATAGTTTTAATGCATTAAAAAAGGATTATATAAATGGATAAATTTTATTTAACAACAGCAATTGATTATGTAAATGGTGCGCCACACATTGGCCATGCTTATGAAAAGATTTTGTCAGATATCATCGCAAGACATTTTTCACAAAGAACAGACAATTTATTTTTCTTAACAGGTACAGACGAACACGGAATTAAAATTCAAAAGACTTCTGCAGCTCAAGGCAAAACACCTAAACAACTTTGTGATGAAAATTCTCAAAAATTCAAAGATGCGTGGAAAGCTTTAGACATTAACTACAATAGATTTATCCGTACAACTGACGAAGACCACGAAAAAGTTGTTCAAAAAATATTCAAAAAATTAGTTGAAAAAGGCGACATTTACAAGCACGAGTACGAGGGATTATATTGTTCCGGTTGTGAATGTTTCTTAAACCCAAAAGATTTGACAGAAGATGGATTATGTCCTGACCACCTTAAAAAACCGGAAGTAGTTAAAGAAGAAAATTATTTCTTTAAATTATCTTCTTACAAAGATGCAATCATGAAACACATCAAAGAACACCCTGATTTCATTATCCCAAGTTTCAGAGCAAATGAAGTTCTAAACCAATTGGAAGATATTCAAGATATTTCTGTTTCAAGAAATAAAGCAAATGTTGGTTGGGGTATTGATGTTCTTGATGATTCAGAACAATCAATCTACGTTTGGATTGATGCACTTTCAAACTACATCACTGCAATTGGTTATGATACAGAAAATCCATCTGAACAATTTAAAACTCTTTGGCCGGTTGATGTTCACGTAATCGGTAAAGATATTTTGAAATTCCATAGCATTTATTGGATAGGAATTTTGATGGCTCTAGGTTTGCCATTACCTAAACATATCTATGCTCACGGCTGGATTACAATTGATGAAACAAAAATGTCAAAATCATTAGGAAATGTTGTTTCTCCAACATCTGTTCTTGAGCACTACAATCTTGAACACCCAGATGCATTCCGCTATTATATGGCAACTTCTGCACCTTGCGGAAGAGATGGAAATTATTCAGATTTAGACTTTAAAGAAAAAGTTAATGCACATCTTGCAAATAGCATGGGCAACTTGTTAAACAGAAGTTTATCAATGTTGGTTAAATACTTTGATGGTGAAATTAAAGAAGAATTTTTATCTAACCGTTCAAAAGAAGCTGAAAGTTTGCTAAGAACAGCTTTAGGCACGGTAAAAATTGTAGAAAACCACTTCAATCATTTTGAAATCCAAGAAGCTGCACAAGAAATTATTTCAATCGTTGATGCTGCAAATAAATTTGTAACAGACAATGCTCCTTGGACACTTGCCAAAGAAGAAAAAATGACAGAATGTGGACAAGTTTTGGCAACAGTTCTTGAAGTTATGTGCGTAATTTCTTCACTAATTTATCCATACTGTCCAAACATTGCAGCAGATATGGCAAAACAATTATCTTATGATTTATCAACAAAATTAGATGATGTTACAACATCTAATCTAAAAGTAGGTAAATTGATTACGAAAGAAGAAATTCACCCTGTATTTTTGAGAGTTGATAGCGAATTAGCTGACAAATCAAAGAAAGCTTAAATAGGGAAATCGCCCAAACCTCCAATCCGCATACGAACTATTAGCGACATAGGGCGAGTTAGGAGGTTAAAATGAGCAATAGAGAGTTAATAAAAAAATCTCTAGGCATACTAGAGATTTTAATTAAATTAGCTTATTTATTCTTATAGGTGCGACGGGCGATTAAGCTGTACCAGAGCTTAGTCGCTCTTCCCTATATTTTTATTATAACGTACTTTTTTATTTTTTCAAGTGGATTAATCTCCAACGCACATAACCTTACTAGAGTTTCCATTTTTGTGATCAGATAATACATGTCCATTATAAAGATTTACACGAGCAGCATCACGAGCATCATACTCAAAAGCAGACCAGAAAAAGCCTGAGGGTATTCCCAAGCTTGGATTTTTTTCCCTTTCTTCATATATACTTATTAATTGTGATTTATCTGGCAGGCTCATTCCTAATTCGGCACATGCTTTCTTTGCGCCTGCCCAATAGTTATCATACATTCTCCAATTGGATTTACTCCAATTAGAATCCCACGTTTTCATCTCTTCACTTCGTCCTTTGACTGGTTCATAAGACGGCAATTGATATACACAACCAAGTTTTAAATCCCAGCCTGTACAGCCTTTACTAAATTTTGCAACTTTGAAACTACGGATATCGTATTGTTTACCGTTTCGTGCTTCTCTATTTGGGCCTTTAAAACCATTAACGTCCATTACAAAGTCTATTGGGGCAGTTACACTCGTTGTATATGCAAAGCTCTTTGTTCTTCCAAAACCGATAGGTAAATCTGCAAAGCTAGGAGTCACTGTATCACCATCACCGATTATCCCTGCATTTGGATTGTAGGTTAATAT
>UMCA01001971.1_pt1 | contig 11883 bp, 10 predicted proteins | sample 1964111 | NCBI WGS metagenome assembly UMCA01 (sample SAMEA4835956, study PRJEB28245) | human gut metagenome | biome: gut microbiome; material: fecal sample | place: Denmark | collected 2008
TGATGATATAAAACATCAGATCCGTGCACAGGCGCGCGGCTTTCTCCGTGAAGAGCTTTGTCCTGTCGGCGATAAAGCCGACAGCGACGAGGATATACAGTATCGCCACCTGCTCGGCGGCGATGAGAAAATTATCTAAAAACATCAGCTCTCTGTTTTCTCAGCCGTTTCGGCGGTCTCGGTGTTTTTCTCGCCAAATCCGACTCTGGTCAGGAGCAGCGCGCAGATGAACACCACCGCGCCGAGGTCGCACCACTCTATGGGCGACTGATTGCAGAGCAGATAGTCCCTGCCGACAAGGGTCATTATGAATCTCGGCAGGAAGCAAATCAAAGAGAACATAATTGCGGGCAGTCCGTAGCCGACGAGCTTCCAGTCGAAGCCGTCGCCGCCGACCTTTGAGTTGAGCTGAGAGAACGCCATTAAAAATGCCATAAGGAACACGCACATAAACAGCTCATAGAGAAGATCGGAAACGTTGAGGAAATTTATCGTGCGCATGAAGCGGTGCATGAGTCTGAAGATGCACCAGAGCACCGGGAACAGCGCCATGAGCTTTGACTCCGAGGCGTTTGACTTGCCCTTTAAGTGACCGTAGCCGAAGAGGACGAAGAACACCGCCGCAACAACGGCGCAGAAGCCCTCAAGTCCCCTTGAGATAAGCCCGGTTTTGAGATACTGAACCGACTCAGTGCCGTACATGAGCGCAGTGTCAGTAGCAGTCGCGAACACTGTCTTATACTGCGAAACAGCGTCGATCATCAGCGTCAGAGCGAACATGAACGCAGCTATCGCGAGCCCTGTCGAACCGAACTTTTCGGTCGAATAAGATATCTTCTTTCTGCTCGCTATCGCAATTGCAAGAAACGCAACGGCGGACACGGCAAGCAGGATATACGACAGCCAGATGCTCCAGTCGCTGCCGCTGTAAAAGCCCGTCTTGGGTTCAATCACTCCTGACGCATACTGATAGCAGCGCACCGGAATCAGCACTAGAAGAACTGCTGCAAGGGCTATCATCATAATTTTAAGCATTGAAACTTTTTTATCTTTCGGCATTGTATCAAGTCCTAAAAATTATTTTTATCTGTTAAGCGTGCTCGTCGCTGGGTATATATCTGAGCTCGCCGGGATAATTATCGAGTCTTTCGTCAAGCTTTACATAGTTGCGCTGGGCGCAGACGCTCTTATATGCCGGGCGGATTATTCTGCCGCCGGTCATCAGCTCTTCCATTCTGTGCGCCGACCAGCCTGCAACGCGGGCGACGGTGAACAGCGGAGTGAACAGATCCTCGGGGATGCCGAGCAGCTTATACACAAGGCCGGAATAGAGATCGACATTTGCGCACATGATTTTTTTGTCTCCGCGCAGCTCGGCAAGAATCTGCGGAGTGAGGGTCTCGATAAGCTCAAGGAGCTTGAACTCATCCTCAAACTCGGTGTTCTCGGAGAACTTGCGCGCGTGCGATTTCAAAATAACGGCGCGGGGATCGGAGAGGGTGTAGACCGCGTGACCCATGCCGTAGATGAGTCCCGAGCCGTCGCCCGCCTCTTTTTTTAGAATCTTCTTGAGGAAATCGGCGACCTGATCCGCGTCTGTAATATCTTCAACGCCCTGCTTGATATATTCGACCATCTCGGCGACCTTTATGTTCGCGCCGCCGTGCTTGGGGCCTTTGAGCGAGCCGATGCCCGCGGCGATAGCCGAATATGTGTCGGTGCCGCTCGAAGTCAGCACGCGGGTGGCGAAAGTCGAGTTGTTTCCGCCACCGTGCTCGGCGTGGAGCATGAGGCAGATATCGAGCATATGCGCCTCTTCCGGGGTGAATTTTTTATCCGCTCTTATCGAGTAGAGAACCGACTCGGCGGTGCTGAGGGTCTTGTCGACCGGGTGGAGATACATGCTCTCGTGATAGAAATTGCGGCGCTTGACCTGATAGGCGTAACTCATTATCATGGGCACCTGCGCGAGCAGCTGTATCGACTGGCGAAGGACGTTTTCTATCGAGATATCGTCCGGATTTTCGTCATATGAATAGAGCGCGAGGACGCTTCGCGAAAGCTTGTTCATGATGTTGTGCGAGGGGGCTTTCATTATCATATCCTCGATGAACTCGTTGGGAAGCTCGCGGCTCTCGGCGAGAACACTTTTGAATATCTCAAGGCGTCTTCTCGAGGGCAGAGTACCGAAAAGGAGCAGCCACGCGACCTCTTCAAAGCCGAAGCGTCCCTCCTGCTCGCATCCGCTGACTATCTCGCGAACATCGATTCCGCGGTATATAAGTCTGCCGTCTATCGGGACACGCTCGCCGTCCTCGACATAATATCCCTGAACGCTGCATATCTTTGTCAGCCCCGCCATAACACCGGTGCCGTCCGAATTTCTCAGGCCGCGCTTGACCTGGAAACGATCAAAATACGCAGGATTTATCTTGTTATACTTGTCTATTTCCCCGCATAAACTGTTAAGGGCATCCTGCGGGATAGAGGATATATAATTCGCCATGCGTTCGACTCCTTTCTCGCTCCGTATATAAATTTATATAATAATGTATCAGAGTACAATTTTACACCAAAACGGCAGCAAAAGTCAAGTTTGCCGAGGTTCGGGAGGTAAAAAATATGAAAAACAGAGGATTTTTATTCATCATTCTGATAGCCGTTCTGCTTATCTGCCCGCTCGCCGCAACGGGCGGCGCAAAAGCGCCGAAGAAAGGCGGCAATGAAGTCACAAAAACGAACACACAAGATGATGAGAACTCGATACTCGTGCTCTCCTCTTCGACGAAGAAGATAAACGAAATAGACATGTTCGAATATGTTGTCGGCGCGGTGGCGGCGGAGATGCCGCCGACATATCATTCGCAGGCTCTGCGCGCCCAGGCCGCCGTATGCTATACATATGCGGTCAAGAAGCGTTCCAGTCCCGACCCCACGCTCGGCGGCGCGGACATAACCGACGACAGCGCGGTGCATCAGGGATATTTAGACGCGGCGGCGCGCAAGGAAAAATGGGGCGACAAATACGAGACATACGAAAAGAAGATCGAAGAGGCTGTCAAAGACGTTTTCGGTAAGACGATAACCTATGACGGAGAGATTATAACCGCGGCGTTTCACGCGATAAGCTGCGGGCAGACCTTCAGCGCGGAGGAGGTCTGGGGCAAGGATGTCCCCTACTTAAAGAGCGTCACGAGCGCGGGCGACAGGCTCTCGCCCGACTACTCATCGACGCTGACGCTGACGGCGGATGAATTCAAAAAGGCTTTCGCCGGCTCGGGCGCAGAGCTCGGCGGCGACGCAAAAAAGTGGATAGGCGAAGTCAAAAAGACGGACAGCGGATATATTTCCTGCACCGTGATCGGGGAAAAAGAATTCACGGGCGCGCAGGTGCGCGAAAAATTGGGACTCCGCAGCGCCTGCTTCGAGATAAAATGCACGGGCGACGAGTTCAAAATTACCGTTCACGGATACGGTCACGGGGTCGGCATGAGCCAATACGGCGCGGACTACATGGCGCGGCAGGGCTCCGACTGGCAGGAGATAGTCAAGCACTATTACACGGGAGTGGAGATAAAATAAAAATCGGGGCTTCCCCAAAAGAGAAAGCCCCGAAGTCGATAATTTCAGCTCTGCTCGATATTGCCGTTATAAGATATTCTGTAGTTGAGCGTCGCTATCTGCACGCCGCAATAGCTGATAACAAGACAAGCGCAATCCAAATCGACAATTTTTTCAAAAGTTATTCCGTCCGCAGCTCCGTTATAAGACACCTCAAGCCCCGTTATCACCGAAGTTTTGTCAACGGGCGAATACATTCCCGAAGCGGTGACTTCAAACGAAGCGAGCACGTCGAGCTTCTCATGCGACAGGATATCGGCAAAGACAACCGACTTTACCTTGTCGGTATAGCCCGATGCGGCTTTGCTCACGGGAATCTTCATCACCGAGCAGGAATATCCGTTCCCAATGTTCAGCAAATCGCCCACGATGATATCTTCGCAGATAACTATCGAGGGTCTGTCCTCGCCGCTGTCATAGGCTAACGCCTGAGTACCTGCGCCAAAGGCAAATGCAGCGCAAAGCAGCAGTGCCATTAACATACTTACGACCTTTTTCATTTGAAAGCCTCCCTTGAAATTTTTATAGTTAATTCACTTCGGCGATTTCATTTTAAAATATAAATCGCAAAATGTCAAGTATATTCAAAAAAACGTTTCCGTATTATAAAATAACGCAAATCGGCGCCCGCGCAGCTCTGCGTGGACGCCGAAGTTTTAGTTTTTAATTTACGCCTTTTTTCGCCGCGGCCTGCATAACTTTGTTGGCTATGGGCGCCGCCGCACTGATACCCTCGCCGCCGTGTTCGACAACAACGACGACCGCCAGCGGGAGATCCTCGCGCTCGGAGAACGCGACAAACCACGAGTGGGGCTCGCCGTCCGTGACCTGCGCTGTGCCCGTCTTTCCGCCGAGCTGAAGCCCGGGGAACTTGCCCTCGCCGTAGTGGGTCGTGACATTCTTTCGGAGCATATCTTTGATGGTGTTCGCTATATTTTCGTCGAGATATTTGAGCGTCGGCGAAGTCAGCGAGCTCAATGTGCTGTCGCTCTTGAGCAGCTTCGGCGCAGGCGCGCTGCCGCCGTTCGCTATCGCGCCCATCATGGTGAGCATCTGGCAGGGATTCGCGAGTGTCTGATACTGACCGATGCCCGCCCAGCCGCGGTCGACGCTGACTGCATCTTTCAGAGTGAAATAGCTCTTTGTGACGCTTATTCCGTCTATTGTAATGCGCTTGTTGAAGCCGACCTGCTCGGCGGTCTTCGTCAGCGCGTCGTTGCCGAGCTCCTCGGCAATGCAGGCGAAGGTGCTGTTGCAGGATTTACTCAGTGCCTGCTGGAAATTGACCTTTCCGTGGACGGAATTACACTTGACTATACCGGTAGAGGTCTTATATTGACCGGTGCAGGTAAATGTGCGCGAATTTATATCGGGTATATTTTCGAGCGCGCTAATCGCCGTGACGATTTTAAAAGTCGAGCCGGGAGTGAACACGCCTGACAGGAAGCGGTTGAGATATATTGCCTCGTATTTTCCTGTTGTATCGCTGTCGATATTGGTAGGCTTATTATACGGGTCATAAGTCGGGGTCGAGACCATGCAGAGAATTTCGCCCGTCTTGTAGTTATATACGCCGACTGCGCCCTTTCTGCCGTTCAGGGCGTTATACGCCGTGACGCAGAGATCGGCGTCTATAGTGAGGGTTATATCGTTGCCCGCTCCGTTTCTCTTCAGGTCGTATACGCCGTTTAAGAAGCTGTAGCCCGTGAGTTCGCCGCGGAACGCGCTGTGCGCTCCGGTTGAGATAAAGCCCTCGAGGTCGCCGACCGCATGGAGGGTGGCGCGGCGCACGGTGCTGTTTGAGTTATATTTTCTCTCGCCGTTCGCTGTCTGAGCCAGCACCTTGCCGTTGCGGTCATATATCGTGCCCGCCGCGACTATCTGACCCGACGAATATATATGCTTGTTGGCGCGCTTGAACACCCATGTTTCGGCGTTGATGCCGAATGTTGCGGCGAGGACTATGACGCCCGCAAGAAAAATTGCCACGAGCGCAAACATGAGCTTTGAGCGTTTTGCTATGCCTTTCATTCAATCAGTCCTTTCCGCGGGTTACGAGTCAGAATCGAGATAATATTTCGAGCCTATCCAGGTGCGGTTGTCCGCCGCTTTGATAAACGCTATCAGCGCCCAGCAGCATATCGCGCTCGAACCGCCTCGGCTGATGAACGGGAGGGTGACGCCCGTAAGGGGCAGCAGATCGGTGACGCCGAAAACATTGAGTCCCGTCTGGAAGAGCAGGAGACAGCCCGCCGCTATGCCGGATATGGCATAGAAAGCCGAGCGCGAACCGCTCGCGCAGCGGATGCTGTGAAACGCGATAAACATTATGCAGAGGATGACGAGGATGCCCATAATAATGCCCCACTCCTCGCATATCATGCCGAATACCAAATCTTCCGTCGCTGCGGGGACTTCTTTGAGCTTTCCGTCGCCGATGCCGACGCCGAGCAGTCCGCCGCTGACGCTGTAGATGAGCACGCGCGTCTGCTGATAGCCCTTGCCGTACATATCGTCCCAGACATGGCGGTAGGTCGCAAAGCGAGCCATAACGAAATCGGAGCGTATCAGCACAACGAGTCCCGCCGCCATCGCCGCGCCGACGCACAGGAGCACTATTGTGCGGAAATCGCCGGAGCGCATGAACGCGAGGACTATAAATGTAAAGAAGAATATCAGCGCCGCGCCGAGATCGCGCATTAAGAACAGCAGCGCCACACAGACGACGCAGAAGATAATATATTTTGTGAGCGAGCGAGTGGTCTGCAATTTATCGAGAGTCGCCGCACCGACAAAGACGAACGCGACTTTGACGAACTCGGACGGCTGGATGGACATTCCGCCGATACTCAGCCAGTTGAACGCGCCCTTTATATTGCGCGCGAGAATAAGAGTCAAAACCAGCAGACCTATTGCCGCCACAGCCATGGGCGTTCTCATCACCATGGCGCGGTCGACATTCGAGATGAGCCAAAGCAGAGCGACAAAGCAGAATATGCCGAGCATATCCGCGACGAACTGCGTCTTGACTAAATCTTTATTCGCGCCCGCAACGGTGACAAGTCCTATGCCCGTCAGGAAGAACGCTATCATTTCGAGCGCCGGGTCTGCGCGCTTTCTCGCTATCGACATCGCGATGAAATAAACCCACTCGACGGCGAGATATGCGCCGAAGAATATGAGGCATTCCGTGCTCAGCGAGCCGTCGTCGTTGAACACGACCTGCGCCATTGATATGAGCTGGAACGCCGTGAGCAGAATCAGCGCCGGGAGCCACCATTTTGTTCTCTTCATTGTCTTTTTCATGCGCTCTCCCCTCCCGTCGTTCTGAAAGTGAGCGTACTGCCGCAGATATTGATCGTGTCGCCGTCATCGAGCTGAGTCATGCGTCTGATGGGTCTGCCGTTGAGCAGAGTGCCGTAGGTCGAATCCATATCCGTAACGCTCCATTTGCCCGTTCCGTCATCGAACACGAGCATGGCGTGATGAGCCGAGACATTCTGCCGCTTTAGCTTTATCTGCACATCGTCTCCACTGCCTATCATGCAGGTTATAAGGCCGTCGATTCTATATGCGTTTCCGGTCTTTTCGTCGATTATATAATCCGCGTGCTCGTCCGCAGGGGCGGTCTCTTCACCGTCCGCCTGTTCAACATGCTCTTCCGGAGCCTGCTCGGGCTCGATAGCCGCATTCTCGACGAATACGAACACCGCGTTGCCGAAAACTATCGTGTCCCCGTCCGCAAGGGCGCGGGGCTTGTCTATCTTCTCGGCGTTGATATATGTTCCCGTCTTCGAGCGCGTGTCTGTCACGCGCCAGCCGTTCTTATGCTTTGAAAGCACGGCGTGAAAGCGCGAGACGGTGTTATATCCGAGGACGATATCGCACGCCTTGCTGCGCCCGACCGACACTTCATAGCCGGACAGCGGCAGGCGGTCGCCGTTCGCCTCGTTGACAAGATATCCGGTGACGCCGATCTTCTTATTGCCCTTGAGCAGAGAGGGCACGCAGAACGCCGCAACAAGCAGCGCGAGCACGGGCATAATCCACCGCGCCGCATCGCCGAATATGAGAGATATATCTATATTCATGAGTCCACCTCCGATAATCATAACGACTGACGAAAAGTTATTCCTGCTGTCATTTTACTTTTTTCGCAGTCAAAAGTCAACCGCGCGCCCGTACTTAGTTCGTTCATATTTGGGCGATACCCTTGATTTTGTTCGCGATATAATGTATTCTATTATCACGGCGCAAAAAGCGCAAAGAATGTTAAAACAAATATTCTTAAAGGGATGATGATAAAAATGAAAAAAGCTATTCTGTGTATTTTCATGTGCCTTGTGCTCATGCTGAGCTTTGCCGCCTGCAAGAACAAGGACGGCAGCTCGGACACCACCGCACCCGACACCACGGAGGGCACCACCTCGAGCCTTGAGGACATAATCAACGCCCTCAACGGAGTTGACACTACGGATTCTTCGAACCCCGCGAGCACCACCGAGGCGACCGAGCCCGTGACAATGCCGAAGGGTCATGAGATAAAGGACAACGGCGCGAAGAAGAACATCAAAAAGACCCGCTTCTACACCTATTTCCAGAAGAACTCAAAGCGCGATTCCTACACCATGACCGCGACCTGCTCCTCCAATATGCAGGGCGCCTCCGTCAATGTGCCTCTGACGATGGTCAAATCAGGCAAAAAAGCCTATATGAGCATGAAAGCTCCTGTCGGCAACGGCGTATCAATGACAATGTCGTTCATTTCGGACGGCGACAAGTTCTATATGGTATTCCCCGAGGGCAGGATGTATCTCGCCGTTGACGCGGGCGAGGCAGGCGATGTCAACGAGGCTATGAACTCCCTCTCGGCGATAGACTTCGAGGGCATGGAATATGTCAGGACCTCGGAAGTCAAGGCTGACGGCAAGAAATATATCTGCGAAGAGTACAAGAGCAACGACAGCACGATAAAATGCTATTTCTCCGGCGACGACCTCGTCAAGATGGAAATTCTCAGCAGCCAGGGTGTGCTCGTCTGCGACAACATCAAATTCTCCTCAAAGGTCGACGAGAGCCTGTTCAAGGTGCCCGCGGGCTACACTGATATATCCACTCTCTACGGCTCGAACGGACAGTTCACAGGGTTTTCAAAATGAGCGTAACTAACAAAAATGTGATAATAACCGGAGCTGCCGGCGGCATAGGCCGTGCGGCGGCTCTTGCCTTTGCAAAAGACGGCTTCGGCGTGCTGATAAACTACCGTACTTCCGAAGATGCGGCGCTCGCTCTCTGCCGCGAGATAAACGAAGAAAACGGCAGGGCGGTCTGCTTCAGAGCCGATGTGAGCGCGAGAAGCGAAGTGGACGAGATGACGGACTTCGCCCGCAGGGAGCTCGGCAGAATAGGCGTGCTTATAAACAACGCCGGAATCGCCCAGCAGAAGATGTTCTGTGACATTACCGAGCAGGATTTCGACCGCATGATGGGCGTCACGGTCAAGGGCGCGTTCAACTGCATTCAGGCAGCTCTGCCCGACATGGTTCACGAAAAGAGCGGAAAGATAATCAATGTTTCCTCGATGTGGGGCGTGTGCGGCGCGTCGTGCGAGGTGCATTATTCCGCCGCAAAGTCGGCTCTGATCGGGCTGACGAAGGCGCTCGCGCGCGAGCTTGCGCCGTCAAACATTCAGGTCAACTGCATAGCCCCCGGCGTTATCGACACGAAGATGAACGCCTCCCTCGGCGAAGAGACGCTCGAACTTCTAAAAGAAGAATCTCCCATGGGACGCTTCGGCACGCCCGAAGAAGTGGCGCACCTCATGCTCTTCCTCGCGGGAGACGGTTCGGATTTCATAACCGGGCAGACGATAGGCATAGACGGCGCTTTTATCTGACGCACACATTGTGCTCAATTTTTCCGTTCATTTTTATAGTTTTTGTATAATTCTTCTTGATTTCTCATTCTTTTTATGTTAAAATCAATTGAAATGTACACAAACAAAGCCGCGGAGGGGTTTTTCGCGGCAACAAAATCTGTTTGGAGGAAACGATATGGCTAACTGCCCCAAGTGCGGCGCGCATCTCAAACTGACTGACTGGCGCCCCACCTGCCCTCATTGCGGCATCAATCTTATCTACTACGGAATGGAGGAGCGTCTGCTCGAGGATGCCGACAAGGCCGAGAGCGAACACGCCGTATTCCAGAAGAAGCTTGACAGGCTCAAGGCTTCGTTCATCGGATCTCCCCTGACAATAATCAGAATCGTGCTCAGCCTTCTTCCCATCGGAGCGCTCATGCTTCCGCTGGCGAATGTGTCCTTCTGGGGGCCGTTCTTCGAGAAGAAAGTGTCGGTCAACGCCATCACGATATACAACGCAGTGTCCTCGCTCGATTTTGACGCGCTGTTCAAGTATATCGGCTCGAGCTTCTTCGGCAGCACTTTCCTGCTCTATTTCATATCGCTTGTGACGATTCTGCTTTCGGCAGTGCTCATCCTCGTCAGCCTCATTATGCTCACGATGGCATGCTCGAAGCGCGGCAATCCCCGCAACATCACCCTCAACAGCATCATGCTTGTGCTCGCGACGGTCTCGATAGTCTGCTTCAACTTTTTCGCAAAGGATCTCACGAAGTTCTTCCCCGATGTTTTCAGCGGTTCGGTCGGCTTCGGCGCATATGTGTATCTCGGAGCGCTCGTCGCTTTGCTCGTCATCAACATAGTCATCGCGAAGGTCGGCGTGAAGGTCAAGTACACCGAGACGTTCATCGGCGGTATCCCGTCTGAGGAATACTTCGAATATGTCAAGCAGGGCATGAGCACCCACGCTATCAGAAAGATGATGGCAGAGATCGACGCGAACAACAAGGTCGAGCTCGCCATGAAAGCAAAGGAAGAGGCCGACAAACTCGAAGCAGAGGCAGAGAAGCTCTCCGCAGAGGCGAAGGCTGCAGAAGCCGCAGGCGCTTCCGATGCGGGTCACAAGACTCAGCTTGCCGCCCAGGCAGTCGATGCGGCTGCGAAGAAGGCTATGGAGGCCGCGGAACTCGCAAGAGAAGCTACCGCCGCCATGGAGTCCCTCAAGCAGTTCAACGAGCCCGGCGCAGAGACAGAAGAAAAGGAAACTGTCTCCGCAGACAAAAAATAAAAACAATATCGGATTTTCAAAGCCGTACAGTATCCACTGTGCGGCTTTATTTTTATAATCATTGCAACCGCGCGGTTTTTATGCTAAAATTTACTGAGTATCTTTCGGAGGTGGTAAGTTGTATTTATCGGCTGAAAAACTGAAGAGCGGCGCTCTGCTCGCCCCGATGGCGGGCGTGGCGGACAGATCCATGCGCGAGCTGTGCATGGAGTTCGGCGCAATAGGCTGCATCGGCGAGATGGCAAGCTCAAAGGGCATAAGCATGAACGACCGTAAATCCTCCGAACTGCTGAGTCTGAGCGATGCCGAACGCCCGGCGGGTGTCCAGATATTCGGCGACGTGCCAGAAATAATGGCAAAAGCCATTGAGACCTGCATGAAATATTCGCCCGATTTCATTGATATAAACATGGGCTGTCCCGCACCGAAGGTTGCGGGAAACGGCGGCGGCAGCGCGCTGATGAAGCGTCCCGAGCTTGCCGCGGAGATAGTCGCGCAGTGCGTGAAGGTCTCCCCCGTTCCGATAACGGTCAAAATGCGCGCCGGCTGGGACGCGGAAAATATCAATGCGCCGGAGCTTGCCGTGCTATGCGAGCAGGCGGGCGCGGCGGCGATAACAGTACACGGTAGAACGCGCAAGCAGATGTATGCGCCGCCCGTCGATCTTGAAGTGATAGCCGAAGTGAAAAGGCGCGTAAAAAGTATCCCCGTCATCGGAAACGGCGACATTGCAGACGGCAAAAGCGCTGCGGATATGTTTGATAAAACCGACTGCGACGGAATAATGGTCGGTCGCGGAGCGCTCGGCAGGCCGTGGGTATTCACTCAGATAAGCGAATATCTAAAAAGCGGAACTGTTCTCCCTGACCCGCCCGTAGATGAGCGCATGGACATAATGCTTCGGCATATCAGCGCGCTGATAGCAAACAAGGGCGACTATATCGGAATCCGCGAGGCGCGCAAGCACTCGTCGTGGTACATTCGCGACATACATGGGGCGGCGGCTTTTCGCCGCGAGCTCGGCACGCTCGAAAGTTTTGAACAGCTTGAATCGATAGCGAAAAAGGTAGTTGAATCTGCCGCAGAATAAAGAAACGGGAAACCGCCGGAAAGC
>UMCA01053962.1_pt1 | contig 11843 bp, 5 predicted proteins | sample 1964111 | NCBI WGS metagenome assembly UMCA01 (sample SAMEA4835956, study PRJEB28245) | human gut metagenome | biome: gut microbiome; material: fecal sample | place: Denmark | collected 2008
TATGCCGGTCCCGTGGTTGAGGCCGCAATGATTCAGGCTGCAAAAAGCCTTGGAGCGTCTGCGGTGCAGTAAATTAAAATTATATTATTGAAAATACAGTTTGACTGATTTTTTCGGTACATTGAAAGGAAGAACCCTGATGAATTTTTTAAAGGCTATGTTCGGCAACTACAGCAAGCGTGAAGTTAAGCGTGTGCAACCAATCTGTGACAAGGTGCTTGCACTCGAAGATAAATATGCGGCTATGAGCGAAAGTGAACTCAAGAACCAGACAACAATTCTTAAAGAAAGACTTGCCAACGGCGAAACAACAGATGACATTCTCCCCGAAGCATTTGCAACCTGTCGTGAGGCAGGCTGGAGAGTGCTTGGTATGAAGCACTTCCCCGTTCAGATTATCGGCGGTATTGTTCTTCACCAGGGCAGAATCGCCGAGATGAAAACCGGTGAAGGTAAAACCTTGGTTGCTACCCTCCCTGCATACCTCAACGCTCTTACAGGCGAAGGTGTTCACATTGTAACAGTCAACGATTACCTTGCCCGCCGTGACTCAGAGTGGATGGGCAAGCTTTACAGATATCTCGGTCTTTCGGTCGGTCTTATCTGCCACGATCTCGATAACGAGGGCAGAAAAAAGGCTTATGCCGCAGACATTACATACGGAACAAACAACGAACTCGGTTTTGACTACCTCCGTGACAACATGGTAGTTTACAAGGAAAACAAGGTTCAGCGCCCGCACGCATTTGCGATTGTCGATGAGGTTGACTCAATCCTCATTGATGAGGCGAGAACTCCTCTTATTATTTCGGGTAAGGGCGACAAGTCAACAGACCTTTACGCAAAGGCTGACGCTTTTGCAAAAACTCTTAAAGTTCAGCGTTTTGCAGAACTTGACGCAAAAGAGGATATGGAGGAATATTACAAGGAAAACGACATTGATTATGTTGTTGATGAAAAGCAGAAAACAGCAACCCTCACACAGAGCGGTGTTAAGAAAGCCGAAGAATTTTTCGGTATTGAAAACCTTACCGATCCTGATAACCTTACAATTCAGCACCATGTAAATCAGGCTATCAAGGCCAACGGCGTTATGAAGCTCGATGTTGACTATGTTGTCAAGGACGGCGAAGTTATCATCGTTGACGAGTTTACAGGTCGTCTTATGTACGGCCGTCGTTTTAACGAAGGTCTTCATCAGGCTATTGAGGCTAAAGAGGGCGTAAAGGTTCAGAGCGAAAGCAAGACTCTTGCTACAATCACATTCCAGAACTACTTCCGTCTTTACAAAAAGCTTTCTGGTATGACAGGTACTGCTCAGACAGAGTCGGAAGAATTCCAGGAAATCTACAAGCTTGATGTTGTTGAAATTCCTACAAACAAGCCTGTTTTAAGAAAAGACCTCCCCGATTCGGTTTATAAGACAGAAAACGGCAAGTTCCACGCTGTTATTGATGCAATTGTTGAGGCTCACGAAAAGGGACAGCCTGTCCTTGTCGGTACAATTTCAATTGAGAAGTCGGAGCTTCTTTCAAAAATGCTCAAAAAGAGAGGCATCAAGCACAATGTCCTCAATGCAAAACAGCATGAAAAAGAGGCTGAAATTGTTGCTCAGGCAGGTAAACTCGGTGCGGTAACAATCGCAACCAACATGGCAGGTCGTGGTACCGATATCATCCTCGGCGGTAACGCAGAGTATATGGCAAAAGCCGCAATGCGTAAGCAGGGCTTTACAGAGGAGCTTATTGAAGAAGCTACAGGTTATGCGGAAACCGATGATGAAGAAATCATCAATGCAAGAAATACATTCAGAGAACTGAATGACAAGTATAAGGAAGAAATTAAGGGCGAGGCTGAAAAGGTAAGAGAGGCCGGAGGTCTTTACATTATGGGTACGGAAAGACACGAGTCACGCCGTATTGATAACCAGCTCCGTGGTCGTGCAGGCCGTCAGGGCGATCCGGGCGTCAGCCGTTTCTTCCTCTCAACCGAGGATGACCTTATGCGTCTGTTCGGCGGTGACAGAATGAAAATGATGATGGAGCGTATGAATGTTGCCGAAGATATGCCTATTGAGAATAAAATGCTCACAAGTATTATCGAGGGCTCACAGGAAAAGGTTGAGCTTCGTAACTTCGGCATTCGTAAGGATGTCCTCCAGTACGACGATGTTATGAACAAACAGCGTGAAATCATCTACGGTCAGCGTGATCAGGTTCTTAACGGTGAGGATCTCCACGAAACAATCCTCAAAATGGTTGAGGATACAATCGCAACTTCAATCAAGCAGTATCTCCCCGAAGGTCCTGCAGAGCATTGGAACTTCCAGAGCCTTAAGGATTACTACGCAGGCTGGCTTATAAGAGATGAATCAAAGTATGATTTCAGCCTTGAAGATCTTGAAGATATGGAACCCGAAGAGATTCAGAAGATGCTCGTTGACGATGCTCTTGAAATCTACAAGGAAAACGAAGAACTTCTTCCCGAGGAAACAATCCGTGAGATGGAGCGTGTTTACCTTCTCAAGAATGTTGATACACATTGGATGGATCACATCGACAATATGGATCAGCTCAAGAGCGGTATCAGACTTCGTTCATACGGTCAGCACGATCCTGTTGTTGAGTACAGAGTTGAAGGCTTCGATATGTTTGATGAGATGATTGAAAGCATTCGTGAAGATACTGTCAAGATGATGCTCATTATGCCAAAGCGTGTTTATGAGATTCAGAAAAGACAGGATGCAATTGCAGCGGCAAAGAGAGCAGCTCAGAGGGCTGCCGCAGCGGCAAAGTCTGCATCCGATGATGAAGAAGCTGTTGAACAGTCGGACGCCGTAAAGCAGGCGCTTCACCGTGAGCAGGTTGCTCAGCCTACAGAAACTTCTGCAGACGGTACGGATTCTGTCAACAAGACTATCCGTAAGGGCAAGAAAATCGGCAGAAACGATCCCTGTCCGTGCGGCAGCGGTAAAAAGTACAAGAAGTGCTGCGGCAGAGATCTTTAATATGTTTGCATAAAGCGGTTTGTATAATTGCAGTTTAAGTGAATTACATTTTGAGGGCAGAGAGCAATACTCTGCCCTTTATTTGTGCCGAATTTTCAAGGTGTTCGGTGATTAATTTGATGAGATATAGATATTGATTATAAAAATATATCTGAAAAATTCTGCAAAATGCTGGTTTTAGTGCATTTTAAAAGCAGCAATCGCAAAATAATACATATTTCCGCACGCACAGCTTGGAGTAAACCTGCATAAAATTTTTGATATTTTTGAAAAAAGAATTAAAAATCAACAAATTTAGTGCCGAAATTGACTTTTTAACTGCCTGTTAAGGTTGTGTAATGGGTATAATTTATCTTAAACACAAAAAATGGCGATAAATAAGTAATAAAATCACATTATGGTCAAAAATATTAAATCGTGCTTGCAGAGATGCAAAATAACCAAAAATATTACCCAAAGTTTGGCTGTATTGCCTCTACAAATATGCAATAAAATATTATATAATTGTATACAAGTAAAAAAGAAGAACAAATTCAAAAAATTGCGTTTCATAATTAGTTGGCAGATATATTGGACTGTCCTATGCAGTTCTGTTTAATTGTACTTTGACTGCCAAAACAAAGTAATCGGCAATGAAGGAGAAGAAAAAATTATGAAATTAGGTAAAAAGCTTTGCATAACCGCAAAGAAAAGCTTTTCTCTTGTGCTTGCACTTACCCTCATGCTTTCGATATGTGCCGTGTCGGGTATGTCGCTTAATGTGTTTGCGGCAACATCTTTGGATCAGAAGATTTACATTAACCTGAACAAGAATAAGGAATGGAATGGTTTTTCTTCTGTTACATGTCGTTTTGCTCAGGATGACGGCACGGTTCTTAAAACAGAAAAAGTAAGCAAAGATCCTTCGTCGGGAGTTTTTAAAACCATTGCACCATCCGGTGCAACAAAAATTGAGCTTTCTTCCGGGGTTAATTTTACTCTTCCCGAAAAGACTGTTGCAAACGGTTCCCGCCGTATCTATCTTAATAACAGCAATAATACCTATAATGAGGCTTATGCATATTCTTGGGTAAACGATACTGACTCCAACGCAGAGTGGCCGGGTGTTGCAATGACTAAGACATCTTCAGACAGCGATTACTACTATGTAGATGTTAAGTCATCCCATAAAAATGTAATCTTCAGCAACAAGGGCGAAACACAAACAAGCGACCTCGGTATTAACGACTCATACAGTAAAGATAATGCTCTTTATGACGCTTCAAAAAGTCAGTGGACTAACCCGTTCATCAAGACCATCGACATTTCTGGTGCTTCGGGTGACACAGAATTTTATCTTACAACTGACGGCTCGTTCAAAGAAAGTAAATACCTTTCTGTTGAAGCTCCCGACAAACAGTCAAAGGCAACATATAAAACAGTTTATGTTTCAAACGATGACTGGAAGTCGCTTACAAAGGTTTATGCAACTTTTGACTACAACGATGCCTATGAAGGAACAGTTGAGCTTACAAAAGACACCATAGACACCAAGGTAAGCGGTTCTGTGGTGTTCAGCGGTAGAATTCCGGCGGGTGCGCTTTTAAGATTCCATCCGAACGAACATAACCTCAACGGTGCATCTTCTGCAACATCATATCCGACAGATTCGGGATATGATGGTTCGGGCTACAACGATAACACGGCTACATATGTTAAGACAGCCAGAGGCGAAGGCTGGACAAAATTCTCGGAAATAGACAATGTAAACTATGGTGCTGTCGTTGAAAATTCATTCAAAGATAATCCTAACATCGTAGGCGTTGACGCAACATACTTTGACTACTGGTCTGATATGGAGCAGGAGAAAGGGTATCTTCAGTGTCAGGGTAACGACAATATGTATGACTATTGGTATCAGTTTGATAACTTCAACAGCTACATAAGCGACATTGCTTTAGATCATCAATCGGACTGGAAGTATCCTCTCTACTTCGGTAATATGTATAGGGGTGATAAACACTACGATACATTTAAGACCCACGCAGAAAAACTTACAAACATCAACGATTTTAATGATAACTATTACTATGCAGTAAACAACTCCAACGGTATGGCATGGGGCGACGGTAATTATAACCAGTCCTTACAGGGTCTTATGTACAACAGGCTTGACAGTAAGGGCAATCTTCAGGTTGCAAATGGTGTCAAGGCTCCTTACTTTGATGCTGAGGCACTTTCAACCGCTACATATAATGATAAAAGAGTTGCCAATGTTTATAAGTCATCTTTCCCGTTCCGTGCAACTACTGACGGTGATGGTGTTACTACTTATGAATTCACTTCAAAAAATGCAACCGATAACATCTACTTTACATGGGACGGCCTTACACCTAAAAAAATTAACTACGGTGCGGGCGAAACATATGGTGTACACGATGATTTGGGAAAATTCGGCGGTACAGAAAACGGTTATGGTGTTTTCCCATTCAACAATACTCAGAATACATCAACGGGCAAGGGTACTAACTGTAACCTTAACTATGGCTTTGGTGTCAGACTTGATATAGACTTCAGAGTTCCGAAAGATGGTATGCTTGCAGACAACGAACCTGCAACCTTTAACTTCAGCGGTGACGATGACCTTTGGGTTTATATCGGTGAAGATCCAACAGGTGCTAACGCAGAGCTTGCTCTCGACCTCGGCGGTGACCATAAAGAGGCAAAAGGTTCAATTAACTTTAATACAATGAAAGCAACAGCTGACGATGTATTTGCCGACTACTCATCTTCATCATCGTCGACAACAGTTACAGTTCCGAGTGATGAGTTTTGGGTTAAGACAAATAATAAATACTTCTGTCTGAATGTTTGGGAGGATACAAGTGTTGGTGTAGATAATAATGGTAAACGTTATGTAGAACCTTATGACAAATCAGACGGTTTTTACAAATTCAAAAAGGCAGACCTTGGCAAAAATACAAAAGCTAACTTCTGTAAGTGGCAGAATATAACTGACGGCAATCTTACACTAGATGCCCCCCTTACGCTTTCAGACCTTTACGGTGGAATGTGGAACGATAACGGCACTCCGTATACCGGAGACGCTGTGTTACATCATACAAACCTTGGCACCGTTACAAAGACAATCAACAATGGTGTTCAGCTTGATCCTAACAAGACATACCATATGGTAGTATTCTATATGGAGCGTGGTGAGGCTGAGTCTAACTTCTCAGTAAACTTCACAATGACACCTGCCAACAATGACCTCAAGGTTACAAAGGCACTTGATACAGGCGATGTTGTTTCTGAAATTTCAGATGACCTCAAAGCTAATGAAACTTTTGATTATACAATCAAAGAGAACGGCAAAGATACCTCCGGTAAAAGCTACAAGCTTACAAAATCAGACGAAAGCACAAGCAGTGAAACTCTTTCAAACAGCGGTTTCACACTTAAAGATAATTATATAGCTGACTTTGACAACTCATTCAAGACCGGCAACGATATGACGGTTGACGAGTCAACAAACAGCAGTAAGCTTAAATACACAACAAACTGGGAGCTCGTTAACAACAGAGTCGGTTCAACAATCAGCATCGGTTCAACTACGAACTCGGCATTCAATCTTGCGGATCCCGCAGATAAAAAGGCTTATGCACAGCTCCAGCTCGACTATACCAACAAGATAGTGACAGCACCTCTTGAAATTTCAAAGAATGTTGTTGATGAAGGCGGTACAACCGACTACGATACAAATCAGCAGTTTACATTTGCGATTGCTCTCGACTTTGACGGCGACGGTTCAACCTATGACTACAAGACCTATCCTCTTGAGTATCAGCTCAAAGAGAAGGGCGCAAGTGATTATTCAAGCACAGCTTACCGTACACCCTTGGACGGTTCGTTCACAATCAAAAAGGGCGAAAGCATTAAGCTTCTCAATATTCCTGTAGGTGCAACCTATAAGATTACAGAGAAAAATGTTATAGGTTATGTTCCCTATAAAGTAGGCGATCAGAACTTCAACGGTACATTTGTCGGTACTCTCGCCAAAGCAGGAAATGCGCTTAACTTTATCAATAAGGTTAATCCTACAAACATTGCCATTTCGGTAAATAAAACTCTTGACGGTCAGGCTTACAGCGGCAGCAAGTTCGTTTATACATTGACAGGTCTTGGATCAATGGATACAGCAAAACAGGATGCCGACGGCAATATTATCAAGACAAACAGCGCAAAAACAATTTCCACGAATTTGAAAACACCTGACGCAAGCGGTAAGGTTGAATTCAAAGACCTCAAATTAGTCACTGCGGGTGTTTACAGATTTAAGATTACCGAGGCTCTTGCCGAGGGTGAAAATGCATCCGATTATAAAATGGATACAAACACCTGGCTTGCCGAGATTGAATTGCTTGAAAGCGGTGAAGTAACGGAGGCTAAGTACATTAAGGTTAAGAGCTCAGATATTGAAGGCAAAACCGATGCTGAGCTTGCAGAATACTTCAACGATTCTACTTCTGTTAAAGAAAATGAAGCCCTGTTTGCAAATGAAACCACACACGGAAGCGCAACAGTAAACAAGAAGAACCAGACAGGCGGTAATGTAAGTGATACGGAATTTGCGGTGATGAAGGTATCTGATAAGGATATCTTTACTGCAGATGATATCAATACAATCATTAATGATGCCTCAATGAAAACTCATATGGTTTCTAAAAAGACAGACAGCAACGGTCAGGCTGTGTTTGACAATCTGACAATCTTCAAGGACGGTAACGGTGAGTTTACAAAATCAGGCGAAGATGTTGTTTGGAACAGCAGTTCCGATAACTACTTAAAGGGTACTTCAACATATCAGACATACTGTCTGTTTGAGTACAAACCGTCAGAGGGTTACACCCCGAACTACACACTTTCCTACTTCACACTTCCTGTTGAGGGTAATTACGATGTTACATATAATTATGTTGACGGTGCAATTACAATGCCTTCGGCAAGCGGTGACGGTATGAACGGCTATGTTGTTCTCGGTTTGTCGGTTGCAGGTCTTGCGGTGACAATGTTCACGGGTTACGCAATCTATTACGGAAAAGTTCGTAAAAAACGCAGAGCAGGACGCAGAAAGTAACCCGATATGATTTAAATTGTTAGAACAGGTGATTTTTTAATCAGATGTTTCTTTCATAAAAAACCTCTTTGACTGCTACGGGCACCGTTGTTAGCCGGTGTCCGACATGCAGCCACCCAAATTCAGTTTAACCATTCGGTTAGAATAGAATTACATATATTAAATTAAACACAAAGGAGAAAGTAAAAATGAAAACTACAAAGAAAATCTTTGCAGCTGTTCTTGCAGTAATGATGATTGCTCTCATGATCCCATTCTCAGCAAGCGCAGCAACAGACGATGCTTATAACGCATTTATTAAGGGCAAAAACGGCTTTAAAGTAAATGTTTATAAGGTAGCAACAATCAACACAACAACAGGCGAATATACTGACATTAAGGGTGGCGTCGATGTTGAAACAGCTCTTAAAACTTGGAAGAGTGCAACGGGCAATGACAGTGTGGCTCTTCTCGCTGCTTGTGAAAGTGCAACATTTGCAGATACAGACAGCAAGGGTAACCATACATTTGCTTCTGACGAAGATGTTTACAACTTCGGTACAAATGAAGCAGGTGTTTACTATGTTAAGGTAACAGGTCAGCCTGCTGAAACAAGCGTAAAGAAAAAGGGCGGCGCTCTCTTTGCTCTTCCTGAGGGCACAAAGAAAACTCAGGGTTCAGAAGAAGCTCCAATCACACTCAAGATTAACACAGGTGAAGTTACAGTTTCTAAGGAAATCGTTGGTGGCGACATCGATGCTACGCACACAACTGCTTCTGCAGGCGACACAGTAACATTTAAGCTCACAGCTTCAGTTACAGGTTCTAAGGAAGTTCCGCTTACTGAATACACAATCCACGATAACCTTTCAGGTAGCTTTAGAGATCCAGCTGTAACAGAAGTTATGGTTGGCAGCACTAAGCTTCAAGAAGGTACAGATTATACTGTAGATAAAACAAATCTGTCAGATATTCAGATTTCTCTTTCAGAGTCTTATCTTAAAGCTGCTAAGGAAGGCACAAACGACTTCTATGCAAGTTCAGATGTTGTTGTAACACTTACAGCAATTCTTAAGGACACAGCTGTTTCAGGCTACAATACAACAGGCAACAGCAACAGCGACAGCCTTACATACACAAACACATACGGTCAGACTTCAAAGCCGGGCGATGATACAGTATATGTTTACACATTCGACCTTCCTGTATTCAAGTATGATGGCACAACAACTGACAAGACGGGTCTTGGCAATGCAACATTCGTACTCAAGAAAGCAGATGGTACAGAGGTTGCTACTAAAGTAACAAGCGTAGAAGAAGGTAGCAAAGGTAAAGTTACATTTGAAAAGCTTGCTGCAGGTACATACACAGTTCAGGAGACAAGTGCACCATCAGGATACAACCTTAACTCTACAGTATATACTGTTGATATCAGCACAGATGGTGTTATTACAGTTTCAGTTGACGGTAATCCAAGCCATGTAGATCAGGTAGAAGTTCCTGATTATCCTGTAACAGTTCCTTCAACAGGCGGTATGGGTACAATGATGTTCTATGTTGGCGGTGCAGCACTTATCGCTTGCGCAGGTGTTCTCCTCTTTGTTCTTAAGAGAAAGAAAGCAGCTAAATAATTGATTGAATATCTTTTATCTTAAAATCTGTAATATATGTAATTTTCAGGGGATGCGGCAACGCATCCCCATTCTATTTACACAAGAGCCGTATATGCGGATAATATCTGTCCATACGGCGGCTCGCCGTGCAGTTGCGATAAATAGTAAAATATAGTATAATAACAACGGAACAAAAACACGCAGAAAAGGAAAATTTTATGAAACGAAAGCTGTCAATTTTACTAATAGTTTTAATATTCGTTGCAGGAATCGGCATAATGAGCTATCCGCTTGTCAGTTCCGCAATTAATAACTATGTCAGTAGAAGCAGGGTTAAGGAGTACACCGACAGGGTTGCTCAGATGCCGAGTGAGAAAACTCAAAAAATGTTTGAAGAGGCGACAAAGTACAATAACAGCCTTTCAAATAATATGATAATTACCGACCCGTTCGACGAAAAGGCTTTTCAGAAAATCGGTGCAAATTATGAGAAAACTCTCAATATTGATGATAACGGTCTTATCGGCTATATTGATGTGCCGAAAATCAATGTTTATCTGCCGATTTATCATGGCACAAGCGAAGAGATTCTTTCTAAAGGTGCAGGGCATCTTCAAAACACTTCCCTGCCTGTCGGCGGTGCAAGCACACATTCCGTAATTTCTGCCCATTCGGGTTTTCCGGGAGAAACTTTCTTTGATTATCTCACTGATATGAAAGTAGGCGATGAATTTTATGTTCATATTCTCGACAGAACGCTGAAATATGAGGTTGATCAAATCGAAGTTGTTCTTCCCTCGGAAATCAATTCCTTGCGGATTGTTGACGGCGAAGACCTTGTAACGCTCCTCACCTGTACCCCATACGGCGTTAATACTCACAGACTTCTTGTGCGTGGCAAGCATGTTGCATACGATGATACTAAATATGTTGAAACAGGTGTGTCACTTGCAAAGTTTGACAACGGTTACATATTCTTTCTCGGTTACAAAATCCCTTATGCAGTCGCAATCGGCATAATTGTCGGCTTTGTTGCACTTGTTGTGTTTGTGGTTGTATTTCTGCTCAAGCGTAAAAAGAAGAAGTCAAACGATGCAAAACGGCTGAGAGATGACTCGGCTGACGAAAATCAGAATGATTTGGGCGGTGATTCCGATGATTAAAAAAATACTTACGGGTGTGGCAATAGCAATGCTCGTTGTCGGAATAGGTCTTGTCGCATTCCCCACTATATCAAATTTTATCGGAACACAGATTTCAAACGGTGAGGCTGACGGCTTTGATACCCGTGTTGAAGAAGCTGAGGACGGCTCTTTTGAACAGGCGGTCAAGGACGGCAAGGTTGACGAAGAGGGCTACAAAATTGATAGGGACGGCAAGCGTACCTCCAAACAGCCCGTCGTTTTCAAGGCTGATCTCGACAGACTTTTCAATGACAGCGTTGCCTACAACAAAAAACTTGAAACAAACCAGTATGAAATGCTCCGCAACGATACCTATTCACAGGCTGCCGTCAATCTTGAAGATTACGGCATAACGGACGGCATTTACGGCTATGTTACCGCCGAAACAATAAATATGCGTCTGCCGATTTACCTCGGTGCGAACAGCTCAAATATGAGCTACGGTGCGGCACATATGAGTGCAACCTCATTGCCGATTGGCGGTAAGAATACAAACGCAGTCCTTGCAGGTCACACGGGATACATCGGTCGAATATTCTTTGACAACCTCCGCAACCTCAAAATCGGTGACAGGGTTTCAATCACAAATTATTGGGATACACTCAATTACAAGGTCGTTGAAACCAAAGTCAATAAGCCGAGCGAATCAGGCGACTGCTATTTGCAGAAGGACAGAGATTTGCTCACGATGTTTACCTGCATAAGTGACGGCAACGGCGGTTTTGACCGTTACTATGTAATATGTGAGCGTGCGTCATAATTTACAGCAGACTGCATCACGGTGAAGATGCAACTGTTTTGCAGAAATATGTTGTCGGTTCGGACAGATAAACAATAAAAACGGAGGATAAAAAATGAAAAATATGATTAAAAAAATAACTGCAATCGCAATGTGCGGTGTGCTTACCATCGGTTCGGTTCTTATGACAGGTGCGGTAAGCGAG
>UMCA01002822.1_pt1 | contig 11619 bp, 9 predicted proteins | sample 1964111 | NCBI WGS metagenome assembly UMCA01 (sample SAMEA4835956, study PRJEB28245) | human gut metagenome | biome: gut microbiome; material: fecal sample | place: Denmark | collected 2008
AAAACATAGTGTCTACTGACCAGAAGGCACCGTTTACATACATAACATTATTCAGTGTTCCTTTACGGGGAATCAGGACCGACTCACCAGTGTAAAGCGGTTTTTCTACATATCGCATTATGCCGCCAGAACCATATACAGGATAAACACCATCTTCCAGTTTTTTATGGTCTTTTCCATATCTTACGGCGATTAAATCAGAGAGCAAGCCATTTTCCCAATTAGGATTACGATTTGTTATGAACATCTGCTGATATATTGCCTGAGCTTGCTGCTCTAAATTATTGTTTATGGCATTATTGAGTTCAATTTTTTGGTCAATTACCCTCAAAATACCGGATACTTTTTTCTGAACTTCATAATCTGGAATTTCAATTTCTATCTTTCTAAATTCAGCTTGCTTTATTCCAGTTACGGTTGTACCAGTTTCTCTTGCCTTTAGTGAGGCTTGTCCAATTGGAGACTGAAGATAGTAAAGCAGATAATCATTATCTAGCACATTTTCTTTTCCTCTAAGTGTCAACAAGCGCTGTGCTATAGCCACATCATTTCTATCAAGTCTTGCTACCAGTCCAAGCGGGGCTTCCGTTGTAAGAAGAATATCTCCTTTTTTAGGAAATCCTCGAACCATAAATTTTTCGTATTCTTCTTCGGATATAAAATAGCATTGTGAGTAATCAATATGATTATTTTTCACTGATTTTGCACTTAATGTCATTATTCCAGTTTTAGATTTTTGGGGTGTTTTACCTCTATAATCTATCAAAGCATCAAGCGCATCTTCCATTTTCATTGTGTTAAACTTCATACCCAATCGCCCCCAGTTTCTTACGAATTTCTTCTTCCAATTCATGAGACTTTGCAAACATATCTGAAAGCTCTGATGTAAGGCGTGTCATCTTTTCTTCAAATGGTTCTCCGTCGTCCTCGACTTCTTCAATACCAACATATCTACCTGGTGTCAGAATAAAATCCTGCTTTTCAATTTCTTGAAGGTCTGCTACAGCACAGAAGCCCTTTACATCTTCAAGCGTACCATCTTGAAATGCTGTAAATGTATCAGCCAACTTCTGAATATCTTCATCTGTAAAGTCTCTGTGCTTACGGTCAACCATATAACCCATCTTGCGGGCATCTATAAATAAAGTTTTACCTTTCTGCTTTTTGTTCTTAGAAATAAACCAAAGTGTAACCGGAATTGTAACGCTGTAAAATAACTGCGTAGGCAGTGCAACGATACCTTCTACAAGGTCAGCCTGAATAATATTCTTTCTGATTTCTCCCTCACCGCTTGATTGAGATGACAACGCACCATTAGCAAGCACAAGACCAATTTTTCCGTTTGGTGCAAGATGATGTATCATATGCTGAATCCACGCATAGTTAGCATTTCCTGCTGGCGGAGTTCCGTATTTCCATCTAACATCATCTTTTAACTTGTCTTGTCCCCAGTTTGAAAGATTGAATGGTGGATTTGCCATAATAAAATCAGCTTTAAGCGTTTTATGTAAATCATTGAAAAATGTATCAGCCTGATAAGGTCCAAAATCTGCGTCGATACCACGAATAGCCATATTCATTTTTGCCATCTTCCAAGTATCAGCGTTAGACTCCTGACCATAAACTGCAATTTCGCCACGCTTACCACTGTGTGCCTGAATAAACTTTGCACTCTGAACAAACATACCACCTGAACCACAACATGGGTCATATATACGACAATTTTTGAATGGTTTCAAAATAGCAACGATTGTTTTAACGATACTTGCAGGAGTATAGAACTCGCCACCTTTAACCCCTTCGTATGCTGCAAACTGCTGAATACAATACTCGTATGTTCTGCCAAGCAGGTCTTTGCTTTCTTCTGTATCTCCCATATCCATATTAGTGAAAAGATCAACAACCTCTCCTAATACTCTCTTATCCAAATCTGGACTTGCATAATTCTTTGGAAGCACATTTTTAAGAGTTGTATTTTCCTTTTCAATAGCTCTCATTGCATCGTCGATAACAGTGCCAATTTCTGGAGTATGCGCTGCAGATGCAATCTTGCTCCAACGGGCATCCTCTGGTACAAAGAAAATATTATCTTCTGCGTATGCATCCTTATCATCTTCAAAACCGTCACCCTCTTCAACAAGCTGTTGATATCGTTTTTCAAATGCACTTGATATGTAACGCAGGAAAATAAGTCCTACGATAACCTTTCTATATTCTGCTGCTGGAATGTGCCCCCAAAGGACACAAGCAGCATCCCATATTTGTTTTTCAAATCCAATATTAGCATTATTTTGAACTGCCATTTATAAATTCCTTTCCCAATAAATCATAACCTTTTCGATACCTCATGTAATTATATTATACTATACGCATTTAAAAAAGTATATTGTGTTTTTGTTCTGCCCAATTTCTTTGGTTTTCATATCTTTGCAAACTCATATATTCTATTCAGCTCCCTTCCGCTTCGCTTCAGTTCGCTGTCTGTTGTCGCCGAATCCCAAGTAACAAAGACAGCCTGCATCCTGTCGGATGCAGGTCTACGGACAATAAAATGCGCCCTTGCATGTAAACATGCAGGGCGCATTTTTATTGTCCGACATCTGCTCCGCAGATGCTGTCTTTATTAAACTGTATTCGGCTCGTTATCACTCAAACTCAGCAAGTTTATCCCTTGCATCAAACTATTTTGTTTTAGTTTTGTTCTGAAAGCGCCGTTTTTCACTTCAATTACATAATTTATTTTAGCTTACTGATTTTCTGTTGCCAAAGTGTTGCCATGCATACTCTAAAACTATGTACTATGTTCCAGAAATTAAATATCTTTTATTATTAGCATAATCATAAAGCAACCTGGTTACTCCTGACAACATTTCAGAAACTTTAAATTCCCAGTTAGAGAATTCCGTGTTTTTCACTCCTGCTTTAAAGTTTCCATGAGCTATCGAATTTCTGCGATTTACTAGTGCATCAATATCACTTTGGTAGTCATCAAATAAATTTATAGGTAATCCAACCTTATACAAATTCTTCTGCAATACAATGTACCATAAATTAGATTCTGTATCTATTATTTGATCATCAATAATTAACTCTTGTTCTTTAAAATCTTCCACCTTTTCCATGAAATCAACACGCCGATATAAACGATGTAAACGTGTATCATCAGGTAGTTCTTTTCGAAAAAATTCAGATTTCCGCTCTGTATTCTCATAAGCAATGAATTCTTTATGCATACTTGCTACCATTAAACCAGTATCCACCTCTTTACGTTTTAGCCCTTGCGAATTAATATACTGTATATATGTCTGCAAACATATTTTAATATACCCTTCCATATGAGAATACAATATCAATACCAAACTTTTTCTATACCTATCTTTGTCCTCTTCTACAATTTCGTTTAATTGATTCTTGAAAAAGGCAAGTTCTTCTTGGCGCCAAGCTAATTCTGTCTCAAGCACCAATCTCAATTCATCTGCCGTCAAGAACCTTTTCTACTCCTTCCGTAAACAATTTTATTCTAGACTTTACTCCATTAACACTTCCTGTCTTATATGATTGAAGTTCAGTTCCATACTTAATTTCATCAACACATTCTACTACTTCTTTAGAGCGATCACTCAATATTATTCTCTCAATCAAAGATGCTAGTGAAACAGCAATTCCGTCAAAATAATACAACACAAATTCATTTTTCATATTTCCATTAGTTGTTTTTCCTGAAAAAACTTCTTCCCCCCAATTGTCATTTATAAACTTAAATGTTTGTTCAAAAACATTTTTTTCTTTTTCATAATCAAACTGAACATCCCCTGTTGTTATTTTCTCAAGGTATCTTGTCAAATATTCTGTTACAGGGTATTTATAATTTTCGATATCATTTTTAATGGCAAAAAATCTTAAAATGAGTTCTTGATCATATCGAGTCTTTCTTTTTTCTGAAGCCACTCTATTAATAACAGCTTTAAAATCTTGATTTTTGCTACATTCTTCTAGGAAATCAATTCCATCAGATCCCAATAGTCTGATAGTACAATTTCGAATTTCCTGCGCAGACAAAAGTTCACCACCTGTATTAAGGCGTTTAAACATATGATATTTTAAAGAGATTTCACTTTCTTTCTTAATCACTTCCATACGAACAAAACTTCTCTTAATTTTAATTTGCAGCGCTTTTGGCAATTTATTAAACGTCAGCCCATTTAAATCATCAACTATATCACATCCATGCAAAACCAAAAAATCGTCATCCGTCTCTCCCAAACGTTCCCCTCTAAAATGTAAATAACTTGATATTCTTTGTAAGCCATCAATCAATTCATAAACACCATCATCCGTTTCTATAACAAAGATTGGTGGAACAGGCATCTCTAAAATTAATGATTCTACAAAACGAGATTGTTTTTCCTCTTCCCATCTAAATAGTCTTTGATAATCCGGAGAAATTGTTAATTCCTTGTTCTGATACATATCATATAATTCATTAAATGATACATCTAAACTTTTTGTCCTGATTTTAATAATCTGGCTATCTACATTTTCAATTAAATTCTCTATCGCCATACCTCTCCTCCATTCTCACACTTATCCAATTTGTTGACTAACTTATAAATATTAATTTATCTTTGTTTCATCTTTGCAACAATATATTAAATAATCAAAAGAAATATCTATAATTTCAAATACAGCAGGCAATCCTATCGACTACCTGCCATATAAAATAATCTGTACAAAATATTTCTTTATTCAAACTCAATCGTCCCCGGCGGTTTACTCGTCAGGTCGTAGAATACTCTGTTGACTCCCTTTACTTCATTGATGATCCGGCTCATTACGGTCTGCAGGACCGCAAACGGGATTTCTGCAGCTTCCGCTGTCATGAAGTCTACCGTACGGACTGCACGGACTGCAACAGCGTAGTCGTAAGTACGCTCATCACCCATAACCCCGACAGAACGCATATTAGTAAGGGCTGCGAAGTACTGGTTTGGCATCCACGGTGCTTCTTTGCCGTTTTCTGCCTTGTAGGCTGCTGCCGCCTTGTCTACTTCCTCGCGGTAGATCGCATCTGCATCCTGCACGATACGAACCTTTTCCGCTGTGACTTCACCAATGATGCGGATGCCAAGTCCCGGTCCCGGGAATGGCTGGCGGTATACAAGGTATTCCGGAAGTCCGAGCTCCAGACCTACCTTTCTGACTTCGTCCTTAAACAGGTTACGAAGCGGTTCTACAATATCTTTAAAATCTACGAAATCAGGAAGACCACCCACATTGTGGTGGGACTTAATGACTGCGGATTCCCCGCCAAGTCCTGATTCTACAACGTCCGGATAGATGGTTCCCTGTGCCAGGAAATCTACCGCACCGATCTTCTTTGCTTCTTCTTCAAATACACGGATGAATTCCTCTCCGATGATCTTTCTCTTCTGCTCCGGTTCTGTGACACCGGCTAATTTATCATAATAACGCTGCTGTGCATTGACACGAATGAAATTGATATCGAAGCTGCCGCCTTTCCCGAATACGGCTTCTACCTCGTCGCCTTCATTTTTTCTGAGAAGACCGTGATCTACAAATACACAGGTAAGCTGTGGACCTATGGCCTTTGCAAGCAGTGCTGCCAGTACAGAGGAATCCACACCGCCGGAAAGTGCTAAAAGCACCTTGCCGTCTCCGACTTTTTCACGCACATCTTGGATCGTATGCTCTACGAAAGTATCCATCTTCCAGTCGCCGACGCAGCCACAGACACCGCGTACAAAGTTTTTGATCATCTCTGTACCGTTTACCGTATGCAGAACTTCCGGATGGAACTGGATCGCATACAGATTTTTCTCTACATTCTGTGCTGCGGCGATCGGGCAGTCTGCTGTATAAGCAGCAACCTCAAATCCCGGAGCAAGCTCTGAAATACGGTCAAAATGGCTCATCCAGCAAATGGACTTGGAAGGAAGCCCTTTAAACAGAACCGCATTTTCCATATAGTTGATCTCTGTCTTGCCATACTCACCGACTTCCGGTGTGATGACCTTTCCTCCCAGCACATGCATCATAAGCTGTGCACCGTAGCAAAGTCCGAGTACCGGAATACCAAGCTCGAAAAGTTCCTTGGAATACGTAGGAGAATCCGGCTCATAACAACTGTTTGGCCCTCCTGTTAAGATAATACCCTTCGGGTTCATTTCCTTAATCTTTGCAATGTCTGTTCGATAAGAATAAATCTCACAGTACACATTGCACTCACGGACACGTCTTGCCACAAGCTGATTATACTGTCCACCAAAATCTAACACGATCACGGTTTCTTTTTTCATGTGAACCTTTTCTCCTTTTTCTCTTAGTTAACGTCTGCTTCCTACAGATCAGTAAATTCCGATCCCTGTAGTCTGCCATGCATTCATCATATAAGTTGTATTATACGTATCCTCATAATTCTTGTAAAGCAATATTTTGCACAAATAGCTGTCTGTAACTGGCACATAATCTGTCAAAATCCCATGCGGCATTCGCGGGACTTGTTGATGGCAGGCGTCTGATCTCAGCTTTTGTATGTTCCTGACAATACTTCTCATACAGCTCACACGCTTTATTTCCATTCCCGGCTATGATGCGGATCTTCGTTTTTTTCAGCAGCCCTGCAATGTCATTCGGTACAACATCCTTGATACTGCTGTCACTGGAACCAATGATGCTGCAGCTTTTGATCACGTCCCAGACTGCAATATGATTCCGAAGCAGGAATGCTTTCTTTTCTTCGATCGTGGTGGGCAGCACATCTCCTGTAACCGCAGCAAGCACTTTCCAGAAACGATTTTGCGGATGTCCGTAATAAAAATGCTGCTGTCTGGATTTTACAGATGGGAAAGTGCCAAGGATCAATATTTCCGAATCCGCATTGTAAACCGGCTCAAATGTATGTGTAAGTGTTTCGTACTCTCCCATGATCCACGTGATCCTTTCCTTCTATATTATAGCAATATGTTGCTAGATTTTCACGTTCTTCCTACCCTGCCAGATGCAGCATATCAATGAGTATGAGCATGACCAGTCCGTAATATACCACAATCGCAACCAGGTCATTGATCGTTGTGATCAATGGGCCGGAAGCAACTGCAGGATCAACTCCTATCTTTTTAAACAGCATCGGAACGATCGTACCGACAAGGCTGGACACCACCATTGCACCGATCAGGGATGCACCGACACAACCGGAGATAAAAAAGGAGAATGCAATGCTGTAGTGTTTAAATAGGAAGATATACAGTCCTAAAAAGATCAATGCCAGAATACCGAGGAATGCCCCGTTGAAAAATCCGATCTTGCACTCCTTTCCTATTAAAAGGAACTTCTGTTTTGTTGTCAGATTTTCGTCCATGAGCACACGGATCGTTACGGCAAGTGACTGCGTTCCGACATTTCCCGCCATATCCAGGATCAGGGACTGGAAACACATGGCGATCGGTAAGACCGCAACAACCGTTTCAAACGCACCGACCACAGTCGATACCACCATTCCGAGAAACAGCAGGATGATCAGCCATGGCAGTCTTTTTTTCATGCTTTCCTTTGTCGTCTCATGCAGATCCTCTTCTGCAGTCAAACCGGCGAGCTTTGCATAATCATCACCCATTTCGTCATCGACAACCTCAATGATATCCTGCGCTGTGATAATACCTGCAATACTGTGATCTTCCAAAAGAACAGGAATGGAATCCTCCGCATAATCCTTGATCTTTTCGATACAGTCACCGATCTTTTCATGATCCATGACATACGGATAGGATTTACTGATCAGATCGTCAAGCGCGGTATATTCCCTGGCAATGATCAGATCCTGCAGTTCAATGGCTCCGTAAAACTTGCCTTCCCTGTCTGTTACATAGATCGTGGAAATGTTATCGTTTTCTCCCGCCTGCTTGACAAGCTCACGCATTGCCTGTCTGACAGTCAGATCCTTATGGATCACGATGAAATTTGTCGTCATCAGACTACCGATTTCATCGTCCTCATAAGACAAAAGCAGCTTGACATCCTCTCCCGCTTCTTCGTCCAGCATGGCAAGGATCTTGCTCTTTTCTTCTTCGTCCAGCTCTTCGAGCATATCAACCGCATCGTCGGAATCCATTTCGGAAACAAGTCTTGCCACGCTTTCCAGTGACAATTCCTTTAAATACGGCTCCGCATCGTCTACATATGCAAATATCTCTGCCATGCGTTCCATGCCAAGTGCCGCATACAGTTTTTTACGTTCCTGCTCGGTCAGAGACTCCAGACTTTCTGCAATATCATTATCATGGTAATCGGATAACCGGTCAGCCAGTTCTTCCTTGGAAAGATTGCTGCGGATGATCCGGATCAGTTCTTCTACATACTTCGTCATCGTATCTTCCTCCTTATTAAAAAAATAATGCACCATAGAACAATTCATACGGTGCAGGGAAAAAGATACAATATTCTGTCATTACCTCAATTTCAGCATGACAAATAACAGGAAATTTTTCTGAATTTCCCATGATCCAAAAACAGCTGCAGATCAGACATACGCAGCCATCTGTATTCTTTTTCAGAACTTACACCGTATTTCGTACTTCGACTATTACCGTCAGGGCTGTCCATGCCTGTCACCTCCTGTTTTTTGAATACGAAAGCAGTATAACACCGCCTTTTTTCATTTGCAACCTGCTTTACAGAATATTTACATTCCGTTTACCGTTTTTCACAGCCTTTTATTCTTAATTGTTAGTTATGCCAAATTCTCCTATAATTTCAAATATTTTTATTGATTTTACGCGTTTATAATGTATAATAAGAAGCGGAGAGCGCATAACTGTGGCTTCTCTATAAAAAGGCTTATTACCTGCTCTGCAGGTGATGCAATAATACTATAAAGAAAGAGGTAAAAAAAATGGCAAACATCGATTTAACAAAGTACGGTATTACCGGAACAACTGAAGTTGTCTACAACCCTTCTTACGAAATGCTTTTCGAAGAAGAGACAAAAGCTGGTCTCGAGGGTTATGAAGTAGGAAAGAACACAGAGCTTGATACTGTTAACGTTATGACAGGTATCTATACAGGCCGTTCTCCTAAAGACAAATACATCGTTATGGATGAGAACTCTAAAGACACAGTATGGTGGACATCTGATGCCTACAAGAATGATAACCATCCAATGCCAGAAAACGTATGGGCAACAGTAAAAGATATCGCTAAGAAAGAGCTCTGCAACAAGAGATTATTCGTAGTTGATGCATTCTGTGGCGCAAACGCTGATACAAGAATGGCAGTTCGTTTCATCGTTGAGGTTGCTTGGCAGGCTCACTTTGTTACAAACATGTTCATCAAACCTACAGAAGAAGAATTAAAGAACTTCGAGCCAGATTTCGTTGTATACAATGCTTCTAAGGCTAAAGTTGAAAACTACAAAGAGCTTGGTCTTAACTCTGAGACATGTGTAGCATTCAACATCACAAGCAGAGAACAGGTTATCATCAATACATGGTACGGCGGAGAAATGAAGAAGGGTATGTTCTCTATGATGAACTACTACTTACCACTTAAGGGTATCGCTTCTATGCACTGCTCTGCTAACTGCGATATGGAAGGAAAGCATACAGCTATCTTCTTCGGTCTTTCAGGAACAGGTAAGACAACACTTTCTACAGATCCAAAGAGACGTCTGATCGGTGATGATGAGCACGGCTGGGATGACAACGGTGTATTCAACTTTGAAGGTGGATGCTACGCTAAAGTTATCGGTCTTGACAAAGAATCTGAACCGGATATCTATAACGCAATCAGAAGAGATGCTCTTCTTGAGAACGTTTCTGTTGCAGCAGACGGAAAGATCGACTTCAATGATAAGAGCGTAACAGAGAATACTCGTGTTTCTTATCCGATCTCTCACATCAACAACATTGCAGCAGAGGTAAATGGTGTATCTGCAGGTCCTGCAGCTGACAACGTAATCTTCTTATCAGCAGATGCGTTCGGCGTACTTCCTCCAGTATCTATCCTGACACCAGAACAGACACAGTACTACTTCTTATCAGGATTCACAGCAAAACTTGCTGGTACAGAGCGTGGAATCACAGAGCCAACACCTACATTCTCAGCTTGCTTCGGACAGGCATTCTTAGAGCTGCATCCTACAAAATACGGCGAAGAGCTTGTTAAGAAGATGAACGCTAACGGCGCTAAAGCTTATCTTGTAAATACAGGATGGAACGGAACAGGAAAACGTATCACAATCAAAGATACACGTGGAATTATCGATGCTATCTTAAATGGCGACATCAAGACAGCTCCTACAAAGACAATTCCTATGTTCAACTTCGAAGTTCCTACAGAACTTCCTGGAGTAGATTCCGGAATTCTTGATCCTCGTGACACATATGCAGATGCTTCTGAATGGGAAGCAAAAGCAAAAGACCTTGCTGAAAGATTCCAGAAGAACTTCGTTAAGTATACAACAAACGAAGCTGGTAAAGCTCTTGTAGCAGCTGGTCCTCAGTTATAAGATCTAAACTGATTTTTTTGGGGCTGCCTTATGGCAGCCCTATATTTAAAATAAAGGAAAAAAGGAGAACAATCATGAATCTTTCACCACTTCAGAAAGCAAGATATGAGTATAGCCCAAAGCTTCCGGGCATGCTCAGAAATGGTATCGCAGAAATCTGCGTTAAGGAAGGCGCTGATACACAGAGCGTAGCTGATCAGGATAAGATCAAAGCTCTCTTCCCTAACACATACGGTAAAAAGGAGATCACATTTGAAAAAGGTCAGAATACATCCGCTGCTAAAAAGCAGGTTGTAGGTGTTATTCTTTCCGGTGGACAGGCTCCTGGCGGACACAACGTTATTACAGGTCTTTACGATGCCTTAAAGGCTACAAATCCTGACAACGTACTGTACGGCTTCAAGGGCGGTCCGGACGGACTGTTAAAGAACGACTATGTTGTATTTGATGACGCTTTCATCGATGCATACAGAAATACCGGTGGTTTTGATATCATTGGTTCCGGCAGAACAAAGCTTGAAACAAAAGAACAGTTTGCTATCGTTGCTGAAAATGCAAAGCAGAACGGTCTGACAGCTATCGTTATCATCGGTGGTGATGACTCTAACACAAACGCTGCCACACTGGCTGAGTACATGGCAGCAAACAACACAGGTATCCAGGTAATCGGATGTCCTAAGACAATCGACGGTGACCTGAAGAACGAAGACATCGAAGCTTCTTTCGGTTTTGATACAGCTACAAAGACATATTCAGAGCTGATCGGTAACATTGAAAGAGATGCCAACTCTGCTAAGAAGTACTGGCATTTCATCAAAGTTATGGGACGTTCCGCTTCTCACGTTGCTTTGGAATGTGCACTTGAGACACAGCCAAACATCTGCTTAATCGGTGAAGAAGTAAAAGAAAAGAAAATGTCTCTTTCTTCTATTGCAAACTACATTGCTGATTCTGTAGAAAAGAGAGCCTAACGGAGATAACTTCGGTGTTGCGATCATTCCGGAAGGTATCGTAGAATTCGTTCCTGAATTCTCTGTACTGATCGCTGAGATCAACGAGCTTCTTGCAGGCAGCAAGACAGATGCCTTCAACGCTCT
>UMCA01014947.1_pt1 | contig 11561 bp, 8 predicted proteins | sample 1964111 | NCBI WGS metagenome assembly UMCA01 (sample SAMEA4835956, study PRJEB28245) | human gut metagenome | biome: gut microbiome; material: fecal sample | place: Denmark | collected 2008
ACATACATGATGCCGGGGATACCGAGGTTCAGATTGCCGCCCTTTTCGGTTATCGTCTCGCCCGTTGAGCCGAAGAGCAGAGGAATGCTCTGCATTATAGCACGCTGAATGAATGTGATTATCATTATGCCTTCGCCTCCTTGCTGCGGAACTTGACAGAGTAGTTGATGAAGAACTCACTGCCGATAATGAAGAAGATTATGATTCCTGTGATGATATCGGCAAACGAGTCGTTGAGTCCGAGGCTCGTCGATATCTGAATTGCGCCCTTCTGGAAGAAGACGATGAGCAGTGAGGTGAGGATCATGTAAGCGGGGTTGAACTTCGCGAGCCACGATACCATTATCGCGGTGAATCCGCGTCCGCCGACTGTGTTTGTCGCGATGGTGTGGTCGGTGCCGCTGACGAGCAGAAGTCCGGTGACGCCGCAGAGCGCGCCGGAGAGGAGCATCGTGCGCATGATAACCTTCTTGACGTTGATGCCTACGTAGCGCGCGGTGTTTTCGCTCTCGCCGACGACGGAGAGCTCATAGCCGTGCTTGCTGTATTTGAGATAGATGTACATGAAAACGGTAAGCGCCGCAACGATAAGTATGTTGAGCAGGTAGTCCTGACCGCCGAGGCTCGGAAGCCAGCCGTTGTGGCTGACGCTGTTGATGACTCCGATGTGACCCGAGCCCTTGGGGTTCGACCACTTGTAGCAGAAGTAAGCGACTATCTGCGTTGCAATGTAGTTCATCATCAGCGTGAGGAGCGTCTCGTTGGTGTTCCACTTTGCCTTGAAGAACGCGGGGATGAAAGCCCATATCGCGCCCGCAACAATGCTCGTTATAATCATAACGGGGAAGAGAAGATAGGACGGGAGCTTGTCGCCGAAGAGGATCATGCATGCCGCTGTTGCGAAGCCGCCCATGAGAGCCTGTCCCTCAGCGCCGATGTTCCAGAATTTCATCTTGAATGCGGGGGTGACTGCGAGCGAAACGCACAGGAGCATTGCAAGATTCTGGAGCAGGCTCCATATACGCCTCGGCGAACCGACCGCGCCGAAGATTATCGCGGAATAGACCTCCGCGGGGTTCTGTCCGGTGATGACGACGGTCACGACCGCGCAGACGAGCAGCGCAAGTACGACCGCGCCGATTCTGATGAGCCATGCCGCCCATGAGGGAACGGTGCTGCGCTTGACTATGTGGAAAAGAGGCTCACGCTTCTGTCCGTTTGACTTACTCATGGGTTTCACCTCCGTCGGTTTTGGTCATAAGCAGACCGAGCTCTTCCTTTGTGGAAGTCCTCGCGTCAACGAGTCCGGTTATCTTGCCGGAGTTTATGACGAGGATTCGGTCGCACAGCTCGAGCAGAACGTCAAGATCCTCGCCGACGAAGATAACGGCGACGCCCTTTTCTTTCTGTTCGTTGAGCAGGTTGTATATAAGATAAGATGAGTTGATGTCGAGTCCGCGCACGGGGTAGGCAGCCATAAAGACCGTGGGGGAGGAAGCAATCTCACGGCCGACGAGCACCTTCTGCACGTTGCCGCCGGAGAGACGGCGGACGGGCGTATTCGCGCTCGGGGTTACAACTTCGAGGTCGCTTATAACCTTTTCTGCGAGCGTCTTGGGCTTCTTGCGCTCAAGAAACGCGCCCTTGCCCTTGCGGTAGCTTCGCAGCATCATGTTGTCGATTATATCCATGTTGCCGACGAGTCCCATGCCGAGTCTGTCCTCGGGGACGAACGACAGGCGCACGCCGAGCTCGCGGATCTGCATGGGCGTCTTGTCGCGCAGGTTGTCCTGGCCGCCGGTCTTGGGGTTGTTGTACATAATCTCGCCGCTGTTGAGGTGCTGAAGTCCTGCGATGGATTCGAGCAGCTCGCGCTGACCGCTTCCGGCGATGCCCGCGATGCCGAGAATCTCGCCCGAACGCGCGGTGAACGAGATGTCGTCAAGAAGCTTGACTCCGTCGCGGTTAATGCAGCTGATGTCCTTGACAATGAGCCTGTCCACAGGGTCAACCGGATCGCTGCGGTCGATGTTGAGGCTTATCTTCTTGCCGACCATCATCTCTGTAAGCTCTGATTCGTTCGTCTCTGCGGTGTTGACCGTGCCGATGTATTCGCCCTTTCTGAGAACCGATACGCGGTCGGAGAGGGAGAGCACCTCGTGGAGCTTATGGGTGATGATTATGATAGCCTTGCCGTCGTCGCGCATGCGGCGCAGGATGTCAAAGAGCTTGAGCGTCTCCTGCGGGGTGAGAACGGCGGTGGGCTCGTCAAGAATGAGGATGTCCGCGCCTCTGTAAAGCACCTTGATTATCTCAACGGTCTGCTTCTCCGAGACGGACATTTCGTATATCTTCTTGTTCGGGTCAATGTCGAAACCGTACTGCTCGCTTATCTTTTTGATGCGCTCGGCGGACTTCTTGACGTTGAATTTGCCCTCGTCAAGTCCGAGAATGATGTTCTCCGTTGCAGAGAACACGTCCACGAGCTTGAAATGCTGATGGACCATGCCTATTTTGTAGTCGAGCGCGTCCTTTGGGGAGCGGATGACTACCTCTTTGCCGTCGATGAAAATCTGACCGTGATCCGGATAGTAGATTCCGGCGATCATGTTCATCAGCGTTGTTTTTCCGGAGCCGTTCTCGCCGAGAATGGAGAGTATCTCACCGCGGTTGACGGTCAGACATACATCCTTGTTGGCGATGATGCTTCCGAAGCTTTTTGAAATATTTTTCAGTTCAATTGCTGCGTTCAAGCCCACTTATCCTCCTATTTTAAATCTCAAAAGCCGATTAAAACAGGAAGGATAATCGGCTTTTCAAACTTAAAAATCTTGTTTTTTGAACTGCTTCAGACGGAGCGGCTTTCGTCGCCCCGTCTGAATGAAAGTTATAGCTTAATTATTTGTTGAGAAGAGTGATGCCGTCGATGTCAACATCGAAGTAAGGAGCGGAACGCTTCTCAGACTCGTGGAAGTAACCGTTGGAAACAACCTCGGTGTCGGGGGTGTAGTTCTCGTCGGTGTCAACATCAGCCTTGTAGCTGGTGAGAACCTTGCCGCCAACAGTGAAAGTGGAGGTGTCAAAAACATGAAGAGTGCCGGCCTTGAACTGCTCTTCGGCAGCCTTGATAGCCTCGGCGGTGCCGGGAGCTGCGACCTTATCGTTGATAGCGGTCAGCTCAACAGCGCCCTCGTTGATGCCCTTGCACCAGTCGGTGTCGATCTCTTTGCCGTCTCTGACGCACTCGATCATGTACTTCATGTAGGGAACCCAGTTGATTCTGGACGAAACGATGAAGGTGTTCGGGCAAGCGTCAAGAGTGGAGCCGTTGTAAGAAACGTTGGGGACACCTGCGTTCTCGCAAGCGGTGGGAGCGCCCATGGAGTCAGCGTGCTGGCTGATGAGCTTGCAGCCTCTGCCGATAAGCAGGGTAGCAGCTTCCTTCTCCTTGGCCTCGTCGTACCAGGAACCGGTGAACTGGACTTCCATGGTAGCCTCTTTGCAGACGGATCTTACGCCGAGGAAGAATGCGGTGTAGCCGGACTTAACCTCTGCATAGGGGAATGCGCCGACATAGCCGATCTTAGCGTCCTTAGCTTCGAACTTGCCTTCCTTGATCATAGCGTTGAGCTTCATACCTGCGGCAATACCTGCAAGGTAACGGCCCTCGTAGATGGAAGCGAAAGCGTTGTGGAAGTTCTTGAGACCCTTGGTGTGAGCCTGGGTGCCGGTAGCGTGGCAGAACTGAACGTCCGGATACTTCTCGGCAGCCTGGATCATGAAGCTCTCATGGCCGAAGCTGTCAGCGAAAACGATTGAGCAGCCCTGATCAGCAAGGTCAGCCGCTGCATCGTAGCAAGCCTGAGTTTCGCCGATGCCGGTCTTCTTGACTATCTCAACGCCAAGCTCCTTGCAAGCTTCCTCAGCTGCGGTGATGAAGTTCTTGTCATAAGTCGAGTTCTCGTCGTGAAGGAAGATAAAACCAACCTTCATCTTCTTCTCGCCGCCGTCCTTGCTGCTGCAAGCTGCAAAGCTGAAAATGGTGGCGAGCGCAAGAACGATCGCGAGGATTCTTGTGAATTTCTTCATTTTTTGACTTACCTCCAAAAAATTTTTTTATATTTATCCCGCAGTCCTGCACGGGAAAAAATAACTCAGTCGTCCTGTTCTTTGAATGTTATTGTTCCGTTGCCCATCTTTTCGATGATGGCTAGGGATTCGACTCTCGCGCCCTTCTCTTCGAGAACCTTTCTGCCGGGCTGGAAGCCTTTTTCAATGGCGATGCCGACGCCCTCAAGCTCGGCGCCCGCCTGGTTGATTATATCGATAAGCCCCGAAACGGCGGCGCCGTTTGCAAGGAAATCGTCGATGATGAGTATCTTGTCGCCCTTGTTTATGTAGTCTTTCGACACTGTAACAAGGCTGTCCGTGCCCTTTGTGAAGGAGTGGACAACGGAGGAGTAGACATTGCTGCCCACGTTTTTATGCGCGCCCTTTTTGGCAAAAACAACAGGCACAGAGAAATATTGCGCAGTTATGCACGCGATCCCTATGCCCGATGCTTCGATAGTCAGAATTTTATTTATATTACACCCGTCAAAACGGCGCTTGAACTCCTTGCCGATCTCCTGAAGAAGGTGCACGTCGATCTGGTGATTGAGAAACATATCCACCTTGAGAATATCGTCCCCGATCACTTTGCCGTCAGCAATTATGCGCTCCTCAAGCAACTTCAAATCCTCGTTCCCCCTAAAGAAAAGTTCGGTGAAAATACAATAATAGTATAGGGCTTTTTGGGGGTAAAAGCAAGGAAAAGTTTAAAAATCTGCATTTTATACAAACGCCGTCGTAAAAAAGCGTATAAGTGTATGAATATGTCAATTTTGTGTACAAACTGTGTCAGTTTCTGCTGATGTTTCCCGCCGAAACATAACCTGTTGTGTTTTTGAATTCTATGGCATACCACCCGTTGAGTGCGTCGGTTATTTTTACGGCGCGTCCGTTGGGGAGAGTGCCGATAACGGCGGAGGTCGTATTCGGCGCGCGTCGGACATTCAGCACTCCGCCCTGCGTGCGGACGGTGCCCTCGGCGGGGAATACCGGCGGATGAAACGGCACGCCTAGAAAATCCGCAATGCTTATGACAAGATTTTCGGCTATCGCGTCGATGTTGTCGGCTATCCACCGCGCGTCCTGCTCGTTGTCGTGGTAGGCAAGCTCAAGGTAAACCGCAGGAGCCTTCGAACGCTTAAGCTCAAGCAGTGTTGTTGAGGTGCGCGTGTTCACAAGCTCCGGCTCGGGATATATCTCGCGCAGTCCGTTTGCGATTATCTCCGCCGCTCGCTTTCCCTGTGTGCTCGTCGGATAGTAGTAGACGTCCGGTCCGCGCAGAGTGCCCTCATATATGGCGGGCGCGGCGTTCGAGTGCAGGGCGAGATAGAGCCGATAGTTTCCTCTGTTTCCGCGCGCGACAGCCGCCGCCGCGTTGCCGTTCGGGTCGTTCCTGCCGTAGCTTATCCCGCTTGAAGAGAGATACGGCTCCATCGCGTCGGCGAGGAGATTCATGTAGTATTTCTCGCTCCCGCCGATTATGTAGGGGTTATAGTCCTGAGTTGAAGGACTGAGATAGACATCGGGCATAAAAATACCTCCGTATATTCATTTACTATAAGAATATGCGGAGGGAGTGTTGTTGGTTAATTGCCTCGCTTGCGCCCAATAATAAAGTCTGATTTTGTAGGGTGCGGCGACCTCGACGCCGCCGACGATAAAAAGAGCAACCACGCACGAACCTGTCCGCAGGCTCCCCTGCAGAGGAACTGTCACGAAGTGACTGAGGGGTTACTCGCATACGCTCAACTGACGGGATATGCGAAAATGACGACTGTCATCAATACCCCAATAAAAAACAGGGAAAACAGAAATCATCCGTTTTCCCTGCATGATTTTTATATATCCAGCGCCGACGCGTCCTCTGTTATGTCGCTCTTTGCAAAGCCGTTGTCCTTGTCAAAATAGAACACGCTTCCGCCGTCGTTTCCGCACATGGCGGAGAAATGACCGTCTTTGAATATGAGCGCCGCGCCGTCCTCGGCTCCGATGCCTGAGACTCGGCAGCCTATTACGGCTGTTCCGAAACTCTGCCAGCGTTCGCTGATGAAGTGCGGGCAGTAGCAGTAGGGGAGAAGTCCGATGCAGTCGATGAACATGAAGCTGCCGTTTTCGCCGCAGTCGTCATATCCCATGTCGAACCAGCACATCGCGCCGGAGCTGAGCCCCGAAAGGACTTTTCCGCGTTTATACGCTTCTCTGAGCGCCTCGTCCGCGCCGGTCGCCTTGAATGTGTTCATCATGAACTCGAGGTTTCCGCCGCCGGCGTAGACAATGTCCGTGTTTACGAGCGTATCATATATGTGCTCGCGGGTGTTCGCGGGGTCGGTCAGCTTGAGCGTCTCAACCGTGCATCCGAGCTTTTCGAAGCTCTCCCATATGGGCTCGTCGCCCTCGGTGTCGTCGTGCCCGGCAGTCGGCAGGAACACGACATGAGGATTTTTTTGCCCGATTCGCGGACTATTCTTTCAAATATCGGCATGACCTCGCCGTCGTCATAACGGCCGCCGCCGAGTGCGATTATCGTTCCCATTCGTCCTCCGTCAGCCGATAACGGCAACATCAAAGCCGTTGTCCTGCGCGTATTTCTCGGCGTCGCTTCCGCTCTCGGTCGAAATCGTGAGCTTGCCGACATCCTTGAATATCTCGCCGCCGAATACGGTAACTCCGGAGTGAATGGTTATCTCGTCGAGCCCGGTGCAGTTGTAGAACGCATATTTGCCGAGCTCTTCCATGCTCTCGGGCAGGACGACTGTCTTGAGCGATTTGCACTCTTCAAACGCGCCCTTTTCGAGCTTTTTGACTCCCTCGCCGATGGTGAGCTTCTCGAGAGAGGAGCAGCGGTAGAATGCGCTCACCGCAATGCTCTCAACCGTGCCGGGAATCGATATCTCGACCGCTCCGGTGCACTTGAGGAACGCATGGTCGTCGATCTGAGTGACGCCAGCGGGGATAATTATCTCCTTCGCGCTAAAGCACTTCGCAAATGCCCAGTCGCCGATGGTCTCAACGCCCTCGGGCAGGACTATTTCGGTCAGCGCGGAGCAGAAGTAGAAAGCCTTTTCGGATATGGTCTTGGGCGCGCCGTTGAAAACAACGGTCGTAAGCTTGCTCTTTCCGGTGTAGGCGTTCTCCTGCGAGCCCTCGAACGCGCTGATGCCGATGTGCTTGATGTTCTTGCCGATGGTTACTTTCTCAAGACTGTCGCAGTACATCGCGGCATAGTTGCCGATTGCCTCGACAGAGTCGGGGAGTATGAGCTCCTTGAGCGTGCTGCTGCTCTTGAGAGCCTTGTTCTCGAGACCGACTACCTTTGCGCCGTCTATCTCCGCAGGAATGGAAACAACTGGGTTGCTCCCTGTGTAGCCCGTGATGCAGGCGGTGTTGTCGGTATATAATGTATAGGTGAAGTCGCCGTTCTTGACGGATTCCGTCTTGACGGTCTTGTCGAGTATATCCTCAACCTTGATGAGCGCCGGGTCGTCGACCGTGACATCGAGGGAGAGGGCGGAGATTATCGCGTTGCCGAGATTGCCGCAGCCTGTGAAAGAGAGGCAGACAACGAGCATCAGCGCAACAACGGCTGCTATTTTACTGAATTTTTTCATCGTCTGTTCCTCACTTTCCGTTCTTCTTTGCCAGGCGCTCCTGCTTCCTGCGCTCGAGGTCTGCCTTGCGCTCCTCTTCGAGTCTCTCAATCTCGACTCTGCGCGCCTCGTACTCGGCGTCGGTGTTCGCTTTTGCGTCAGCGTATCTTGCGCGGATATCGTCAAGATGCGCGTAGTTTTCTTTTTCCGTCAGCTGACGTCTTGCGTCGAGAAGAGGCTTGACGCTTCTGATGTACTTCGACTTCTCGTTGACGAGCTTCTTGACGGTTCTCTTCTTTTCAAGCTGATGCGCGAAGGTGTCGTCCGGCAGAGCCTCTGCGGCCTTGAACGCATCGTCTGAAGGCTCGACGATATTTTCGGGCGAGCCGTAGAACTTTATCATTGCCTTTCTGGCGTTCTTGAGCGCGCGGGCGCGGGTTATGGCGTCGCTGCGAATCTCGCGCTCCTCGTGAGTGGACTTCGGCAGAGCCTTGGCTTCAGCCATGTCCTCTTTGCTGTAGTAGAATATTCCGGCATATCCGGCAGCCTCAAGCGCTCGGGAACGCTCGACCTGCTTCTTGATGCGCAGAGTGTCGTATTTGTTCATCTCGTCGATGATGAAATCGCACACGGAGATGTCCGCATTGAGCTTGTTGAGCTCTCTGTTCTCTTTCTTCGCGGCCTTTATCGCAGCTTTTCTCGCCGCCTTCTCGGCGTCGGTGCTCTTGGGCATGGCCTTTGCCTGATTTATGCGGTCTTTCTTTATGCCGCGGTTCTGAGTGTTGAATTCTTTGTAAGCGGCTTTCAGTCGCTTGATTTCATTCTTCTTGAACTCTTTTTCCTCGGGCGTTCTCGCGGGCAGTCTCTCCGCCTTTTTGATGTCGTCCTTTGTGGTCATGAGGGTTCTGTCTTTGTAGAGGAGATTTGCTTCGTCGATTATGTCTATGGCTTCAACGATGCTCTCGTCGCGGAGAATACCGTTGCCGTAATCCTCGAACATCGCGCGTATCTTGAGCACTTTGACTATGCCGCGCTGCTTGGTCTCGGTCAGATCGTAGAAGAGGTAGGGGACGAAGTTGAGCGCCGCGCCGATAACTGCGGCGATGATGAGCACGTCGAACATATCCTCCCTGAACGAAGCGACTTCGAGCACGTCGTAGTTGTCCTCAAGACCGAGCATCTGATAGATGGTCGGGAGCACCATGCCGGTGAACATTCCGATGAACGAGCCGATTATGCCGACCGCGCCGAACATTCCGTCTATGCGCTCGCCGGTGAAATACTGCTGATAGTCACGCATGTCGGCGTTAATGCCGGGGTTGTAGACTATCGAGAAAGAGTTGACGAATCCGTTGAGATAGTAGAGGATTATAAGCGCGGGAATGTTGTTGTAAAGGGGATAGAGCAATCCGATGAGCACAACATTTGTAATGTTGCACCAGATAAGCAGGTTTCTCTTGCCGAGGACTCTTATCGCTATCGGACAGATGAGCATTGCCCAGAGCGCCGCGTTGCCGATGAGCGTCGTTGCGACTCCGTAAAGACCCATTCTGTCGGGGTAGGCATATATAAATGTCCAGCCGATGATAACGCCGACCGCGCCCTCAAGGAAGCCGAGCCAGCCTGCAAGGGAAGTTATCCAGAAATATTTGTTCTTTGCAACGGCGCGGAATGCGTCGGAGAATTTGAACTGGGTAACGTGGCTCTCCGCCACGATTATTCTCTCTCTCGTTCCCGCGTATGCCACATAGGACAGAAGAAGTCCGACAACGGCGACGAGGGGATGGATTATACGGTAGGTGGTGATGGAGTTCAGACCGCCGGTGAGCGTCGAGAGCATCGGCACGAAAAGACCCGTGAGGGACGGCGCCATGGAGTAAATGATCGACGAGACCGAAACGATATCGGTACGCTCATGGGAGTTGGGCGATATGACATTTGCAAGGTCTGTGTATGCCTGCTGGAAGAAAGGATAGAAGCACTGCAGAAGGTTATAGCAGAGGAAAACCGCAATGACTTTCTGCATATACGACATCGTCTCATATGGCAGCCAGACGAACACGACCGCTATAATAACGGTAGGAATACCTGTTATTGCAAGCCAGGGACGGAATTTTCCGGATTTGAAGCGGGCGCTGTCGATTATGTAAGAGCGTCCGATAGTGATTCCGAAGCCGATAATAGTCGATGCGACCGCCATATACTGCAAGTGCATCGGCTTGATGCCTATCGTGTTTCCGACAAGGAAGCTCGTTGCGGAAAGCGCGATGAGCGAGCAGAAGAACATGACGAACTGAACGCCCATTCCTCCGACGCCGTAGGCAATTATCTCTTTGTAGGAGACATATTTGCCCAAGGCGGGTGTTTTCCAGTGCAGTACGACATTGTTCCATGTCGTGCTGACCTTTTCCTTGAGATTACTCTTTCCCATTTCAACACTCCTTCAGGTCCGCGGCGAAGCAGGGAAAATACGCCCGCAGACAGTTGTTTTAGCCCCCCGATATGAAAAAATTCAATCAGGAAGCATCGACAATTTACATAAAAGCTCTTATCATTATAGCAAAAATATTAATAGCTTGCAACAGCGTTTTGGACTTAAGTACAATAAAAGCAGAAATTTAATAATTATTTCAGCATTATCACATTCTTGTTGAATTTTCAGTGGCGAAGTGCTATAATGTCCTCAGAAATTTTTCAGAGGTGAACAGTGTTGAATAAGCCAAAGATAATCGCACACCGCGGTGCTAACCGCTATGCCCCGCAGAACACGATCCCCGCGTTTGAAAAAGCGATCGAGCTCGGAGCCGACGGAACCGAGACCGACGTCCATTCCACAAAAGACGGATATATAGTTATCTGTCATAACGACACCGTTGACGAGATGTCCAACGGCACCGGCGCTATCGGCAGCTATATGTTTGAGGATATCCGCAAGCTCGACTTCGGCAGCAAGTTCTCCAAGGACTTCGCCGGCGTCACTCTGCCTACCGTCGAAGAATACCTTGAGTGCATGCAGAAGAGTGATAAGCTCAGCGTCATGAACATCGAGATAAAGCCCTGCAAGACCGACCGCGCAGACATTGTCCGCAAGACGATAGACGCTGCCAAGGCATACGGACTTTTCGACAAGCTCCTCATTTCGAGCTTCGACTATAAGATGCTTGTTGAGGCGAAGAAGTACGAGCCCAAGTGCAAGACGGCGTATCTCTATCCGATTTACGGACAGGTAGTCAGAAGATGGTTCTTCCAGCCTCTGCACCTCGCGAAGAAGATCGGCTGCGACGCGATGCATCCGCACAAGGCGTTTGCCACAAAGACGCTTGTCAAGCGCGCCCATGCCGCCGGCATGAAGGTCAACGCATGGACCGTCGACGAGGAAAAGGATGTTATCCAGATGCTCGAAAACGGCGTTGACGGTATCATCACCGACCGCCCCGATTATGTCGAGTCCGTCGTGGACAGATACCTCGCCGAGCATAAATAAAGCCTGAAATCAAAGTACCGCAGAGCAAAAGCCCTGCGGTACTTTTGCTGTTTGCTGATGCTCAGTTTGTAGGGTACGGCGACTCGACGCACCGTTGCCGCGACAGCGGCATGAAATCTTCGCAAAGATTTATCCTACCGACCGTAGTGGCGAACTTCGTTCACCTGCCCTTGAAATCTATATAGTGGATAAAGCTGCCGCGACAGCGGCATGAAATCTTCGCAAAGATTTATCATACCGACCGTAGGGGCGAACTTCTTTCGCCTGCCCTTGAAATCTATATAGTGGATAAAGCTACTGAGGGATTGTTACACTTGCACTTACCTCAAAACACCGTGACGCTTGCGCGTCAAAGGGTCGTCGAGGTCGCCGACCCCTAC
>UMCA01038341.1_pt1 | contig 11527 bp, 10 predicted proteins | sample 1964111 | NCBI WGS metagenome assembly UMCA01 (sample SAMEA4835956, study PRJEB28245) | human gut metagenome | biome: gut microbiome; material: fecal sample | place: Denmark | collected 2008
CTACATAAATATGACAATTCACACTATGGCACAGTTTGGTGTTGAAATTGAAACAACCGACAACGGCTGGCACATCAAGGGCGGTCAGTCATACATTCCGCATGATTACACAACAGACGGCGACTGGTCGCAGGCGGCTTTCTTTATGGTTGCAGGCGCACTCGGCGGAAAGGTGACTGTGAACGGCGTCAACAGAAATTCCGCACAGGGTGACAGGAAGATTGCCGAGTTGCTTGCACGGTTTGGTGCAAAGGTAACGCAGACGGATACTTCCGTAACCGTTGAAAAGGCAGAGCTTAATGCAATTGACATTGATGCTTCGCAGATTCCCGACCTTGTACCCGTGCTGACGGTTTGTGCCGCATTTGCAAAGGGAACAACCAGAATTTACAATGCCGAAAGACTTCGCATAAAGGAATGTGACCGTCTTATGGCAACCGCTAAGCTGATAAACGATCTCGGCGGTAAGGTGACTGAGTTGCCTGACGGACTTGTCATAGAGGGAATTGACACCCTCAAGGGCGGATTCTGTGAGGGCTTTAATGACCACAGAATTGTAATGTCGGCAGGTGTCTGCGCAGTAAGACTCAACGGTGAAATTGAGTCAAGCTATGCGCTTTCAATCAACAAAAGTTACCCTGATTTTTACATAGATTATAATAATATTGGAGGTAAGGCGAATGTCCTCGACCTACGGTGATAAGATAAAAATTTCCGTTTTCGGCGAAAGCCACGGCAACGGAATCGGAGTTGTAATTGACGGACTTCCGGCAGGATTTGAGGTTGACTTTGACAGGGTTCTCGCTCAAATGGCACGCCGTGCTCCGGGCAAGGATAAAACAGCAACTCCCCGAAAAGAAAAAGACCTTCCAAAGGTTCTTTCGGGTATGCTCGGCAACAAGCTGACAGGTGCTCCGCTTTGTGCCGTAATTGAAAACACCAACACAAAAAGCGGTGACTACGGCAATCTTCTCGACTGCCCCCGCCCCGGTCACAGCGACTACACAGCCTTTGTAAAATATAATGCGTCAAACGATATTCGCGGCGGCGGCCATTTTTCGGGCAGACTTACAGCGCCGATTGTTTTTGCAGGTGCTGTCTGCCGTCAGATTCTTGAATCAAAGGGTGTTAAAATTGCTGCCCATATCAGCAGTATAGGCAATGTTTCCGACAGTTCCTTCTCTCCGACGAAAATTGATGACGCACTCATTGAAAAGCTGAACAGCTCATCGTTTGCACTCATTGACGAAACTGCCGAAAAACCTATGAGAGATGCCGTTGAAGATGCCAGAATGGCACAGGACAGCATCGGCGGAACAATTGAATGTTGCGTAACAGGCATTGACGCAGGCTATGGTGAGCCGATGTTTGAAGGTGTTGAGGGCGTTATTGCCAAGGCTGTTTTCGGTGTTCCCGCAATTAAGGGCATTGAGTTCGGCAAAGGCTTTGAGCTTTCAACAATGAGAGGTTCGCAGTCGAACGATCCGTTTGAATACAAAGACGGCAAGGTTGTTACAACAACAAACAACTGCGGTGGTATTTTGGGCGGAATTACAAACGGAATGCCGATTATTTTCCGTGCCGCTGTAAAGCCTACACCGTCAATTTCACAACCGCAAAGGACTGTAAATCTTCAGACAAAAGAAAATGCAGAGCTTGTTATTCACGGCAGACACGATCCGTGTATTGTGCCGAGAGCAGTTCCCGTTATTGAGGCTGTTACGGCTGTTGCAATTATTAACCTTATGTGAGGTCTTTATGAGAGATTTAAAAGAAATCAGAAAAGATATTGACAAAATAGACAATCAGCTTATTGAGCTTTTTAAGCAGAGAATGGATTGTGCAAGGGATGTCGGCATCTACAAGCAGGCAAACAACATTCCCGTTCTTAACGAGGGCAGAGAGAATGAAATTCTTGATGCCGTTGAAGAAAAGGGAGGCGAATACGGCGCATCTGCAAGACTTCTCTACTCAAACATTATGGAGCTTTCAAGGGCGCTCCAGCACAACATTGTCGGCAGCGGCAAAGAGCTTAAAAGCGTTATCAACAATGCAAGCACGGATATTCCGTCAAGCGGAATCAAGGTTGCGTATCAGGGAATCAAGGGTGCTAACGGTCATGAGGCAACCTTAAGACTTTTCCCGAACGGCGAGGCTGTCAACTACAAAAGCTTTGCAGATGTATTTTCTGCCGTTGACAACGGCGAGGTTGCATTCGGTGTTCTTCCTGTTGAAAACTCAAGCGCAGGCTCTGTTTCGGCAGTTTATGACCTTATTCTCAAGCACCGTTTTTACATTGTAAAGGCACTTGATTTGCCGATTGACTACTGCCTTGCAGGTCTTAAACAATCTGCTTTTGAGGATATTGAAATCGTGTGGTCGCATCCGCAGTCACTTTCACAATGTGCGCAGTATATTGCCGACCACGGCTTTGATTCTGTTCCATTCTCCAACACGGCAATTGCCGCCCGTGATGTTGCAAAGGAAAAGCGCCTCAATGTTGCGGCAATCTGTTCATACAAAGCGTGTGAGGAATACGGCTTGAAGGTTCTTGACAATCATCTTCAGGACAATGACGAGAACACAACAAGGTTTATTGTCATCTCCAAAAAGCTGTACATTCCCAAAGATGCGAACAGAATCAGTCTTTGTTTCTCGCTTCCTCATGTTACGGGATCGCTGTACAGCCTTTTGTGCAGATTCAATTCGCTCGGTCTTAACCTCACAAAAATCGAATCCCGTCCCCGTCAGGGCAGACAGTTTGAATATCTGTTCTACCTGGACTTTTCGGGCAATGTCAGAAGTGAAAATGTTATTGAACTTGTAAGTCAGCTTAGCGAAGAGATGCCCGAATTCAGCTTTTTGGGCAACTACGCAGAACCCGAGTTCCCGATTAAATAAACCGCACGGCGAGCTACCGTTCGCACAATGTTACAATTGTTTTGTTCAATTTCAAAAAATTACACCCTTTCGGAATTTATCGAAAGGGTGTTTTTATATGTCAAAATGTTGATTTGGTTTTCATTTCAAAAACTCAATTAAGAGCAGGCTTAATATTTTTTGTTGGCGTGATGAAAGCTCTTTGCCTTTAAGATTGCAATCGGTAAATTCTTCGTAGAGCAGTTTCATTATATTTGTCTGCATTTCGTTCAGATTGTTAATGTAGAGTGCGTCCTTTTTTTCTATGCCAACAAGGTAATCAAGCGAAACATTGAACACATTTGCAATTGAAATCAAAACTTCAAGCGGAGGATATTTGATGTTGTTTTCGTAATTGCTTATAACAGGCTTGCTTCTGCCGATTCTCCTGCCCAAGCTTTCCTGCGACATATGTCTTGACTCTCGTAACTCTCGAATTCTTAACCCGAAATCAAACATTATATTCACCTCAAAAAAGTTTTTGATAAAAATATTCTAAAGTACTTGTGTTTTGTAAACAAAAACTGTATAATACAAGTGTTCACGAAACAAAAACTAAATTATATAAAAGTTTTCTAATAGTGAATTTACGGCAGAAAAATTATTTGTTTATATATCAAATAAAATAAAACAAAAAGGGGAAATTCAAATGAAAAAAATCATAAGCATTTTATTATCGGCTTTGCTTATTATAGCAAGCCTGTCGGGTTTGACAACGGTTTGTCAGGCACTTGACACAGAAGACGATACGGTTTATCCTGGGGATCAAATAACCATTACTTACAGCTTTGCAAAAGATATCCCGGCGGGTTGTCCTTGCTATCTGTTTAGAACGAATTATCCGTTTCAAATGGTAAAATACAGTTCTTTTGAAAATCATTGGGTATTGTGGCCTATGGTTACTGCAGATGATGGATACTATTATGATGTAACAGCTTCAGCTTTTACAGCCTATGGCCCTGAAGTAAAAGCAGGTGAAAAAATTGTTTCTATTACGTATGAAGTAATAAAAGAAACAAAGGTAAGTGATCTTGATTTTTCATTTACTGAGCTTCAGCTTTATGACAACAAAGATAATAATTACAATAATGATTCTTCATATCTTTCATATAATATAACAGTCGCATCAAAGGATGGAAAGCCTGTTAAACCTACAACGGTAGCTCCAACAACTACTGAGCCTACAACAGCAGCCCCAACAACTGAAAAACCTGATGAACCCACAACAGTAGCTCCAACAACTACTGAGCCTACTACTGTAGCACCTACTACAGAGGAACCCACAACTGTAGAACCCACTACGGCAAAGCTAAGAACTGTAAAAGGTACTGTAAAAAGCTATCTGTCCGAAAGTGATACGGTTACAATTCAGCTTATAAAATCGGGTGAGGTAGCATATGAAACAACCGTAAAAGGCAACAACGCCAAATATTCAATTTCGGGTGTTGCAAGCGGAACATACACGATGAAGGTTTCAAAAAATGCCCATGCAGACAGAGAATACACGGTCATAGTTGCAAATTCCGATGTAATACGGAATGCTAAAATTTTTGCGATTGGCGATGTAAACAGTGACGGTGATATTTCGGTTGTCGATGCAACTCTTGTTCAGAAATATATCGTTGGTCTGGAAAATCTCAAAGATTTTCAGAAAAAATCGGCAGATGTAAACGATAACAACGAAATTTCTGTTGTCGATGCAACTCTTATTCAGAAATATATTGTCGGTCTTGTCGCATAATATGGAGAAATAGTTGCTTAATTAAATTAAAATTGAAAATTGAAAATGGAAAATTATGGTCGAGCGTAACATTGCAACCGCTCGCACAATGTTACAATTGTTTTGTTCAATTTCAAAAAATTACACCCTTTCGGAGTTTATCGAAAGGGTGTTTTTATGCTTAAACTATAAAATTATATTTAATCAGCCGTCAATTTCTACGAGGGCGAAGCTTTGCGGTGACATTGTTACTTTGCCGTCTGCAAATTCAGCGTTGCCGAGGGCATATACTGTTTTGCCTGTATATTTTGCGTTCATTACTGCACTTTCACCGAGGGGGTTAAAGTACATAACGAGGTTGCCTCTCTTGTATGCAAACGGAATTTTGCCTTCTTCATACATAAATTCAAGCTCACCGTTGCCTTTAAGGTCATCGTACTTGTGACGAAGTGCAATGATGTCTGTTACAACCTTGTAGATGCTGTCGGGATCGTCCTTCTGATTCTCAACAGTCGGAGCGTCGGCACTCTTATCAACTGCGAGATACGGCTCGTCACTTGTTGAGAAGCCGAGGTTCTTACCGCTGTTCCACTGCATAGGAGTACGGGAGCCTGTTCTTGAGTAACCGCCCTCCTTGCTTACGATGCCTTTCTGATACCTCATGCCGATTTCATCACCGTAGTAGAGGAACGGAACACCCGGCATTGTGAAAATGAATGCATTCACAAGCTTGATAGCCTCTTTGTCAAGATATGCCGTAACTCTCGGCATATCGTGGTTGTTTGTCATAAAGCTGATGTAGCCGTTGTCCTTTGTCTTTTCGTAGTTAGGAAGATATTCGTCTGCAAATGCTTTGATATCACCCTTGCCGTTAGGATTGAAAACAGCCTGATCACCGAATTCACCGTAGCGGAAAAGTCTGCTGTAGCCGTTTCCGTAGTGGTCAAGATAGAAGTCCATGTGGAAACCTGCGTTGTTGATTGCTCTTTCGGGATTGCACCACTCTGCAACCATTGCGGCATTCGGATATTCCGTGTCGAGCATATCACGCACCCCACGCCAGATTTTTGCCGTTGCAATTTTATCGTCATCGTTCTTAACAAGTGAGTCAGCCATGTCAACTCTGAAACCGTCAGCACCCTTGTCAAGCCAAAAACGCATAACATCCTTCATAGCCTCTGCCGTTGCAAGACAGTCGGGATGATCACACGGCAACTGCCATTCGGGATGCGTGATTTCATGGAAACCGTAGTTAAGAGCAGGCTGTGAGCTGAAGTAGTTTACCATATAGTTGCCGTCACGCTCGCAAAGGCCGCACATCATACGGTACTGCGGCGGTGCGTCCCATACGCTCTTTGTAAAGATGTAACGGTTTGAATATTCGCTCTTTGCGGCTTTCTTGGCCTCTAAAAACCATTCGTGCTGGTCTGATGTGTGACCCGGAACAAGGTCAAGAAGAATCTTAATGCCCTTTTTGTGAGCCTCGTCAAAAAGACGAACAAGGTCATCATTTGTGCCGTAACGCTCTGCAACCTTCTTGTAGTTGCGAACATCATAGCCTGCATCCATAAAAGGTGAATCGTAAATCGGGTTGAGCCAGATTGCGTTGCAACCGAGGCTTTTTACATAATCAAGCTTGCTGATGATACCCTCGATGTCACCGATTCCGTCACCGTTGGTGTCACAAAAACTCTGCGGATAAATTTCATAGAAAACAGCGTCATTAAGCCAGTTTGGCATAAAAATCATTCCTTTTGCTTTTTATTTTCTGTGGCTGTATCTTACGGCATCATTGTAGCATTAAATTGTTATATTGGCAACCTTTTTGTATTGTATACACAAAACCTGACAATTATGTGTGAAAAAACAGCCAAATTTTATTCCATTAATATTTACTTGCAAAAATGCTTCGTTCATCATAATATGTAAACAGATGTATGTGTATCGGAATTTAGGGGAGGGAGTATTTTGACTGTTGACAAACTCGGCGATAATAAACTGCTGATTAAGCTTGATGAATCGGATATGGAGAATTTTGAGCTTGATTTCGGAAAAATGAGCTTTAAAAACGAGGATAATCAAAAGGTGATTATCGGACTTATGCGACTTGCCTGTTGCAGGGCGGGGCTTGACACGAACGGTAAAAATGTGAAAATAGAGGCTTTTCTGCTCGGTGATGAATGTTGTATCCTTGTTACGGCAAATCCGAAAAAACGAAAATACAGGCTGAAAAAGTCCGACAGCGGTCTGTGCTGGAAAATGGCGAATGCGTCGGATTTTCTGAATGCGGTAGAGGCTTTGTACCGCAGTAACATATGTTGCAGAAAAAGCTCCGCATACGAAATGTTGGGAAATTATTACCTTGTGTTTGATTATTTTTCATTGCCGAAGCATATGATACGGGTGTTGTCGGAATACGGTGAAAGGCAAAAATCCCGCAACGCAGCGGCAAGAGTGCGTGAAAACGCAAACCTGTTGTGTCATGCCGATGCAGTTGCGGTGATAGGAAAGTTTCTTGTGTAAATTGAAAATGGAAAATTGAAAGTTGAAAATTGTTTTGTTCGATTAAAAAACACCCTTTCGGAAATACTCCGAAAGGGTGTTAATCTATGCGTATGTTTAATCTTTTTTTACTTCAATTTCGCCGTGTTCTTCTTCAAAGGACTTAACCCTTTGCTTTATATACTGCTCAATTTCACGATTTGCAGAACGACCTTCATAGTCGGCAACATATCTGAATTTCTGAAAAAGCGTGCGGTTAACTCTCAGAGTGTATCGTAAAATATTATCATCCATAATCGGTACTCCTAAATGTTATTATGACACTATTTTAATGTAATTATTGCGTCAAAACGAAAATGGTGCTATTATGATGTCATAATGGTGTCATAATTTTAGGAGTGTGAAAAAATGAAAATTGCGATAGTAGGCTCAAGAAGTGTTACAGTGAATAATTTAGGCGATTATTTACCTGAGAATACAACTGAAATAGTAAGCGGTGGTGCTATTGGTGTTGACAGAAGTGCGAGAAATTACGCTAAGACACATAATATTAAACTAAAAGAATTTTTACCCGAATACGAACGATACGGGCGGTCAGCACCTTTGAAAAGAAATTTGCAAATAATTGATTATGCCGATGAAGTTATTGCATTTTGGGACGGTATGTCACACGGAACACGGTTTGTTATAGAGAATTGCAAAAGAAAAAATGTGCCGATTAAGGTTTATGCTTTGGCAAATAAGTAATGTTGCAAACGAACCGAAAATTTCATATATAAAAAACGGTCGGGCAACATAACTCTGCGTTTTGCAAAGCAACTGCCCGACCGAAATTTTTTATTTTACATTTTAAATTTTCAATTTGTAAAACTATCTTTGTTTCGTGAATGAAAACTCAATTCTGTTGTTGTCGTAATTAAGCACCATTGTCAGCACACCGCTGTCATAGCTCAGCTTGTATGCCGTACCGTTTACTGTCAGGTCAACGGAGGTTCCGTTGAATGTGTAGGCTGAATCACACGAAATTCCTGCGAGTGTAACCGTGCAGTTACTGCTGTCCTTGAAATCAAGACCAAACTGATCCTCGTCAATTCCAAGCTCACTGTATGAAATTGTTTCACCGTCTGTCTTTGCTGTTGTCGGTACCCATTTGCCGATTATTTCGGTATTTCCGTTGCTTCCGCATCCGCAGAAAATTGATGCGAAAACAAACACGCACAGCACAAGGCACATAACCCTGACTTTCATATAATACACACCCTTGAATTTGTTTGTTCCTCTTATGCAGTATATTTTACCATTTTACGCTTTATTCGTCAAACTTTAAATGTTATAAAATTGAAATTATATGCCACATTTTATTTGCTGATAATTGACAAATCGACACATAAATGAGATAATAAAAAGGTATATGAACTCGGTTTATCCGAACAATAAATCAAGAGGAGTAATGACTATGGCAAAGGAACTTGCTAAATCCTACAACCCGTCAGAGTTTGAGGACAGAATTTACGACTTCTGGCTGAAAGGTAACTACTTTCATGCAGAGGTTGACAAAGATAAAAAACCTTATACAATCGTAATGCCGCCGCCAAACATCACAGGTCAGCTGCATATGGGACACGCACTTGACGAAACACTTCAGGACATTCTTATCCGTTGGAGAAGAATGCAGGGCTACAGCGCACTTTGGCTCCCCGGTACAGACCATGCGTCAATTGCTACGGAGGCTAAAATCGTTGAGGCAATGCGTAAAGAGGGTATCACTAAAGAGGATATCGGCAGAGAAGAATTCTTAAAGCGTGCATGGGAATGGAAAAAGGTGTACGGCGGAAGAATCACAAGTCAGCTTAAAAAGCTCGGTTCAAGCTGTGACTGGGAGCGTGAGCGCTTCACAATGGACGAGGGCTGTTCAAAGGCTGTTAAAGAAGTTTTTGTTCGCCTTTATAATGACGGAAAAATCTACCGCGGCAACCGTATGGTAAACTGGTGTCCTCATTGCTGTACATCAATTTCGGATGCCGAGGTTGAATACAAGGAGCAGAACGGTCATTTCTGGCACTTGCTCTATCAGGTTAAGGAGACAGGCGAGTACCTTGAAATCGCAACAACCCGTCCCGAAACAATGCTCGGTGATACTGCTGTTGCCGTCAACAAGGACGATGAGCGTTACAAGCACCTCCACGGCTGTCATGTAATCCTTCCGCTCCTTAACAAGGAAATCCCGATTGTCTGCGATGAACACGCAGATATGGAAAAGGGAACGGGTGTTGTTAAAATCACTCCTGCACACGACCCTAACGACTTTGAAGTCGGTCAGCGTTGCAATCTTCCGATTGTCCGTTGCTTTACATATGACGGTCACCTTACAGGTGCAAAGGATGTTGAAGAATACAACGAATTAAAGGCAAAGGGACAGCTTGCCGAAAACGAACCCGAGGTTCTCGACTGCGGAAAATACGCAGGCATGACAACAATGGAGGCAAGAGAGGCTATTGTTGCCGACCTTAAAGAAATCGGCGCTCTTAAAGAGGTTGAAGAGCTTACTCACGATGTCGGCACTTGCTACCGTTGTCACACAACAATTGAGCCTATGGTTTCAAAGCAGTGGTTTGTAAAAATGGCTCCGCTTGCAAAGCCTGCAATTGATGTTGTCCGCAAGGGCGACACAAAGTTCATCCCCGAAAGATTTGAAAAGGTTTACTTTCATTGGATGGAGAATATTAAGGATTGGTGTATTTCCCGTCAGCTTTGGTGGGGACACAGAATCCCTGCATGGTACTGCGATGACTGCGGCGAAGTTATGGTTGCAAAAGACGCACCCGAAAAGTGTTGTAAGTGCGGCAGTACACACATTCATCAGGACGAGGATACTCTCGACACATGGTTCAGTTCGGCACTTTGGCCGTTCTCAACACTCGGCTGGCCCGACAAAACTCCCGAACTTGAGTATTTTTATCCCACAAGCACTCTTGTAACAGGTTATGATATCATCTTCTTCTGGGTTGCAAGAATGATTTTCTCAGCTTGTGAAAATATGGGTTCTGCTCCGTTCAAGACCGTATTTATGCACGGTATTGTAAGAGATGAAAACGGCATCAAGATGTCAAAATCTCTCGGCAACGGTATTGATCCGCTTGAAGTTATTGACAAATACGGTGCAGACGCACTCCGTTTCTTCCTTGCAACAGGCAACACACCCGGTAACGATATGCGTTATTCCGACAAGCGTGTTGAGGCTTGCGCTAACTTTGCAAACAAGCTCTGGAACGCATCCCGTTATGTTCACATGAACATTGACGACCACGATGTTAAGAATGAACTTCCGAAAACTCTCACAACAGAGGACAAGTGGATTGTTTCAACTCTCAACACAGTTGCAAAAGAAGTAAACGAAAATCTTGAGAAGTTTGAACTCGGCATTGCTGTTCAGAAGATTTATGAATTTATCTGGGACTGCTACTGCGACTGGTACATTGAGCTTGTTAAGACAAGACTTTCAAGTGACGGTGAGGACGCTCAGAATGCAAGACAGGTACTTCTTTATGTGCTTGATCAAATTCTCAGACTTCTCCATCCGTTTATGCCGTACATCACAGAAGAAATCTGGCAGACAATTCCTCACGAGGGCGAAACAGTAATGCTCGCAAAGTATCCCGAATACAACGCAGAGCTTGATTATCCCGAGGCATCGGATGAAATGAAAAAAATTATGGATGCAATCCGTGCAATCCGTAACCGCCGTGCAGAGATGAATGTTCCGCCGTCAAGAAAAGCAAAGGTTTATGTTGCAACAAAGTTTGCCGACACATTCAGAGACGGCACACAGTTCATTCAGAAGCTTGCATCAGCAAGTGAGGTTGAAGTTGCAGAAAGCTTTGAAATTGAGGGTGCCGTAAACATTGTAACGGCAGACGCAAAGATTTACATTCCTATGGACGAACTTGTTGACAGGGAAAAGGAACTTGCAAGACTCAACAAAGAGCTTGAACAGGTTAAAAAGCGTCTTGCACAGAGCGAGGGCAAGCTGAACAATCAGGGCTTTGTTGCAAAAGCTCCCGAGGCTGTAATTGAAAAGGTTAAGGGACAGGCCGCAAAGGAAAGAGAGCAGATTGCTCTTATCGAAGCCGCAATTGCCGCACTCAAATAATTCGGCAATCCGATAAAACAGAATAAAATTATAATTAAAGGCTGAAAGAGCATAGTTGTTCTTTCAGCCTTTTTATGTTCGTACAGATAGTCTTAATAGGGAGAGAGTAAGCTTTTTAAATTGAAAGTTGAAAATTGAAAATGGAAAATTATAGTCGGGAAGACAGTTTTCAAAATACAAAACATCGTTTCCCAATTGTTTTGGTTTATTTGGAATTAACTGTTAAATTGTAGCGG
>UMCA01015499.1_pt1 | contig 11475 bp, 9 predicted proteins | sample 1964111 | NCBI WGS metagenome assembly UMCA01 (sample SAMEA4835956, study PRJEB28245) | human gut metagenome | biome: gut microbiome; material: fecal sample | place: Denmark | collected 2008
CCCACCTCTCTGATCGCCGACTTTACAAAGATCCCCCAGACCCTGGCGGATGCTTTGGATGGAAAGCAGCAACAGCCTATTTTACTATCTTGACAAAATCCCCCTCCTATGCTATAATGCATATAATTTCATATAGGAGGGGATGTTCTTGGCATTTATGAGCTTGGCGCTCAGCTTTATGACACTCGAGGAGCTGGCGCATAAACTTTCGGAACCAATTCTGGAAACCTTTATCATAGCAATTGTATTTCTTGTGATTCCCCGGCATATCCTGGGCATCGTGCTGTTGGTAAGGGGCTGCTCCGCACGCTCCAGGGAGGGACGCACGACACATGCCATCGCACTGCAATGCATCGGTGTGATCCTGCTGCTCCCGATTGTTGATCTTATATTTTGCATCTTCTTTATTTAAGGCACCCCGGAGGTGCATCCATCTCCGGGCGTTATCTCTGTTGGCTTGACAAAATCCCCCTCCTATGCTATAATGCACATAATTTCACATAGGAGGGGATGTTCTTGGCATTTATGAGCTTGGTGCTCAGCTTTATGACACTCGAGGAGCTGGCGCATAAACTTTCGGAACCAATTCTGGAAACCCTTATCATAGTAATTGTATTCGTTCTGATTCCCCAGCATATCCTGGGCGCAGTACTGTTGGCGAGGGGCTGCTCCTCATGCTCCAGGGAGGGACGCACGGCACATGCCATCGCACTGCAATGCATCGGTGTGATCCTGCTGCTCCCGATGCAGCTGTTTGTGTTGTTCCAACCTATATCGTTTTTTGTTTCTATATTTTTCATCTTCTTTGCTTAAAGCACCCCGGAAATGCATCCATCTCCGGGCGTTATCTCTGTTGGCTTGACAAAATCCCCCCTCCTATGCTATAATGCACATAATTTCATATAGGAGGGGATGTTCTTGGGATTTATGGGCTTGACGCTCGCCATGGTTGCGATGGCACTGTTCATTCTGAACCTGCTGCGCACCCTTGGTGCCGTGCTGTTGGCAGGGGGCTGCTCCGCACGCTCCAAGGGTCATCCGGTACTTGCCACCGGATTGCAATGCATCGGTGTGATCCTGCTGATCCCAGTGCTGCTGTCCATGGCAAGCATCCCTGTATTTTTTATCATCTGCATGCTGCAATAACAAACCCCGGAGGTGCATCCATCTCCGGGGTTTGTCTTATTTAAAGTACATGAACAGCTGGCACTTGAGCATACCGTTGTACAGCTTCCGCCGCTTGGAGGCAGGCTTCCCAAAGTGGCTCTCAAAGGTTTCGTGGGGAGAGATGATGTAGCAGGGATGGGCTGCGTCCGCCGGGAAACGCTTGCCCATAACGGCGTACAGCTCCTCCGCCTCCTTCACCTCCAGCATCCGCTCGCCGTAGGGCGGGTTGCACACCACCGTGGCATGCTCCGGCTGGATGAACTTCCGCACATCCCCCTGTTCAATATGAATCCGGCTGGCTACGCCGGCTTTTTTTGCGTTTTCCCGGGCAAGCTCCACGCAGTCCGGGTCAATGTCCCAACCGTATGCCTCAAAGTCCGCATCCCGGCGGACAGAATCGATGGCTCTGCCCCGTTCCTCTCTCCAGATCTCCTGGGGAACCCAGCCCCATTTGGATGCGGCAAACTGCCGGTTGATGCCGGGGGCAATGTGCAGCGCCTTGATGGCGCCCTCGATCAGGAAGGTGCCGCTGCCGCAGAAGGGATCACACAGCACGGAATTGCCCCGGATCCGGGCAAGATCCAGGATCCCTGCCGCCAGGGTCTCCTTGATGGGGGCAAGGTTGGCGTTCTGCCGATAGCCCCGCTTGTGCAGGCTTGTGCCGGAGGTATCCAGATACATGCACACATGGTTGTTCTGTAAGCTGAACTGGATCCGGCAAACCGCACCGGTTTCCGCAAAGCTGTTGATGTGATAAGCGCCGCTGAGCCGATCCACCGCCGCTTTTTTGATGATGGACTGGCAGGCAGGCACGCTGTGCAGCTCGGAATTGAGGGAGTAGCCCTTCACCGGGAATGCGTCCAGCTTGCCGATGTACTGCTCCAGGGGGATCCGCTTGACCCCCTGGTACAGCTCCTCAAAGGTGACAGCGTCAAATTCTCCCAGCACCAGCAGCACCCGCTCCGCCGTAGCCAGACACAGATTCGCCCGTGCCAGCAGGGACAGATCCCCGGTAAAGGTGATCCGTCCGTCGGACACCTGTAAATTGGAAGCACCGATCTGGGTCAGTTCAAATTTCAGTACACTCTCCAGTCCGAAATGGCATGGACAGCAAAATGTCAATTCCTGTTTCAAGCAAATTCTCCTTCCGGCGCAAGCGCCGTTTGGTTCGGCAGCGCCTGGCTTAATTATCAGCCGCAGGCTTGGTGGTTACCGGCGTGCCGGAGCTGCCGCCTCCGTGACCGGTACACCTGGGAGCATTGGTGGACTTCCAGTAGCCGGTAATGCCCTTGGGGCAGGAGCTGCCGGCAATGTTGCCGGAGGCAGTGCACATGGGTGCCTCGATTACGCTGTCGGAAACGAAGAAGTCGTTGCCGTCATAGTGCTCCTTGATGTAGTCCCCGATGATATTTTTCCAGATGCCGGCGGATTTCAGCCGCCCGTGACCCTGGATCTGATAGTTCTGCTCGTAGCCGATCCACATGCCGCTGACAAAATCCGGGCACAGACCCACAAAGGTCAGATCGCACCAGTCAGAGGTGGTACCGGTCTTGCCGGCAATGGGGATCTTGGTGCCGTCGGATGCAGTGATCTTGGCTGCGGTCGCAGTACCCTGCTTGACAACGTTCTGCAGCAGCTTGTTCATAACGGTGGAGGTTTCCTCGTCCACCGCCTGGTTGTAATCCGTACCGCCGGAGTATACCAGAGTGCCGTCGCCGGATTCTACCTTACTGATGATGTGCGCCTTGGAGTAATAGCCCCCGTTGCCGTATACCATGTAGGCATTGACCAGGTTGGTGATGGAAACACCATAGGTCAGCGCACCAACGGACAGCGGTGCATAATCCTGGTCATTCTGCACCAGCTCCAGCCCCAGATTGTTGGTGGCAAAGTTGTAGATCTCGATTCTGCCCAGCTCCTTGCACAGCAATGCAGGAATGGTGTTGTAGGACTTTTGCAGTGCATAGTACACGTTCTTCATGCTGCCCGTGTAGGACATGCCGCCGCCGCTGGAGTAGTTGGTGGGCCACAGCTTGCCGGTTGCCGGATTCTTGATGGGGGGATAGTCCCGCAGAGGCGTGCCCCAGTGGATATAATCCGTGGACAGGGCATAGCCGTAGGTGGTCACCGGCTTGATGGTGGAGCCGGGCTGCTGGGGCTCATAGGCATAGCTGGTACACAGGGACGCAGTCTTTTCCCCGATGGCACCTACCGTTGCAAGGATCTCGCCGGAGTAATTGATGGCGCAGAAGCCGGATTGCAGGAACTGTGCTTCATCCTCGGAAGCCACACCGTCTCCGTTCAGATCCCGCCAATGGGCAGTGTTCTGCACGGTTGCCATGCCTGCCAGCAGGTTGTTCATATCCTGGTACCGGCCCTCCACATATTCCTGCATCTCCAGGTCAACGGTGGTATAGATCTGGTAGCCGCCTCTGTTGACACGGGATCTTGCTTCCTTCTTGCTGATGCCGTACTTGTCCATCAGCACCTCGGAGAACTCGTTGATGGCAGCGTCCACCACCCAACTGGTAGGCTTATCCGGCTCGATCTGCGTATCCTCGTCCTCCTCCGGATGCAGCTCCTTGTACTCCTCGGAATCGGTAAAGATGATGTGCTCCGCCAGCGCCGCCTGGTATTCATCGTAAGAAATGGCGCCGTTGCTGTACATCTGATACAGCACATATTCCTGGCGCTCCCGGTTCTTTTCGTGACCGTAGTTGACCCGCTCCCCGGTTTCATCGTCCACATAATACGCAAAGGGGTTCAGCTTCTCCGGGTTCTTGGGGATCGCCGCCAGGCAGGCAGCCTCCGCCACGGTCAGTTCATTGGTGTGCTTGCCGAAATACTTGATGGAAGCCATTTCAATGCCGTTGGCAGAGCCGCCGAAGCCGATGTAGTTCAGGTAGGCGGTGAGGATCTCCTCCTTGGTGTAGGTCTTTTCCATCTGCATCGCCCGGAAAATCTCCCGGATCTTCCGCTCTGCATTGGTGGCATTGTCTCCGGTGATGTTCTTCACCAGCTGCTGGGTAATGGTGGAACCGCCCTGGTTTGCCGACCAGAAATGCAGCACCATGTTTGCCATTGCCGCAGCGGTACGCTTGTAGTCCACGCCCTCATGCTCGTAGAAGCGCTCATCCTCTGCATAGGTAAAGGCATCCCGCACATGCTGGGGAATCTCGGAGGCTTCAATGGGGATCCGCTTGATGGAGCTGGGCACCTGGTGCAGGGTGACGATCTCCCCGTCTTTGTCCTCCGCATAAATAAAGGTGGAGTAGCTCATTTCCATTTCCTTGATGCTGACCTCGCTGGTACCCTCCATAAAGCCCAGTACATACACCACCAGGGTGGTACCCACAATGGTGCAGGTAATCACCAGGATCAGCAGAAAGGACAGGGTGGTGGTCAGCAGAATGGAGCCGGCTCTCTGCAGACCCCTCTGCCAGGCAGGACGCTGTTTTCTGGGCTTTCTGGGCGCTGCCGGAGCCGTATGCTTCGGTGCCGTGCGCCTGGTCTTTGCGCCTGCCGGCGCAGCATGCTCTGCAGGACGCTTTCGCTTGGGGCGCTGTGTATTCCCTGCCGGACGCTTTGTTTTATTTGCCGGCCTTTTCGGTTCGGTCATAAGTGTGAAACTCCTTTCTTTCGGGCGAAAGAGTTATGGCAACACTGCGCAAAGATTGTGTGGTAGATGTGCCAACAGATTTTTCGTCAGATTGCATAGAAACGACGCAGGAATACTGGCGTATTGCAAAGAGCTTCTGTTTGATATGACGGAAAATTCGTCTGCAGATGCTGCGTAAAGCCGACAGGCAGGCTTTGCGCAGTGTTGCCTTATATATATTTGTATTATACCACAGCGTGCCCGATTTGTTAAGGGGATTTGAAAAAAATCTCGACAAACGCATATTTTTTCTGATCCGGGGCAGACTCCTGTTGACAAAGAAGCCAGAAGGAGGCGGAACAATGAAAGCAACCGGTTATATGATCCTTGGCTCCATGACCTTTTCAGCGGTGGTGCTGATCGCCACCCTGTCCCAGATGGTGCGCTGGGAGCGTGCAGCAGCGGATTCCCTCGCCTTTGAAAGCACCATACCCACCCGGGCGGTGGAAACCACCATGCCCGCCGGGTATACGGTGCGGCTCCACAACGGCAGAATCGGAGTGTTCCGGACGGGAGAGAGCCTGCCCTACCGATACCTGGATGCGGAGCTGTCCCTGCTGCCGGAGCTGGATCGGCAGTTGCTGGAGGAGGGAATCCCTGCCCGGGACGATGCAGAGCTGCAAAGCCTGCTGGAGGATCTGCGCGAATAAAAGGGCAGTGCATCTGCACTGCCCCATTGTAACTGCAACTCTTTTATTTGAAGTAGTTTACGCCGCTCTGGAAGATCAGCTGATCCTTGTTGCCGCATACGTTCTTGCAGATATCTCTGCCGATCCGCTCGCTGTGCCCCATCTTGCCCAGGACTCTGCCGTCCGGCGAGGTGATACCCTCGATGGCGTCAATGGAGGTGTTGGGATTGTAGCGGATGTCCATGGTGGGCTTGCCGTACTCATCCACATACTGGGTGGCAATCTGACCGTTGTTCGCCATCCGGCGGATCAGAGCGTCAGAAGCAACAAATCTGCCCTCCCCGTGGGAAATGGCAACCGTGTGCAGATCCCCCACCTTGCAGCCTGCCAGCCAGGGGGACTTGTCGGATGCGATCCGGGTGGTGACCATCATGGACTGGTGCCGTGCAATGGTGTTGAAGGTCAGGGTGGGGGAATCCTCGGTCATATCCACGATCTCGCCGAAGGGCACCAGACCCAGCTTAATAAGCGCCTGGAAGCCATTGCAGATACCCAGCATCAGACCATCCCGCTGCTGCAGCAGAGCGTGCACCTCGTTCTTGATCCGGGGGTTCCGGAAGAATGCGGTAATGAACTTGCCGCTGCCGTCCGGCTCATCGCCGCCGCTGAAGCCGCCGGGCAGCATCACGATCTGGGACTGCTTCATCTGTGCTGCCACCGCTGCAACGGATGCTTCAATATCCGATGCGCTCAGGTTCCGGATGACCATCACGTTCACATCCGCACCGGCACGCTCAAAGACTCTTGCGGTGTCGTATTCGCAGTTGGTGCCCGGAAATACGGGAATCAGAACCCGGGGACGTGCCGCCTTGATGGCAGGGCTCTTCCGGGACTTGGTTTCGTAGCTGTAGGATTCGATGGTGGCAAACTCGGTCTTGATCCGGCAGGGGAACACGGACTCCAGCTTGCTTTCCCATGCCTTTTGCAGTGCCTCCGCCTGCATGGTGTAGCCCTCGCCGTAGATCCGGTAATCCGGCATGGTTCTGCCGATGATCTCCTCCCCGTAGCCAGCCTCGCCGGTCAGCTCTACGATAAAGGAACCGTACCAGGGCTTGAACAGGATGGTGTCGGACAGCTTCCGGGAAAATTCAAAACCGATGTGGTTTCCGAAACACATTTTCGCAATGCCCTCGGCAACGCCGCCCCCTGCCACGCTCCATACGGCGCAGGCTCTGCCACTGTCGATCATGGATTCGATCTGGTCGAAGCACTGCTTCACACTGTCGAATACGGGCAGCCCGTTGCCGTCATACTCCGGCGCAATGCGGATGACCGTATGACCTGCTGCCTTGAATTCCGGAGAGATTACCTTCCGGCTGTCGGCGGTGCAGACTGCAAAGGAAACCAGCGTGGGGGGCACGTCGATGTTTTCAAAGGTACCGGACATGGAGTCCTTGCCGCCGATGGCTGCACAGCCCATTTCCAGCTGCGCCCGGAATGCGCCCAGCAGTGCTGCAAAGGGCTTGCCCCAGCGAACCGGGTTGTTCTGGGTGCGCTCGAAGTATTCCTGGAAGGTGAGCCAGCACTTGTGGTAGGTGCCGCCGGCTGCCACGATCTTGGCAATGGACTCGACCACCGCCATCATTGCCCCGTGGTAGGGGCTCTTTTCGCTGATGACCGGGTTGAAGCCCCAGCCCATCAGGGAACAGGTATTGGTCTCCCCCTTGAGCACCGGGATCTTTGCTGCCATAGCCTGGTTGGGGGTCAGCTGATACTTGCCGCCGAAGGGCATCAGCACGGTGCCGGCGCCGATGGTGGAGTCGAACTTTTCTACAAGCCCCTTCTGGGAGCATACGTTCAGATTGGACATGAGGGCTTCCCAGCCGTCCGGGGTATCCTCCAGCATATTGGGGATCTCCGTTGCCGGATCCGGCACCTCAATGTCGGTATACTTGGGAGCACCGTTGGAGTTGAGGAAGTCCCGGGACAGGTTCACAATGGTCTTGCCGTTCCAGACCATTTCCAGCCGCCGGTTGTCGGTCACGTCCGCAACCATGGTAGCCTCCAGATTCTCCCGGCGTGCCTCCGCCAGGAACCTGGACAGATCCTCCTTGGCGATGACCACTGCCATACGCTCCTGGGATTCACTGATGGCAATTTCCGTGCCGTCCAGTCCGTCATACTTCTTGGGCACTGCGTTCAGATTGATGAGCAGCCCGTCGGTCAGCTCTCCGATGGCAACGGATACGCCGCCTGCGCCGAAGTCGTTGCAGCGCTTGATCATCCGGGTGACCTCCGGATTCCGGAACAGGCGCTGGAGCTTCCGCTCTACCGGCGGATTGCCCTTCTGCACCTCTGCGCCGCAGTGCTCCAGGGATTCCAGGGTGTGGGACTTGGAGGATCCGGTTGCGCCGCCGCAGCCGTCCCGTCCGGTTTTGCCGCCCAGCAGGATCACCACATCGCCGGGCACGGGTGCTTCTCTGCGGATATTCTCCGCCGGTGCAGCGCCGATGACTGCGCCGATTTCCATGCGCTTTGCCACATAGCCCGGGTGGTAAATCTCCGCCACATGACCGGTGGCAAGACCGATCTGGTTGCCGTAGGAGCTGTAGCCGTTGGCTGCCCCCACGGTGATCTTCCGCTGGGGCAGCTTGCCGGTGATGGTATCCTCCACCGGCACCAGGGGATTTGCCGCACCGGTGACACGCATTGCCTGGTATACATAGGAACGGCCGGACAGAGGATCCCGGATGGCGCCTCCCAGACAGGTTGCCGCACCGCCGAAGGGCTCGATCTCGGTGGGGTGGTTGTGGGTCTCGTTCTTGAACATGAGGATCCAGTCCTCATCCCCATTTTCGGTGTCCACCTTGATTTTCACGGAGCATGCGTTGATCTCCTCGCTCTCGTCCAGATCCGGCAGCTTTCCGTCCGCCTTCAGCTTCCGCACTGCCAGGGTCGCCATATCCATCAGCGTCAGGGGCTTTTCCGCTCTGCCCAGTTCCCGGCGGATCCGCAGGTATTCATCGTAGGTATCCTGGATGTAGGGGGCAAGGATCTGTACGTCCTGGATGTTGGTGGAGAAGGTGGTGTGACGGCAGTGATCGGACCAGTAGGTGTCGATCATGCGGATCTCGGTAATGGTGGGATCCCGCCGCTCTGTATCCTTGAAATATGCCTGGCAGAACTTGATGTCGTCCAGATCCATGGCAAGACCGTATTGCTTGATAAAGTCCGCCAGTCCTGCCTCGCTCAGCTCGCAGAAGCCCTTGAGGGTCTCCACGGTGGTGGGGATCTCGTAGTTGCTGTCCAGGCTGGACACCAGGTTCAGCGAAGCCTCCCGGCTCTCCACCGGGTTGATGATGTACGCCTTGAGCCGGTCAAATTCCTGGTCGGTCAGATTGCCGGCAATGATGTATACCCGGGCATTCTGCACCCGGCAGCGATCCTTCTGGGTCAGAATCTGGATGCACTGCTCACAGGAATCCGCACGCTGGTCAAACTGACCCGGCAGATACTCCACCGCAAAAATCCGCTCCGTATTGGCAAGGCGGGGCAGGGTGTCATAGGTCACGTCCACCGCAGGCTCTGAAAATACAGTGCTGACAGAAAGCTGGAAATCCTCCTTGGTGATCTTGTCGGCGTCATAGCGGTTGATGACCCGGATGGAGGTGATGTCCAGCCGCAGGGCGGTGCGGATATCACTAAGCAGGGACTGTGCCTCTACGGCAAACTCCGGTTTTTTCTCCACATAGATACGAAAAACGGACATAGGCTTCACTTGTGATCTCTCCGGAGGGAGAAATCCACGCTCCTTTCAATCATTCTGGGCGGACGCTTCCGGCAGCAACGTGCCGATGCAGCAATCCGGCTCACTCGATTTTATTATAACACGGAAAACCGATTTGCGCAAACTTTTTTCTCCTTTTTTTGCGGAAATTTTTACGGGGGTGTAATTGGGGGTATAGCCCCGGTGCCACGCCGGATCCGCCGACCGCTCAAACAGCACCGGCATCACCTTTCCCACCTGGCTCCGGAGGAATGCCCTCCGGCAGGCTGCCGCCGTTTCCCCCATCAGCGCCGCCCGGCGACGTTTTTCCGGTGAGGGGATCTGCTCCGGCATCCGGGCAGCGACTGTGCCCTCTCTGGGAGAATAAGGGAACACATGCACCTTGGCAAAGCCCATCTCCCGGACAAATTCCAGGGAGCAGGCAAAATCCGCCTCCGTTTCTCCGGGAAAGCCCACCATTACGTCCGTGGTCAGAGCGGCATCCGGAAAGATCCGCCGGATCCGTGCCGCCAGGTCTGCGTATTCCGCCGTGGTATAATGCCGGTTCATGGCACGGAGGGTACGGTCACAGCCGCTTTGCAGGGACAGATGGAACTGGGGGCAGAACTGGGGATGCGCAGCCAGACGGCGCAGCAGATCGTCGCTGAGCTTTTCCGGCTCCAGAGAGCCAAGCCGCACCCGATCGATGCCCGGTACAGCACAGCAGATGTCCACCGCATCCCCCAGATCTCCCTGCCACTCCATGCCGTAAAAGGCAAGGTTGATGCCGATGAGCACCGCCTCCCGGCAGCCTGCCTGCGCCATCTGTGCCGCCTCCTGTGCCAGCGCCTCCCTGGGCTTGGAGCGACAGCGCCCTCTGGCGTAGGGTATGATGCAGTAGGAGCAGAACTGGTTGCAGCCGTCCTGGATCTTGATGAACGCCCGGGTTCTGTCTGCATTCTCCGCCGGGGGCAGTAGCTCATACCCCTCTCCGGGCGTATAAGGTGTCACCCCATCCCAGGGAACGGCGCTTTCCATCAACTGCCGGATCCTTTGGATCAGAGCGGCACGGTCCTTCGTGCCGGTTATGAGATCCGCCTCCGGGCACAACTGCGCCGCATCCGGATGCGCCTGGGGCAGACAGCCGGTCAGGACGATCTTTGCCGCCGGACAACGGCTTCGCAGGCTCCGCAGCGCATGCCGCACCTTCCGGTCGCTGGAGGCGGTCACAGTGCAGGAGTTCACCAGGATCAGATCCGCATCCTCCGGCTGCTCCACCGGCTGAATGCCCTCCCGGGAAAGCATGCCCCGCAGCGCATTGGTTTCATATTGGTTGACCTTGCAGCCAAAGCTGAGATAATAAGCAGTCATGCAGCATTCCTTTCCACATTTGCACAAATGCAGTTTTTTCTTTTCGTATCCATTATACTAGATTCACGAATCGAATGCAAACAGCTTGACAATAATAGGGGAAGGTGCTATGATAAAGGCAGGCAAAGCAGAACAGGCTTTGCACACTACAACAGCATATGGGAGGTATTTTTATGACAACAGTAACCATTTCCCTGCAGGCGATCAACGACGTAAAGGAATTCGTAAACATCGTAATGCGTTTTGATTTTGACGTAGATCTGGTTTCCGGCAGATATGCCATCGATGCAAAGTCCATCATGGGTATCTTCAGTCTGGATCTTTCCAAGCCGATCGAGCTGCATGCGCATACCGATAACGCAAAGGAATTCCTGGACGCCATCGACAAGTTCATCGTCAAGTAATTCTGCACACCCCGGACGGCACAATGTGCCGTCTTTTTTTTGTTCCTTCCGCATACACTGGCATAACGTCAATCACAACCGGGAGGGATCCGATCATGCAAAAACGTGCCCTGACTGCCCTTGTCACCGTCCTTGCTCTGGTGCTGCTGTACCTGCCGGAGCCGGGTGCCGCTGCCGGAAAGCCCTGTCGTGCCTATGCTCTGCTGGAGGCACGAACGGGACAGCTACTGCTGGAGGAAAACAGCAGTGAAAGCCTGCCCATGGGCACCATGGCAAAGCTGATGACCATGCTGCTGACCGCAGAAGCCCTGGAATCCGGCGCTTTGTCAGAGAATACGGCAGTGACTGCCTCCCCGGCGGCGAATGCCCAGAAGGGTGCCTCCATCTGGCTGATGCCCGGAGAAAAGATGACGGTGGGGGATCTGCTCCGGGGCATGATCATCGGCAACGCCAACGACGCAGCGGTTGCCCTGGCGGAGG
>UMCA01062124.1_pt1 | contig 11310 bp, 10 predicted proteins | sample 1964111 | NCBI WGS metagenome assembly UMCA01 (sample SAMEA4835956, study PRJEB28245) | human gut metagenome | biome: gut microbiome; material: fecal sample | place: Denmark | collected 2008
CCGCCGATCGGCGGTTTTTATTCAATGCGGTTTTTTAATTAAATTAAGTATTATTACTTTTCCTTATTTTCTTTTTTAATAAACTCATACAGTTTTTTCGTTTTGTTTTTCCAGAAAATCCTGTAATACGCGCCGCCTCTCGTGAACGAGATTTGCTTTATTCTGGCGTCGTCAAGCTGCTTTAAGACAAGCCGTTCGTCCTGCTCGAAGGCGTCCTCGGAAATTGCAACGCGGTCTTCTTTCGGGGCGGATATAAACCTGTCGATCCACTCGTTTTCGGCAGCCCTTCCTTTTTCGATAAACTCGTTTGTCAAAAGCGTGCCGCTGATGAAATAGCGCAGCATTTTTTCGTGCGTCAGCCAATACTCGACGCCTTTTTTATCTTCGCCGTCTTCCGCGACGTGCTCGTTTTTTCCAAGGACGTACGGCTTAAACAAACTTATGCACGGCAACGACGCGCCGGTGACGAAATACGCGCTGTCCGCGCCGTCGATTTCCGCAACGTAACTTGCCGTCGTCTGGTCGCCGATAACGCCGCCCGCGTGCATACAAATGCTGCCGACTTCCTGATATCCGCACTCCGCTTTCCCCGCGTGAGAGCGCAAAATCGATATAAACTTTTTGACGTCGGGCGCGCCTTCGCCCAGCAATTCCATCGCTTTTACGCGACGTTCCCTTCCCTTTGCAAATTTCGTAAACAAGGGTTCAGTATAACATTTTACAAAGTTAAAGTCGTCTTTTGACTTGCACCAGCCGTTTTTGATTGCGTTTTCGACAAGCCCCGCGCTGCACTCGTCATAGTTTTCAAGGCACAGACAGTTGGATATCGCGAAGTAGTCTTTCACCTTTTTCCATACCCAGTATTTCCCAGCGGTTTCCAGAACGTAAGCGTCCGACGAATCGGCAATCAGAAAAGAGTTGTGATAATAAAATTTCTTTCCGTATCCGCAATTTCCGCCCTGCGGATATTTTTCGATAAAATGAGTCAGAAAGTCCAGGGCTTCCTTTGCGCTTTTGCACCTTTCAAGAGCCAGGCGCAGCATATCCATACCCGTTACGCCGTCGGTTTTTACGTACTTTTCTTTCGTGAACACCGCTTCGTTGCCGATATTCAGCCCAAACTCGTTGAAGCCGAATTCCGCGCCCCACATCCAACTCGGACGGGAAATCGTGATTTCAAAGGTATGTTCGACCTGCGGCACCGTAACGTAAGTAAGCGCAAGCGTCGGCGTTTTTTGAAGGTCGTAATCCTTCGCCGGGATATGCTGTAAAAACTGCGGCTCGTTGGGACTTCTGTCGCTGTTTTTCGCAAAAAGCATTTTCCCGTTTTTGGTGTAAGAGGGGGTTGCCACGATTGTGTCGCACATAAAAGACTCCGATTCGTTTTATAGTTTATAAGTTAAGTTTATCAAATGTAAACTCGTTTTTCAAGCGATTGCAATAAAAAACCGACAGCATTGCCGTCGGTTGTATGCATTATTTTGCCACTACGTTGATTGCGCGAAGTTTTGCGGCGTTTTTCGGATCGGTTTCCACGTCGAAAGAAACTTTTTGTCCTTCTTTAAGCGTCTTGTACCCATCGCCCTGAATTGCGCTGAAATGTACGAAAACGTCATCGCCGCCTTCATCGTTTGCGATGAATCCGAAGCCTTTCGTCGCGTTAAACCATTTTACAGTTCCGTTGCTCAATGTATTTACCTCCTGTTTTGATGCCCCGTCGATGTTGCTCTTTCGGAGTAAATATATTTTAATGCCATGCTTTTGAAAAGTCAATCTATGCCGTCGTTTCAATCGACGCGCAGTACGTAAAATTTAAGATATTGCGTTTCGTCCATGGAAAGAAGGGACGGGTGGTCGGGCGACTGCGTTCTGATTTCGACAAGGCGCACCCGCCTGCCGCTTTCTTTCGCGCTTTCGACAATCATTTTTTGAAACAGCGTCGGCGTCATGTAGTGCGAGCAGGACGACGTGACGAGATAACCGCCCTTTTCGACAAGTTTCAACCCCAGAACGTTGATGTCTTTATATCCCCTGTACGCGTCGCCTACTTCCGCCGCGCTTTTCGTGAACGCGGGCGGGTCCAGCACGACAACGCCGTACTTTCTGTTTTCCCGTTTTGCCATACGCAAGTACTCAAACACGTCCGCGCATACGGCGTTCACGTTCTTAAACCCGTTCAACGCGGCGTTTTCAAGCACCGCTTTCACCTGGATTTCCGAAATATCGACGGCGGTTACTTCCTTTGCGACGGTTGCGGCGTTAATTGAAAATCCGCCCGAGTTCGAGAAGCAGTCAAGCACGGTTTTGTCCTTTGCGTAACGGCGGATTGCCATGCGGTTTTCTTTCTGATCCAGAAAATATCCCGTCTTTTGACCGTTTCTGACGTCAACGTACATTTTCACGCCGTTTTCGGAAATTACGATTTTTTCGGGCACTTCGCCGTACAATACGCCCTGCGTTTCGGGGATGCCTTCTTTTTTCAGCACCTGCGCTTCGCTTTTTTCAAAAATACCTTTCGGGTGAAATAAATCGACAAGGCATTTCACGATAAGGTTTTTCCTTTGCGAAATGCCCAGCGACAAACATTCCATGACAAGCACGTCGGCGTATTTGTCGATAATGAGCGCGGGAAGATCGTCGCTTTCGGCAAACACCATACGGTACGCGTCGTCGAAGCCCAAAGCGATTCTCATATCGTTTGCGGCTTTTATGCGTTTTTTGTAAAACTCTTCATCGTCTATATCGTCGTTTCTGATGAAAATCCTCACGAGAATTTTCGACAAATGATTGATATATCCTTTTCCGATATATTTTTTATCGTGCGTGAAGACGGTGGCAAGACTTCCGTTTTTATCCTTGCCTTTGATTTCCTGCACTTCGTTCGCATACACCCAGGAATGTCCCGAAAGTATGCGTCTTTCTTCGCCTTTTTTCAGATATACTTCGTACATATCAGTTGATTTTTACGCCGTTTTCGGTTTTTGAGAAGGCGGCGTTCATGAAAGCGGTCATAAACTTTTGCATTTTTTCGACGTCGCTCGCGCCTGCGGTTTCCACGCCGGAATGCATCGCAAGCTGGGCGATACCCACGTCGCAGGCGTTCATATTAAGGTCTGCGCTTGTAACGAGCCCGATTGTGCTTCCGCAACGCACGTCGGAATTATTGTAATAATCCTGCACCTCGATATTTTCGTTTTTGAGCAAGGTTTTCACGACGGCGGACGACAAAGCGTCGGTGGAATAATTGACGTGATGCTTTATGACGATGCCCTTGTTAAGATACACTTTCTCGCTCGGGTCGCTCTTTTCGGGGAAGGACGGATGCACGGCGTGCGCGTTGTCCGCCGACAGTAAAACGCCGTTTTCCGTCGCAAAGGTGAAATCATCGTCGTTTTTCATAAACGCACGGTTTATCTTCCTTAAAAGCGTACTTAAAATATTTGATGCGGCGCCTTGCTTCGTTTCGCTACCCACTTCTTCGTTGTCGAAACAGCAGCAGACGGCGATGTCTTTCGGGGTTGAATTTATGATTGCGTTCAGCGACGAATACACGCTCAAAAGGTTGTCGAGCCTCGGCGCGCACAAAAACTCTGCGCCTACGCCGCCTGAAAACGCGCTTGTCGCCGGCACCACGAAAAGGTCGGCGTCGATAACGTCTTTGTCGGTGAGCGTGGAATACACGTCTTTCGCGCCGCCGAAAAGAGGCAGCATATCTTTTTGCACCGACAGCGCAAGTTTCGTGTTCGCGTCGGGATTATGATGAATGGCAAGGCTTGGGATAACGACGTTGTATTTGCTTTCGACGACTTCGGTTTTCACTTCGCCGCCGTCCGAATATGCAATCCGTCCAGCGACTTTCAACGGCGCGTCCAGAAAACTATACAGCAAAAGTCCGCCGTACTTTTCGACGTTAAGCCTTTTCCCTTCCGCGCTGTCGATAAGTTTATTTCCTTTGACTTTGAGCGACGGGGAATCGGTGTGGCTTTCCACCACGTTGAAAACGTGATTTTCGCCCGCTTTGAACGCAAACAGGCTCGTCCCGTTTTCGATGACGTAGTAGCCGACGTTTTTTTCAAGACGCCATACGTCTTTCATATCAAGTTTTTTGAAGCCCGCTTTTTCAAGCATTTCCGCACCGTACTTCACGGCGTGATAAGCAGTGTACGATTTATTCAGAAATTCTTTTACGTCCATAAATACGTCCTTAATGTTTTATAAACACAATATACTATTTTGCGCCCGAAAAATCAACAAAATCGCGGGTTGACTTTTTGCTCGCCGCCGATTTATAATGGACGTATATCGTTTATAATAAGGAGTAAATAAATTATGAAAGTCAAAATTGAAAGCGGCAATGCGCCCAAAGCAATCGGACCGTACTCGCAGGCGGTGCTCGTCGACGACACTTTGTACGTGTCGGGCAATATCCCCGTAAACCCAAAAACCGGCGACGTCGCGGACGGCATCGTCAACCAGAGCAAACAGGTTTTTGAAAATATGAAAGCGGTTCTGAACGAGGCGGGTATGGACTTTGAAAACGTCGTGAAAACAACGGCTTTCCTTACCGACCTTTCCAACTTTGCGACGTTCAACGAAATTTATGCGTCGTATTTCGTCGCGCCCTATCCTGCAAGAAGTTGCGTGGAAGTCAGCAAACTTCCCAAAAACGTTCTGGTCGAGGTCGAGTGCATCGCAAAGAAATAACACGAACAATATTGATTTATGACAAGTTGCGAAGCGGTAAAAATCAGAATCCAATCTCTGTTGAAAGAACGCGATATGACTTTATATCGTCTTGAACAAAACTCGGGGATTTTTCACGGCACGATGCACTGCATAATGACCTGCAAAAACAAAACGGTAACTCTTGACACGATTGTTCAGATTGCTTCCGCATTCGATATGACGGCGGCGCAATTTCTGAACGACGACGTTTTCAGATACGAAAACCTTGATGTATAATCCGCTATTTAGGCGGATTTCTTTTTGTCCTTTTCGCGCTTGATTTTTCGGCGGTTTCATAATATAATATCTTTCGGTGAGAATATGAATATCGATTACAATAACGAAGCGGTTGCCGCATTCTCCGCCCAGTGCGACGAGTTTATCGGCAGCAAACTCATAATGTCCAACCAGAAAATCCGTATGCTTTTAAGGTGTATGGCGTATTATGACGAGCTTAAAAAACTCGCCTACGATTGCCGTTTCAATTTCGATTACGACGACGAATACAACCGCGCCATCGTAAACCTCGGTACGGCGACGATTTTCCGTCTTCCCGCGTCTTTGAGAAAGCGCGTCGCGCTCATACTTTGCCTGCTTCTCGACTTCGACGAAGGCCGTCGCGATTTCGTGAAATTCGTGCAGGATTTTTACCGCGCCGACGACAAAAACGACAGCTACGTCGGGTTTATCAACGGTATCATCGCCCCCTTTAAGGAAGCTGTGTTGACTCTCCTTTCCGACGACGAAAAAGCCGATTTCGAACTTCGCGACGAAAAACGTATCGAGGTCAACGCCGCCCTGTCCGAACAAGCCGATTATTACGTCAAAACGCAAATCACGGCGGTTAAGGACAGCAAACTCGACCTTGATACAAGAAAGGAACTCGTGTTCGTGCTGGACAACTTCATCACCGTTTTGAATATGCGCGACGCTCAACTTATCAAAGCGTATTGGATCGGGCTGAAAAACCTGCTGATTACGAATAAACAGTATTCAAAAAACGCCGAAGCACTCGGCAACGTCGTAAAATCATACCTACAAATGTGATTTTTTGCGTTTTTTTGTTTTGCGACAAAAAATTACCGAATATTCAATAAAATCGTTGACAAATTTTCAAGACAATGATATTCTTTATAAGCGTTTTGATTAACGCCGACGATTTATGCCAGACAAGAATAATACGAACCGTGGTTCAAACGCCGTATTTTTGACAAATACTTCGTTACACTCACGGCTTAGACATAAAGTCTTAACCCATTCGTGTGCCTTGTCTTTGCCTAAAAATTCGGTGTTGAACTCGCAGGCGACCAAAACGTCGATATTTCCGATGATTTTTGGGAAAAATAAACGAAGTTGTACTTGTTGTACTACAAGTGAGTTTTTACCGAAAGGCGCGAAAATTGCGACTTTTTGGCAAGGCTAGTATCATTCTTGTCTGGCATATACCTTGGGGGTATAGCTCAGTTGGTAGAGCACCTGCTTTGCAAGCAGGGGGTCAGCGGTTCGAATCCGCTTACCTCCACCAGTATGGGATTGTAGCTCAGTTGGTTAGAGCACGCGCCTGATAAGCGCGAGGTCGGTAGTTCGAGCCTACTCAATCCCACCACATTAAAAAAGCACAACATTACGTGTTGTGCTTTTTTAATGTGTCGGAAGACAACATCGGGCGAGAACCCAACCGAAAGGTTGGCGTTCGGAAAACGCTTGCGTTTTCTTGCGTTATGCACCGTGTCTAACTTTGCAGACACTTTGCGTCGCTTTGCTGTTTATCCTCGATTTGCACTATGCCGAGCAGCCCTACTCAATCCTTTGTTTGAGTATATTCGTACTGATGACCGATGCGCTTACACGAGCGAATGCGAGTATAAGCGTACGAGGTTGGCGTTCGGCGGTTGCTTGCAACCGCTTGCGTTATGCCCTGCAATTTTGAAATGGTATCCCTTCCGGGAGATTGCCACGCTACGCTCGCAATGACGTATAGTGCACCTACGTCGTTCAAAATAGTATTTTCCCCTGAAAACAAAACACACCGCAGACGCGATGTGTTTTTCTGTTGTGTGGCAACAACGTTTATGAATTAGCTTTGCTTAAATCTCCGTCCGTGCAATGCACAACGTAGTTCCCTGTATTATAATTCCAGTCATAATCTTTATCTATGGCGTTCCATTGCGCTTTCGTTCCATTAAAAGTAATGCTCGTAAGCCCGGTGCAGCCCTCGAAGGCAGAACCACCGATGCTCGTCACGCTGTTGGGAACTTCTATGCTTGTAAGCCCCGTGCAATTCTTGAATGCAGAAGAGCCAATGCTCGTCACACTGTCGGGGATGGTTATACTCGTCAGCCCCGTGCAACCATTGAAGGCATACTTGCCGATGCTTGTCACGCTGTCGGGAATTATCATTTCTCCTTCGACCTTGTTACCGTCAATATAGAGCATTCTTGAACTTGACATCAAATTGCCAAGTCCGCTTATTCTGCACCAACTTTCTAAATTTCCGGTATAATATATGCTTGTCAATCCGTCGCACCAAGCGAAAGCACCTCCACCAATACTCGTCACTCTGTTTCCGATTGTGGCGCTTGTCAATCCGTAGCAAGAGGCAAAGGCATAATCGCCGATGCTCGTCACGCTGTCAGGGATTGTTATGCTTGTAAGGTTACTGCAATATCTGAACGCACTACTTCCGATTTTCTTTATCGTGTCGGGAATAGTAATACTTTTTATTTTTGACGATATAGAAGTGTCAACACTGGTACCACCTACGATTGCGGTTACGGGCACGCCCTGATAACTTGACGGAATCACGATATTTTCGCCAAGCGAATCCCGTTTATACTTTTTTGCATAGTACATATCGTCATCTTTTTCTATCCCCGATTCTTCGTTATATTGAAAGCTTATCGCGTACGTGCCGTCTTCCTGCATGATATAGAAATATGGATCGACGTCCGAATATTTTGCAATTTCCGATACACCGTAAAATCCGCCGCCCATTGCGCCTGCGGAAATAACGATAATCACAATCGCCGCAATGGCAAGACCTTTCCGCTTGATTTTTTTGGAACAAGCGATACTTCCCGCCATAAACGCGATTATCGCGGCAGCACACACTATCAGGCAAGTTACGAAAATCTTAACTTCCGGGATATAAGGGGGTTGCACAAACGAAAACACCATGAACGGAATCAACGGCACAAGCAAAATCGCACCGATAACGAACAGTGCCGTGGACGCTTTCCAGGCGGGCAATTTTCTTATTTCCTTGCGTTGTTGTTTTTTCAGTGCCTTTTGTTGTGCGAGTTCTTCCTTGCGATGTTTTTCTTCTTCGATACGCGCGCGTTCTTCTTCGGGTGTTTCGCTGTCTGCCAAAACGTCGTCCGCGTAATCGTTTGAAAGGTTCGAGCAAATCCATTGACGTCTTTGCTGATCCGTCCATAACGCAAATACGCCGAAAGTCGCGACGGTTAACGCTCCCCACAACGTTTGCTTTTTCAAAAGACCGAAGCCGGTGCCGTCAAAGTAAATCGGCGCGCCGTTGATAATCGTATGATTTGCAAAATATTTTTCTCTTTTGCAGATAACGAAAGTTTTTGCAAGCCCGAACGTAAATACTCCCGCAAGGAAGCCGAGAATTTTGAATCCGAACATTGCGCCGACTTTGCCGTCATAGGACGACTCTGCCGATTCGTTTCCGTCGTAATGAGTATGTTCGATAACCCATTTGTGCATTTTGTCCGACACGATTATCGAAAATATACCGAACGTTATTACGCTCAAAAACGCCCACAAAAAATACTTTTTCGCAAGTTCTCCGCCTTTCCCGACAAAAACAAGACGACGTCCTTTAATGTATGTTTTCGACGCCTTGAAACTCTCATAATGACATTTGAGCCAAGGATACGCAATACCGAGCGTCACCAAAGACACCCACATCATCAATAGTTTTTCGGAAAACAGTTCAAAAACCGTCGCGGTAAATCCGGATTTTCCAATGCCGACAGCCCCGCTCGATTGACTTGCCCTTTTTGCTTTTGCAAGGTCTCTTTCGAGTTTAACCTGTTTTTCTTCCATCTCGGCAATGCGAATTTTCAGATCCTGCACCTCGTCGGCTGCGGCAAGACGCCGTTTTATATCGGCAAGATCGTTCGTTTTCGGTTTTTCGGGCACGGTTGCTTCATGCGTCTGCACCGTCTGCGGTTTTGCGACATAACGCTCTTCTTCGGATTCTTTCACGCGGTAACGCGCACCGCATTTCGGGCAAGTCGCGACACCGTTTGAAATTTCCATTTCGGTTTTACAATTCGGACACTTCATAATCCCCCTCCTTTTTTTAGATGGTTCTTGAATTATGTACAGAATATGTACATTTAAGTATATATTAGTACAAAATATGTACAATGTCAATATATGAGCGTGCAAATCGGCGAAAACTTAAAATCACTGCGGAAGTCTATGGGGCTTACTCAACAACAAGTGGCTGACAAATTGAACATTTCCAGGGTGAATTATTCCCGCTACGAAACGAACGCGTCGAACCCGGATTTTCAAACGCTTGTCGCCCTTGCCGATTTTTACGACGTCAGTCTTGACCTGATTTTCGGAAGGAAGGGATATTATCTTTGATGTTACCGTTTACCGCCTGTTTCAGGAAAAAAACCCTAATCAACGGCACATATCAACAAAAAATATGCAATTAAAAAACCGCTCCTTGAAACCCAAAGGAGCGGTTTTAATATGCAGATTCGATATTTATTCTTGCATATTTGTGTTATTAACATCGTTTTCCGACGAAACGGTGTTGTCCGGGGAATCGGGGGTGTCGTCCGAAACGGGGATTTTACGAAACAGGGTGCGGAAAGACAGCGTCTTGTAGGCGCGGGACAATCTGTCGAAACTTTCCTTGTTTGCAAGTCGCCAGATACCAAGGACGATTCCCACCAGCAATGCCGCAATCGCAATGCCGACAAGCGCGCCGATAAAGTCGGTGAGAACGTCGACGATTGAACAACATCGTCCCGGCGTTAAATACTGAATACCCTCGCTGACGCCCGCATAAATAAACGCCAGAACGGGGCTTAACACCGCGCAAAGCCACTTATGTTTACACAGCAAAAACAGCGTGCCGAAAATGCCGAATCCGAGCAATGCGGAAAGCCCGCCGTGCCCCAGAAACTTGCGAACGAACTCATAACTGTCCGAAAACAACTTGACCTCAATGGTCTTTTCTTCGCTGAAACTCGGGTCGATTGTGCTTGTGCAGCGGATAACCACCTTGCCAAACCTGTTCGATTTCAGCAAACCGTCTTCCGTGATCGTTGCTTTTCCGCTGACGACTTCCCACGTGAAGCACTTTGAAAACGCCCACGGCTCGTGCACCGCCTTATATTCATATGTATTATTCGGCGAAATGACGTCGGGACCGATGATATCGATGCCGGTCGGCTCGGGATACACAACGTTTACCGACACTTTTTGAGTGTAACCGTTGTACGGCGAAGTATAAGTCAACTCGGCTGTCCCGACGCCGACGATTGCAAGATATCCGTAATTCACGCGGACGACGTCGGTGTTGTCGGACGTGACGATGAAATCGCCGACGCTTCCCATGGGTTCGACCTTTTCGATTATACTGCCGATTTTTGTCGAAACAATGCCGTAAGTAAACGTCGGGTTGCCGTTGTTCTTAAAGACGATATTCGTCGGTGCTTCAAAGGTTTTGTCTTCCGTCACCGTGATTGTCGCATTTGCTTTTTCGTTATTCTTTTTGAACGTTGCGGTGATAGTTGTCGTGCCGGGTTTCAACGCGAAAAACATGTCCTGATGAACCTTAACGACGCTTTCGTCCTCCACCGTGTATGTTGCGGCGGAAGTATCCAACTTTCTCTCGTTCAGATTTGCAATCGCCGACGTGCCGACTTTTAACGTTAAATCGCCCAGTGCGTGCTCGGTATCTTCGGGAAACTCCCCATAACAACCAATCGTTACCCAGTCATAAACCGAACTGTCGCTTTTCAAGGTAACCAGAATGCCCGCTTCGCCTTTTTGGTGACAGGTGATTTCGCCGTTTTCGTCAACGCTGATGACATCGGGATTTTTGGACTCAAACGTTACGTCCCTGTCAAGCGTTTCGGCAGGCGCGAACCAGACTTTCAACTTTTCTTTGTCCCCGTTATACAAATATTTCGTTCCGCTTCGCGAGGCGTAAACTTGCTGCGTGACAAGCTTTTCGGCGAACTTTGCGGACAGTCCGTATTTTGAATCTATTTTGTCGGTCACTTCCTGCGTGTCAACTTTGCTTTTGTCATGTGGAGTCGCCGACGCTCCCCAAAGTCCGCACCACAAAACCACCGTGCAGACGAGAGCAATCGTTGCAAGGACTTTGAGCCCTATCATATATTTTCTGTCCTGTTGAAACATAAAAATCTTTCCTCTTTGGAAATATTATACAAAATACTCCGCGATTTTGCAACGAACGGCTATTAAAAACGTCATATTTTCTCATTTTTCCGCAAAATTTGCACGCTTTCGGGATTTCCGTCAACGGAATACAATTTTTCGGAATTTTTATTGAAAATTTATGTATAT
>UMCA01000100.1_pt1 | contig 11256 bp, 9 predicted proteins | sample 1964111 | NCBI WGS metagenome assembly UMCA01 (sample SAMEA4835956, study PRJEB28245) | human gut metagenome | biome: gut microbiome; material: fecal sample | place: Denmark | collected 2008
CATAAAAGCGTTGAAATATCGGCGTTTTGGCAACGATATCGTTCAATCCGTATCGGTCACATTTTTCACGGCGCGTTTCGATGATTATTTTTTTTCAATCAAAATCATTTGCGCGCCGACGATTACGCCACTACCGTTTGCGCCATAAAATCCACGCAATTAAAACAAGGCCAAACAACCCGCTGCGTTTTCTTAAACACAAGAACGTATCAATCGCTATTTGGCAAACGATTTAACTTGTGCCGCTCGCAAAACGACGTTCAGAACAAGAAAACGTTTTCACAACAAACAATACCCACCAAAATCAAAAGAAAAACAACCGCATAGATCAGACCACACTCATTTTGACATAGGGTTTAACAACGGAAACTTGCAATGCACCGTCAAACCTTTATTTTTCTTCTTTCACACAAAATCACAACCGTTCAATAAAAAACAACCAATCGGAACAATCAATCAAATCAAACAATCAGAAAGAACAATCCAAAAAACAAACCTTCAAAACAAACACGACAAACTATCTCATCAATTAACCGCAAAATCAATCACACAAACAACCACAACAAACAACCCACACAATCTCCCGATAAAAAACAAACAAAAACAAACACTACAAGCAATTACGACAAAAAGCAATGTTTTTTGAATATTAAAATATCGCAAGCGGCAACTACTTCCGAGCCAACCGCAAATACGCTTTTTATAAAAACTCAACGCAAATACACAAGACAGCCGGGGCAACTACTGTTTGGAACAAGGTACAGCAAACACGAAAAAGTAAAATTCTTTGTTTTTAGAAAATATGAAACGCACAAAAAAATATATTTAATTTGGAGTAAATTCAAAACACAAGGAACAAACAACAATTTCAACAATAATGTATTATCCGCACAAAAAACAAAATTATTACGTTGTAATCAGATATTGACAATTCTTACTTTTATTCCGGACAAGCATGCCAAATATCAATAAAACCGCACTTTTCATAAAAAATACACCTTTTCGGAACACGGCAAAATAATAATAAAAAAGCCCGAAAACTCGGGCAAATAAAAACATTGCTATTTTATTTCTTTGGCTTGTCTTTTCGGCAATTATATACTGCCATAACTGTTTGCCTTGCAAGATCGGAATTATCAATATCCAATACGTAATGCAGTTTTGCGCCGTCGTATGGAAACTCTTGTTCGCAATCTTCACCGAGAAGTTCGGTTGTTTCTTTCAAAATCTTAACAAAAGCACAGTCGTCGCAAACAAGTAAAACGGGCACGGCTTTATAATATACCATATATTCGCCAAACATTTTCTTGAAAGAAATATCCGGTAAATCAATTTGTTCGACAACGTATTTAATATAATTCAGGTCGGTCGCCATAAAAACCTTCTTTTTTGTCAATTTTCTCAAAACTATTATATCAATCGGTTGACAATGTGTCAATTTACTGGCAAAATTGTTAAAAGATATCCACATTTTACAGAAGTGACGTTTCACGTGAAACAACGGGATATTTTGACTATTATGATATGAGTTGTTTTTATATGTTTTACGTGAAACAATTAGTTGTCCACATTTGTTCCACGTGGAACAAAACCCGTTGTTTTGGGCGGGTTTTAGGCTGTTTTTCTGGGGTTTTGGGCTATTTTTAATTATTTTTATCGTTTTGTTTCGTGAGTTTCCGTTCTTTCTCCGTGTAAATTTAAGGGCGCGGTTTTGTGGATAACTTTCGACTTTTTCGGACAAGGTATATATCGCATTTTTTTGGGAATAATTGCAATAAATTATATTAGGAAAAGGCGGTAATTATTATGAAATGTACGTCGTGCAATAAGTCATTTTCACCCGACAAAATGTATGTTTGCAAGTCATGCGGCGCTTGTTTTTGCGAAGAATGTGTGAAAAACAACCAAAACTCATGCCTGAAATGCGGCACAACTCTTGATCGTTTGAATTAAATAGTGCCGTTTTTCTTGGCAAAAACGGGCGTTTCACGTAAAACATTGTCGTTTTTGGCGCGGTGTTTTGTTGTCTTTTTATATTGGTATTAAACGGTTTTTTTGTTTATTTTTCGCCGTGATTTAGTATAAAAACCAGGATTAAAGTCTTTTGTATTCCGGATTTGATTATTCTTTTCTTTTTTGCTGTTGCGGCAAGGAGCGTGAATGATAATGCCTGTTATGATAATTTCACAATCGTTTTGTCTTGAATAATTTGCCGTTAAGACTTTTGTTTTTATTATTTTTTTCGGTATAACAAAAAACCGCCGTTTCGGGCGGTTTATTATTAGAGCGTTATCGTCTTACAAAACGTTATAATTATAGAAAAGGCGTCTTGTTTGACGCCATTCCGATGTTTTTATATTTTTTCTGCGAGTTGTTCCGACATGGTTTGCGCCGGGCTCAGACTTTGTTATGTAAAGGTTTTTTACCTATACGTAATAACTCCGCGCCGGTTATAAGGCGATAATGCCGATTAAATAATATGGGGCAAAAACGCTCTGATTTCTTCCTTTGCGCCTTCGAGGTCGTGGTCGAGATAATTCCCGCATTCCTGCCGTTTGGAGCCCGGGATTTCCGTCATTTCCAGACACTTTTCAAAGCACTCTTTCACAATAGGCTTTACTTCGTCAAGCGTGGTATCGAGCATAAGCAGATAAAAGCCCGTGCGGCAGCCCATCGGCCCGAAATAAACAACTTTGTCTTTGACCGCGCTGTTTCTTATCACGGTTGCGAAAAGGTGCTCAACGGTATGCGCCGCGGCAGTCGTAAGGAAATCGCCCGCGTTCGGTTTTTTGAAACGAAGGTCGTAAGTATAGATATTGTGCTCCGCATGAGAAAGGTAAACCCCCTCCGGGTGGGCGTCGTGATTTATAAGAAAAGATTTGATGGTTTCCATAGTTTTTGAATTTTATATATTATTATATAATATATAAAATTTTGTCCTTTGTTTTTTCGTGATTTTTCGGCTTTTTGCCTTTTTATTTTTCGCGCGCAATTGCGTCGATAACGTCGACGATTATTTTCGCACAATCGCTTGTCCCTTGGTCTGCGATTTCGTTGAAGTCGGCGGGGCTTGTTTCGTCGGCGTTGTCGCTGACGATTTTAAGGCTCAGCGCAGGCACTCCGTTTTTGTTTGCGATAATGCAAATTCCCGCGCCTTCCATATCGCAAATTTCGGCGTCGAAATCCGCAATAAGTTTATCTTTAACTTCGCTTGACGAGATGAACTTGTCCCCGGAAGCAAGCCTTGCCGTCTTAATTTTTGGAAAATCCTTTTTCACCGCGGAAACAAGATTTTTGTCGAAATAAAAGTACGGGTCGGGATTTTCGTCGTAATGGCCCGCTTTCACGTTGTCGATTGCCGACGTGTCGATTTCGTAATGCACGACTTTTTCGACAACCGCGACATCCTTGCAGCCGAAGCGTTTCGTAAGCGTCCCGACGAAACCGAAGTTGAATATCGCCCGTACGTCGTATTTCGCGATTAAAAACTCGGTTGCTCCCGCGGCCGATATTTCGCCCATGCCGGACACCGCGACGTAAATCAGGGCGTTTTCGCGGCTGACAAGGTACGTGTCGTACGGCTTATTTTCGATTTTTTCGACTTTCCCGAAGGCTTCGAGCACGCCTTTGACTTCGCGTCCGATTGCGATAACCATTCCGAATTTTTTCATAACAGTCCTTTTTTGTCGATATATTTTACATAAGTATACCATATCTTCCCGAAATTTCAAACAAATGATTTGTTAAATCGTCGCGGCGTATGGTATAATTTCGGATTGAAGAGGTATTTATGAAATTCGATAAGAGAAACGTTGCGCTCGCATCGCTTGTATTCGGCTGGATTTCGATTTTCTGGAACGTATACGATCAGCTCATTCAATCAATAAACACGTATTCTTTCGCGCTCGAACCGTACGAAAGCGGGTGGATTCTTGCAATCGACAATATTGTCGGGCTTTTTATTCTGCCTCTTTTCGGCCACTTTTCGGACAGATGCAAAAGCCGTTTCGGCAAGCGCACGCCGTATATTTACGCCGGCACGGCGATATCTCTTATCGGGTTGTGTCTTGTTGGCGTATTCGCCTCGAAAAGGCAACTCGCCCCGTATATCGTGTCACTGACGGTGACGCTTGTCGCGATGGCGGCGTACAGAAGCGCGGGGCTTTCTCTCGTGCCCGATTTCGTATACGAACCCGACCGAGGCAGGGCAAACTCGATTGCGAATCTTGTGTCCGTCGCGTTCACCGCCGTGGGTATCGTGCTGGCGATGGCGTTCATGCCCCTTAAAGCCGCGAAAAACTCACAATTTTTGCCGATTTGTCTTGCGGTTGTCGGCAGCAGTCTTATAACGGTTGCCGCATACTCGTTCACTTTCAGCGAAAAACGGGTGACGGACGACTTCAATCGTCGTTTGGAAGAATATAAACGCGACTACCCCGAAAAATACAAAAGCGAAACCGTTGTTGTGGAAGAACTTGACAAGCAGCAGATGAAGGGCAATCTTTTCAATAAGATTTTCATTCTTGCAAGCGTGTTCTTCTTTTATATCGCGTACAACGCGCTCGTGTCGAATTTCACCGTGTACAGCGACGTAATGCTCGGCTTCAAAATGCCGCAACTGCCGCTGGTATTCGTCATAATCGGCGCGCTGCCCGGGTTTATATTCGCTTCTCCCGTCGCAAAGAAAATCGGCCGTAAGTACACGATAACGATCGGACTTGCGCTTATGATGGTCGCACTGCTTGCCGCGATGCCGTTTTCCAAAAAGGACTCGGGGCTTGAACTGAAAATCCCGCTTGTTTTCTTCTTTATGGTCGCGGGCGTCGGCTACGGCTTTGCGATGGCTAATCTGTATCCGTTTTATCTGGAACTCAGCAAAACTAAAAACATCGGGCAAAACACGGGTATCTTTGCGGGCTCTACAACCGCCGCAATGGTCGTCACTCCCATACTCGCCGGCTACGTAATCAAGGAAGTCGGCAAGAAAACGGGCAAGACGTACGTCATCGAACAAATCGTAAACGGCGTCAATACCGAGGTCGTGAAAGTCGGCGATTACAGCGTGCTGTTCCCGTACTGCGCCGTCGCGATACTCGTTGCGCTTGTCTGCATTCTTATCGTGAAATCAGACTACGCAACCGGCGGATTGCGCGACCACATGAAAAAATATTTCACAAAAAGGAAAGCGAAAAAGAATGACTGAATCCTTTTTTACAACGCTTAAAACCGCGGCTGAATCCGTCGGCATAAGCGTTACCGACAATCAATGCGAAAAACTTTACAAATTTTACGAAACTGTGGTTGAATACAACAAAAACGTCAATTTAACTGCCATTACCGACGAAAAAGAGTTTATCGTAAAACATATTGTCGACAGTATTTCCGCCGCAAAATTCATAAAAGAAAACGCCGCCGTCGTCGATATCGGGGCGGGCGCGGGATTCCCGTCGATACCACTTAAAATAATCCGTGACGATATTGTACTTATTATGCTTGACGCGCTTTCAAAACGCGTGGATTTTTTAAACTTTGCCGTAAGCGAACTTTCCCTTAAAAACGCAAAAGCCAAACATTTAAGGGCGGAAGAAGCGGGCGAAAAACTTTTAAGGGGGAGTGCCGACGTCGTCGTCGCAAGGGCGGTCGGTCAGACGAATATCCTTCTGGAACTTTCAATCCCGCTCCTTAAAAAACACGGCGTTTTTATAAATTATAAGGGCAAAGATTTGTCCGACGTGGAAACCGCAAAGACGGCGGAAGCCGCACTCAACGCGAAAAAAACCGAAGTTTTCAATTTCTGTCTTCCTTTTGACGTCGGCGAAAGAAACATCGTCGTTTACGAAAAGATTGAAGACACTCCGAAAATTTATCCGAGAAAATTTGGCACAATCAAGAAAAATCCGCTGTGAAAACAGCGTTTTTTTGTTTTATCCGCTTTTTAATTTCTTATGTTTCACAAAAATAATGTTTCACAAATTTTTGTAAATAATTGATTATTCACCTTTTTAATGTTATACTGAAAAAAAATACTTTTACATACGAGGTGTTTTATGTCAAACAAAGGTATCGGAAAAGGTCTTGCTGCCTTGCTCGGCAATATGAAGGAAGAAGAAACGATTGCGGAAAAAAGCGAATCCGCCGTATCCCGCGAAATAATGAACGTCGATATTTCCCTTATCGACACCAACCCTTATCAGCCGCGTAAAGTTTTTGACAAAGCCGCTCTGGAAGAACTTGCGGCGTCGATTAAGACTTTCGGCATTATCCAGCCTCTGATAGTTTTGAGAAGCGGCAACAGATACGTCATAATCGCGGGCGAAAGGCGTTTCCGCGCGGCGCGACTTGCCGGTCTTACCTCGGTGCCATGCGTCGTAAGGGAACTTACCCCGCGTGAAATGAGGGAAATCGCCCTTATCGAAAACCTTCAACGTGAGGACTTAAACCCCGTCGAAGCGGCGGAAGGTATCGCGGAACTTATCAAATCGTGCGACCTGACGCAGGAAGAAGCGGCGGAACGTATCGGAATGAGCCGCCCCGTCGTAACCAACCTTTTAAGGCTCTTGTCGCTTGACAAAGAAGTTCTGGAACTCGTAAGGGCAGGCAGACTTTCGGGAAGCCACGCAAGATGTCTCGTCGTCGTTACCGACCCCGAAGTGCAGGTATATTACGCCAACAAAGCGTGCGACAACAAAATGTCGGTAAGGGATCTGGAACAGCAAATCCAACTTTACCTCGGCAGGAAACTTATCCCGACCGGCGCAAGAAAAGAAAAACAATCGAAGGAACTTAAAGGGTTTGTCAACGATATGAAACGAATCTTCAATACGAAGGTCTCAATCCTTGGCGGCGAAGAAAAAGGACAAATCCGCATCAATTATTATTCCAACGATGATTTGCAACGCATTTACGACTTAATCGACAGTTTAAGACGTTAATTTTTAAGATAAAGTATGGAAACCACCAGAATAACCTTGCCGAAAATTACATTGATCGGGAAGTGCGGTTCGTCGAAAGACGGCAAAGATTTCGTCAGAGATTTATGGACGGAATTAAACAAAAACTTTTCGGAAATATCTTATCTTGCAAAGTGGGACGAGTCGGGCGCGCTTAAAGGCTTGTGGGGCGCTATGAGCGACGAATCACTGTCTTTTAAGCCGTGGGAAGGCGGATATGAAAACGGGCTTTATCTTGCGGGTGTCGAAGCCGTCGACGACGCCGTCGCGCCAAGCGGCTGGACAAAATGGGTGATTCCGTCTTTTGAATATATAAAGGCAAAGGTGGAGTCGACCGAAACTTTTAAGGAACTTATCGGATACCTTATCGCAAACAAGATAAACCTTGTCGGAAGCGTGCAAAATTTCACCAATCCGAAAACCAACGAAAACTTCCTTATGTTTCCGATAAGAAAAGTCGAAGAAGAAAATTAACAAAAAGGTTAAAACAAAACACACTGCATTTTTTCGCAGTGTGTTTTTTTGTTTTGGAATAAGTTTATATTAGTTGATAATACGCACGGGCAGAATAAGGTAAAGATATTCGTCTTCCTTCTTTTCCGTAGGTACGATGACGCCGGGCGCGGTCGAAGTCGTGAAGCAAAGTTTCACAAAATCGTCGCTTATCGCGCGCAGGCTGTCCGAAAGATATCTTGCGTTGAACCCGATGTTAAGGTCGTGTCCAAGAAGGTCGATATTGACGATTTCGTTGATGCCGCTGATTTCGCTTTCCGCAGATATCGACATTCTCTTTTCGCGAATTTCAAGTTTTACGACGCTTTTCTTTTCGGTGCGGGTTGCAAGCGACGCGCGGTCGATTGCGGTGTCCAACGCCTTTTTATCGACAAACACGGTTGTTGTGAAGTCGGAAGGAATAATCTTATTGTAGTTGATATATTCGCCTTCGATAAGTCGCGTTACGATTTTGGTGTTTTCGAGATCGACCATGAAATAGTTTTTCTCGATGCTTACCTTTACGTTTTCGTCGCTGTCGTCAAGAAGTTTTGAAATTTCGCTCATACTTCTTGCGGGGACGATTATTTTAATATCCGCTCCGCCGTATTCGATTTCTTTTTTGCAATAAGCAAGGCGGTATCCGTCTGACGCGACGCCGATGATTTTATTGTCGGAAATTTCAATGCTGCAACCTTTAAGCGTTGGGCGGTTATCTTCGCTTGCGGTGCAGAATATAATTTTTTCGATAAGGTTTTTCAACTCTTTCTTTACGATATAAAAAGAGTTTTCGTCGTTGACGTTTTTGAAAGCAGGATATTCGTCGGCTTCCATTGTCTGGATATAGCCGTTATTTTCGCCGTAGGTAAGTTTAAGGGTGTTTTCCTCGGACGTATCGATAATAACGTCTTCCTTATCGATTTTTCTGACGTATTCCGTAAAATATTTTCCAAGGATAACAGTTTCTCCTTCGGTGAAAATATCCGCCTTTATTTTCTTTTCGATTGAAAGTTCGAGATCCGTTGCGGTAAGCGTCAAAGTATCTCCTTCCGCTTTCAGTTTAATACCGTTCAATATAGGCATTACTTTCTTTAAGGGAAGGGCTTTTCCCACCTGTGTTAAAGCGTCTGATAAGTCAAGGCTGTCGCAAGAAAGTTTCATCGTTTTCTCCTTAATTATTTATTGTTATTTTATACTTGATGATGATTTTGTTAATAAGGGTTGTGGAAAAGTTGAAGGTGAACGTTTCGCACAAGATATTGACAAAATCGGATTGGTGCCAACAACAAGTTGTGGATTTTGATGTTAACAACTTTGTTGAAAACTTTTAATTATTATGAACATATCTACAATCAGCGTTTATAGAGCATGTCTTTTATGTCGTTGATTTGTATTTTTAGTTTTTGTGACGCGCCGCTATTCGATGAAATAAGGTCCGAAATTTTGTCGCGCGCGTGGATTATCGTCGCGTGATCGCGGCCGCCGAAAATACCGCCGATCGACACAAGTGGAACGGAAAGCATGTCGCAGATAAGATAAATCGCGATCATTCTTGGCTCCACAAATTCCTTATTTTTCTTTTTGCCGATGACGTCGTTTTCGGAAACGCCGAAGTATTTGCAGGTTGTCGAAAGCACGTCGTATGCGTCAAAGTGTTCCTTTTTCGTTTCGATATACCCGGAAAGAGCCTCTTTCGCAATCGCAAGCGACGCCGGCTGTCCCGAAAGTTGGGAATAAAACATAACCTTGTTCAGAAGCCCTTCAAGGTCGCGGATGTTGTTTTCCATATTGCTGGCGATAAACGACGCTACTTCGTCCGAAAGATAAAAGTTTTCGGCGTCGGCTTTCTTTTTGAGAATTGCGATTCTCGTTTCGATATCGGGCGGCTGAATGTCCGCAAGAAGTCCCCACTGGAAACGGGTGCGAAGCCTTTCTTCAAGGGGCGCGATTTCCTTTGGCGGACGATCCGACGAAATAATGATATGTTTGTCGTTCTGATATAAATCGTTGAAGGTGTGGAACAACGCCTCCTGCGTGCCTTGTTTCGACGCGATAAACTGAATATCGTCAATCATAAGCACGTCGACGGAACGATATTTTTCACGGAAAGCGACGCTCGTTTTGGAATCTCTTATCGACTCCACATAGTCGGCGATATACTTGTCCGTCGTGATGTACATTATGCGTTTTTGAGGAAATTTCGCGTTTATGTAATTTCCGATTGCGTGCATAAGGTGGGTTTTACCAAGCCCGACTCCGCCGTATATGAACAGGGGGTTGAAACGACCGCCGGGATGCTCGGACACGGCTTGCGCCGCGGCGAAGGCGATCTCGTTGGATTTCCCGACGACAAAGTTTGAAAAGGTATATTTTTTATTGAACGAAAAACCCGCGTCATCGGATTTTTCAACCTTTTTCACGACAAGCTCGTCCCCAAGGGTATAGTCCTGCTGTTTCAGGCAATCGGCTTTTTCGGACTCGATAATAATCTTAACGTCCGAGATAATGGGGTTGACTTCTTTCACCGCTTCGAGGATTGTTTCGCGGTAATTTTTCACGATTGTGTTTTTACTGCTCTGACTTCCCGTTTGCAGCACGAGAGTATGACCGATAAAACAAATCGGTTCCAGTTTTTCAATCCATACTTCGTAACTTATCGCCTGAAGTCTTGCGGATAATTTGATTTTGGTGTCGTTCCAAAGGGTATTGATATCGATCATAATAAATATATGATAACATTATTGACCGAAAAAAACAAACAAAATCGGTATATATTATAAAAATAAAGTATATTTATTTAAGAAAGTTTTTTGCGCTTATTTTATCTTTTTTCAGCGACGGTGCCGTTCTTTACGACGTACAGTTTTGACAAATTAATGGGTTTAACGTCAAATTCAGTGCACGTAATCACCGTTTGCGTGCGGTTTGCAAGTTCGATAAGTTTTTCGCGGCGCGCCACGTCAAGCTCGCTTAGAACGTCGTCCAGAAGTAAAATCGGGGCTTCGCCCGTTTCGTTTTTGAAAAGAGTGAGTTCCGCGATTTTGACCGAAAGCGACACGCTTCGCTGCTGTCCCTGCGACGCGAATTTTCTTGCGTCCACGTCGTTTAATATTATTTTAATATCGTCGCGGTGCGGACCTTGCGACGTATACATAAGGGCGCGGTCGCGCTCCACCGACGTCGAAAATGCGGAAAGTAAATTATTGTAAATTTCGTCGTAAGTGTCGCCTTTTATCGCGCACTCGTATTGCAGCGACAGAGTTTCTTTTCCGTCCGACAATTCAAAGTGAGAGTCTTTTGCAAGGGTTGAAAGTTTCTTTACGTAATTTTTCCTTGCAAGAATCAGATTCGCGCCGACTTCCGCCATACCCTCGTCCCATATCGACAAAAGGGTTTTCAGGTTTTCGTTGCGGTTTTCGTTTTTGAGAAGGGTGTTTCTTTGTTGCAGAATTTTGTTGTATTTTGCAAGCGACTTAAAGTAAGTTTTCGATTGTTGCGAAAGGGAAATGTCCAAAAATCTCCGTCGTTCGTCGGGGCCTGCTTTCACGAAACGCATTTCGTCGGGGGAGAAGTACACGACGTTGACGATACCGATAAGTTCGGACAGTCTTTTCACGGGAAGATTGTCGATTTTTATTTTTTTCGCGCCTTTGTTTTCAATTACGATTTCGATGACGTGCGTGCGATATTTTTTTGCGATTTCCGCCTTGATATACGCGCGCTCGGCGTTGAACGAAATAAGCTCCTTTTCGCGGCTCGTACGGGGGGATTTGCCAAGCCCCAACAGATAAATCGCTTCCAGCATATTCGTCTT
>UMCA01047027.1_pt1 | contig 10627 bp, 7 predicted proteins | sample 1964111 | NCBI WGS metagenome assembly UMCA01 (sample SAMEA4835956, study PRJEB28245) | human gut metagenome | biome: gut microbiome; material: fecal sample | place: Denmark | collected 2008
AGCCCGAGAAACTCCCAACTCCAACGCTTTTTCGTACGCCTCTCGTGCTTCTGCCTTTTTTTTCTGCTGCAAACAAATATCTCCCTTCATCACATAGCAAGAAGCATCCCGCGGGTCAAGTTTCAAGACTTCATCTAAATCGAACAAAGCAGCCTCTGCCTGTCCGTGTTCCCACTCCATATTGGCCCGCATCCGAAGTATGGATACATCACGAGGGTAATCTGAAACCAGCAGGTTCATAGCGTCCATCGCCGACTGATGCCGTCCTTCCTTCTCATCCAGCATGATAATCCCGATACGTGCTGTCTTGTTTTTCACATCCTGCTCCAGCACTACATTGTAGTCCACACGTGCTTCTTTATATTCGCGACGTTGCATGTAAATATAGGCACGAAAAAGACGGGCTTCCAGATTCTTGGGTAAAAGGTCTATCACATTACAATAATCCAGATAAGCCTTTTGCATCAAATCTTTTTCCAGATAGAGAGCAGCCCGGTTCAATAACATGGTGGTAGAATAGGGTATGATATTCAGTGCTAACGTATAGGATTCAATGGCCTCATCCGTCTTTCCCATGCGCTTCTGCACCGTACCTAAATTCGAAAACAGCAGGGCATTCCGGGCATTATCCGGTTCCATTTTCAGTGCTTGCCTGAAAAGACGTTCCGCCTGCACAAGACTGTCCTTTTTCACACAGTCCATTGCCTGCTCTACCACATCGTTATATGACTGGGCCTGCAAAGGAAGGCTGAGTACCCATACACAAAGAATCCACACAATGTATTTCATTTCTTCTTTCGTTTGAATTTGTGACGAAGGTAGTATTTCTTCCTCTAACTCAGGAGGGATTACAATATTTTTTTGTAAGTTTGAACAATCATTAAACAGACAATTATCATGAAAATAGAAAAAGCCATTTTTGCCTGCGGATGCTTCTGGGGGGTACAACATCAGATGGAGAGAGCCAAGGGAGTTATTCGCAGCACAGTAGGATATACGGGAGGAAAAGAACAACACCCAACTTATCAGGAAGTAAAAGCACACACTACAGGGCATGCCGAAGCTGTATTAGTGGAATACGATGCGGAGCAGACCACTTACAAAGAATTATGCAAACTGTTCTTTGAGATACACGACCCGGCACAGACAGACGGACAAGGTCCTGACATAGGTCCGCAGTACCGAAGTGAAATTTTCTACTTAAACGAAGCGCAGAAAGCAGAAGCAGAAGCAATCATTCAGCTGCTAAGAGAAAAAGGCTACGAGGTAAATACCCGCCTTACTCCGGCATCCGAATTCTGGCCGGCTGAAGATTATCACCAGCACTATTATGACAAGACAGGAGGAGAACCTTACTGCCACATCCGAGTCAAGAAGTTCTAAACATAAAAAGGGAGGTCTGCCATAAAGCGACCTCCCTTTCTTCTATTTAATAAGATATTTCGTTTTACGCCTTCTTAATATAGTCTACAATCCAGGCACCGACTTCTTTTGTTCCATATTTTGCTCCGCCTTCTACCTGAATTTCCGGAGTGCGTACATTGGCATCCAAAGAAGCATCTACTGCACGACGGATAAGTGCACCTTCTTCCTTACAATCGAAATATTCAAACAACATGGCTACTGAAAGAATCTGTGCCAACGGATTGGCAATGTTCAGTCCCTTTGCCTGTGGCCATGAACCGTGAATCGGTTCAAACACCGGTGTGCTCTCTCCTGTAGAAGCCGAAGGCAACAAGCCCATTGAGCCGCTGATTACTGAACCTTCGTCTGTCAAAATATCGCCGAACGTATTTTCTGTAACCATTACATCAAAGAACTTGGGTTCCTGAATCATCTTCATAGCTGCATTATCCACAAACATATAGTCGGTAGTCACTTCCGGGTACTGAGGAGCCATCTCCTGTGCAATCTGACGCCACAAACGAGAAGAAGCCAATACATTGGCTTTATCTACCACGGTCAGATGTTTACGACGTTTCATCGCATATTCAAAGCCGACTTTCAAGATTCGTTCAATTTCCGGACGAGTATACATATTTGTATCGTATGCCTTGTCATTATCCTGGTATTTTTCACCGAAATACATACCACCTGTCAGTTCACGGATACAGAGAAAATCTGCACCGTCTACCAGTTCGGCTTTCAACGGAGATTTGTGTACCAGACACTTGAAAGTCTGTACCGGACGAATATTGGCAAAAAGTCCCAGTTTTTTACGCATAGCCAGCAATCCCTGTTCCGGACGTACCTTTGCGGTCGGCTCATTGTCAAATTTCGGGTCACCTACTGCTGAGAACAGCACGGCATCAGCATCCTTACAAATCTGATAAGTTTCTTCAGGGAACGGATCACCTACTTCATCGATAGCATGTGCTCCACAAAGTGCATATTTATAATCCACCTTGTGACCAAACTTCTCACAAACGGCTGTCATTACATCTACTCCCTGAACGGAGATTTCCGGTCCGATTCCGTCACCGGCTAATACTGCTATTTTAAAATCCATAATTGTATGCTTTTAATTTAAATCTTCTATCATGTTCAACATTTTAATTGTCGCCTTGATGGCTGCCTCTGTCTGGTCGGCATCAAACCCTCTTGTACGGAACTCCTTATCCTCATAATTCCAGGTGATAACGGTCTGCACAAAGGCATCCGTACGTCCGCCGGGAGGAATGGTCACAGCATAGTTCAGCAACATCGGGAATTTTCTTCCTAAAGTTCCTTTATATATTTTGCGCAACGCACGTACAAAAGCATCGTACTGTCCGTCGCCGCTGGAACTTTCCTGATAGGTCTTCCCGTTAATCTCAATGCTAAGCGTGGCCATCGGCTTCAATCCCTTGGCGAGGGTTACAAAGTAACTAAGCAATTTTACCTTATTCTGTATGCCATCGTGCTTCAACACGTCACTGATGATATACGGCAAATCCTCGGGAGTGACCAGTTCTTTGCGGTCGCCCAATTCAATGATTCGTTCGGTGACTTTGCGCATGGACTCTTCATCCAGTTCCAGTCCCATACTCTCCAGATTCTTGCGGATGTTGGCTTTCCCGGAATTTTTTCCTAAGGCATATTCACGCACACGACCGAAACGTTCCGGAAGCAGGTCGTTGAAGTAGAGTTTATTCTTATTGTCTCCATCGGCATGTACGCCAGCCACCTGTGTAAACACACTCTCTCCCACAATGGGCTTGTTGGCCGGAATCGTCACACCGGAATAAGATTCCACTACCCGACTGACATCATTCAAGCGACTTTCATCGATGCGCGTAATGGCATGAAAATGGTCCTTCAAGATAGCCTGCACACTGGCAAGAGGAGCATTACCTGCCCGTTCTCCCAGTCCGTTGATGGTGGTATGCAATCCTTTCACCCCACTCAATACAGCTGCCAGCACATTACTTACAGCCAAATCATAGTCATTGTGCGCATGAAAATCAAAATGAAGGTCAGGATAACGCTTCTTCATTTTACGCATGAATTCGATAACCTGCAAGGGATTGAGAATTCCCAAAGTATCAGGAAGCATAAAACGACGGATACCGCTGTCGCGCAAACCATCTACCAAACCGAATACATAGTCCGGTGAATCCTTGATACCATTACTCCAGTCTTCCAGATACAAATTGACTTCAAGCCCTCTTTCGTGCGCATAGTCAACCGTATTCCGTATGTCGGCCAGATGTTCCTCCAAAGTCTTCTTCAACTGATAGCGGCAATGCTTTTCAGAGCCTTTCGAAAGCAAGTTGATGACCTGTCCTCCCGCATCATGAATCCAGTCGACCGACATCTTTCCGTCAACGAATCCCAGGACTTCTACCCGCTGCAATAAACCTCTGCGTGCAGCCCAGTCACAAATCATTTTTACTGCATTGAATTCACCATCCGACACGCGGGCTGAAGCAACTTCGATTCGGTCTACCTTCAAATCCTCCAGCAACAAACGGGCTATCATCAACTTCTCGTGAGGGACAAACGATACGCCACTGGTCTGTTCTCCGTCGCGTAACGTAGTGTCCATTATCTCTATTCTCGGATGATTATTCATAATCACTCTTTTTATGGTCAGTTGCGTGCCTTTTCAAAAGCCTCTATCTTATCTTTGTTCTCTACCAAGAAGTCAATGTCATCCAGTCCGTTCATCAGACAATGCTTCTTATAGGCATTGATTTCAAATGTTTCAGACTTTCCAGTTGCTTTGTTGGTAATGGTCTGTGCCGGTAAGTTCACCTCTACTTCCGTCTGAGGGTCTGCTTCAATCGAAGCAAACAGTTCTTTCAGGAACTCTTCGCTCACCACCACCGGCAAGACAAAGTTGTTCAGTTCATTGTTCTTATGAATATCGGCAAAGAAGCTTGAAACTACCACCCGAAAACCATATCCGGCAATAGCCCACGCAGCGTGTTCACGGCTGGAACCGCTACCGAAGTTCTTTCCGGCCACTAAAATCTGTCCGCTGTATTTAGGATTGTTCAGCACAAAATCCTTGTTCAACGAACCATCCGGATGATAACGCCAGTCGCGAAACAAATTGTCTCCGAAGAATTTTTCATCGCGTGTAGTTGCTTTCAGGAAGCGTGCCGGGATAATCTGGTCAGTATCCACATTTTCCAATGGCAAAGGGATACAAGTACTTGTTATGATATTGAATTTCTGTTTCATGACACTCATTTTTTACATTAACGTTCTTGGATCTGTTATCACACCGGTTACGGCAGCGGCAGCCGCAGTCAACGGACTTGCCAGCAAGGTACGTGAACCCGGTCCCTGGCGTCCTTCAAAGTTTCTATTACTTGTAGATACTGAATATTTTCCGGCAGGAATCTTGTCGTCGTTCATGGCCAGACAAGCGGAACATCCCGGCTGACGGATTTCAAATCCAGCTTCCTTCAATACTTTGTCAAGTCCTTCCTGACGAATCTGTTCATCTACCATCCAAGAACCCGGAACCAGCCATGCAGTGATATTATCAGCTTTCTTTCTTCCCTTCACAATAGAAGCAAACGCACGGAAGTCTTCAATACGTCCGTTGGTACAAGCTCCCAAGAACACATAATCTACTTTTTTGCCTAACAGACTTTCACCCGGCTGGAATCCCATGTATTGCATGGATTTTTCGAAAGAGCCTTTTTCTACTTCACTCATACCTTCCGTGGTAGGAATATTCGATGTAACAGCCATGCCCATACCCGGATTGGTTCCGTAAGTAATCATCGGCTGAATATCTGCAGCGTCATAACGTACTTCCTTATCAAATACCGCATCGTCGTCGCTCTTCAATGTTTTCCAGTAAGCCAGGGCCTTATCCCATTCTTCACCTTTGGGAGCATATTCACGTCCTTTGATGTATTCAAAGGTCACTTCATCCGGAGCAATCATACCTCCACGGGCACCCATTTCAATCGACAAGTTGCACAATGTGAGACGTCCTTCCATGGTCAGACTGCGAATAGCTTCACCTGCATATTCCACAAAATATCCGGTCGCACCGCTTGTGGTCATTTTTGACATCATGTACAATGCAACGTCCTTTGCCGTAACACCTTTGCCCAGCTTACCGTCAATCGTGATACGCATGGTCTTGGGACGTGCCTGAAGGATACACTGTGAAGCCATTACCATTTCCACTTCACTGGTACCGATACCAAAAGCTACTGCTCCCATCGCTCCATGAGTAGAAGTATGTGAGTCACCACACACAATCGTCATGCCTGGCAGTGTCAGTCCTCGTTCCGGACCAACCACATGGATAATACCGTTTTTCTTGTTCATCATTCCGAAATGCGTCAGTCCGAAATCGGCTGCATTCTTTGCCAGCGCATCTACCTGTGCCTTAGATACAGGATCTTCGATAGGTTTGTCCTGGTCATGAGTCGGTGTATTGTGGTCCGGCATACAATAGATACGTTCCGGACGGAAGCACTTCAATCCACGGGCACGCATTCCGGCAAAAGCCTGCGGACTGGTTACCTCATGACAGTACAGACGGTCGATATACAACTGGGTAGGTCCGTCTTCCACCTTCTGCACGATGTGTGCATCCCATATTTTGTCGAATAATGTATTAGCCATACGTTTCTCGTTTAATTTATTATTTTCTGAATTTATTAATACAATCGATATATGCTTCTACTGATGCGGCAATGATATCAGTGTTTGCGCCAAAGCCATAATACATCTGGCCGTCATATTCCACCTGCATGTGTACTTTACCCACATCGTCACTACCCTTGCTGATGGCCTGAATAGTGAACTCTTTCAAAGTCATCTGGCGTTTGATAATCTGTTTCACAGCCTTGATAGCGGCATCCACCGGTCCGTTACCTGTAGCAGCTGCTTCAAAGTGCTCTCCGCTGATATTCAGTCCAAGACTGGCTACCGAACGAACACCCACACCACTTGTCACTTGCAGGTATTCCAGTTTGATATGGTGGTTCACATTACGGTCGGCTCCTGCCAATACCAAGATGTCATCGTCTGTGATATCCTTTTTCTTGTCAGCCAGTTTCAAGAAATCCTCATATACCTTATCCAGTTTTTCCTGAGTCATTTCCACTCCCAGCACATGCAAACGATGCTTCAAGGCAGCACGTCCGCTACGTGCAGTCAGCACAATGGCATTATCATCGATACCCACATCCTTCGGGTCAATGATTTCGTAAGTCTGCACATTTTTCAGCACACCGTCCTGATGGATACCCGAAGAATGCGCAAAGGCATTACGTCCCACGATAGCCTTGTTAGGCTGTACCGGCATGTTCATCAAACTGGACACCATGCGGCTGGTAGGATAGATTTTCTGTGTATTGATATTGGTATCAATCTGAATGTCATGGTGACAACGTAAAATCATGGCCACTTCTTCCAACGAGGTATTTCCGGCACGTTCACCAATACCGTTAATGGTTACTTCCACCTGTCGGGCACCGTTCAACACTCCGCTGATGGTATTGGCTGTAGCCATGCCCAAATCGTTATGACAGTGAGTAGAGATAATTGCTTTGTCTATTCCGTTGACATGCTCCATCAGGTATTTGATTTTTGCACCATATTCATCAGGCAAACAATAGCCTGTGGTATCCGGAATGTTCACTACTGTAGCTCCAGCCTTAATTACTGCTTCTACTACGCGTGCCAGATATTCATTGTCCGTACGTCCGGCATCTTCTGCGTAAAACTCCACGTCATCTACGTAACGTCTTGCATATTTCACGGCAGCTACTGCACGTTCAATAATTTCTTCACGGGTAGAATTGAATTTATACTTGATATGCGAATCAGAAGTACCGATTCCCGTATGAATACATTTATGTTTGGCATATTGCAGGGCTTCTGCCGCTACATCAATATCTTTCTGCACAGCACGAGTCAACGCACAGATAGTCGGCCAAGTCACCGCTTTAGAAATTTCAATTACAGAATTAAAATCTCCCGGACTTGAAATCGGAAAACCGGCTTCAATTACATCCACACCTAATGCTTCCAGCTGCTTTGCCACCTGAATCTTTTCCACTGTGTTCAACTGGCATCCCGGTACCTGCTCCCCATCGCGAAGAGTCGTATCAAAAATAAATAATCTGTCACTCATAATATTATCTTTTTATTTCTTGTTATCTCAAAAAAAAGCCTTTCGCACAAGGAAGTGAGAAAGGCTTGATATCATTTCATTTTTACTATCAGTATGCGCACGACTCACTTCCCACTGGGCTTTCCAGCAGATTAATCAGACCGCATAGCAAAATATGTAAAAACAAGTTGTTCATAATCGTTCGTTTTATACGTTTCGTTTTAGATGCTGCAAAGGTATACAATATTTTGAAATAAGAAAATAAAAAGAAAGTTTTTTCATTATTTAAACAACAAATTCACACAAACAAAAGCAACAGACTATAAATCTATCATTCTGTAAGCAAACGTAGCTCATGCAGACAGGCTTCTACCTCTGTCATGCTTCCCATATGCTTGCCCATATCGTCCGAAAGCTTGACACATTCACGCCATTCCTGACTCTGACTCATCTTGCAGCGTGATAATTTCATCACAATGTTAGATGGCTGATAACCTGTGTCGTTCGTCAAGTTGGTACCGATACCAAAGGAACAGCGGATTTTTCCCTGGCAATACTGATAAATCTTCAGTGCCTTCTCGAAATCTAATGCATTACTGAAGATAATCGTTTTGGTAGTCGGGTCAATGCCTAACTCCTTGTACCGGGCTATCAACCGCTCTATAAATTCGTATTCATCGCCGGAATCACAACGTACACCGTCAAACAACTTTGCCTGCTTCCGGCTGAAATTGCTGAGGAATGAATCAGATGTATAGGTATCAGACAGGGCTGTCCCCAAATCACCATCATACACGTTTACCCAGTTCTCCAATGCCATATAGTTGGCATGTTTGTAACCAAACTGAGCTCCGTGAAACATAAACCATTCATGAGGATGCGTACCCATAGGACGCATATCGTATTTCATGGCAAGGTGACAGTTCGATGTACCGGTACAATACTGAGCATGCTCTTTCAGATATTCCACCACCAGCTTCTGCACGTCAAAAGAGAAACGTCGGCGTGTACCAAACTCGGAGAAAGGCATCTGGTGTGCATTCGACAGGTTCACCTTTTCGGCCAGTTTTGCCAATATTGCCTGCTTGTCTGGAATGCGATTCAGAAATTGATTTTTTATTTCAGAAACAATGGCCAGTAGCGGCACTTCATAAAGAGTTACCTTATACAGGTAATCGGTCACCGTCATCTGTAAGTGATGGTGCTCATCCAACCATACTTCTATTTTATTCGGGTCAAACCGGAAGGAAGAAAGCCACTCCCAATACACACTGGGCAGAAAACGACAATGGGTTGTCATGTATTCCTGCTCTTCCGATGTCAGTTTCACCATTTCCAGATTATGGATTTCATTTTTCAAGGCTTCCAGAAATCCTTCCGTATATTCAGTCTCATCCCTATCTTTAAAAGTAAAGGTTCCAATGGCATAAGGGAATAACTTTATATAAGCGTATGAAGTAGTAAACTTATATAAATCTGTATCCAAAATTGTTTTTATCACCATGATATTTCGTTTTTCTTGTGGTAAATATAAACAAGAAAAAGGATTGTCACAACTATTAAAGTGTCAGACAATCCTTTTTTCTTATTTTAAATTCAAATTATTTCAGTTTTAAGGCCACAATACAGTCTACAGAAGGTTTCAAATTTTCTGTATGCAATACGATGCCACCTTGAATTTTCTCCCATTTTACTTTTTCACCGGTACCGAACAAAGTAGAAGAAATAACTTTTTCCGTCACCGGCAAGGTCACGAACTGAGGCATACGATCTGCTAACAGATGTACATAAAGCATATTATCCTTACGGGTAGTGGTCCCCCACGAAGCACTCATTACATTTCCTGCAGTAGTGCCATAAATGGTTTCCCCATATTTCGACATCCACTCTCCCACTCCTTTCAAGCGTTCAACAGCTACAGACGGCAATTCTCCATTAGGCTGAGGGCCGATATTCATCAGCAGATTAGCTCCTTTACCTGCCGCACGTACCAGCAGACGAACCAAATCGGTAACCGACTTATAATTCTGGTCTTTTATTTTGTACCCCCACATGCCATTCATCGTTTCACAAGTTTCCAACGGAAGCGCACTTACAGACTGTCCAGACAGTCCTGCTTTATTCTCACCGGGAAGGTCACGTTCAAACATCTGAAAGTCTTCACCTGGGTAAGGTGTTTTATGATGATTGTTTCCAATCAAACATGCAGGCTGTAATTTGTGAATCAGTTTATACTGTTCTTCCAATTTCCAGTCAAAGCCATCGGGCTGATCCCACATTCCATCAAACCAGATAGCACCAATCGGACCATAGTTAGTCAGCAATTCCGTAAGCTGATGATTCATGAACTGATAATAAGTTGCCCATTCTCCATGTGAGGTACGTCCGGTTCCATGCCCCGTTCTTCCCAACGGATAATAATCTTCACGCGTCCAGTCCAGATGTGAATAATATAAATGCAGTCTTATTCCCTGCTTGCGGCACTCTTCCGCCAGCTCCTTTATCACATCTCGTTTAAAAGGAGTGGCATCCACGGTGTCATAGTCTGAATATTTCGTATCAAACATAGAAAAGCCATCATGATGACGGGAAGTAATACAGATATATTTGGCTCCGGAAGCCTTGATTGCAGCTACCCACTCCTGCGCATTAAAACGTGAAGGATAAAATCCTGACGCAGCCTTTGCATACTCATGGCAATCAATGTTGTCGGTATTCATATACCATTCTCCCTGCCCAAACATGCTATAAATTCCCCAGTGCAGAAAGATGCCAAACTTGCCATCCTGAAATTCCTTTCGGGCTTGCAGATTCTCTGGAGCGGGCGTATAGCCTGTTCCATCTGCTTGTGCACATAATGACGAAATACCCAATAATCCCCCTAGACAAACCGTTTTCCAACGGTGTAAGATGCGTGTTCTCATACTTATTCGATAATTAAAAAAACAATATAATTAGATTTAACCAGTTGCAAAGATACAATAAAATCTGGGTTATGGATACAAAAAACCCTGAAGCATTTCTGCCTCAGGGCTTCTGTTAAAACGGCGACTA
>UMCA01054197.1_pt1 | contig 10608 bp, 3 predicted proteins | sample 1964111 | NCBI WGS metagenome assembly UMCA01 (sample SAMEA4835956, study PRJEB28245) | human gut metagenome | biome: gut microbiome; material: fecal sample | place: Denmark | collected 2008
CCGCTCCCACGGGGTGGGCAGGAAGATCTATGAGCAGATCGCCGAAAAGGGGAATCCCCTGATCGATGCTACCTGTCCCTTTGTTGCCCGGATCCATAAAATTGTGGCGGAGCAGTCCGCAAAGGGATACTTTATTCTGATTGCCGGGGACGCATCCCACCCGGAGGTGCAGGGGATCGTTGGTCATTGTGACGAAAACTGTGCAGTTTTTAAGGACGAAACCGAGCTGAAGTGTTACATTGATAAAAATTCACCGAAATTCAAAAAAAAGCTTGCAATTGTCGCGCAAACAACGTATAATATATTATTATGGGGTGACTGTCTGAAACAATTACCAAAGGACGATCCCGATATACTGGTTTTCGATACGATCTGCAATGCTACCGCAAGCCGGCAGTCGGATGCGGCACGGCTTTCCGCCGATACTGACGTCATGGTAGTGGTAGGTGGACGGAACAGTTCCAACACGGTCAAGCTTTACGATGTCTGCCGCCGGAACTGCAAGGCGTACCATATTGAAAACGCAGGCGAGCTGTTTGCGCTCGATTTTTCCGGTGCCGAACGGATCGGCATCACGGCCGGAGCATCCACCCCGGCTTATATCATTAAGGAGGTACAAACAACCATGACTGACATTGCGAAAAATAATCTGGATGAGGACATTGATTTCGAAGCGGCTCTGGAGCAGTCCTTCAAAAAAATACATACAGGAGAGAGAGTTAAGGGCTACGTTGTTTCTGTAAACAACAACGAGGCGATCGTAGACGTGGGCACCAAGCACACCGGCTATGTTCCCCTGGATGAACTGACTGACGATCCCAGTAAGAAGCCGGCTGACCTGGTACAGCCCGGTGATGAGCTGGATCTGATCGTGACCAAGATCAATGACCCCGAGGGCTATGTTCTGCTGTCCAAGCGCCGTGTTGACGAGCTGGTAGGCTTTGAGAACATTGCAAAGGCAAAGGAAGAGGGCACCATCCTCAAGGGCATCGTACAGAACGCTGTGAAGGGCGGTCTGATTGTTTCCTGCGATGGCGTCCGGGTATTCGTTCCCGCATCCCAGTCCGGTCTGGGCAGAGATGCTGACCTGTCCGTTCTGAAGAACAAGCCGGTTGAGCTGAAGATCATTGAGGTCAATGAGCAGCGCCGCCGTGCAGTGGGCTCCATCAAGGCTGTTGCAAAGGCACAGAAGGATGCTGCAAGAGCAAAGTTCTGGGAGACCGCAGAGGTTGGCCAGGTATTCACTGGCGAAGTGAAGTCTCTGACAAGCTACGGTGCATTTGTTGACCTGGGCGGCATTGACGGCATGGTTCACATTTCTGAGCTGAGCTGGAAGCGCATCAAGCACCCCAGCGAGGTTGTCAAGGTAGGCGACATGCTGGAGGTTTACATCAAGGCTCTGGATCCGGAAGCAAACCGCATTTCCCTGGGCTACAAGAAGAAGGAAGACAATCCCTGGGAGCAGTTCCTGGCAAAGTATCACGTTGGCGACGTGGTAGATGCGACGGTTGTTTCCATCACCCAGTTCGGTGCATTTGCACAGATCATGGACGGGGTGGACGGTCTGATCCACATTTCCCAGATCGCAAACCAGCGTGTTGACAACGTAAAGGACATCCTTTCCGTTGGTCAGCAGGTTCAGGTCAAGATCGTAGAGATCGATCCGGAAAAGAAGCGTATCAGCATTTCCATGCGGGCACTGCTGGAGGACGCTGACGCAGCCAAGGCTGATGAAGCTGACGAGGTTGCATACTCTTCTGAGGACGCTGAATAATCCAAACAAGTAAATTGCAGAGCCGCCGGGCGAATGTCCGGCGGTTTTTTGTATAAATCGCTTGTTTTTTCTCTACATACCTGTTATAATATAGGCAATGCCGCACAGAGAGAGCGGTAATCAAAAACGAGGGGGCATACATGTATGGTAGATACACTCAGACGATACGGACAGGAACACATCCTTTCTTATTATGAGACACTGGACGGCACACAGAAGGAGAAGCTGAAGGAGCAGCTTTCCCGTATGGATTTGTCTGTTCTGGCAGGGCTGAAGCATCAGGCAAAAGAAGAACGAGGCACATTCATGCCGCTGGGCGCATTGACCATTGATGAGATCCGCAGTAAGGAAAAGTTCTATATGGTGCAGGGGCTGAACGCACTGCAGAACGGCAAGATCGGCGCCGTGCTGCTGGCAGGGGGCCAGGGCACCCGGCTGGGGCTGGATGGGCCAAAGGGTACGCTGAATGTAGGGGTGACCCGGAAGCTGTATCTGTTTGAATGTCTGGTACAGAATCTGTTGCAGGTGGTCAAGCGCTGCGGCTCCTGGGTGCCGCTGTATGTGATGACCAGTGAGAAGAACAATACGGATACTATTGCTTTCTTTGAAGCGCACAAGTATTTTGGCTATGATCCGGGACAGGTTCGCTTTTTTGTGCAGGAAATGGCACCCTGCACGGATTTTGACGGTAGGATGATGCTGGAAGCGCCCGGGGCAGTGTGCAGCTCCCCCAACGGTAACGGCGGCTGGTTTAGTTCCATGGTTCGGGCAGGGCTGCTCAAGGATCTGAAGGAACGGGGCGTGGAATGGCTGAATGTGTTTGCAGTGGATAACGTTCTGCAGCAGATTGCAGACCCATGCTTTATCGGTGCGACCATTGCATCCGGCTGTGAGGCGGGCGCTAAGGTGGTTGCCAAGGCGGATCCGGACGAACGGGTGGGCGTGCTGTGCCTGGAGGACGGCAAGCCTTCTATTGTAGAGTACTATGAAATGACGGAGGAAATGCGCACGCTCCGGGAACCCGGCGGCAGGCTGTCCTATAATTATGGTGTGATCCTCAACTATCTGTTCCGGGTGGATAAGCTGCAAAAGATCATGGATCAGCAGATGCCGGTGCACCTGGTCAAGAAAAAGATCCCTTATATGAATGAACAGGGGCAGTTGGTGGAGCCGGAAGCGCCCAATGGCTACAAGTTCGAGACGCTGGTGCTGGATATGGTGCATATGCAGAACAGTTGTTTGTCCTATGAGGTAAAGCGGAACAAGGAGTTTGCGCCTATTAAAAATGCCACTGGCGTAGATTCTCTGGAGAGCGCCCGGGAGCTGCTGAAGTTGAACGGAGTTACGCTCTGAGGGACTGTGTGAAAAGTATACAAATTTTAGCACTGTAGACCCCGTCTTTTTCGCCATGCAGAGAAAATGGTGAAATGCGGCGTTTTATCAGGCAAAAAATTATGATGTATTCTTAAAAAAAAACCGGAATTCATATTGACTTGACGGCATTTTTATGATAAAATCGTCTTATAAAGCGTTCCTGTATGCTGCGAGAATAGGTGGAGTATGTCAAACGGCAGCGGGAATGCGGGCACACTGTGCTGTGCAGGACATGCATGGAACAGTGGAAAACATTGAATAATGGGAGAGAGGTAAACAAATGAAAAAGACATTCTTCAAGAGAAGTATGGCGTCCGTGCTCAGCACCTGCCTGGTTCTCACACAGGGTGTGTTTGCAGCTCCGGCAGTGACAACTCTGACAGCAAACGCTGCAGATACCAATGTCACCATCAAGAGCTTCACAGACATCGCTCCTGATGCAGAGAAGTCTGAATGGGGTCTGAACTTCAACACCCTGTTCAAGCAGAATGCACCGGAAATTGGCGGCACCGCAGAGGTGGATGCATCCGTTGCACAGAACCTGCTGAACGGCTACACCGGTTTCTTCAGAAATGGTGCATACGACGAGCTGGCAACTGCCATTGCAGGCAACATTCAGACCGGCGTACTCACAAGAACTGCAACAGATACCTACGAAGTAAACTTCGAGCTGGCTGAAAGCGGTGCACTGATTGCTGATGAGGCAAACGCACGGCTGGCAAAGCAGGTTGAAAAGACTCTGGGCGCAGACGCAGTATCCTATATGACTCCTCTGGACTTCAGCGGTTTCAGTGTAAAGGGTTCTGTTACCGTGAATCTGGATCTGTCCGATCTGAACGATGACAACAAGATCAGTGCTACATATCTGTTCACTGATGAAAAAGGCACAAGCTACGCCCTGTTCGGCGATGGCACTGGTGAGGATCTGTACGATTACATCGACAGCAAGTATGATGAGGCTGCTGCAATCATAAAGAACGCAATTACCGACCAGACTCCGGCTGAACTGAAGGAAGTTCTGGAGACCAAGCTGGCAAACGGCAAGAAGACCATTGACGGCTACAAGCAGGAAGTAACCAACAAGTACAACTGGATCAAGGGCATGAGCACCACCAGAAACGGTTCTGATGTAAACGATGCTCTGGACGGTCTGTACGCTCTGTACGGCGACAGCAAGTATTATCCGCAGGCACTCAAGAGCCTGGATGTTCTGGCTGCAAGCAGCACATGGGCAGCTCGTTATGCAAACGCAGCAAGCAATGCAAACACCTTCCTGGCAAAGTACGGCGCTGTATATAGCATCGGCTACGGTGATCTGATGAGCTACTTTGGTACTCTGACCAACGTAAACGTTGTAATCGGCGGCGGAAACGCTACCATGAAGGCTGATATGCCTGAGGATCAGATGGACGAGCTGATCGCTTACTACGATGCACAGGGTCTGGAAGTTGTAAGCTCTGTAAAGCATGTAGAGCTGAATATGGATCTGGTATCCGGTGCAGCAGCAGGCGGTGCGCTGAACATCACAAGAGAGATTGTTACCAAGGCGAAGACCGTGGAAACAACCACTGAGACCACTACCACCTCTGTAACAGAGACCAGCACGGAAACAACCGAAACCTCTACTGAGCCGATTGTATCCTCCACAACTGAGGAAAGCAGCCAGACTACAGCAGCTCCCACTTCCGGCACAACTGAAGAAGGCAGCCAGACTACAGCTGCTCCTACCTCTGGCACAACTGAAGAAGGCAGCCAGACCACAGCGGCTCCTGCTTCCAGCACATCTGTTGAAGGCAGCCAGACTACAGCGGCTCCTGCTTCCAGTACATCCGTTGAAGGCAGCCAGACCACAGCAGCTCCTGCCTCCAGCACATCTGTTGAAGGCAGCCAGACCACGGCGGCTCCTACCTCCAGCACAACAGAGGAAGGTAGCCAGACCACAGCAGCACCTACCTCCAGCACAACAGAGGAAGGCAGCCAGACCACAGTGGCTGAGAACACTGTAAAGTATGAGATCCCCACTGTAGCAGCTAAGCCCGGCGAGACTGTTGAGATCCCGGTTAAGGTTTATGCAGGATCTCCTGTCAACGGCATCAGCCTGAACCTGGCTGCTGATGAGACACTGACCTATGATTCCTTCGCAGCAGGCGTTGCATACACCGGCGAGCCGGTTTGGAACGCAGCTTCCATGGCTTACAGCTGGAATTCCGAGACCGACCAGACAGCAGCAGATGCAGTTCTGTTTACTGTAAAGTTCACAGTTCCGACTGACGCAGCAGTTGGCGTATACCCCATCACATTCAACGCAGCAAACTGCGAGACAGTAAATGCAAACGGTGATATTCTGACAGCTGAGTATGTAGACGGGGCAGTTGTTGTTGAAGGCACAACCGCTACAATCGACGGTTACACCTTTGATAAGGAGGCTACTCTGATCGGCGATATGTTCTGGTCCGAGGATCCCACTCCCTTCGACACAAGCGACTTGAATGTTCAGATTACTGTTTCTATGAAGTCTGTTGCAGTTGTAGACGGCAAGGTTGAGGAAGTTTCCGACACAGAGACTCTCCCGATCGGCAATCTGTTTGCTCTGACCGCAAACAGCGCTTCTGAGCTGGAATACACCGAGGCTGGCGAGTACACCATCGGCATTCTGGTTGATGAAACTGCAATTGCAGAAGCTGTTGAGAATCTGGTTGAGACTGAAGTAACCTGGACCGATCTGGATAAGTCTGCTGTTGCAGGCGAGTTCACTGTTCTGGTTGGTCTGAGAGGCGATGTAAACCTGGATGGTAAGGTAGACGTTGCAGACGCTGTACAGATCCTGCAGTATTCCGCAGCAGCAATCCTGGAAGAAGCAGGCGGTCAGCCTGAGATTCCTTCTGCTGAGATCATTGAGCCGGATTCCCTGGCTAAGTTCTGCGCAGACGTTGACTGCTATAAGGATGCAGAGCATGCAAAGATCAACACTGCTGATGCAGTATGCATCCTGAATTATTCCGCTGCATTCCTGGCGAATGGATCCGCATCTTGGTATGAAGTTCCTGGTGCAAACCAGTATGTTGCATACGCACAGACTGACGATGAATAAGCTGAAAGATTCAATCTGTTGTTTTTACATGCGGGCGTTGCCCGCATGTATAACATAAAACATTTGAAAGGAAAAGAAGAAAATGAAGAAGACATTTATGAGAACGGTTGGCGTTCTGTCTACAGCTGCTATGTTGGCAGTAGGCGCTATGAGCATCACTGCAAGCGCTGACGGCGCTGCAAAGCTTTCCATGGATCAGAAGTTTGCTGAACCCGGCGAGACTGTTGAAATCGCCTTGAACCTGGAGAACTTCGACGCTTCTTGGACTGGCCTGGAATTCCTGGTTAACTACGATCCGAAGCTGGAAGTTGCTCTGGATGGTGCTGGCGATATCGATTACAGCTATGGCGATGCAATTGGCGCTATGGGCAAGAAGATCTCCGTTGGTGGTGCAATTTCCAAGGATCTGACTGCTGATGGTCTGAAGGGCTTTGCTTTTGCTTGGGGTACTGCAACTGCAATCTCCGGCAACGGTCAGCTGGGTGTTTTCAAGTTCACTGTTCCGGCTGATGCACAGCCTGGCGATGAGTTCCCGGTTAACCTGACTGTTAACGTAGGTTCCTTCATCGATGCTAACAAGGAGAACATTCCTTTTGAGACAGTAAACGGCTGGATCAAGATCAAGGAAGAGGAGACCACCACTTCTGAGGAGACCACCACCACAACAACTACTACCACAACTGAGGGCGCTGCTGAGACTTCCGCTCCGGCAGTAACCACATCTGCAGTTACCACAACCAAGACTCCGGATGTTAAGCCTCCGAAGATGGGTGTAGACGGTGCTGCTCTGGGCGTTGTTGGCATGCTGTCCGCTGCTGCTGCAGCTGCTGTAGTTCTGAAGAAGAAGAAGGACTAATTCCGATTTCTCAGAAAGCATGCAAAAAGTGTAAGCACTAACACAAAGAAAACGGTGTAGCGAAAGCTGCACCGTTTTTTGCATAGTTGTCCGGAACCTCACATAAAATGAAGGCGGGAGCAGAAGCCACTCCCGCCTTATGTATGAAAAAAATAAGAGCCAAAGGCTCTTATAAAAATAATGTAAAGTGAAACATATGTGTAGAACAAAAGAAAGGAGACAACAAAACGAGTGTAAATAACAAATTGCTTTTACACTGTAATTATTATACCCGAAAAAGAGCGAATCGTCAATCATTTTGGGCGAAAAATCGGGAAAGAGAAGAAAAATAGTGATTTTGCACAAAATTCCTGAAATGGATTCAGCATAATGATAAGCAGATTCTGCCGCAGCGGAATTTAAATTCGTGGGAATTCCCGAAAAACCGTGGGATATCCGCAATGTTTTAGAAAAAAGGTATTTACAAAAAAGGCGTTTTGTGATATCATGTATTGTAATGGGTATAGTGCGCGCCACGCACAATTGCCTAGGGCAATGCCCCTTGGATCCTTCCCGGAGCACTGCTACTAAATACTAGGAGGACAAACCAATGGCAAGAAAAAAGAAAACCATGGACGGTAACAATGCTGCCGCTTATGTATCCTATGCGTTTACAGAAGTAGCCGGCATTTACCCGATCACCCCTTCAAGCCCCATGGCTGACTACGTTGACCAGTGGTCCGCACAGGGTGTGAAGAATATCTTCGGGACCACCGTCAAGGTTGAGGAAATGCAGTCTGAGGCTGGTGCAGCCGGTACAGTGCACGGTTCCCTGAACGCTGGTGCGCTCACAACCACCTATACCGCATCCCAGGGTCTGCTGCTGATGATCCCCAACATGTACAAGATTGCCGGCGAACTGCTGCCGACTGTTTTCCATGTATCCGCACGCTGCGTTGCTTCTCACGCACTGAATATTTTCGGCGATCACTCCGACGTGTACGCATGCCGTCAGACCGGCTTTGCAATGCTGGCTGAGACCAACCCCCAGGAGGTTATGGATCTGGCTGCTGTTGCACATCTGGCTGCAATCGAGAGCCGTGTTCCTTTCATCAACTTCTTTGATGGTTTCCGTACTTCCCACGAGATCCAGAAGATCCAGGTTTGGGATTACGCTGACCTGAAGGAAATGTGCAACATGGACGCTGTGAAGGCATTCCGTGAAAGAGCTCTGAATCCGGAGCATCCCACTATGCGTGGTTCTCACGAAAATGACGATACCTTCTTCCAGCACCGTGAAGCATGCAACAAGTACTATGATGCTGTTCCCGCAATCGTTGAAACCTACATGAACAAGGTCAACGAGAAGCTGGGTACTGACTACAAGCTGTTTAATTACTACGGCGCAGCTGACGCTGACCGCGTAATCATTGCAATGGGTTCCATCTGCGATGTGGCTGAGGAAGTCATCGACTACCTGAACGCAAAGGGCGAGAAGGTTGGTCTGGTAAAGGTTCGTCTGTATCGCCCCTTCTCTGCTGAGAAGCTGGTAGAGGCAATCCCGGCTACTGCAAAGAACATTGCTGTTCTGGACAGAACCAAGGAGCCCGGTTCCATCGGCGAGCCCCTGTACCTGGATGTAATTGCTGCACTGAACGAGCAGGGCAGAACCGCCAACGTGATCGCTGGCCGTTACGGTCTGGGTTCTAAGGATACACCTCCGGCAAGCATTTTCGCAGTATACGAAGAGCTGGCAAAGGCTGATGCAAAGAGAAAGTTCACTCTGGGTATCCACGACGATCTGACCTATCTGTCCCTGGAGGAGAAGCCCTCCCCGAATACTGCGGCAGAAGGCACCATCGAGTGCAAGTTCTGGGGCCTGGGCGGCGACGGTACCGTTGGCGCAAACAAGGACTCCATCAAGATCATCGGCGACCATACCGACAAGTATGTACAGGCTTACTTCCAGTATGACTCCAAGAAGACCGGCGGTATCACCGTATCCCACCTGCGGTTCGGCGATCAGCCCATCAAGAGCCCCTACTACATCAACAAGGCTGACTTCGTTGCATGCCACAACCCCTCCTACATCATGAAGGGCTACAAGATGGTCAACGATGTAAAGCCCGGCGGTAAGTTCCTGATCAACTGCCAGTGGACGCCTGAGGAACTGGAGAAGCACCTGAATGCTGAGACCAAGCAGTATATTGCAAAGAACAACATTCAGCTGTACACCGTAAACGCAATTGACATTGCCGCAAAGATCGGTCTGGGCAAGCGTACAAGCACCGTACTCCAGTCCGCATTCTTCGCTCTGGCAAATGTTCTGCCTTCTGAGGATGCCATCAACTACATGAAGGAAAAGGCAACCATGAAGTTCTCCAAGAAGGGTCAGGACATTGTGGACATGAACCACAAGGCTATTGACGCCGGTAAGGACGCTCTGGTGAAGATCGACGTTCCGGCTGCTTGGGCAACCGCTGTTGACACTGCTGCTCCGGAAGCATCCAAGGGCCCGGCTAAGCTGGTCAAGATGGTTGACGAGATCATGAAGCCTGCTGGCAAGATGGATGGTTACTCCATTCCTTGTTCCGCATTTGCCGATCATGTGGACGGTACCTTCGAGCAGGGCGCTTCCGCATACGAGAAGCGTGGCGTAGCTGTGATGGTTCCGACCTGGAACGCTGAGACCTGTGCAAAGTGCAACAAGTGTGCATTTGTATGTCCCCACGCTACCATCCGTCCCTTCGCTATGAACGCTGAGGAGGCTGCTGCTGCACCGGCAAATACCAAGAAGGCTCCCAAGCCCATCGTAAAGACCGATTACACCTATACACTGGCGATTTCCCCCATGGATTGTATGGGATGCGGCGTATGTATCGGCGTATGCCCCACCAAGTCCCTGACCATGGTTCCCAGAGAGGGCGAGGAGGATCAGCAGGCAGTATTCGATTACTGTGTTGCAAAGGTTTCCGAGAAGCCCGAGGTTGCAACCGATGCTACCGTCATCAGCAGCCAGTACAAGCAGCCGCTGCTTGAATTCTCCGGCTCCTGCGCAGGTTGTGCTGAGACCTCTTATGCACGTCTGATCACCCAGCTGTTCGGCGACAGAATGTATATTTCCAACGCAACCGGTTGTTCCTCCATCTGGGGCGGCCCTGCTGCAACCTCTCCGTACACCGTAAACAAGGACGGCTTTGGCCCGGCTTGGGCAAACTCCCTGTTTGAGGATAACGCAGAGCACGGTCTGGGTATGTACCTGGGTCAGAGAGCGATCCGTGAGCGTCTGATCAACGATGTAAAGACCATTGCAGGCTCTGAAAAGGTTTCCGATGCTGTGAAGGCTGCTTGCGAGCAGTACCTGAACACCCTGGAGGACGGCAAGGAGAATGCAGCAGCAACAAAGGCTCTGGTTGCAGAGCTGGAGAAGATTGACTGCGATTGCGAGGCTCGTGCTGACATCCTGGCAAACAAGTCCTACCTGTCCAAGAAGTCCATTTGGATCTTCGGCGGCGACGGCTGGGCATACGATAT